>Ga0247727_10017731_pt1 | contig 11296 bp, 10 predicted proteins | sample WisWelCaveWW1625_FD_202498 | JGI IMG/M metagenome (GOLD analysis project Ga0247727, IMG submission 202498) | Biofilm microbial communities from Wishing Well Cave, Virginia, United States - WW16-25 | ecosystem: Environmental > Aquatic > Deep subsurface > Groundwater > Cave microbial mat | place...
CGTTCATCAGCCTGCGCAAGTGCCTGGGACCGGGTGTGAGGTTCATCCATTTCAGAAATGGGCTCTGCAAAGCAGGCGAAACCGTTATCTGCTCTGCTGCCAGAGGGCCGGTCCACTCACCCAAGACAATCACATCATTGCGAGCCTGATCCTTGAAGAGCGAGTAAAATTGACGACCATCACGCTTGTCGAAGACCACTAGCGCCGGCAATTGGTTATTCGTGCCCAGACTCTGGCCTGTGTTTAGGACGCCCAGATGGTAAGTGGCGCCACTCTCCACATTAATGGATATCAACGAGGTGCCTGACCTACCGGGTATTTGGCACAAATAGTATCTGAACGTTCCCTCAGTCACCGCTGTTTCGGAGCATAGGCTTTGGTCTCCTGAGGAGGTCCACCTTCTGCTGGTGTTCGTACTAGCGATGTCGTTGGGCCCGGTCATGCGCCGTAAAGACACACCGGTGTGGGGATCGATCACTGTCTCCGTTCGCCCCGCGCCTGAATCTGGCCAATTGTACTCTCCCGGCCTGGAGCCGTCAACGGGCAACGGCTGGCCATAAGTGCTGCCGAGGGGAATGTTGGCCGTTTGGAAGGTACCTGACTGCATTGCGTAGCCGCAACTAATCTGGAAGTAGTGTGGGGTGTTGGACTGTAGTGCGCGGCTAAGACGTTTTCCGTTGGACGCCAGGAACCCATTTACTGCGTTTGGGTCGTTCATGGTGTGTCTGCCCACGACAAATATACGTCGGCGGCCGATGGTAATGTTCCCGGGGCGACTGTCCCGGTCTGTCCCCGGGAACAAAACAGGATTGACGTCGTGGACGGGTGGCGCGTCAGGTGAAATGGAATCGGTGACGCTTAGAGTACAGGGGTCCGGGCCGGGGGCGAGGTAAGCGAGTATGGCTTGTGTGGGTGTGGTTCCAAGGACACGGACATCGGACACTCCGATGCTGGAAGGGGGGATGCCGTCTTGGGCCCCCAACGCTGAGCACAGCAAGAGAAAGCAGGGCCATCTTGTCAAGATCTGGCCGACCCGTTTCCTGGAAGCGACTTTGTGAATTGCCAGTAAACTGATTGTGTGGGTGTTCTTCGTTATTCGAGGCATGAATGTCTCATCGGCCGTTGAGTTGCTGCGATATAGGTTCTCGCAGACGCTCCTCATCGGTTACGATAGACTCATCGCTTCGATCCCCACAATTGAGCCTGTGTATTACCAGAGATCCACCAGTTGTACTAGTTCCTTGGTTCTAAGCGAGAACACTTAGTGGCGATCTCAGTATTCCGCTGATCTAGGATGGGCAGTCCTGGAAATTCTACTGCTGTAGAGAGCCGCTCAATCACCAAGGGCGCCAAGGGGCCAAGCCGGCGTCCTAGCATCGCCGATGGGCCCCCACGCGAGGTCGCGCGTTGTGGTAAGAACAGGAAGAGGCACCCTTTTGTGTGGTCTGGCCCGTAGGTAAAGTGTGCTTTGAGCAGTGGGCTCAGTCGGATCACTTGGGAGCATCGGCTCGGGGAGGCACGTGCGCTCGCGTGCGATGATGGTCCAGCCATTGGCCCACGCTTTCTGGCTCGGCTAGTTGCTGGCGCAGCAAGGCGAGAATCAGATCGTGGGTCACGATAGTATTGAAGGGAGAATGATACGTCTGCGCCGTCTTTTGTCCTGCCAACTTTAGCAAGAAGGGGACGTGCGGAAGTTCAGTGCCGCCTGTGGCCAGGGCCTCCTCACGGGTCCAAAATACCTGTTGGCCCCAAAAGTTGGTCCTGAGCGAATGATCGGCGGTGAGCAAAACGTGCGTAGTGTCCCAGGTACCGTCCGGTTCCATGATCCTGCGCAGCTCTCCGATAGCGCGATCCATGAGCAAAAGGTTGTCGAAGTAATTACTGTTGCCGTCAGATCTAAGCGCCTCCGTAAAGCGGTCATAGATTCCCGGTGGATGTGGAACGGGCCAATGAAGCAGGATCAGGCCTAGAGCCGTGTTGGTCACGGCTTGCAATGCGTCCTGGCGTATTTGAAGATACAAAGATTTGTGGTCCTGGCGCAGGCTCTGGTCGGGGCGAATCAGACCGGAGCGCTTTAGGAATGGAACCCATTCGAGTTGCGTCTCCATCTGGTGCCGCATGTTTTCAAAGACGGAAAGCTCCCAACCGCATTCCTGGGCTTGAAACGGCCACTCGCATTGCGTAAATGAACAAGCGTTCAGAACGTCCCCCATCACTCGGCAGTAAGGATGGTACGAGCCAACCACTGCAGAATTGAAGCCGACAGACCGGGCCCTGGAGAAAACACTTGGGTTTCCAGCCCAGACTTCGGTTTTTCCGCTGTCTTGAAAGGTGATCATCAGTTCATTCGGGCCGGCTTGTTTGGCCCTGGATATGAGCCTGCCTGTGATGAGGGCGGGCATGGAAAGAAGCGTCTCGTTTGCTGGAGGAATGGCATGGGTTGCATAGAGCGATTGGGCGCGCAGGCGATCCAACTCCGGAAGCCGGATGGAGTCAGGACGCTCCTCGAAGGCCAGGCGTTGATCCAACTCGTCGAAGATGAGCCACAATACGCGGGGGGTTCGCGCCTCCGAAATCGGAAGAAGCGGAGCCGGCGCCTTGTCGGCAAAAGTGGAGGCAAGCGAGGCTTGAATGGCGAACGAAGCCGCGTAAGCGACGCTGAGAGGAAGCAAAGGCGCCAAAAGGATAAGCGTGGTCTTCGCTAGCCGAAATATTATTCGATTCCACCGCGACAGGACAAAGATTGATCCTATGGAGACGCATAGAGCGAAGAGGACAAAGCCTGGCCGGCCGAACAGGTCCAGGAGATTTTGCAGATAAATACCTAGTACATGCCCACGGAGCATATTGAGCGGAATCAATAGGAGCAGCAGAAGAGCCCACCGAGCCAGTTTTGTCCACAGCGTATTTGGCCAACGTCGCAAGATTGTCACGGCGGCCCAGAAAACGACGGCCAAAAGCAATTCATCGCAGATTGTGGCCGCCAGGATGCCCCAAGGGGCGGGGGCCTTTTGATGGTACATCATGGATCTATCTGCCAGCGAAGCCCAGAAGTCCATGAAGAACAGGTTGGCAAGGGATAAGCAGATGAGGAAATCCTTAAGCATTTTTAATCCTTATTTTCCAGTGCAGCTTCCGCAGGCGACCGGCGCCCGGGCTGTCGTGTACAGCGTTGTCCTCGCCGCTAAGGCTTTCGTAAACGCGACGCTTTGTTATACGTGTATGGCCGGCAAAGAACGGTCGCATGCGGAACCGGTAGACGATTTCCTGCGCAACAGGAACAACCAGCGGCTGGCGCCCCGCAGTCTTTCGGAGCGGAGAATGTGGAACCGCCGCCGGCAGGATTTTTCGAATAGCGTGTCGTTGAGAGAGGAGTGGAGGTGATCGCGGCCGCGGGTGAGGCGGCCGAACATCGGGTCGTTGGGGGCGACAAACTCGATCACCAGCAGGTCGGTGGTGATTTCCCAAGCCAGATCGAGGATTTCGTCGAGCGGAACCCGCTCGGTGACCAGCATATGGTGGATCACAGCCAACATGAAGACAGCATCGAAGGCGCCGCTGGCTCGCGCCAGGAAGGAGGGATTCTCCCGGTTGCGCCAGCCCAAGGCCGGGGTGGGGCGGGCCAGATTCACCTGCAAGGGCAGAATGTTCAGCCCCTCAGAGCGCGCCTGACGAAAGACCTGATCGACCACCACCGGATCGTAGTCAATCGACACCACGGAGGCGCCGCTCTGGGCGGCCATGGCGCTGAAGTGGCCCGTGTTGCATCCGACGTCGAGGACTTTTTTGGGACGGAACTCTTTCAAAACGTCGCGGACAAAAACTTCTTTGGCCTGAAACTGCTCGCGCGAGTAGTGGTGATTGGTATTCATGTAGCCGGACCACACCGAGGTTTGCTGAGCCTGGGGGGCGAGACGATTCAACGCGCGACGGAGCTGCCGCAGTGTCGATTCGAGGACGAAACGGGCTCTGGCGGCATTGCCGAGGGATTTCTTTTCGTAGAGGCCTGTCTTCTCCGGATTGTGCCGGGAAGCCAACCAGGTGGGAATCGTGGCCAAGGTGAGGAAGGGGGCCGAAAACTTTTGCAAGGCTCGAGACCAACGGTAGATCTCTTCCGGATCCAGGCCGTCGCGGCGAGTGGTGAAGATCTGGTCCAGGGGGATGGACAGGCGCTTGCTGGCCAACAGGGGCAGGAGGAAGGTGCGCACAAACTGAGCGTACGGCAGCCAGGTGGGATCATGCGGGTCGCGCCGCTCGAAGGACGACAGATCGATAAATACGGGCTGGGAACCACGAAACAGGATGTTGTAGGGGGTGGCGTCCTTCAACCCGAAACCCTCGGGCAGCAACTTTTCCGCCAGATCCATGGTCAAGGTGGCGGCTGCGTAGAGCATTTCCGGAGACCACTCATAGGGGAAGCTGGGGAAGGGAATCCGCTCGTGCTCCAACAGCATCTGCCCCTGGGCCTCATCGACGATGCCTTCCAGAGGCGAGCCGGGGAACAGTTTGCCGGCCTGGGCGATGTCCAGGACGGCGGTTGGAACCAGGCATCCCTCCCGCACCCATTGAAGGGCGGGGGGCGAGGCCAAGAAGGCGGTCAGATCCCCAGACGCGGAGGGCTGGACCAGGCGCAGGAGTCGCCCGTTCACGGCGAATACGCTACCGGAGGGATCCCGGAAGGAGGCGGCGGGCGTGTTCCGATAGGCGGGCGGAGGCGGTTGAGTTTGCGGGAGCTTGTCAGTCACTTTTCATCACCTGTTTGGTCCGGAAGAGATCGCCTCGGGCTCGACGGGCAAAATACAGGGGGAAACAAGCGGCCCGGCGCAGATCGGGGAGGGTGGGTTATTTCTTGTCGCCGGTTTTCCTGCGAACCCAGGCGAGCATATTGCGGAAATAGAACATGGCGCCGAAGAAACCGGCCACCAACATCTGCCAGATCAGCGCGCCGGAGCCTGGGTCCGTATAGGCCTCGGCTCTCCGCTCGGTTGCCAGCAGAAGGGTTCCCAGCAGCAGCAGAATTCTGGCCGCACTGTGGTGGTTCGACTCTGTGAAATGCATGTTGAATGACTCCTCTGTATTAGTAGTAGTTTTTCCCTTGCGGGAGGGGAGGAGCTCTTAGCTTGCCGCGTCCAGTGGGCCGCCGGAAGCCAGCCTGCCGATGAGCAGTCGGGGGGGCGGGGGTTTTCGAGGCCGGCCCCGGGGCCAGTCTCAGGAATCTAGCGCTGGTTCCGCGTTCTCGAGCGGCGGGGGCGGCGCAGGGGCGTTCTCGGCGGTTTCAAACAGCCAGCCTTCCTCGCAGCGCAACAAGGCCGCAATTCGCTCGCGAACCCTGGTGCTGGGCGGACGGAAGCCGTTCACAATCTTGCTGAGCATGGCTTCATCGATGCTCAACATCTTCGCCAGCCGGTTTTGCCGGATTCCGGACTTCCAGAGTTGCAACTTCAGGTTCGGGTACATTTGTGCTTTCCCTGTTTCCAGCGGAAGGTTGCCTTCTCAGTGCAGGGCGCGGCGAGCCGATGGAGAGGCGCGGATGACCTCCACGTCCCGGATGTCAATTTCGGTGGCCACGGATTGGGTGAGCAAAGCGATGGAAACCACCAGACGAGTGTCGTTCTTCAGGCGCACCAAGTGTCCCTCGATATCTTTCAGGGGACCGCATTTGATTCGCACCCAGGCCCCTTCGCGCAGGAAGGGATGGGCAAAGCAGCGGACGTTGGCTTTGAGCAAGCGCTGCAAGGATTCGATCTCCCTATCGGGGATTGGATCGATGCTTTCTCCCCGGCTCAGAATTCGCACCGTGCCAATTGTTTTGAGCACCTCCAAACGGGAACGGTGGCTGTCGGCGAATCGCGAGAACACATAGCTGGGGAACACGGGGAAATCAATGATTTTCGTGCGGTCTTTCCACCGGCGCGCTTCCTGAATGACGGGCAGGTAGTTCTCCACTCCCTTGGCCGTCAGCTCGGAAGCGACCCGTTTTTCAAAGTGAGAACGGGTATAGACGGCATACCAGCGAGGAGACGGGGCCGCGGCGGGTGGAACGATCCAACCCTGCTGGCCCGGCCCGATTGAGTTGAATACCTGTTCCGGCAAAGCTCCGCCCCTTCACTTACATTTCCGCGCTGCAAGCGCTCAAGATTCCTACCTCAGGCCATCGGCCTGGGGTTCTTGTTCGACCCGATATCGGGCTGTTCTGCCTCATTGCCCGGCGTGCCCCTCACCTGCTCGAACAGCCAGCGTTCATCGCTGTGGAGGGCAGCCGCGATTTTTTCGCGAACCTTGGAGGTGGGTTCCCGAAAACCATTCACAATCTTGCTCAGGATGGCTTCGTCGATGCCCAGCAGCCTGGCCAGCCGGTTTTGGCGCATGCCGGTTTTCCAGAGCTGCAGTTTCAGGTTTGGATACATGGTTGCGACTCCGCGCCTGAGTGGTAGTCAAAGTCGTGGTGTTTCCAAAGGAACCACTCGCTGTAGCAATTGATCAGAGCGCCGAGCATCTTCTCTGGCGGCACCATTTGCAGAGCCGTCGTACAGAGGGTACGGTTGGTGTGGTCTGGGCGCACCACGACAATCACGCCATCACAAACCACCTGGATCAAGTCGTAGTCGGCCACGGCAGCGATGGGGGGGGCGTCAACGATGGTGAACCGGAATTTTTTTCGAAATCCCTCGCAAGCCTCTTTCCAGGAGGGTGAATCGAGAAGCTCGGTGGGATTAAACCGGTTGCGACCGGCGGGAAGCACGTAGAGATTGGGCAACTGCTCGGCGCGAACGACGGCGTCCTCGAGAGGGCAGGAGCCGTGCAGCAGATCGGCCAGGCCGGGGCCGGAGGGGATCCCGAGCATGGCGGCGATGCTGGAGCGGCGAAAGTCAGCGTCCACCAGCAGCACGTTGATATCGTTTTTGAGGGCCAGGGCCCCGGCAAGATTGAGCGCGCTGACGGTCTTGCCGTCCCCGGGGCCGGCGCTGGAGACCACCATCATGGTGGGCTGTTGAGGGTGCTGTAGAATTCGCGTGCGAATGATTCTGTACTGTTCCCCGGCGCGGGCGTGACTGCCGTCAAAGGGCAACAGAGGGGCAGCCGGCGAAAGGCGGATGGGGAGGGAGCGGGCCTGCGGCCCGGCTGCGGTAGCCGGAGGGAGAGGCGGGGGGGCAGGGGTAGCGGTGGAAACGGGCGGCTCCGTGGGAGGAAGGTACTCCGGCTCCTCCAGCGAAGCGGGCTGCAAGGCCTGGGCCGGCTCCTCGGCAAACAGCGGCAAGGGGAGATCGCCTCCAATGCCGCCGGCCTTTTTCAGTGCTTCGAATATTTTGCTCATATGAGGTCTAGGTTGAAGGAGCGAGTCCTAATCTGACGGCCCAGCGAGTGAGGAGGGAGAGCCTGGGCTTGGCGGGCAGATCACGATCCACGCCGCGCAGCGGGGTTTGTTCCCATCCTGCGGCCTGGGGCGGAAGGTATTCCGAGGGGGAGCGCTGGGGGGCTGCGATGGAGTAAGGAGAGCCCGGCCGGGAAAAGCCGTTGCTCCCGTCCAGCAGATCCAGATCAGCGACCACCTCCAGGATTTCGGAGACGCCGACGGAGGATTCCCCAGCCCCATAGGCCAACAGCAAGGCGTTGTCGCAGATGGCATTCACCACGCGGGGGATTCCCCGCGACCAGGTGGAGATGCGCGTGATGGCCTCGGCGCGGAAGGGCAGTTGCTGGGAGGCGCCGGCTCTCAGCCAGCGATGACGCACGTATTGTTCGACCTCGTTCTCCGACAGCGGTTGCACGGACAGGCGAACGGCGATGCGTTGGCGCAACTGCCGCAGGTCCTCGCGTTTGAGGAGATTGCTGAGCTCGCTCTGGCCGGCCAATACGATTTGGAGCAGCTTACCTTCGGAGGTCTCGAAGTTGGTCAACAACCGGATTTCCTCGAGCACATCGGCCCCGAGCTTGTGGGCTTCATCGATGATGAGCACGGCCACTTTGCCTTGCTTATGGGCGTCGACCAGAAACTGCTGTAGCAACATGAGCCGCTGGGCCTTGCTGGAGGGGACTTCGGTAATTCCGAAATCCATCAGGGTGAGCTCCAGAAACTCGGCGGGGGTCAAGGTGGGATTGAGCACGAAGCTGAAGTGGGCGCGGGAGGCGGGAATTGATTGCAAGATGGTGCTGAGGAGGGTGGTTTTGCCGGTGCCGGCCTCCCCAGTGAGCACGACGAATCCTTTTCGTCCGAGGATGGCGTAGGTCAATCCGGCCAGGGCCTCCCGATGCCTGACCGTCAAGAAGAGGAACCCGGGATCGGGGCTCATGACGAAGGGGTTCTTTTGCAAGCCGAAGAATTGCTCGTACATGATTACAGGCGACTCCAACCGTAATAGAATCCGACGGCGATCACGGCCAGCAGGGAAAGCAGGGCGCCGGAGACCAAGGCGAAGCGCCACCTGCGGACGGGAGGACGCTCGCTGCCGGCCTGTTGACGGCCGGATCGTTGCGGTCGGGAGCCGGCGATTCGGATGCGGGCCACGCGCCCCAGGACCACGGTATCGGGGGGCAGTTCCCATTCCCCGAGAAAGGTGTTCTTTTTGAATTCCTTGCCAATGGCAATGGCTATACCGATCACCAGGCCGGCCAGGCTGGCCAGAGCGCTCAGCAGCGGGCGGTTCGGCTGGAAAGGCTTTTCAGGGACCCGCGCCGGGTCGAGCACGGTAAACCTCTCGGCCTTCTGACGCTTTTCCAACTCGGTGGCCATTTCAGCAGCCAACTTTTTGTCGAGCAGGGACTTGTAGTTCGCCCGGGAGATCTCGTAATCGCGAGTCACCCCGGCCATTTCCTGCTCGCGAAGGGGGAGCCTCTCCACGCGGGCCTGATAGGTAGAGATCAGACGCAGGATGTTTTGCTGCTCCTGGGCGCGCACTTCCAGATCCCGGGCGGCCAGGGCGAGTTGGGCCTTGACCTGCTCCACCCGCTCGCGCTCCCGAACCAGCGCTTGCAGGGCCTCGGTGGCCATCGTCGGTTCGGAATTCGACGCCTGAGACGGCTGGGCGACTAGGGCTGTATGGGGGCCTGGGTCCGGGGCCTCCTGCGCCTCCCTCTGCTCGGTCCGCAGCAGTCGGGCGAGGTCGGCTTGCATGCGTTTTACCTCCGGGTGGTCGTCGCTGTAGCGCGTCCGGAGATTCTCCAGTTCAGCCAACAACAAAGCAGACTTCTTTTTGGGAGGGGGCGGAGGGGATCCCGGCGCCGTGCCCGGAATGGCGGCCGCTGCCTTGGCTGCAGCAGCCTGCTGGGCGTTCCTCGTGAGCGCCGCCTCGGTCGCCTCCGCAATGTTCAGTGTGTTTTCCAGCATGAGTTTGGTCTGTTGACCGCGGTTGATGGCGTCCTGATTTCCTTGTAACTGGATTTGCAGCCGGGAGAGGGTAGCGTTCAGAGACTGTTCCTGCTGGGGCAGCTCGCCATAGTGTCCCAGCTTGTAGCGGCTCAGCTTGGATTCCTGCTCGTCGAGGCTCTTTTTGGCCTGTTGGAGCTGGCTGTTGATGAACTCGGAGGTGCCCTCGGCCTGAACCTCGCGCGCCCGCAGGTTTTCCTCGATGAAGAAATTGCCCATCTGATTGGCCACGGCGGCGACAACGGCAGGCTCGGGCCCCTGGTAGGCGATGCGGAAAGCGCCCGGGCGATCCTTGGTCCAACCCTTCTCGAGCTTGATCTGGATATCCTCCCGCATCATCTCAATGATTTCTTCCTGGACGCGGTTTTTGCGCTGCTGTTTGTAGAGGCCAAAAGTCTCGATGATTTTCTGCAGTCGGGTGCTGCTGAGGATTTGCTGGCTGATGGTGGCCAAACGATCTTGCAGCTCCGCGTTGACCGTGGCAGTGACGTATTTCTCGGGGATTTTTTGCGAATCCACCAGGATCAAGGTTTCGGCCTTGTACACCGCCGGGAGCTTGTAGATGACCAGGGCGCTAATGGCGGTAATCAGGAGCCAGGAGAGCACCAGGTAGAGTTTCTGCTTCCACAGCATCCGTACCAGGGAGAGGGGAGACAGGCCGGATCCGGCGGACAATGGGTTTTGCAATGTCATAAGGTCGCTGTTGCCAAGGGCTTGTTGCTCCCAGGTGTCAACATCTTGTTGCACTAAGAGTGGAGCAAGGAGAGGGCCAAACCGGAAGCAACTTGATTTCCCTTGGTTTTGCTTAAATGCAGACAGTTGGAACAGGCAGGCCAGGAGAGAATTTTGGACTTTGTACCAATTCCTTGCACTGGCCCGGATTTTTGGTCCCCCAGGCGGGCCGCCCGCCGGCACTGCTCAACCCACAGTTTGGGAACCGGAGTCGGGTTGAGGCCTGGCTCCTGGAGTTTGTACATTTCGGGGCCTGCCCGTGGCGCACGCTTGAGCGTGCCGCTGCGGGCTTCAGCCCGCAGCCCCGGTCGGGATCGCCTTTCCAGGCGCTCGGCCAAACATACTGGGAAGCCTCGGCCACCAATCCGGCCTTCACCGGGTTGTTCTCGATGCAGGCCACGATGCGTTCCATTTCCCGTTCGTCCCAGCAAGAGGTTGGCTTCGCGAGCGGTAACTCCTTTCAGCCATTGCAGCACGCCGCTGGCCGGCCGTGTGGGCCGCAACAGCAGGTGGACATGATTGGCCATGACGACAAACGCCCACAGGTCGTAGTAAAGGGAGGGGCGCCCCGCGCTGGAGCGCTTGCACGACGACGGCTGCCACTTCTGGGCGTCGCAGAAACAGCGGTCCGACCAGGGTGGTATCCAGATACCAGTCCATCCAGACAATGGCCTTCCCGGCAGACTTCCATGCAGGCGCCATCTGACAAAGATCCACCGGTGCTGGGGATAGGTAGGGGGCAAGTCCACGGGCCAAGTGTGGGCTGAAGCCCACACCTGCACGCTAATGCGTGCGCCACGCGCAGGCCCCAAATGTATAAACTCCAGGGGCGGGTTGAAGTCCGGCTCCTAAAGGCCGCCCCCCTGTGTGCGGGGTGGGGAGGAGCGGCCAGAGCCGACCCAGCACCGAGCGGCGGAACGCCTGGAAGCAGTACCTCATCGGCTGGTGGAGATGGCGACTACAGGCCGGCACCGTTGATTTTTTCAGGGAAGGAGGACAGATGGGGAAGAACCAGGACCTGGTCCTCGATGGCGAACTTTTTCATTTTGTACAGGAGCGCTTTGTAGGCGATTTTGAGCCGCGCTGCGGCCTGCTTGCGGTTCCAGTGCGTGGCGTGGAGAGCGGTCAGGATGGCTTCAATCTCCGCCTGCTCGCGGGCCTGGTTCACCTGATCCAGGACCGAGACCGGGGCCTTGAGCT
>Ga0247727_10017732_pt1 | contig 11296 bp, 9 predicted proteins | sample WisWelCaveWW1625_FD_202498 | JGI IMG/M metagenome (GOLD analysis project Ga0247727, IMG submission 202498) | Biofilm microbial communities from Wishing Well Cave, Virginia, United States - WW16-25 | ecosystem: Environmental > Aquatic > Deep subsurface > Groundwater > Cave microbial mat | place...
CTTGGGTTCGCGGGCGACTGGGCTCCCGCGACGGCGTTTCTCCGGGAGGTGTGTTGAGGGGCAGCGCTGCCCCTCACTTTCGGAGTCGGAAGGAATCCCGCGCGGTCCCGCTTCCGCGTCCGGAGGGGGAGGAGCGCGATGAGAACCAAGGCTGGCGACCTGAGCGCCTGGGACGGGATCCCCGTTTTCCAGCTCAGGGTAGGCAGACGCGTCCACCCCGCGCCGTTCACGGGGGGCAGACCCTATGGATCCCGCGCGAACGCGCGGTACTCGGAGCACCCGACCATCGACGAAGTGCCTTGCCTTCACGCTGCGTCGCTGGCGTCGGGGTTCGCGGTCGACGGCGAGGTCCACCGCGTTGACCTCTTCGACGGAACGGCGCTCCAGGTCGAGCGTCATCGCGCCCGCGGTCCTCTCGTCCACTGCCCGTCTGGGTGCGGACGTCGGGTCGTCCTTCTCTACCGTCGCGACGGCGGAGAATGGGCTTGTAGGACCTGCTCGAAGATCCGATACCCGTCCCAGAGGCTCTCAGCGGGGAAGCGCCGGCTGGCGTCGCAGATCCGCCGCATCATCGGTCCGCGTACCCTTCAGACGAGCCAGAAGGCGATCATCGAAGCCGAGGGGCGAATGCTCGGGATCGTCCTCCCGCTCATACCTCGTCGCCCTCGTCGAAGCCGCTCGCTTTGGTGACGAGAAACGAGGTGCTCGTCGTCACGAGCGCGCACGGCGTCGTGTTTTTGGCGGCGCTCGCACGAATCATGTCGGATGATGGGCGGCGACGCCCGGAAAGTTGGAAAGGAGTTGTCATGGCGAAGCGAAGACCTCTGACGAAGACGCGGGCGATCGAAACGACGGCCACAACGTCGAGCCGGAAGGCGGTGCTCTACGCGCGCGTTTCGTCGACGGAGCAGGAGAAAGAGGGCTTCTCCATTCCGGCGCAACGGAAGCTCCTGCTCGACTATGCGATGAAGATGGAGTTCGTCGTCGCGGAGGAGTTCGTCGACGTCGAGACCGCGAAGCAGTCGGGGCGGAAGGCGTTCGGCGACATGCTCGCGTACCTCCGGAAGCATCCTGACTGTCGAACGATCCTCGTCGAGAAGACGGACCGTCTCTACCGGAACTTCAAAGACTACGTCGTCCTCGACGAGATGGACCTGCAGATCCATCTCGTGAAGGAGAACGCCGTCCTCTCGAAGGACTCCAGGTCGCACGACAAGTTCATCCACGGCATCAAGGTCCTGATGGCGAAGAACTACGTCGACAACTTGGGAGAGGAAACGAAGAAGGGACTGACGCAAAAGGCTGAGGAAGGCGGTTGGCCCGGTAAGGCTCCCATCGGGTTTCGCAACGTGAAGGTCGACAAGAAGAAGCTCATGGAACCCGACCCCGTGATGGGTCCGATCTTCCGGGCGTTCGCTCGGTGGTTCGCCGAGGGGACCCACACCCTCCAGGATGCGGTGCCGTGGGCACGCGAGAACGGGCTCCGGACGCGCACGGGGGCGGTCCTCCAGAAAGCAACAATCCACCAGATGATTCGGAACCCGATCTACGCGGGTCCGTTCTACTGGAACGGGAAGCTCTACGAGGGGAAGCACGAGCCGCTCATCTCGCCGGAGATCCACGATCGGATCCTCGCGATTCTCGATCGGCGCTTCGAGAAGCGGCATCGGAAGGTGACGCGCGACTTCGCCTACGCCCGTCTGATCGAATGCGGGCACTGCGGCTGCTCCCTCGTCGGCGAGCTGAAGAAGCAGAAGTACGTCTACTATCGCTGCACGCACTTCAAGAAGAAGTGCCCCGACAAGCACGTCCGCGAGGAGATCCTCGAAGAGAAGTTCACGGACGTCGTCCACGCTCTCCGATTCGACCGCGAGATCTGCGAATGGGTGGCGCGCGCCCTCCGAGAGAGCCACGGCGACGAGAAGAAGCACCACGACGATGCGATCGTCCGCCTCCAGTCCGAGTACACGCGCCTCCAGAGTCGCGTCGACGTGATGTACACCGACAAGCTCGACGGGAAGATCACGACGGCGTTTTTCGAGGAGAGGGCGGCGGAGTGGCGCGGGGAGCAGGCTCGCATCCGCGCCCGTATCGCGGAGCACGAGGGAGCCAACCAGAGCTATCTCGAAGACGGCATCCGCCTCCTCGACCTTTCCCGCCGCGCTCACGAGCTGTTCGCGAAGCAGCCCGCAGGCGAAAAACGGAAGATGCTCGATCTTCTACTCTCGAACTCGGTCTGGAAGGACGGGGAGCTGACCGTCACCTATCGCGAACCCTTCGACATCATCGCGAAAAGCGCGAACGCGGAAAGGGCTCTCGCCCCGACCGGCACCACCGAAGAGGCGCGATCAGAAGTATGGCTCCCCAAGGCATACCGACTGTGCACGGCGGAGAGCGCTGGAGAGAATGGAGAGAGCGGGTCAATCATATGGAGAATCCATACTTTGACCATTGCGCTCCGATCGCGGGAGAGTGGTTCGAGTCTGGATCGATCAGACGAGCGACCCGTACCCTAACCCGAGCGCCACGCACCGGCGGCTCCTCGGGCACGTGTGGGCACGTGTGCCTTGAGCGTTCGAGCATCCTCGCGGCCCGCGTCGAGTCGAGCTTCACGGCGACCTTCGCTTCGTCGCGCGCTTCACACGCGCCAACGCCTTCTTCAACCCGGCGTCCTTCGAGTTGGAGAGATCTGCGACCCCTGCCGTGACGGAAAGCTTGTTCCCCCGATGGCCGAGAACGTCCTTGTAGACCTCCTCATCCTTCCGGAGCCGTGCGACGTCGGCGAGGACGGACTCGGCGGCGCGCTGGTCAGCGTCGGATCGGGCGTTCACGACGACGAGCTGGGCACGTTCGATTCCGGAGTAGTCGTCCTCGAGGGCCCAGTGCCCCGTGGGCGCGGGAGCCGGCGCACGACGGACCTCGCTCAGCTTCGATTTCATCGAGCGTCGCAGATCGTCGAGGACGCGCGGCTGCTGCAGCGCCGCCGCCACGAGTGGCTCACCGAGCCCGGCGCCGAGGAGTCGCGCGAGCGCTTCCGGATTCTCGAGCGCCTCGGAAAGCTGCTCGATCGAGGCCTGGTGCGAAACGGCGTGGTCACGAACGACCCGCCGGAGCAGCGAGCGCCCCTTGGAGGGTACGGGCGCGACGAAGACAGAGAGGTCGACGTAGTCGACGGGGCAGTCGCCCTCGATGAACACGGCCTCCGAGTAGTCCTGCATGAACGCGGTCGTGAAGAACGCATCCGCGCTCGGCGCGGCGAAGCGGTACAGCGCCACCGCGCTCGCGCCGGCCTCGCGGTAGCGACGAAGCTCGGCGTGGCTCTTCGGCGCCGACTCCTGCTCATTGCGCAGCGTGGGGTTGTGCTCTGCCCGAACGCAGATGGCAAACGCGACCTCGGCGTCGAGCAGCCGCTCGATGAACGTCGTCTTTCCCGCGCCGACGGGGCCAGCGACGTGGATCAGCGCGCGCTCCCTCATAGCCCCAGCTCCCTGCCGAGCACCTTCGTCACGAAGCGCTCGCCTGCGCCTTCTGTGGCCACCATCTTGCGCACGCGCTCCTTCACCTCGGCCGCGCTGCAGTGGCGCTCCGCGGCCGCGAGCGTCGCGCGGTAGGCGTCCCACACGTCGACGCTCGTGATCTCGTAGCCGTAGCCCTGCACGAGCCAGTACAGCGACAGCAGCCCCGCACCGACCGCGAAGGCCGGCTGCTTCTCGGTGTAGTCGCGCGCGGCGCGCGCGAGCGTCTTCGGATCGCAGGGCGTTCGGCTCGCGAGGGCGAGCGCCTCGTCGTAGAGGCCCCCGTCCTTCGCGGCCGCAAACCACTTGCCCTCGTCGCCCGGCGTGGTCTTCACGAGGTCGGCGAGAACGTCCCCCGCCGCCTTGTGCGGGTACTTCCTCGAGACGGCGCGGAACGTCGCGAGGTAGGTGCCGCTCTGGTTCGCCTCGAGCCCGTAGCGCCGATACGCGTCATCGACGAGCCCGGAGGAGAGCAGCACGTCCTCGCAGGCGCGCGCGATCGCGACAGGGCTGTCATTCAGGCCGCGACCTTCCTCCGCGTATCGGACGGCCTCGGCATTCTTCCCCTTGGCCGCGAGCGCCTTCACGCCGTACTGGCGGTAGTGCCACATCTTGTACGGAGCGAGCTCGAGCAGCGCGAGCACGTCGTCATGGCGTTCGGCAGCGACGAGCGCGCTCAGGCAGTTGGTCGTGCCCCTGAAGTATCCGCGCAGACTCGGGTCCGAGGTCCAAGAGAGCCTCACGCCATCGATGAGCCGATCGCCCCACGCCGAGGCGATCTCCTTCGACGCGCAGAGCGTGCCCCAGTGGTCGCCAAGCCACTCGATGTAGGGAATGCCGTCGTCTTGGTAGGCCTCGAACAGCCGCTCGAGCCAGGCGTCGCGCGTCTTCGCGTCGGCCGGCGCGCTCGCAATGATCGGGACCAGCTCCGCGATGGCGTTATTCACCGCCGTGCCGATCGATCCCGACGAGCTGTCGACGTGCTCGAGCGCGGGCGACACTCGCTCGAGGAACGCGATGGCCCCCTCGGCGGCGAGCACCGGCTCCCTCTTGGCGACCTTCTTGATCTCGCTGACCGCCTGCTTGATGCGAGCGATTGCGGGCTGCGACTTCCAGCCGAACGCGTGCCGGCGGAAGCGCGCCTTGAACTCCCACTTGTGAGCCTCAGACATCTCCGCGGACCTTCACGTCTGCCGCGAGACGCAGGGCGCGCTCTGCAGCCTCGCGCTCGCGGGCCAGCTCGGCGCGCAGCTCCTCCTCCGTGGGCAGGTACATTTGGTAGCGCGCGGCGAGAATCTGCTCGTTGTTCTCGGGCAGCGTGATCTTCGCCATCGCGTCGTTCTTCTCCGAGCAGAGGACGATGCCGATGGTCTTCGCCTCATGCTCCGCGCGCTGGAAGCGGTCAAAGAAGTTTACGTACATCTGCATCTGCCCGAGGTCCTGGTGCGTGAGCTTGCCGAGCTTGAGATCGACGAGCACGAAGCAGCGGAGCAGGCGGTTGTAGAAGACGAGGTCGACGTAGAAGTGATCGCCCTCGAGCGTCAGGCGCTTTTGCCGCGCGACGAAGCAGAAGCCCTTGCCCAACTCGAGGAGGAACCCCTCGATGCGATCGATGATGGCCTGCTCGAGATCGCGCTCGCGCCAGTGGGACCGCTCGTCGAGCCCGAGGAATTCGAGCACGAACGGGTCCTTTAGCACGTCGGCGAGCACCTCGATTTCGTGTCCGCGGCGTGCGAGCGCGAGGACCTTCTCCTTGTTGCGGCTCTTCGCAAGGCGCTCGAAGAGGAGCGACGCGATCTGCCGCTCCAGCGCGCGGCTCGACCAGCTCTCGCGCGCGGCCTCGATTTCGTAGAACGCGCGCGCCGTCGAATTCGTGACGCGCATGAGGATCAAGTAGTGCGTCCACCCTAGGTACGGCGGGAAGGGCGCAGGCACGTCGGCAGATTCGGTCAACTGCGCTGTCCGCGTGCCTCCACGCGATTCGCTAGGCGCCGCCGAGCGAATCTTTGGCGACGTCGAAACGCTAGGCAGCGCCGAGCGTTTGTCGCCGCGACTCGCGGCGCCGCCAAGCGCCACGGGCAGCACCGAACCTTCGCGGTACGTGAGGTAGAACTGCCGCATATTACGGAGATTCGGAACGCTGAAGCCCTTGCCGACTCGCCGCGCCAGGCGCTTGGCGAGCCCCTCGACCACGCGCGCGCCGTAGCCGGCGCGCGTCTCGCCGTGCTGCTCGACCTCGACGATCTCGCGTCCGATGAGCCAGTACGCCTGAACCATCGCCGTGTTGACCGAGCGTGACACGTGGCCTCGCGCCGCCTCGATGATGTCGACGACGCGCGCGAAGAGAGCCTCGTCGTGGTGCGCGTTCGCTGGCTTCGTCACGGCGGCGGCCTTCTTGCGAGGCGGCTTCATGGACTCCCTCGAGTCCGCGATCGGTCCGTTGTTACGACCCGCGCCTCTCCCGCAACGTTCAATCGGAGCCCCACTCCCGGCACGGACTCGAAGAGCCGGTCAAGCTCACGCCCTGCGCTGGTTTCGCCGAGCGCGCTCTTAAACGGCTGAAGCAGCTTGTATCGGAGGTCGCGCGCCTCGGGTGCCGTCGGCCGTTTTCGGAGTCCACCGAGCTTGAACATTCCCTCGGCGAGGTCCGCCATGCTCACCACGTCGCCGCAACGACTTGCGAGGACTGCGAGCGCGAGGAGAGTCTGGTTCTGGAGGTGGTTCGGCGGTCGCGTCCGTACTTCGTGTCCCTGGTAGGTCACGCGGTGCTTTCGCAGATCGACGATGAGAACGGGCTTGGAGGCCGCGACGGGCGTCGCCTCCGCGGTGGCGTCGCTCGCCGCGGAACGGGCGTCGCACATGATCGCCGCGCAGTGCTCGTGCGTCCTCCGTCCGCTCCTTCGCAGGGCCTCCTGGATCTTGTCCTTGAAGGGCGGCTTGCTCTCGCTGACGGGCTTCGTCACGAAGTCGTCGGCGCCATCCTGGAGCGCCTTCACCACGTAGTAGTGCTCCTTGGCGTGCCCGCTCATCACGAGGACCGGCATCCGGTACTTGTCCTGATTGTTCCGTCGTGGATACCGCTCGCGGATGAACTCGAGCAAGGTTTGTCCCGCCTCGACGTGCGCCTTGATCGAGTCTGCGTTTACCTTGATCTGCAGGTCGAGGATCACGTAGCAGAACGCGCCTTCTTCGACGAGGCGCTCGGCCTTCTCCTTGGTCGCCGCGTGGATGTGACCATGGCCGAGGGACTCGAGAAGCTCGCCGAGCTCCGCGGCCATTTCTGGCTCGTCCTCCACGAGCAGTGCGATGTGGCGCCCTCCCATTGTCGTCACTCCTGCCGATCATCCTGCTCGATGGGGAGGGCCACGGTGACCGTGGTTCCTTCGCCCTTCGAGCTGGTCAGCATGACGGAGCCACCATGCTCCGTCTCGACGATCTTCTTGGCGAGAGGCAATCCGAACCCCGTGCCATCCGGCTTCTTGCTGCTGTAAAGCTGACAGGCATCGCGTAGCGCTTCCTCGCTCATGCCGCAGCCGCGATCGACGAACGCTATGACGACGTGCTGCTCTCCTTCGAGTCGGGCACCGATGCGGATCTCTTTCCGAGCGGCGCCGTCGTACGCTTCGTAGGCGTTCTGAATGATGTTCGAGAACGCCTGCAGCAGCCGGTGCCGATGCGCGTCCACGCGGAGGTCCGGATCGATGGTCACCTCGACCCGGAGCCGGCTGCCGTGCATCCGATCCTTCACGAGCGCCACCGCCTCCTCGATCATCTCGCGTAGGTTCTCACCGTGAAACTCGGGCGTCACATCGGCGGTCAGGTCGCGTAGCGAGTCGATGATCGCCGTCAGCAGCCGAAGTCGATCGCGCGCGCGCCCGATGTGCTTCATGCAGGCATCTCGGTCTACTCGAGACCGCCCGAGGCTGTTCTCGAGGTTGAGCAGCGAGACGTCGAGCGGCGCGATTACCTTGACGATCTCGTGGCGCGCTTCCCGCACGAGGAGCTCGGCGTACTTTTCGGCAACCCGCAGGGCGTCTTGTCTCGCCCGAAGCCCATGGCGCGCTTCAAGATCGGACAGCCAACGCAGAAGCAAATCGCCGTGCTGCTCCTTAAGAATGTCGGCGCGGGTGAGCTCGCTCCGCCGAGCGAGGCTGCGTTGCGCGGCGTCCCGCACATAGGAGTTGTCGTCTGTGAGGAGCTTGGCGAGCGTCGCGTGGAAGGTCTCATGCCGGAGGTGCTGGAGTGTATCGGCAACGGCCTTCCGCACCTCCCACTTCGAGTGGCTGGCGAGGGCGACGAAGCGGCCCCCGATCTCTGCGACGATGCTGTCGGACGGCGCGCCCGTTCGAAGAAGATCGCCCGCCCGTTCGACGGCATCGCGGACCGCGGCCCAGTTCGACGAGGCCAGCGCCGCCAGGATCTCCTTGATTGAACCGCTCGCCGTCACCGTTTCTCCCGAATCCTCCCGGCTCAATGTCCGTAGCGCTCCTTGCGCAAAAGAAACGCCTCGCTGCCACCTTCGAGAAGAAGCTCGATCTCCTGCTTCAGTTCGTCCACCGTGCCCACCTTGCTGAGCTTGCCTTGCTTGCCGTCGGAGGTGAGCACGAAGACGCGCTCTGCGTTTCCGAGCACCGGGATGTTCGGATTGTGCGTCACGAAGATCAGTTGGCGCCTTCCCTTCGCGCCGCTCAGGCTCTTCACGACGGTCTCGTAGATGTAACGGTTGTCGAGGTTGTCCTCCGGTTGGTCGACGAGGAGCGGCCTCTCGCTCTCGAGCAGCAGGATCGGGAGGATGGTCGTGCAGCGCTGACCCGTCGACAGGCCAGCCGAGTCCTTGTAGTCGCGCCCGTCGAGCAGCTCGATGCGAGGAAGATCTTCCAGTTCGATGGTCTCGAGCCGGTAGAGGAGCTCCGTATCGCGCAAGGCCTCGATCACCTTCTTGGAACGATCTTCGTCGACGCCGGTGCGCTCGGCGAGCCGTGCAGCGTCGTTGCGTTGCACGAGTACGGAGAGCTCGTCGGGACTCGCGCTCTGCACGATGCGGTCGACGACCGCCGTGTACCTCATGCTCTGCCCCTTCAGGGCCTCGGTGAGCAGCGCGCGATAGCCATCGCGGTTGGCGGCCTGCGTGATCGTCACGCGGATGGTCGGTTGAAGGGGCGCCAGAAGGTGTTCCGCGACGTTCTTCCGGAGACGGAAACGTTCGTCTCGCAGATCCGAGAGCTTCGAGGTGAGTTCCTGTCTGCGGACCTCCCGCTCGTGCCGCTCTTTCTGTCGAAGCTCGAGTTCCTTGCGCGCAGTTGTGACCTCGGCGTATCGGCGCTGGAGCTGCGTCCGCTCCGTGACACGGCCGGTTTCCTCCTGTGACTTGGCGACGAGGTCCCTGTATTCGGCATCTTGCTTCGCGTGTCGTTCGGCGAGCGTCGCCTCTCGTTTGGCGACCTCGCCGTCGGCAGCGTCGGCCTGCTGTCCGATCTTGGTCGCGCCTCGGTCGAGGAGCGACGTCAACTCCTTGACGTGCTGAGCGATGGCGTCGAAGACGTCCTTGTTCGGTCCGGCCGCCACGTCGGCATCGACCCGCGATTCGACGCGGCGCTTGAGTCCGGTAAATAGCGAGTCGACGTCGGTGTGAACCTGACGCAGATCCGCGCGGAGCGCTTCGAGCGTCTTGCGCTCCCGTTCGCGCAGGGCCTTGAGCGTATGCGCCGCATTCACGATCTTCGCGTCGGGACCGGCCGCCTGCTGGAGCGCCTTCAGCTTCTCCTCGAGGACCGGCACCTCCGTGGCGCTGTCGCGCAGATCCCGCATCTCGCGGTCCAGGCGCACGAGCTCGCCCGCGTTCTGCCCGAGGTCGCGGTGAAGCTTCCGGACCTCCCCCTCGATGCGACGCACATCATCCTCGATGAACTTGTCGAGAAGCGAGAGCTGCAGGCTCGTGTTTGTTGCGATCTCCTCGATCTCGTTCTGGCTGTAGACGTCGGCCTTGAAAATCGAGTCGCGCTCGAACGAGATCGCCGTGGCCTCACCCTGCTCGTTGAGTACCTGGGCGCTGTCGTTCCACGGGCGCTCCGCCAGGTAGCCCATCCCGTGCTTGGTTTGCACGCCGAGCCGAATCCGTCCGGTGCCGAGATTGCTTTGGACGATCGCCTTGACGGACCGCGCTCGCGAGGGAGCAGCCTTCTCCTCGGGGACCAGCGCAAGGACGTAGCGGACGAACTCGAGGACGGTGGTCTTGCCGGTGCCGCGCCCGCCGATGATGCAGTTCAGGCCGTCGGCGAACTCGAACTTGGCGTCCTTGAGGAAGCCCCCCGTCACCTCGAGCGAGAGGATTCTGTGGTGAGCCTTGGGCGCCTCTCCCGTTCGAGCTTTTGGTGTTGCCGCTCCCTGCCGTCCCTTCGTCATTGTGTCTCCATGCCACGCACTGCCAGGGCCTCTTATACCGCGTCCAGCGGCCAGATTCCTGGGCACTGCCATGGTGGCGCGAACACGTTGCCGCTCGGGCAGGCGGCCATGGCCCACGTAGGGATCGACGATGGCGCGCCCGGTCTCCGCCCCCACCACGGATCGACCTATTACGCCGCGTTCGTCGTCGACACGGATGCTCGCTGGCAGGTGGTTGTCCAGGGCCGACCTTGACTCAATGCTTGAGACCCGACGGATTCTCCCTCGAAGGCGCAGTGAGAAACTGCTCCTCCTGTCCTCCAACGCGTGGGTCGCGCCGATCAAGACAGCCGGGTACATCCCGGGGCTGTACGTCGGCTCGGGCGCGCTGCTCGACTCGAAGGAGCTCTACGCGCTCGGCGTCGTCCGTTACTGGCAGTCACTCTCGAAGGAGATCGACGCCCGCGGGGAATTCGCTGAGCCCTCGTGCGGTTGGTGCATGATCCAGCTCTATCCGTCGGTGAGCGTCGCCGGCGTGTGGGTCGACGTCGACGTCGTGCAGAAGGACTACCGCGGGCGGTTGCCTGCGTGGGTTGTCGCGGCGCCATCACGCGCCGAATGCGGCGGCGCCGGCCGCGGCCGCATTCGGGTCTGGGCTGAACTTGCCCTTCACGAGCTCATAATAGACTCGGTCTCTCCCTGGCCTACACTTCCGCCGCTCACGGGCTGCCCGGTTTCCGCGGTCTTCCTTGGTCTTCCGATTCGCGACCGGCGTTGGACGGACTATGAGCCCGCATCCGGGGCCGACGATCGCCGTTGGTAACGGTCTGGGATGCCGAAGAAGCGATCCCAGGAGAGTTCGCCAAGTTTGCCATCGAGCTCGTCGAGCGTCCGAGCGTTCATTCGCCGGAGACCGAAACGAAGGAGGTCACCAAGATCGAAGGCCTTCTTGCCGATCGGCTGGTACTCATACTCGTAGACGGTCCACCACTGCTTTTTCCGATCTCGGTACACGGAGAACTGGACCTCGTCGCCCCCCTGGAACACCGCTGCGCGGCGCGGGTATCCGTCTTCCTCGTCGGAGGTGTCGATCGACCCGCTTGGGAGCAGACTGAAGACGGGGACGTGTGTTGCTGCTACGCACGACAGGTCGAAACCGTCGCATGATGCATACAGACTTACCAACTCGTCGGGTAGCAGGAGACCGTCCTCCTCCAGCTCCTTCGCAAAGTAGATGCTCTGCACGGGGGAACCAAGGCTGCACACGCCGGGGTGTTGTTCTGCAGCTGCTCGGATCTCTGCGATTTCGGGCCACGTCGCAGGTGGGGGCGGCGGGAACTTCGACGCGCGCGCCGCCTCGAGTTGCGGCCTCTCTCCTTCGAGCTGCGTGAATCCATACG
>Ga0247727_10017733_pt1 | contig 11295 bp, 9 predicted proteins | sample WisWelCaveWW1625_FD_202498 | JGI IMG/M metagenome (GOLD analysis project Ga0247727, IMG submission 202498) | Biofilm microbial communities from Wishing Well Cave, Virginia, United States - WW16-25 | ecosystem: Environmental > Aquatic > Deep subsurface > Groundwater > Cave microbial mat | place...
AAAATGGCGCCCCGGGAACGTGGCATTCGCTCGGCCGCTACAATTTTAATTCCGGCAACGCGGGTTATGTGAAAATGACGGACGCGAGCGGCACCACGGGAAAGCACGTCGTTGCCGATGCGGTGAAGTTCGAGCTTCTGAAAGAAAGCAGCGGTGGGGGCGCACTCCCGCCGGTGGCGACGCCGGTCATCAGCCCGAACGGCGGCTCTTTTAATAATTCTGCGACAGTGACGTTGAGCACCGCCACCTCTGGCGCCACGATTCATTACACCACGGATGGCAGCGATCCGACCGCCAGCTCGCCGGTTTATTCCGGACCGCTCAATCTCAAACAGAGCGCGACGGTGAAAGCGTGCGCGATGAAAACCGGCATGAGCGCGAGCGACGTGGCGAATGCGAAATTCACGATTGGCGGCGTTGGCGTTCCTCCTGCGGTGATCGTCATCGTTGATGATAGCGACCCGCAAGTTTTGTTTAACGGCTCGGGTTGGCAAGAAATGGATTTTGTTTCGGACAGTCATGGCGGAAAAAGTCGCCGGCATTGGAATAACGAAGGCGAATCTGCGGTTTGGCAGCCGCAACTGCCGCAAGCCGGCGTTTATGAAGTGTCGGCTTGGTGGGGCGACGGCGATGGCGGGTTGGGCATCAAAGTGCCGTACACCATCAATCACGCCGGCGGCGCCGCGACAGTTTACATGAATCAAAATACGGCGCCGGCGACTTGGCATTCACTCGGCAAATATACTTTCAATGCCGGCAACGCCGGATCCGTGAAGCTGCTCGACAGCAGCGGCTCGACCGACAAATTCGTAGTGGCCGATGCGCTGAAATTTGAGCTGATGGGAAGCGCTCCGCCAAAAGTTGCGACGCCAACCATAAGCCCGAACGGTGGAACGTTTTCGAGCGCGCTCACAGTGACGCTCACGATCAGCACACCCGGCGCGGCGATTCATTACACCATGGATGGCAGCGATCCCACGGCGAGCTCGGCGCTTTACAGCGCGCCATTGCAAGTGACGAAGAGCGCCACCGTCAAAGCCCGCGCCTTCGCAGCCGGCATGACGGATAGCGACGTCATCACGGCGGCGTTCACATTTAGTAGCGGGACGCAACCGGTTGAGATCGTTCTTGATGACACGTCTCAACAAGTGACTTTCCTCGGTGACGGGTGGGAACAGATGAATTTTGTCGGCGTCAGCCATGGCCTTACGGCGCATCGTCATTGGAATAACGAGGGCGCTTCGGTCAGATGGCAGCCGGTGATTTTCCAAACCGGATCCTACGAAGTGTTTGCGTGGTGGGGCGATGGCGACAACGGCTTGGGAACGCGCGTGCCGTATACCATCAATCACGCCGGCGGCACGAAGACGGTTTATATGAATCAAAATGCCGCGCCGGAAACTTGGCATGCACTCGGCATTTACACTTTTAATGCCGGGACGAGCGGCGCCGTGGAGATGACGGATGAAAGCGGCGCGAATGACCGCTTTGTCGTCGCTGATGCGATTAAATTCGTGCTCGCCAGCGGCACGCGCGGCCGGCGTCGCGGCGGCAAGCGCCGAGGAAAACCGGCGAAAGCCAAACCGGCAAAAGGCAAGCGCGGCGGTAAAGTTGTGCGCGCTAAAAAAAGCGGCAAAGCCGCGGCGCCGAAGAAAATTTCAAAAACGAAAAGCAGCAGTCGCAAAACGACGAAAGCGCGCTTGAATAAACGCGGCGGGAAAAAATAAAACCAGTGCAGGCCGCCATCATTTTTCTAAACTTTAAGGAGGACAAAGATGTCCAAAAAAATCATCCTTGGGAGCGCCGTGCTTCTACTCCTTGCCATTTTTTTGCAAAGCCCGGCTACGGCCCAGAGCCGGCTGAAACTGCCCAATGACTTCGGTATCGAGTTATTGGGCAAGTCGCTGCTGTATACTTTTTCTTATCAACGCATGGTCGGCCAAACTTTGGGATTGGAAGTTGGCATATCGGCGTTGGGCGGAGGCGGCTCTGAAGGCAGTACCTCTATTATTTTTATTCCGGTGGGCGCCAAGCTTTATCTCATTCCGAAAAATGGCTCACTATTTCTTACTGGCGGCGCCACCCTCTTGACGGCTTCAGTAGACTCCGGTCCATTCAGCGATAGCGGGTCCTCGAGTTACGGCCACGCCGGTCTTGGTTTCGAGTTTCGCGGCGAAGGCGGGTTTCTTTTCCGCGGCACTGCGTATGGGTTGTTTAGCGGCGACGGATTTTTTATTTGGCCGGGCCTTTATGTCGGCTATGCGTTTTAAAAGATAGTTTAGCGATCAAGTTCGGAGTGCGATGCTTTAGCATCGCACTCCGAACATCCGCTCATGACATAAGCAAATGCGTTAATAACATCAGCAGTATTCCGCTTCCCCCGCAAGCCACGTTCACGCCGTCATTATCCAACCATTTCCAGCCCGCCGCATAATTTGTTTGCTGTGCACAATGTTCATCTCGCTCGGTGATTTTTCCACAAACCCCGCAACGGTTTCGCCTCTGCACGGTCGCGCCGAGCAAGCTGTCGATAAAATGCGCAACGACGCCAATTATTGCAACGTTCGCAAAAGCCAGCCAATTTATTTCAATCGACGTAAAAACGCGATGACTCCATAAACCTGCCAACGCCACCAACGCCGCGCCGAGTATCGCGCCCATAATTCCCGCCAAAGTTATTCCGCCGGAAGTGCCGGGCGCCACCGGTTTTCCGGTTAAAATCGCGCGCGGATTTTTTCCGAACCTCAAACCGATTTCCGTGGCCCACGTGTCGGCGGTAGCCGCAGCGAGGCCGCCGAGATAGAGCAGAAAGGCCGTTTCTTCTTTAATGAATAAACTCGTGATCACCAGCAGCGTCGGCAAAAAACCGTTCGCCAAAACTTGCGTCGCATCGCGGCGTCCGCTTTTGGCAATAATTTCTTCGGCGAGTTTCGCGCTGCGCTGAGATAATTTAGAAAGCATGCTTGAAACAATGAAGAAGAGCAGCATCGGAATCGCAAACCACCAGCCGCCGATGCCGAAAACGATCGTGCCCACAATGAACCCGGCTAATGCCCCGCTTAAATCCAAAGCTTTGACGACAAATGCGATGATGACGACGGTCAATGCCAATGTTTCGCCGAAGAGAAATTGTTGCTGTGTTTCCGGTTTTAAAATCACCGACAATCCCAGCGCGGCGAGCAGAGGCACGGTCAAATTATCCGAGCCGCGATAAGAGAGCGCTTCCGCCGCCGCCGCGATCAAGCCGATGGCGATTGCCACCGCAATAATTTTTTCCCAAGCCAAAGGGTGGCTTTGACGAAACACGGCGCATCCAATCGCCACGATGATGGCAGAAGCGACGAACATCGCGGCGCTGCCTTGCAAAGATTTTTTATCCCACGGCAGCGGCAACATTTTTCGGTTAGGAACATTTCGTGCGAAGATGCCGGCTGCGGCGTCGCCGAAAGCCATCAGCGCAAAAGGAACGGAGAGCAGCATGAAATCGCGGCTCCAAAATAAGATGAGCAAGATGGCAAACGATAATGGATAATAAAACGTGCCGAGCGAAGCGCGCAAAACTTGGTGAATGGATTTGAGCTTGCCGCGTTGAATGGAAATAAGATTGGCAACGGCAAAAAGTGTGGTGATGAGAAAGAGGGGAACCGCCGACTGAAATAGCAGCGGCGCCGGCAGCACCGTAATGCCGGTGGCGATATGAATGAATTTTCGCAGCGCTTCGGCGCGCTGCGGATAACGGCGATAGAAAGCTTCGGTCAAAAAAAGAAGAATGATCATGCCGGCAAGCAGCAGCAAGCCGAGCAGCCAATCCGAGAGGGGAACTTCGCTCAACGCCGGCATGCGGAATGATCATTTTTAGTCATGAGGTTTTTCCTTATTTGAAAAACTTTAGATCGCGGGTTGCGCGGATGAGATGGATTTACACAGAAAATAAAAACCCATGTAACCACTCAGCGATATGATGCGAAGCGGAGTGCAAACTTTAGTTTGCAAAGCTAAAGTTTCGCAAAATAAAGTTTGCACTCCAGCTTCACGTAAAAAGAGCAAATTCGGCTGAGCGTTTTGCCTGTTTAATCATCAGTCATTTCCTGCTTGTCATTGCCGACCAGCTCGCCAAGATGCGTTTGGATTTTGGCGACGGCTTTGACGATATCTTCAGCTTCTTTTTCCGTGCCTATCAGCGCGGCCTGTGGAATCCACACGGCCTCTTCATCGCTGGCGCGTTCGGCCACCGGCAAATGCAGCTCGCGATAGTTGATGCCTTCGATCCACGGATGCTGGCGCGGGTCGAGGCTAAAGAGTTGCTCGCGATACATCGGCGTGTAGCCTTTGTGGCTGTAAATGCCCTCGGCGCGCAACGCGTCGAGAAAACGATCACGCGATAAACCTTCGAAAGCTTCCGCATCATAACGGAAAATGTAAAGATGCCGCGCATGCCGCGTCACCTGCGGATGCACCAGCAGCGGCTTGATGCCGGGAATTTCCCGCAGGCGTTCGTCGAGATAGGTGGCGTGTTGATCGCGGCGCTCCATGTCCTCTTCAATCGTGGCGAGTTGGGCGGTGAGCAGCGCGGCTTGAAAGGCGCCGAGACGAAAGTTGCCGCCGAGCACGCGATGCTCGTACCACGCGCCTTCGCGCACCCGCCCGCAGTTTTGATAGGAGAAGCACGTGTCGATGAGCGCCTTGTCATCCGTGATCAGCGCGCCGCCTTCGCCCGCGGAAATATTTTTGCTGGTTTGAAAGCTGAACGAGCCGATCGTGCCAATCGCGCCGACGCGCCGGCCTTTCCATTCCGCGCCGTGGGCTTGCGCGGCGTCTTCGATCACCGGCAAATGGTGCCGCCGCCCAATGTCGAGAATCGCGTCGAGATCCGCGGGTTGTCCGGCGATGTGCACCGGCATGATCGCTTTCGTCGTCGGCGTGATCGCCACTTCGATTTGCGCCGGATCCATGTTGTAGGTTTCCGGGTCGATATCGACGAACACCGGCACGGCATTAACCATCAGCACCGAGCTGGCCGTGGCGATAAAAGTATAAGCCGGAATGATCACTTGATCGCCGGCCTGCACGCCGCACGCTTTCAACGCGATCATCAGCGAGGCGGTGCCGTTGCAAATCGACAGCGCAAATTTCGCTTGTTGAAATTCGGCAAAGCGTTTTTCAAACTCGCCAATGAACGGGCTGCCGACGCCCCACTTGCCGCTTTCTAAAACTTGCTGCAGCGCCGCGAGCTGCCCGGGCCGCGCTTGCGGCCACGCCGAAAACGGTTGTTTGCGCACCGGCGCGCCGCCTAATAAGGCCAGTTGGGGCATTGAATTTTTTCTCTGAGTAAATTTAAAGTTTGTTAAAATGCGAAAATCGATTAAGCCGCTTGCTTCTCCAAAGGCGTAGCCGCGCTGATGATGATTAAATAGCCGTAGTCCATTAAGATGTCCGACGAGATTTCACTGGCCAAATGCTGAGCTTCGATGGCTCTGTCTTCGTCTTCCGGCATAATGATTCTTACCCAAATATGATTTGGGTTTTCCGGGCCTTCCATAATACCGAGCAACTCCAATTCGGGGAACTTCTGCTTCAGCTTGTCGAAAAGCATTTGGCTTAATTCGCGTTGTTTGAAATTAATCATCGGTACGATCTTGTCTTAAGCCGCTTGCTTTTCCAAAGGCGTAGCCGGACTGATGAGAATCATGTAGCCATAATCCATCAAAATATCTGATGAAATTTTGCCCGCCTCTTCATAAACTTTTATTTCTCTATCTTCATCTTCCGGCATGATAATATTCACCCAGATATGATTGGGATTTTCCGGCCCTTCCATGATATTAATCATCTCTAAGTCTGAGAATCGTTGCTTTAGCTTGTCGAAAAGCATTTGGCTCAATTCTCTTTGTTTGAAATTGATCATTGGGTGGTCTCCTTTTCCACTGATTCAAAAAATTCTTTGGCTTTTTGGAGTTGTTGCGCCGCCGCGTTTCTTGAAGTAAATCTCGGTTTGTAATCGGCGGTGTTTCGTGTAAGTAACAACTCGGAAAGATAAGATTTAAAACGTCCGGGATAAATTTTCCGCCGATGAATCAACTCACGGCTAAACGCCGATTGCACCGCTTCGTGACTCATGCCTTCCGCTTGAATTCCTACTTTCGATAATGCCGATGAAGCAGCTTGGAGCGCGGCGTAATAAGCGCGGTTAGCCGACTCGTCATACATCGCGTGATCAAACAACAGTTGCGCTGCTTGAATATTGCGTTTCGCTTTCGCCAAAAAAATTGTGTTGACCATGTCATATCCCTCGAGTTTCCTGTTCAACTCAATATACCATTTTCCATTTCAAAGCGCAAGCACGTTTCCAAATGGTGGTAAAATGAATGTATGAAGCGCTGTTAATTTATTCTGTCCCCATCATTTTGTCCGTTTTATCTTTTTATCTTTTTTGTTGTTTCCGGGACTGTCTCACGCAATTAGCAACGTTTCATTTCCGAACAACGACTTGGATCAGTTAAGCTAATTTTATTGAGTAAGTTATTGTTTTTTAAAATAGAAACGTCTGGCATAAGCTTTGCCTAAAAATGAGCGAAACTGTAAAATCACGGAAGTTATGAACAACGCTCACCCTTTCGCAGGAGCAAATGTTTTCATGGAACAGAAAACAGTCAATACGCAGCCTCGCCCGACACCCAAGCACAAGCTCTCTGCCATCATGTTTACCGACATGACCGGCTTCAGCCGCAAAATGGGAGAAAGTGAACGGCTCACGCTGAAGCTGTTGAGGGATCATAATCGCATCATTCGTTTCCTCGTTCGCAAGCATCACGGCCAAATTATCAAAAGCACCGGCGACGGATTTTTGCTGGATTTCGACAGCGCCGTCGAAGCCGTGCAATGCGCACTCGAAGCGCAGGAACGTTTTCAACGTTACAATCTCAGCAAGCATGAAGACGAGCACGTCGCCGTGCGCATCGGCATCAATCTTGGCGAAGTGCGCATCGTCGACGAAGATCTGTTCGGTGATGAAGTGAACATTGCGGCGCGCATTCAAACGCTGGCCGAACCGGGCGGCATTTGCATCACCCGCGATATTTATGAGTACGTGAAAAGCAAGCTCTCGATCGTCGCCGTCAATCTCGGCGCGAAAGAGCTGAAGAACATCACCCACAAAGTTGAAGTTTATAAAATCCTCGTTCCCGTCATCGGCCAAGAAGCGATTGAAATTCCCTCGATGAATCTTTCGCTGCTCGCCGAAATGGAAAAAGCCAATCCGAATTTTCTCCGCAAAGAACCGGCGCTGCCGGCAAAGTCGTCGCGTTTTCCCGTGCTCTTTAAAAAGCAGCAAGCCGTTGCCGCCGCGAGCATGAAACCCGCTGCCGGCACGACGCCCACGCCGGCGACGAAACGCAGTTGGCCGGTGAAGGCGATGCGCAAAGCCGCGCCGATGCTGTTCTTCTCGTTGATTTTGCCGACCGCGCTTATCATCTCCGGCGCCGGCTCGAACGGCTGGATGTCCTCGGTCGCGAGCGTCGCGCAATGGTTTTCCGGCACCGGTTATGCGAACCCCGTACAAGTGAACGCCGGCGCCAAAACGATCGTCGTACTCTATTTTGAAAATCGCACGAAAGATACGCGCGACAATTGGTTGTGCGTCGGCCTCGCCGATATGTTGATCACCGATTTGGAAAACTCCACGCCGCTGCGCGTTCTCGGCCGGACGCGTTTGATGGACACGTTGAAAGAACTCGGCCGCGAAAATGTGCAAGCGATGGACTTGACGCTGGCGCGCTCGGTCGCCGAAAAAGCGCATGCCGATCTTATGCTGCTCGGCACGATCATGCGCGACGGCGAGAAACTGCGCATCGACGCGCAGCTCTACGACGTGCAGCGCGGCGAAATGCTGCTCGCCGAAAAAGCGCAAGGCGAAAGCGTGCTCAATATCGTTGACCAGCTCGCGCAGCAATTGAAAAAGCAAATGCTCCCCACCATGCAAGCGATGTTGTAAAAGAGGTTAGCCGGTTGGCTCGTTCGCCCGTTATTCAGTTAACCGGCCAACGGGCGAACCGGCGAACCAGCCAACGCCTTAAAGCGGGTCTTCGGGAAGGAACTCACCTCATGCACTGCCAACATTGTCACTCCGAAAATCCGGCGCAATTCACCCACTGTGGAGAATGTGGCATGTCTTTATATTTGGCAGTGCTGAAAGAAATCGGCGAGCTGAGCGCCGTTAAAACGCATTACATTTTCACCACCGGCGCGACGATCGGCCGCCATCACGACAACACCGTGATCTTACACGATCCCTCGCTTTCGCGCTTTCACGCCCGCCTCGATTATCAAAACGGCAAATTTTATATTCAAGACTTGAGCAGCAGCAACGGCATTTTCGTGAATGAGGCGAAAGTGCGCCGGCGCGAGATCAAAGATTATGACCGCCTCACGCTCGGCGAAACGATGCTGCTCTTCCGCTCGGGGGCGCCTTCGATCAGCGCCTCGAATCCGCTGTTGCAAACGCAAGAGGAATTTCTCGCCGCGGTCAACGGCATGAGCCAACGCGCGAAGAGCGCCGCGTTTTCGCACGAAGTTTTGGAGATTGCCGCGCGCTTCGCGATTAAAATTACGCGCGCCGAACGCGCGGTGATTTTTCTCTATGATAACAATCGCACGCTGCAACCGGCGGCTTTTCACAACGTGACGCACAGCGACGTGCAGCACGACGAGTTTGAAGTGAGCCGCTCCACCCTCAAAGAAACGGAAGACACCGGCGAGATGGTGATCCGCGAAGAATGTCTCACCGACCCGCGCTATCTATTCAACCAAAGCATTCAGGCGCTGCAACTCAACACGATTATTTGTCTGCCGCTTAAATCCGTGCATCCGCTTGAGGCGCTGGCGACGCCGGAAGGAGAAACCGGGAAGCACCCCACGCAAGGCATGCTTTTCGGCGTGCTCTATTTGGACAGCCGCCGCGCGCTCAAAGGCCTGCCGCAACATCGCCGCACGATGCTGCAAGTGCTCGCGGATCAAATCAGTCTGATGATTGAAAATGTGCTGCTACAAAAAGAAATGCGGGAGAACCGGCAAGTCAACAAACAAATTCACGCGGCGAAAGTGGTGCAGCAGCGTTTGTTTCCGCCGCCAACATTTGCGCATCCGAATTTTGCGATGGCTTATCATTACGCGCCGGCGCAACAAATCGGCGGCGATTATATTGCGTTTCAACCGTTGAGCGACACGCGTTTCCTCTTTGCCATCGGCGACGTCGTCGGCAAAGGCCTGCCCGCCGGCTTGGTGGTGATGACCGTGCACGGCGGCTTGTATTCCGAAATTTCGCATCACACCGATCTGCTGCCGCTCGTGCGCAATCTCGACCGCTTGATTTACGAGTACGCGCAAGGCAAAGTGTTCGTGACGTTCTTCGCTTGCATCGTCGACATTGAGACGAAGCGGCTCGAATACACCAGCGCCGGCCACAACCCGCCGCTGCTTTATTGTCACTCGGCGCAATGCTGGCAGGAATTGTCTTCCGCCGGCATTCCTTTGGGCGTCGATCCCGACACCGAACGCCGCGTCGAATCGGTTCCGCTGGAGCCGGGCGATCTGCTCACGCTTTATACCGACGGCATCACCGAAGCGCGCGACCACACGAGAAAGCAATTTGGCAAAGACGGCCTCAAAAAAGTTTTGAGCAGTTGGCTCATCTCACCTGCTGACGAGAAACTTCCTCTCACCGAGCTCGTCAACGCCGTTCTCGCCCGCGTGCAGCATTTCTCCAATTATCAACCCTTTGATGATGACACCACGCTGATGGCGGTGGCGGTGAAGTAGAATTATAAAATCCAAAAAGAGTTATGCTTCCAACGGATTAAACAACGACCAACGGATATTGAAAATGAAATCCGTTGGTCGTTGTTTAATCCGTTGGGTAATTTTATAAATTTAAAATTTTCAACACGAACTATTTACCCTCCCATTCCCCCCAGCAAAACCCACGGCACGGCGACAATTTTTTCATGCAATCGTTTGATTTCTTTGCCGGTATGAACCAGAAGGCCGGCGACGGCTTCGGGATAGTCATTCAGAAAAACGCGCAGGATTTCGGCGTCGGCAAACTTGGGCTTGTTCGACAATTTGACTTCTACCGCCACAAGTTTGCGTCCCCATTCGAGAACAAAATCAACTTCCTGTCCCGTCGTCGTGCGCCAATAAAACAGGCGAGGTTTCGGGGTGATGAGTTGCGCGAGCACATTCAGATGATGATAAATAACCGTCTCAAAAAGCCCACCCACGGCCGGCGAGTTTCGCAGGGTTTCCGGCGCGAAATATCCGGAAAGAAATGTGGCTAATCCCGCATCGCTCCAAAGCAATTTGGGCGACTTGAGCAGCCGTTTCGTGCGGTTCACCGTATAAGCCGGCAGACGCTCCATCAGGTTGGTGGTTTCTAAAAGGTTGATATAACGATGCACGGTCGATTGGCTGATGCCGGTATCGTGCGCCACCTCGGTTTGGTTCAATATTTTTCCGCAACGCAATGCTAAAGCCGTCATGACCCGGCGAAAATCGGGAAGCGAATCGATTTGCGAAAGTTGCCGCAGATCCCGCTCGAGGTAGGTGGCGATGTAACCTTCCCACCAACGCAAGGTCGCCGCAGTCGTTTCCAGCGCCAGCAGGGAGGGCATGAATCCCTTCCACATGAGCGGGAGAGGATCAAGAAACGCGGAGGTAACTTCTCCCTCGGCGGGAAACTCTCCTTTGAAAAGCGCGTCGATCATATTTTGCGGCGGCAAATCATTCATCTCACCCAAGGTCATCGGGTTGAGAGCAAAATAAACCGCTCGTCCCGCCAAGCTTTCGCTGACCTGTTTCATCAAAAGCAGATTGGCCGAACCCGAAAGCACGAAGCGCCGTTTTCCTCGATTGGCATCGACCTCGACTTTGACCGCCTCTAAGAGACGGGCAGATTTTTGAACTTCATCCAAAACAATTTTATCGGCGCCGGCCCATAATGCAGCGGGATCGCGTTGCGCTTGCGTGAAAACATCATAATCGTCTAACGTGAGATATTTCCAACTGGCGAAGGGCGATTCGTTTTTGAGTAGTGTGCTTTTTCCAACCTGCCGTGCGCCCGTGAGGACGACAATTGGATGCTCCTGACTGGCGCAACGCAAAAGAGGAGTGAGCCAGCGCTTTTTGTATTTTAATTCATGCTGTGAATGGATTTCATTCATATGATGAATTATACTTAACTATTTGAAAAAATGCAAGCTTTTTCTGGTTATTTCATGCGATGAGAAAACTATTCGATCTTCG
>Ga0247727_10017734_pt1 | contig 11295 bp, 7 predicted proteins | sample WisWelCaveWW1625_FD_202498 | JGI IMG/M metagenome (GOLD analysis project Ga0247727, IMG submission 202498) | Biofilm microbial communities from Wishing Well Cave, Virginia, United States - WW16-25 | ecosystem: Environmental > Aquatic > Deep subsurface > Groundwater > Cave microbial mat | place...
CTGCGCGAGCACACGGTGGCCGCCTGGAAGCAACGCTCGCTGCCGCGCAAGGTGAAGGAGACGCCGTTCCTCAACGAGTTCGGGAGGGACCTGTCGGAGCTGGCGGCGCGACAGGCGTTCGATCCGCTCATCGGCCGCGACGCCGAGCTCGAGCGGATGATCCAGGTCCTGTCGCGCCGGCGGAAGAACAACATCGTCCTGCTGGGCGAGCCGGGCGTGGGCAAGACGGCCCTCGTCGAGGGGCTGGCGCAGCACATCGCGGACGGCGCGGTGCCGATGGCGCTGGCGCGCAAGCGGATCCTGGCTCTCGATCTCACCCTCATCGTGGCTGGGACCAAGTACCGCGGGCAGTTCGAGGAGCGTCTCAAGGGGATCCTCTCCGAGATCGTCGGGAACGACGACATCATCATCTTCATCGACGAGATCCACTCCCTCATCGGGGCCGGGTCGGCGGAAGGCTCGCTGGACGCCGCCAGCATCATCAAGCCGGCGCTGTCGCGGGGTGAGGTGCAGTGCATCGGCGCCACGACCCCCAAGGACTACCATCGGTATATCGAGAAGGACCGGGCCCTCGTCCGCCGTTTCCAGCCGATCCGGCTGCATCCGCCCAACGAAGAGGAGACCCTGGCGATCCTCAACGGTGTGAAGGAGCGCTACGAGAAATTCCACCAGGTGGCCTACACGGAGGCGGCGGTGCGCGCCGCGGTCGCGCTCTCGAACCGGTACATCACCGATCGCTTCCTGCCCGACAAGGCGATCGATGTCCTCGACGAGGCGGGGGCCCGCGTCAAGCTGCGCCGGCGGATGAACTACCGCGAGATCCGCGACATCGAGCGCGACATCGAGCGCGCCGTCTCGAGCATGAAGGGTTACCTGTTCCGCAAGGACTTCGAGAAGGCGGTGCGGCAGCACGACGAAGAGGTCGCCCTCCGCCGCAAGTACGACGATTTCCGGAGACAGGAGGAGGACGACCGGCGCTCGGTGCAGGAGGTTTCGGTGGAGGACATCGAGGAGGTGGTCTCCAAGTGGACCGGGATTCCGATCTCCTCGGTCAAGAAGGAGGAGGCCGAGCGACTCCTCAACATGGAGGACTACCTGCACCACCGGATCATCGGGCAGGACGCCGCGGTGGTCGCGCTGTCCCGCGCCATCCGCCGGTCGCGCGCCGGCCTCAAGAGCCCGCTCCGGCCCGTCGGGTCGTTCATCTTCCTCGGGCCGACGGGGGTCGGCAAGACCGAGGTGGCCAAGGGGCTGGCGGAGTTCCTGTTCGGAGACGAAAAGTCCCTCGTGCGCTTCGACATGTCGGAGTACATGGAAAAGCACGCCATCGCCAAGATGATCGGCTCACCGCCCGGTTACGTCGGTTACGAGGAGGGCGGGCAGCTCACGGAGAGGATCAAGCGCAAGCCTTACAGCGTCGTCCTCCTCGACGAGATCGAAAAGGCCCATCCGGACGTGCTCAACATCCTCCTGCAGCTCATGGAGGACGGCCAGATCACGGACTCCTTCGGGGATTCCATCGACTTCAAGAACTCGCTGCTCGTCATGACTTCGAACCTCGGCTCGCACCTGATCCAGAAGCAGGGCGCTGTGGGGTTTCGCAGCCCGCAGGATCGGGACGCCGACTACCAGAGCCGCCGCGAGACCGTGCTGCGCGAGCTCAAGGCCGTCCTCAACCCCGAGTTCATCAACAGGGTGGACGAGATCATCGTCTTCGATGCCCTGTCGGACGACAACCTGCTGGCGATCTCCCGGCTCATGATCCGCCAGCTCAACGCCAGCCTTGCCGAGAAGGGGATCCGGATCACCGTCACCGACGATGCCTATCGCTGGTTGATCGAAAAGACCTGCGGGGACCGTTCCTACGGCGCGCGCCCGCTCCGCCGTGCCATCCAGAAGAACATTGAGGATGTGCTGTCGGAAAGCCTCATCCTCGGAAAGCTTCCCGAAAACGGAGAAATCGAGATCTTCGTCGACCAGGAGAGGCTGGCTTTCCGGGAACCGATCGGAATCCCCCACTGAGGGCGCGGGTGCCTGCCTCGGCGGTCCGGCGCCGATGACGCCGCCCGGCGGGCCGGCGGGCGGCCGCCGCGGGGCGATCGCCGTCGCCGCGCTCGGCTTGGCGCTTCTCATCGCCCGGCCGGATGTTGCACTCGCGCAGGATCCCGATGGGACGCCACCACCGGCGAGCCCGGAGGATGGCGCCGATCCGCCCGCCGAGGAATCGGCCCCTTCCGGCACCGACACTGGTCCCGTGGTGTCGACACCAACTCCGCCCGAGTCAGAAAACACCGCCGTGATCGGCGAGATCGTGGTCGACGGAAACGTCCGGGTGTCCGACGGCGCCTTCTTCGGCAACCTGCGTCTCAAGAGGGGCGACCCGTATGACGAGCGGCTGATCCGCTCCGAGTTCCTGCGTCTCTGGACCCTGGACCTGTTTGACGACATCTCGGTGGAGTCGCGCCGCCGCCCCGGCGGAGCGGTCGACCTGATCTTCCACGTCCGGGACCGCCCGCTGATCGGCAGCGTCACCTATCTCGGCCAGAAGGCGATCAGCGAGACCAACATCCAGGAGCGCCTGCAGCAGAGCAAGGCGGAGGTCCGGCGCGGCCAGCCGGTCGATTTCTCCCTCGTGCGTCGCGCCGAGGCGCTCATCACCCACATGCTGGGCGAGAAGGGATACCTCGACGCTCGCGTCAGGGCGCGGCTCTCCGCGGTGAGCCAGGGCCAGCAGGACGTGACCTTCGATGTCCTCGAGGGCGGGAAGACGAAGATCAAGTCGATCGACTTCGTCGGCAACACGGTATTCAAGGACGGGGACCTGCGCCGCGTCCTGAAGCTGACCAAGGAGGCGTTCTGGCTGACGTCCTGGGCCAGCAGCAAACCGCTCTACCACCCCGCCAAGTTTGACCAGGACGCCGAAAACATCCGCACGGCCTACCGGAGCCGTGGTTATCTCGACATCCAGATCCAGCCGGAGGTCGTGGAGGTGGAGTCGGCCGAGGCGCGTCGGACCCGCGGCGACAAGCCGGGGCCCGAGGACGCGGCGGCGGAGGCCATGCCGCGGCGCGTGACGTTCGATCCGTCGGCGCTCGACGACCTCAGCGATGACGTCGAAGAGCCCCGCCCGCCCGCGACGGCTCCCGAGGGAGAGTCGGAGAAGGAGCGCGCCAAGCGGCTCAAGCGGGAGCAGAAGGAGCGGCAGGCGGCGGGGAAAAAGGACAAGCGGTGGGTCTATATGACGGTCCCCATCCAGGAAGGCCGCCAGTACCGTCTCGGCGCCCTCGACGTGGAGGGGAACACCGTGTTCAGCGACCGTGAGATCCTGTCCCGGTTTCCGCTGCGACCCGGGATGATCTACAACGACAGCATCGTCAAGGCCGCGACCAAGCGCATCGAGGACGACTACGGCGAGCGGGGCTACTTCTATGTCTCACTGGATCCCCGCCTCGCGAAGCACGACGACCTCGCCGATCTCACTCTCGACGTCACGGAAGACCGGAAGTACTACGTCGAGCGGATCGAGTTCAGCGGGAACAGCAGCACGCGCGACGGGGTGTTGCGCCGCGAGATGCGGCTCGAGGAGCAACAGCTGTTCAACGTCAAGCAGATGCGCCTGGGCCTCCGGAAGATCGCCCAGCTCGGCTACTGGCAGGTCGGCAGCGATCCGGTTGTCAGCCCGGATCAGGACTCCGGGAAGGTCCGCATCGAGGTGCAGGGGATCGAGGCGAGCCGCAACGAGATCCAGGTCGGCGGGGGAGTGTCCGGCATCGACGGCGGCTTCTTTCAGGGGTCCTACTCGACGCGGAACTTCCTCGGCCGCGGTGAGATCCTCTCCGCCTTCCTGCAGACCGGACAGCGCGGCAGCCGCTACGCGGTGAACTTCACCGAGCCCTGGTTCATGGGCCGGCCCTGGGCGCTCGGGTTCTCGGTGTTCCGGAGGCAGCAGACCTACAGCGGTTTCCGCCGCGAGGGAGAGGGCGGCGCGATCAACCTCGGCCGCCTGCTCGGCGCATTCTCGCGCTTCGACGTGGCCTACGGCATCGAGGACATCACCTACGAGCCGACGTCCGCCGGTTTCGGCCTTCAGAGCACCGCGCGGACGAGCAGCCTCCTGAGCGTCTACACCTTCGACACCCGCAACAATTTCTTCCGGCCGACGCACGGCCTGCGGCTGCAGTCGAGCGTCGAGTACGCCGGCGGCTTCCTCGGTGGCGACAACAACTTCGTGAAATTCCGGCAGGACGGCACGATCTACCTGAGGGGCTTCGCCCGGCGGCACTACGCGGCGCTCAACGCCTCGTACGGATACGTCCGGCCGTTCGGCGCCAGCGCCTTCGTGCCCCAGTACGAGCGCTACTACCTGGGTGGAGAGCGCAGCCTGCGGATGTTCAGGACGCGCAGCGTCGGGCCGGTGCGCGTGGACGATGATGTGAACGGCAACGGCTTCATCGACACGCCCGAGGACCGCATTCCGAACGGCGTCTTCGATCCCTGCGAGGACCTCAACGGGGACGGCGTCCAGGATCCCAACGAGTTCGATCGCGGCAACTGCCGTCTCGATCCAGCGGAGGACGCCGACGGCGACTTCACGCTCGACACCGAGGACCTCAACGGGAACGGCGCGCTCGATCCGGTTGAGGACCTGAACGGGAACGGACGCCTGGACAGCGAGGACGCGAACGGCAACGGCGTCCTGGACGCGGGGGAGGACCGGCCGGACGGCTTCTGGACTCCGTCGTGCCCCACCGACGACACGAACATGAACGGTGTCCGGGACTCGGGCGAGGCCGACCGCGGCAACTGCCGGCTCGACGTGGGCGAGGACACGAACGGCGACGGAGTCTACGGCGCCATCTTCCCGGGCGGGACCCAGTACCTGCAGCTGAACGTGGAATACGCCGTCCCGATCACCGACACGGTGGAGTTCGTCCTGTTCTACGACGCCGGCAATGCGTTCGACAGCGGCCAGTCGATCAGGCTCGACGACCTGCGCGTCGACTACGGGGTCGAGATGCGCTTTTTCCTGCCGGTCTTCCAGGCGCCGCTGCGCCTGATCTACGGCGTCATCCAGGACCCGCGTCCGGGGGAGGAGACGTCGAATTTCATCTTCAGCATCGGCACGACCTTCTGAGGGGCCCGCGCCCAGCCGATCGCTGTGGTATAGTTTTAGGCCCATTGACCCCATCGAGGAGACACGCATGCCACGTTTTTTGATGCCCGGCCTCCTGGTCCTGCTCCTCCTGCCGATCCCGGGCCAGGCGCAGTCCGAGCCGATGAAGATCGGCGTCTTCGATCCGGAAATCCTCTGGAAGCAGACTGAGGTCGGGAAGAAGTACAACCAGGACCTTTCCGCTTCACGCGATCGCCTGCAGGCGCAGATCGACCGGAAGCAGGACGACGTCGAGGCCCTCAAAGCGCGACTGCGCCAGCAGCAGACCAGCCTGAACGACGACAAGATCCAGGAGATGAAGAAGGAGATCATCGCCAAGCAGACCGAGCTGGACCGTCTCAACGAGGACGCCACGAAGGAGATGAAATACCAGTTGGGAGAGGTCCAGAGCCGCTTCCAGGAGATGCTGGTGAAGTCGCTCGAGGCCTTCGGCAAGGAGAAGGCCTACACACTGGTGCTCAACAAGGGCGTCATCGACTACAACTCCCCGGGCATCGACATCAGCCAGGATCTGATCGCCAAGTTCAACGAGATGCACAAGGTCCCGGCTGCCTCCGCGGGCGCCGCGAAAAAGCCATCGGACGCGGCGAAGGAGCCGCCGAAAAACTAGTCCGTGGCCACCTACACGCTCGGCGAAATCGCGTCACGCATCGCCGGCTCGGCCGTCGGTGACCTAGGCTGCGTGATCGCGGGCATCCGGCCCCTCGACCAGGCGGGCCCCCGGGATCTCAGCTTCCTCGCCCACCCGCGCTACCGGCGGGCGGCCGAGGAGTGCCGGGCCGCCGCGCTCATCGTCCGCGCCTCGGAGCGCCTACCGGGCCGCAACCTGATCCTGGTCGAGAACCCGTACACGGCGCTGGCGGCGGCGATGGAGCTCTTCCACCCGATGCCGCGCCCGGCGCCCGGGGTGAGCCCCGAGGCCGTGATCGGCGAGGGGGTTGACCTCGGCCGCGGAGTGTCGATCGGCCCGCTGTCGGTCGTCGGCCGAGGAGCGGTCCTCGGGGACGGCGTGGTGTTGTTGCCCGGGGTCATCCTCGGCGAGGGGGTCGTGGTCGGCCGCGACGCGATCCTGCATCCCGGCGTCGTGGTCTACTCCGGCTGCCGCATCGGGGACCGGGTCGTCATCCACGGCGGCGCGGTCATCGGCAGCGACGGCTTCGGCTTCGGGGAAGCCGAGGGAGGCCGGGCGAAGATCCCTCAGGTGGGGATCGTCCGCATCGAGGACGACGTCGAGATCGGAGCGGGGACCACCATCGACCGCGCCACTTTCGGAGAGACGGTCATCGGCCGGGGCAGCCGGATCGACAACCTGGTCCAGATCGGCCACAACGTCGTCGTGGGCGAAGGATCCGTCCTCGTGGCGCAGACCGGGATCGCCGGCAGCACACGCCTCGGGCGCTCCGTGATCATGGCCGGGCAGTCGGGCGCCGCGGGTCACCTGTCGCTGGGTGACGGCACGATCGTCGGCGCCAAGTCGGCGGTCCTCAAGGACACGGCGCCGGGGTCCTTCGTGGTCGGCCATCCGGCCGTCGATCACCGGGAATGGAAGAAGACCCAGGCCGCTTTGCTTCGCCTGCCCGACCTGCTGCGCCGTCTTCATCGTCTGGAGGCGGCCCTCCAGGTGCCGGCCACCCCGGGCACGAAGCGCCGCCGGGGCGGGACGAAGGCCCGGGCCGGGCGACGCGGTGCAGGACGGAGCTGAGAGGAGGCACAGGACCGATGGAGGCGAAGAGCGTGATCCTCGATATTAATGGCATCCTCGCGATCCTGCCGCACCGATACCCGTTCCTGCTCGTCGACCGGATCATCGGCTTCGAGGAAGGGAAGCGGGCGGTCGGCATCAAGAACGTCACGTTCAACGAGCCGTTCTTCCAGGGGCACTTCCCCGGCGCCCCCGTGATGCCGGGGGTGCTCATTGTCGAAGCGATGGCCCAGGTCGGGGCGGTGCTCCTGCTGCGCGGCGTCCAGGATCGCCGGGACAAGCTGGTCTACTTCACGGGAATAGACCAGGCCCGGTTCCGCCGGCCGGTGGTGCCCGGCGACCAGGTGCGCTTCGAGGTCAGTGTCCTGAAGCTCCGATCGCGCTCCGCGCTCCTGCGCGGCGAGGCATTCGTGGACGGCGCGCGGGTCGCGGAGGCGCAGATGCTGTCGAGCATGGTCGACCGGGTCCCGCCACCCACCGCGGGCCGGCCGTGAGCGATCCGGTCCGCGTCCACCCGTCCGCCCAGGTCGATCCCCGGGCCGTGCTCGGCCCCGGCACGACCGTCGGCGCCTATTGCGTCCTCGGGCCTGAAGTTGTGATCGGTGCCGGCTGCGAGCTGCTCCCCCACGCGGTGGTCGAGGGGCCGACCGTCATGGGCGACAAGAACCGCGTCTTCCCGTTCGCCTGCCTCGGCATGGAGCCCCAGGATCTCAAGTATCGCGGGGAGCGCACCACGCTGCACATCGGCGACCGGAACACGTTCCGCGAGGGGGTCACCCTGCACCGCGGCACGGCCGGCGGGGGCGGGGAGACGCGCGTCGGCTCAGACAACTTGATGATGGCCGGCACGCACGTGGCGCACGACTGCCGCGTCGGGAGCCACATCATCTTCGCCAATGCGGCGACCCTCGCCGGTCATGTCACCGTGGAGGACGGCGCGACGATCGGAGCCTTCTCGGGAGTGCACCAGTTCTGTCGCATCGGACGGCACGCCTACATCGGAGGCTATTCGGTCATCACCCAGGACTCGCCGCCGTTCGTGCTGACGGTGGGGAACCGCGCCAGGACGCACGGCATCAATGTCATCGGGCTGCAGCGGAAGAATTTCCCTCCCGAGACGATCCAGGCGCTGCGCCGCGCCTACCGCATCCTGTTCCGCGCCCGCCTGCCGCTCCAGGAGGCGCAGGCGCGCTTGCGCGCCGAAATGCCGGACACGCCCGAGGTCCTGGAACTGCTCGACTTCGTGGCCGGCAGCCAGCGGGGGGTGATCCGCTGACGGGTCAGGACGCGGAATCCGTCGCGCCGACCGATCCCGTGCGGGTCGCGGTCATCGGCGTCGGGAGCCTCGGCCAGCACCATGCCCGTATCCTGGCGGCCCTTCCCGAAGCGCGCCTCCTGGCGGTCGTCGATCGCGATGCCGGCCGGGCGAGCGAGATTGCCGCGCGTCATGGGGTGACGGCCCTGACCGACCACCGCGACCTGCGGCCCGATCTCGACGCGGTGACGGTTGCCGTGCCGACCTCGGACCATGCGGATGTCGCCGCCGACTGCCTGCGCCGCGGCTACGCGGTCCTGGTGGAGAAGCCGATGGCCGCGACGGTTCAGGAGGCCGAGAGGCTCCTGGCAGCCGCCGGGGCCACCCGCCGGACGCTCGTGGTCGGCCACACCGAGCGGTTCAACCCCGTGGTGCGGGCCGCGGCGGCGCGGGTGCGCGACGCGCGCTTCATCGAGGCCCACCGGCTCGGCGTCTTCAGCGACCGCAGCACCGACGTCGATGTCGTGCTCGATCTCATGATCCACGATCTCGACATCGTCCTGTCCCTCGTCCGCTCCGAGATCGCCGCCCTCGATGCGGTCGGTGTCGCGGCGCTGACCGACAAGACCGACATCGCCAACGCGCGGCTGCGCTTCGAGAACGGCTGCGTCGCCAACCTCACCGCCAGCCGGATCAGCGCCGACAAGGTCCGCAAGCTGCGCATCTTCGAGCGCGACGCCTACTTGTCGGTCGATTACGCGCGCCAGGAGGGGCTGCTCTATTCCCTGCACAGAGCGCCGGGCGCCCGCCGGCCGGACATCGTCCGGGAGACGCTGCCGGTCGCGCCCGAGGAGCCGCTCCTGGCGGAGCTGCGTTCTTTCTTGCAGCGGGTCCGGGGCGCCGAGGTCCCTGTCGTCACGGGGGCGGAGGGGTTGGCGGCCCTGAGGGTCGCCTTCCGGATCCTCGATCAGATTGGCGTCCCGGCTCAAAGGTCGGGGTGAGCGGCGTGGAGCGCGCCGCCGCCGCGGTCGAGGAGTTCCTGCGCAGCCAGATCCGGGATGGCGCCTTTCCCGGCGCCGTCTATCTGATCGCCGAGCGGGAGAGGGTCCTCGCGGCCGGCGCGCTCGGGGAGTCGGTGCGCGAGCCGGAGATCCTGGCAGCCTCGAGGGAGACCCTCTACGACCTGGCCTCGCTTACCAAGCCGCTCGCGACGGCCCTGCTGGCCGTGCGGCTGCAGGCGGGAGGGAGGCTCGCCCTCGATGACCGGCTCGATCGGCACCTGCCGGAGTGGCGGGCTGCCGGTGACGAGCGCTCCGAGGTCACTCTCCTCGATCTGCTGGCGCACCGCAGCGGGCTGCCCGCCTGGGATCCGCTCTACCTGCATTCCACGGAGGTGGCGGGCCGGATCGACCGCCTGCGGACGATTCCACTGGTCCACCCGCCGCTCCAGGACGTCAACTACTCCTGCCTCGACTACATCCTGCTCGGCTTCGCGCTGGCGCGGGCTGGCGGCGCCCCGCTCGACCACCTCTTCCGTGACACGGTGGTGGCGCCGCTCGGCGGACCCGAGATCCTGTTCACGCCACCCAGGGAGACGCGGCGGCGCATCGCCGCCACGGAGCACGGGAACGAGAGGGAGCGGGCTTTGGCCGGCCCGGCCGGAGACGGATACAATGAGTGGCGGCGCGGGATCATCTGGGGCGAAGTGCACGACAACAACGCACACACGCTGGGAGGCGTGGCCGGCAACGCGGGGCTGTTCGGGACGGCCGGGGCGGTGCACGTGCTGGCCACGGAGTTTCTGCCGGGCGGAAAGGGCCTGCTGGGGGCGGAGGAGCGGGCGCTCTTCGGGCACAATTTCACCCGCGGGCAGGGGCAGCACCGCGCGGTCGGCTTTCAGCTGGCGTCCAGCCCCGGATCGTCGGCCGGACCGGCGCTCTCACCGCGATCCTTCGGCCACACCGGATTCACCGGCACGTCGGTCTGGATCGACCCGGATTCCAGGAGAGTCTACGTCCTGCTGACCAACCGGGTCCATCCGCGGTTCCACGACCTGGACATGAATGCCGTACGGCGGCAGTTCCACGTCCTTGCCGGGTCGGTGTGAGGCGGGGGAGACACCGCCGGCGGAGGATGGGAGGTCGTGATGGAGTTGCTGTCCCTGCAGGGGCCTCCGCCTCCCCCCGTCTCCCGGCCCACGCGCGCGGAGGCCGCGATGGTCTCGCTCGCCGCGCATCTCCTGCTGTTCCTGTTCCTGATCTACGTGCCGGATCGGCTGCCGGCCGGGATTCGCCGCCTGCTCCAGGGGGGGACCGCCGCTCCGGCGCCGTCGGCGATCATGACCCCCTCCGCCGCCACCGCCGCGCCGGAGGCGTCCAAGGCCGCCCAGGCGCCGCGCAAGCCGGAGCACAAGATCCCCCTCAAGTTCGCGTATGTCCGGGTGCCGGACGACGCAGCATCGGTGAAGAACCCTGATGCGCGTCTGCTCTCCGACAAGGACCGCCGGGCGCGGCAGGAGGTCCGCACGCCGCCCGACGCTCGTCGGTTCTCACTCGATCCCCATGCGGAGGGCAACAGTCGCGATCGGATTCACACGGACCCGACACGACCCGAGGGGCCCGAAGCGCTCGAACCGGCTTCGCCTCCCCCCGGCTCCCGCCGGGCCGGTGGGAACCCCGAGGACCGGACCGCCCAGGCGCCGGGTCGTGAGGGGAGCGCGGATCCCGTCGTGGAGCCCCGCACGACGGCGGCCGGAACGCCAGTCGGCGCGTCCGTGCCGGAGCCGCCGCAGGAGCAGGGGGGCGGCAGCTCCGGCCGCCCGCCGGGGAGCGTCCCGGAGGACGGGTCTTCGGCGGACGAGAACGACGGACCCGCGGGGGATCCGTACCGCCGGTCGCCGCCCGATTCCCGCGGTGGAACGGAGTACAAGTTCTCGTTCAACAACCCGGGCTGGCTGCGCGGCCAGGCGTTCGGGACGCTGTCGTTCGACACACAGGGCTTCCCGTGGGGGGAGTACGCCCGGCAGCTCTACGTCATCATCCGGAACAACTGGCTGGCGCGCATCCCCCTGGCGGCACGCGAGGGGATCGCCGGGTACACCTGCCAGCACTTCCTGATCGCGCGCGCCGGGGACATCTCCGACATCGAGATCGTGCGCACCTCCCC
>Ga0247727_10017735_pt1 | contig 11293 bp, 12 predicted proteins | sample WisWelCaveWW1625_FD_202498 | JGI IMG/M metagenome (GOLD analysis project Ga0247727, IMG submission 202498) | Biofilm microbial communities from Wishing Well Cave, Virginia, United States - WW16-25 | ecosystem: Environmental > Aquatic > Deep subsurface > Groundwater > Cave microbial mat | place...
GGCAGCTATTGTCGGGGCCATGGCCATGCCGGCGCTCGTCCGAGCTGCCTTGGCCCTCCCTCGACTTGCCTGGGCATTGCTGAAGGTCGCGGCGCGGGTTGTCTGCCATGAGATCGTCAAGTGGGTGCTGTTGGCCGTAGCCGCCTCCCTTGGCCTCTTGCAATACCTGCAGTGGACCCCGGGCTTCCACTAGGTCTACATCAGGGCTCAAACCCAGCGGGGCCCCCATGCCCACCGGATGGCAGCTTCCGTGATCCCAATCCTGCCATGACTCTCCACGTTGCGATGGCCTGAGCTTTGGGGCAGATCCTGGCACTCTTTCACCGGGAGGCCTAACCGGTTCGGCGGGTCTGTTTGCTGCTGTACATCGACCGTGCCGAACTCGTTCCTGGCATTGGAAGATTCGTCGTATCGCAGAGGGAGTTGCAACTCGGGGGCGCTGCCTGAACCGGGATATCCTTCTTGAGCCACAGCGCTGCCGACGTTTAGCCGGTGCCCCGGCTGAGCTGTCAGCGAAGCGAAGAACGTGGGGTTTGCGCGACGGAGCCGAACGAACCAGTCGGGTGGGGATGCGCTTGCGTTGAACGCCAATGGGCTGGTTGGGTAGAAAGCGCCTTGTCCTTCGTCGGCTTCCGAGGGCAGTTGGAGTGCAGTCTTCGTTCCGAGTGTTGATGAGACGGCGGAAAGACTACGGAGCGTATCCATTGTCGGGTGCCGCCGCGATGTCATGCTTCCCGTGCATCAATGCTGCCGTGAGATGTAGTCACCCCTTGCTTTGCGCAGCCGTGCCTTGATCGCCTTGTTCACTTTCTCCAAGTCGAACTTCTCTGGGTGAAAGGACCTGCCTGCCCATTGCCTGTTTGCCTTGTGCTCCTCATGTGCCGGGTCGTGCCAGGCCTCGAGGAAATTCATGTAGCCAGAGGTGCCACCCACATCCTCAGGTGGTGCTCGACGGGCTCCGGCGATGCACAATGGATACTTCAGGTTCGGGTCTTTGGGAATGCGCTCTTCCACGACGACGTGATGGCGCCAGCTATCGCCGAAATCGTAGTGGTAGAGAAAGCTTGGCTTCGGCAGATGATAGAAGTCGAAGTCGATGAGGCGCACGCTTGTCGCCTCGAACGTCGTGTGGGTGTTCAGGCCATCTTCGTCGAACTCCGGGGCGCCATAGACCAAGCCGCCAATTATGAACTCGTGCAGATGGCTGTCGGTCCAGCCAAACGCTGCTTGGAGCACCTCATGCAGCTCTGCAAGGTTGAGCTCAGGAGGCAATAGCAGGCGGCGCCAGATCTCCGGCTGGACGTCCTGGATGGTGATCTTAGCCTGGATGATGAGTTCGTCGGGCATGATGGGATGATGCTGGCAATGCTCCAGTGGGGCAAGCGCTCATCGGATTCCCAGACAGTGGATTGTGAGTGCAAGGGGATGGCGGCTTGACGCGCATGCTCCGCTGCGCTGCGCGTGCGCTACTCGGCACCCCGAAGGGGGCATCCCCCGCCTCGCCAAGCGCCGACAAATAGCGTTTGCTCAACCGGTGCAAGTAGCGCGAATCCCGCGGGCTGTTGCGCAGCTCGGGCAGGCAATGAACACGATCGACGGCATCTGTGCTCGGCGCAGTGGCATGCGCTCTGCGCTCACTCCGGACCTTTTTGATTGTTTCGCCATGGGTTCGTGTCGCCGCTCGTAAATCTTTCCCCTTCGCCACGCTCCGCTGCTCTCGGGTCGGCAGCGCTCTGGGCTGCCTGAGCGGCTGCCTAAAGATTTATCGGCGGCGCCCCCTGCAGGGGCAGCCCATGAAACAATCAAATTCGGTCACTGGAGGTGAGCGCATGAAGAAACATTGCCGGTTGTCAGCAGCTGAGATGGAAGAGGAGATTGAGGGGTGCCCGCAGCCGTGGAATTGCCTGCTCAGGTGCTATGAGGCTTACATAGGCTGCGCAGAAAAAGTATGGAGAGGTGATGAAAACCAATGAGCTCAAAAATAAAAGACAGGATATTTGACCTGCTTGATGATTTTCACGATGGAAGAATACAGGCAGATGAACTGATGAAGCAATGCCTCAGGCTTGGAGCCAGGTGGCAATACGGGTGGCAGCAAGACATCGCGACAGATGCTGTCGATAAGTATGTTGCGGGCCGTGACAGTGGCGGTGAGCAGGATCGCAGCGGAGGTGATGCAGCATGAGCAGAGATGTTGAGGACGCGATCACCATCGAGGAATACCGCGCGAAGCTTGCGCGCGAGGATTTGGTGGGGGAGCAAGCAACGAGGCCAACAGGAGACCAGCTTCGAGCGATCGAGCGCTGCGCAAAGGCAGTTGGGTTGCGGGTAGATGTGTCAGCGGTGCGTTCGGAGGAGCAGGCCGGCCGCATTGTTAGGAGCTTAGCGCTGCTTGCGAGAAGGATGCGGTGAGTGGTGGAGTACCTCGGGACATCCCGAGTATCAGCGTCATTGGACATTGGACGGCATCGTCCAACACCGCCGCCAACAGAACGGGCTAGGAAAGGATAATCTCAACCTTTTTGTTTAGCGACCAGTGGCCCGCAAGGCCAAAATGCCTGATCGCTTGTTTCATGAATTGCTCGCCATGGAGTACTATTCTTCCGCTATCGGTATGCACAACGATATTGTCAACGCCCATGCTAGTAATCACTCCCTTAGCTACGAATGGTCCCATTACAAATCACCTCCCACATAATAGTCCGCGAAGGCGCTGGTTAATAAATCTTTAGGTTAGGTTAGGCTAGGCTCCGTATACAGGTATGGCCAAAGAGGCACCCTTGAAATTGCGGACGTTAGCCGCTTGCACTACTTCGCGGCAGAGATCAGTGCCTCTTGCGGCAGCCCGAAGCGGGTCCGCTGTTCGACGGAGAGCTTGCGCGCCAATCGTGAACGGGCGAGGGTTGCGAGATCCAGATCGGTCTGTGGGAGTGGCAAAAGAAAGGTACCCGTGCGATTTGCGGCGCGGTCGAGCGACCGCGAGTTGCTGTAGAGCAGGTAGCGGTCGGTTAGGCTAAAGCCGACGTTCTCCCCGCTAGGTAACTCCAGTACTTGCTTAATTTCGAGGGCATCAAAGACCACGAGGGTGTTATCGTTTAGGTAGAAGAATCTGCCTCGCGAACTAAAGCCTGCATTTATGAGCAGACCGCCTCGCTCTACCTGGAGTTTGGCAGCTTCTTCAGGATGATCAGAGCGCCAGAATGTCATGAGGCCTGACTCAGTCACTGTGACTAAACGTTCGGCGTTTGGGCCTGCGAATGCCGCTTTTGCACCTCGAAGTTGATTATGGAGAATGCGTTCTCCAAGCGTGGTCTCGAATGCCAGGCATGGTGTCGGGCCCTCTAATTCCGAAAGGAGGAACATTCTGCCGTCAGAACTAAACTGCATCGTTGTAGTCATTCCAGCAGAAGGGATTCTGCTAATCATACGACCCCCTAGCAAATCCCATACCGAAACTGAGGCATCCGGGTGCCTGAGTGCGAGCTTCCCACCACTAGGGCTAAAGAGGATCTCTATGGCAGGCGTTTCGGTGAAGCCCACCTTGCGTAATTCTGTTTGGCCCTCCGAATTCCAAACGTGGATCGTTCCGGCGTCCGTGGGTGCGGCAATCCATAGGGTGCGGGTGTCCTCATGCATAATGGGAGTATGGCCTGCGATGTTGGTCCAAGTCGCAATGGCGGCACCGTCACCAACGCGCCAAAGGGTGGCCGATCCTTGGGAAGAGATAGAGACAAGCCGGGACCCCTCCGGAGTGAACGCAACCCGCAAGACTGGTGAGTGGCCGGTCTTATAAGCGTGCCGCTCATCGTTCTCTTCCATGCCCCAAACGCGCACAGAGTTGTCGTGGGAGAATGCGGCAAGGAGAGAGCCATCGCGACTAAATGCGCATGCCATCCTCTCGGGGTTCACATGCTTGACCGTGGCTCTTCGCCGTCCCGAAAGGGTGTCGAATACGTCAATTTGAGTTGAAGACCGTTCGGCCCGGGCGGCAACTAGCGAGTCGTCTGCCGAAAAAATTGGATGGTTGAAGAGGCCATCCGTATGGACCCAACAAAGGGGGGACCACAAAGGATCCCAAAGGGCTAGTCTCCCATGGTTGTAAGCTACGCAAAACTGGGTTGCTTCGACGCCAAGACTACTGAACACAATATCGCGCGCATCGGGCAGGCGGGCTGCGGCGACATTGGAGAATTGGTAATGCCCGCGGCTCTTTCTTAGGGGCTCAATTTGCAACTGGAAACGGTCAATTGAAAACTCACCGCGCTCGGAAAGGCGCGAAAAAAAGCTTCCACGGAAGGGGGAAGACCATGAGTATTTCATATCGGACATGCTGATATGCATATCCTCCTCGAGGACAACGTAGCTATCGAATAACTCATACCACTTTCTGTGTTTGCCCATAACCATTTTTTGCCCATCGGACAGACTCAACACAACAGAATCGCTTCCTCGGATGAAGGTGACGTGGGCGATATCGGGCTGCCCCGCAAGGCGCCAGAGTTCGCCTCTGGGCTTGAGCGTGGCGAGGTGTTTCAGGTGAGCTACGTCGCGAATTACCGCTTCCTTCTGAAGCCTACAGAGTATGCGTTTGGAGTCGCTGCGGAATTGTAGATCACGTATAGGCTCCTTCTCTCGCGTCCGGGCGACCTGAACGCCGTCCCAGACATTCCACAGGTTCAGCGATCGATCCGAGGCGGCGCTGGCAAGTAGACGCCCCGAAGGAGCCCACTTTAGAAGGCTAACGGGGCCCGCGTGGGGCTTTTGTCGGCGCTCGGCGTTGGGGCTCTGAGTATTCCAAAGAGTGATTGCTCCTGTAGCATCTCCGATTGCCAGGAGGTGCCGATTCGGTGCAAACGCGGCAGAGGTGACGCTTCCCTCTTGTGCCGGAAGCGCCATTGGGCGTGACGGATCGGAAGTTGAAAAGGCAAGCGCGCCACCATCCGGTTCGCCGCAAACGAAAAGTGTCTCATCGTGGCTAAATTGAAACACTGAGCGGGGTTGCTCGGAGGGTCCCAGGACCGGGGTACATGTGCCTGATGCGACATTCCAAAACCAGATAGCACCGCTTCGTAGGGCTATGAGAACATATCTGCCTGCCGGACTTATCGAGATGTGAGTAATGGCGCGGGTTTCCAAGCTGGTAACGGCACGCTCCATGAGGACCATAAGGGACATGTACAAGGCAGAACGCGCCCTGGATAAGCGCTCCACCTCGAGACTTCCTGAGAGGGCGTCAATTGCTTCGGCGCTCAATTGGGCCGAGGTTGTCGGATCGACGTCGGAGAGGTCCCACGCTACATTGGTTATATGCTTGTACAGGTTTATAGCAGCAAGGCGCTTGCTTTGATTGATTTCGGCGAGTTTTTGGCTTTCAGCGACTGTGCGGGCAGCCTCTGCCTCCTCGCTTGCGGTGATGAATGCGTGCTGGAGGTTCGTGATGGGCGGCGCATCGTCTCTTCGCCGCTTGACCCAACCGCGGGCGGCCGCGAGGTCATCGCCACGTAAAAGAAGGGACTCAGGTCGGCTTCGTGCGTCCCACCGTACTGCCGCCTCACCAAGGCGCGTATGTTCGCGGACCCAGTCGAGGTCCTGGCGTAGCGCCAGCGCCAAGTCAGACAGCGATCGGGCAAACCTCCCTTTATCGAAGTGGACAAACTGCAGGCGGCTGAGGTTCTTTGGCATCTCGGTGTCCGAGACCGCGATGAATATGACCGGCAGCAAGCGCTTGGACAGCGCGAGGGTCTTGTCTATCTCCCATTGGCAGCGTTCCGAGCGTACAGCCTCGGGAGAGACCACGTATAGCACCGTATCGGCTTCCTGGATCAGGCTACCAAGGCGTGCCTCCCAGTCCTCGCCCGCAGCAATGTCATGGCGATCAAGAGATGGGGCGAAGCCGGCCACCTGAAGACCATCGACCAGCTCCTCGGCGAATTCGCTGGAGTCCTTACGCGAGTAGGAGATAAAGACCTTCAGTTTGGTCTCGCTCGGCCCCTGTGTCATGCCGGTATCCTCAAATGAATGGTTCAGCTCACGCTTGGCAGGGAACCATGAAGTGCTGACACCCGCAAGGTAGATGCCGCGCGAGTGTAGCAAGCCGGGATTGGGAGGGGACTGTAGTTGGCCTCCAGGTAAAGACAGGAAGGGTGGAGATCTGGGGTAACAGTTTCAGAGTTAACACTGGTCTAGCCCCGAGGGCTCACGCCACCGCACGTGCAGCGCGGGAGGCAATCAGGGAGCCTGCGAAGCTGTACGCCCGCGTGCACTACAATCCATTTAATCCGAACACGTCTCTTGATGCGAGAGGTGATCGGGATGAACAACAACAATCTCGAGAAGAGAATTCAGGTGGGCAACTGCACCGCAGCAGTGTTTGTGAACGAGGTGGAGACCGCTACAGGCAAGGTGGCGATGCGCAACGTGGTGCTGCAGCGAACCTACAAGGACAAGGAGGACAAGTACCAGCACGCCAACAACTATGGGGTCAATGACCTGCCCAAAGCGATCTTGGCGTTGCAGAAGGCCTACGAGTACCTGGTGTACAAGCAGGAGTGAACCGATTGTGGTGCAGCGTGCGGTACAAAGCTTATCTTCTGAACCATCTCAATGCAGGGAGATGGTCAGAAACCGCACGATTCAAGTCCGCTTGACGAAGGATCAGTACGAGCAAATTTGGGCTGTGTGCCGGTCTCGCGGCTTTTCTCATCTCTCTTCTTACATCCGCTTCGTTGCTTTGCATCAGGACCTGGTGTTGCAGCAGAAGGTACATGAGATTCACCGGCATCTGCTTGGTGAGCGAAAGACAGAGCGGCGCAGGAAGCCGCTTGGGGATATGCCACGAAATTTCTAGAGTACGGGAGCCTTGAGCATCTGGTTCGCTACTTGGTGCCCGAGGAGGAGAGTGTTGAGGCCACGGGCCGCGAACGAGATGGCGGTAGGGGAATTGAGGGGTTCCTTGCAGAGAAGGTGCATGGGTTGCGTGGCATTGTCTTGGACGTGCGAAGCGAGATGTCCCGGCGAGGACGAGTCTCGCACGAGATCATTGCCCGCATTTATCAGCAGTATCTGTATTTGAAGACCAAACTCTTCGAGCTTTACCGCTGGCCGTTGAGCGCTAGCCGATCAATTGAGCAGCGACGGCTTGGACTGGAAGGGATGCTCGATGTCTTGCTGCGGGAGCAGCGCAACGAACAGGTGAAGTGCACCGAGGAGATTGCCCGCTTGAAGGCTGAGCTCTGGCGGTGGCTCAGGGAGTACTTGGAGTTGGCGCAGAGGGTGCGTCTGGTGCTTGATGGTGGGAAGGGATATCAACGATGATGACGAGGTGGACACTCAAGCGGCTGGGGTGAAGGATCGGGCGAGGGAACCTCGACTGGCGGCCGACGCTTGTGAAGATGCTCTGTGTTAGGGCAACCTGTGGAGGGGTGGTGCGTTGCCGGGCGCGGTACCGGCCACCTAGTGACCCGTTGGGTTATCGAACGAATGTCTACCTGCGCTCTCCGACAATCACCGAGGTGACCTGCTTTTGGATCAAAGGGTACTTGGATTGCTTGCCGGCCAGTTCCAGGTCCGTCAGCCAATCCTCCTTCAGGGTAGGCTCTGGCGTGCGCTCAAGCATCTTTTGTGCTTCGAGGACAGCAGTCTTTGCAGCCGAGAGGCCGTTTCCAGTCGCTCCACCCCGCGCAATGACCTCGCGTATGAAAAGAAAACGTGTCGAGGTCGGCCCGTCGATTCCGCTGGTGGAAAGGAGTATGTCTTCGACAGTTTGATTGTCGAGGAGGGCGGTCCATAGCGGCCGGCTCGCACCCCGCCACGCAACCTCTGTATTGAGATGCTTAAGCAGGCCATCGTTAAGATCGCTGCCGCGGCTCATTACTTCCCCGTAGGTCTGCGATAGTGAGTGCCGTTCCTCGGAAGCAAATCCCGTATAATATCGCGCGGTAAAGCGATTGAGCTGCTCATGCAAGGCTGATTGCCTGATTTCATCAACTGAAAGGGACTTGGCGTTCTTAGCGATAAGCTCCAATGTAGCGCTCCTCACATCGGGAAACCTCGAGTGCAGCAACCGAGCTTGGACTGTGAGAACTGCTATGTTAAACTTCTCAAGAGAACCGGAGACGCTGAGAGCGATTTCATCCTGTGGTTGCCGCTTAATATGGTCATTCACAGCCTCTTTGATCTTTTGGAGCATGGAAAGCATCTCCTTGGCAATGGTGGACCGGCCTTCACCAAAGCGGGTGAGGTCGCCCCTTGGGGCGGTTCCGTAGTTGGGAAAAATATAGTTAACTACGCGATCAAAAAAATCGATCATTTCGCGGCCCATTCTCCTGATTGCTTCGTCTTGAATGGCTCGCGAGAGTGATTCCACGATTCTCGCATCGACATGGTCGCTGCGCTCGAACGCGTCAGTGACAATCCGTCTTAGGAAGTCAGCCAATGGTCGGAACGTTTGGAGAAATTGCTCCCGAGAATAAACGGCAATGCCATCGATCGCAAGAAGCTGCCGCGCCTCGAGACTGGCGGTCATCTTTGTCGGCGTTGGAGGGAAAAGGTCGTCGAGCCTCGGACTCAGGCTCAGGGAAAGAAGGGCGTTCATTTGCGTAATTTCCGCTGGATATTTGGGCAAACCAATCTGCCCGGCATTACCAACGTTGTGAGTATGCCCGCTCTCAGTATTGACGATGCGTGCTTCGTAGGGCCACCAACCCAAAGTCCTTGCTTCGGTCTCGTTGATGTCTGCCACTACACCGTCTTTCTCTTGGCCATGATAGAACGTTATAGGTATATGCAGCCTTCCGCGATCGGTAAACTCTGCTTGCTGCATGAGCCCGGAAAGCTCTCTTAGGTCGGCACGAAGCTTCTTCAGGAAGGCAGAATCTGCCCGCAGATCTCCAAGCGTTTCCGGGCTAAAGGTGGCTTCGGCGAATCTCCCGAAGAAGGAGATATAGCCAAGCAGGCCGTTTATTGGCGTGGCCCAGGCGTTTATCCCTTGTATGCGAATACCTTCGGCAGTCTGAAGTGGCTTTATCCTGTCAGGCGAGGCTAGCTGGCCATTATGCATTGAGACATTGGCTAGAAGCCTGAGCGCCAAGATACCTCCTGTGCTGTGCGTCACCAACAATACCTGGTCGTATCCTTTGGTCGAGAGCAAGCGGAGACGCTCGTGAAGTCTCTTCACGTTCTCATTGATGTTTAGTCTTAGGCTATCGTATTCAAAACAGTCTATATCGAAGAACCGGCGGTCGAGAATTCTGAAAAGGGATCCATCAGTCTTGCCAAAGGCGGTTAGACAGCTGCCTTTCCAGCCGTGGACCGCGAGAAGAACAGAACGGAAGACGGGGAGGGAGGTTTGGCAATGAGCGAATTGTATCTCTTTCTGCTTGCAGATGTCGCTCTGAGAGGCGGCTGGACTTGAGAAGAGATACGGAAGCAGAATGACTACTGAACAAAGAAGGAGCGGGTGCTTAACATGATGTGACATGCGCTACTCCAATGCCAGCTGGCAAACGCCCGTGGAACCCTGAAGGGGAAAATCACCGGCCAGGAAGTGATGGCCAGCCCAGGTCCGGGTCGGGTCCTGCCTGGTCCTTATAGCATCAGCCGACTGGGTGGCACAATGCGCCGTGAGCGTTGGAACTAAGCGTTACCCTCGGCTTGCACACTGCGCGGTGATGGAGTCCATACGGGGTCATGAGATACCTATGCCCTTTGATCCGGCCCGGAGCCGAGAAGCTCTGCAAGATCAACAGGATTGCCTCTGTTGGCGGCCTGACGCAGGTCGGCAGCCTAAGTTGCTGATGTGTGAGCCTGAGCACACTAATGGAGGCGTAAACCCGCGAATATTGAGCACGCATCGTGAGGGTGGGGGTCGAATCGCCCTCACGTATCGTGATCACAAAAAGTTGGCATGCCATTTGCCGAGAGGTAGGCCACGCGAACGTTTCTCTCCACTTCTTTTCTTTGACCGCGCCGCAGGCATGCTTCGTTCTCTAATCGCTCCGCCCGACGCAAGCACAATCTTTTCTTTCTCGCTCATTTCCCTTGTTCGACCGCGCCGCAGGCTTTCCCTCGCCCCGACCGCAAGATGCTGACGCCGGCGCGCGCAGGGCGTGTCAAGGCTGGCCGCTCTTCAGCGGCCACCCGAAGGGCTCGGCCTTGACACGCCCGAGCACGACGGCACACTGGTTGCGTCGAGACGAGGTGCGACGTTCGTCTTTGGCTGGTGGGGGCCTTGCCATCTGCTGCGACGGCTCGAGTTCCCGGTTCCCGTTCCCGCACGCTCTACGGAATCACGGGAACGCCAATCGGGAACGTCATCGATTAGCTTGATCACGCGACCATCAAAATACCTGCTCCTGCTTATGTGCTGGAGGTTTTTTTGGTTGTCGCCGGAGTAAAAGGCATAGGCATGGGGTCATGATGGTGCAGCTGCGAAGTGAGCGATGGCGTTGGGGAGTGCGCTGGCTAAGGACGCTCCGAACAATAACTGCTACGTTTCGGGGCGTCTCGGCTTGATGGTGTAGTTCCATTCGGGATGGAAGTCATCGCCGGTGATGGCAAGGCTGCGCATCTGCGCCTTGGACACCTTGATGCCTTTCTCGTAGGTCCGCGTGTCGAGCGCGCATTCCACCTTCAATCCGGTCTTCGTCGTGGTGGCGCCGATCGTCTCGACGATCGTGACGTGATCCATCAGCGGCCGCCCCCGCCAGTTCTGCGTGATGTGGGAGAACAGGCGGTGCTCGATCTTGTTCCATTTCGATGTGCCAGGCGGATAGTGGTGGACGTGCAGCGTCAGGCCGGTCTCGTCGGCGAGCTTCTGCAGCTCGAGCTTCCACAGCCGCACGCGCGCGCCGTTGGACCCGCCGCAGTCGGCCGTGATCCCGGATTTAATCCGGGACCAGCTCACTCATTTGCGGATAGCGGGCCGTACCCATCCGCTCGCGCCACGTACGGATCGACTGAACGGCGAACTCGGCGGTATCGGCTGTCACGCCGACGCTGACGAAGCCCTCGTTGGCGGTCACGTCATACACACCGTAGGGCGCCACCTTGCCTTTCTCCTTGTCCTGGAAGTCGTGCACCTTCACGCGCACCGGATCGCCCTTCGGCCGGTAGTCCGAGCCGCCGTTCCTGTAGTTGCCGACCAGCTCCTTCTTCTTGGTGTCGACCGAGATCACCGGCTGCCCGGCGGCCTGCGCGGCCAGAACCTTGCAGTTGATATATTCGAACTGCGCATTCCGGTCGGGATGGCGCGAGCCCTCGTCCGTCTTGCGGTTGTGCTGGCGTGAGAAGCCCA
>Ga0247727_10017736_pt1 | contig 11293 bp, 13 predicted proteins | sample WisWelCaveWW1625_FD_202498 | JGI IMG/M metagenome (GOLD analysis project Ga0247727, IMG submission 202498) | Biofilm microbial communities from Wishing Well Cave, Virginia, United States - WW16-25 | ecosystem: Environmental > Aquatic > Deep subsurface > Groundwater > Cave microbial mat | place...
TTTCGCTTAGTTGTCATTTCGAGCGGTTTTGCGAGAAATCTCGCTGGGCAAAACGAGATTTCTCGCTCCGCTCGAAATGACAAGCGAAAGTCCTGATTAGAATGACATGCCTAAGGTGAGTTACTGATCTACGGATAACCAATCACTGATCGCTTATGCTCGCACTCCAAGAAAAACTTGCCGTTGACGGCGGCGCGCCGGTGCGCGAAAAATTATTGCCGTTCAATGCCCCGTTCATTGGGGACGAGGAAATTGCCGAGGTGGTGGACACCCTGAAAAGCGGCTGGCTTACCACAGGCCCCAAGACGAAACAATTTGAGCGCGCGTTTGCCGAATATGTTGGCGCGCAGTACGCGGTTGCGCTCAATTCGTGTACAGCGGGCTTGCATTTGTCGTTGGTGGTGTTGGGCATTGGCGCGGGCGATGAAGTGATTGTGCCGTCACTCACGTTTGGCGCGACGGCGAATGTGGTGGAGCATGTGGGCGCGCGGCCGGTGATCGTAGATGTGGATGCGAAAACGTTGTGCATTGATTTGGACGCCGTAGAACGCGCGCTCACCCCGCGCACACGCGCAATCCTTCCCGTTCATTACGCGGGCTTGCCGTGTGATTTGAAGGGGTTGCAAAAAATTGCCGCCGGGAAAAATATCGTTATTATAGAAGACGCGGCGCACGCGATTGGCGCGCAGTATCGGGGACAAAAAATTGGCGCGCACAGTCCGCTCGTCAATTTTTCGTTTTACGCCAACAAGAATCTTTCGACGGCGGAAGGCGGTATGGTGACGACAAACGATGCCGCGCTGGAAGAAAAATTGCGCGTCTATCATTTACACGGTTTGTCGCGCGATGCGTGGAAACGCTATCAAGGTAAAACATACACACCACCCGAAATCGTCGTCCCCGGTTTCAAGTACAACATGACGGACTTGACCGCGTCGCTCGGTTTGCATCAATTACGCCGCCAGGAAAATTTTCTCGCCCGCCGCGAACAGCTCGCAGCATTTTACGATGACGCGTTCGCGGAACTGGATGGGATCGTAACGACGCAATCTCGTCCGCGCGACAATACGGCGCGACACGCCTTACATTTTTATCCGCTTTTGCTCGAGCTGAATCGCGTGCGCGGCGCGCGCAATGAAATCATCAACGCGCTGTTGGCGGAAAATATCGGCGTCTCGATGCACTTTCAACCGCTGCACCAGATGCCCTACTATTGCGAAAAATATCGGTACGCGCCGAATGATTTGCCAATCGCGCAGCGGATCGGCGCATCGGAAATATCCCTGCCGTTGCAGCCGCAGATGAGCGATGCGGACGCGGAGGATGTGGTGGCGGCGGTGAGCAAAGTGGTGCGAGCGTATCAACGTTGAAAAACATGTTAACCGTTCCCGTTCGTTTGTCTCACATCGAGCGCGCGACTTTAACGCAGCTGTTTCAAAAATATCTCGCGGTCTATCCCGACGCCCGCGTGTATTTGTTTGGTTCGCGCGCAGACCTCAACGCGCGCGGCGGGGATTTGGATTTGTTGATTGTGTTGACGGCGACGGCAGAGGAGGCATACCAATTGCGCCGCACTCTCATCATTGCGATCAAAGATGAATTGGGCGATCAACGGATTGACCTGATCCTTTCGACAGAAAAAAATCCATCGGCGTTTGTAAGATTGGCGATGTTGGATGGGGTTGTGATATGGTCTTGACACAGCGAGAGCGCTTGCATCTTGAGAATGCGTTAGCGCAAATTGCTTTGGCGGAAGCTGCCGCAGATGCCTTACGGTATTCGTTCGAGCAACGCCCGCTTGTCCAAGACACGCGGCAATACACACCGTTGGATTGGGAACGCTTGGACGCATTGACGGTGCGGTTTGCGCGGTTGGCAGATGTGTTGACACAGCGCGTTTGGCGGGTACTTGATCTGGTAGAGTTTGAGCCGCCTGCCGCAACGTTTTTGGATCGCGTGGCGCGCGCGGAAAAACGGGACTTGATTGGTTCCGCGCTGGCATGGAAAGAAATACGCGAGCTGCGAAATGAAATTGTCCACGAGTACGTGACCGCGAGTTTGATGCTGCTGCTCGCTAATGTGATTCGTCATACTCCCGAATTGTTGCAAGCCACCTCCCGATTGGCGCGCTATAAAAAAACGTTTCAAACGCGACTGGCAGAAACGAGCGAGGACAACGGATAGCCGAATGGATTGGACTACAAGTAATATTCTCATCACCGGCGGCACGGGCTCATTTGGCAAAAAATTTGTCGAGACGATGCTGCGCGATTATCATCCGAAAAAACTAATTGTCTTTTCGCGCGATGAATTAAAACAGCACGAAATGCGCGTCGGCGGATTCGATCATCCGTCGCTGCGTTATTTTATCGGGGATGTGCGCGATGCGGAACGTTTGCGGCGCGCGCTGCATGGCGTTGACGTGGTGATTCACGCGGCGGCATTGAAACAAGTGCCCGCGTGTGAATACAATCCCATCGAAGCGGTAATGACGAATGTGATGGGCGCGCGCAATGTGATCGAAGCGGCGCTGGACGCGGGCGTGACACGCGTCATGGCGCTCTCGACAGACAAAGCTGTGAATCCCGTCAATTTGTACGGCGCGACAAAACTCGTGGCGGAAAAATTATTTGTGCAAGGGAACGCGTACAGCGGCGCAAGCCCCACGCGTTTTGCGTGTGTGCGGTACGGCAATGTCGTCGGCAGTCGCGGCAGTGTGATTCCATTGTTTCTGGAACAACGCAAAACGGGGCGCGTGAGTGTGACGGATGCGCGTATGACGCGTTTTTGGATTACGCTGGCTCAAGGTGTAAAGTTTGTCATTCGCTGCACCGAAATGATGCGCGGCGGTGAGGTATTTGTGCCAAAATTGCCGAGCATGAAAATGACCGATTTGATTGCGGTTCTCGCGGCGGACGCGCAAGTGGATGTGATCGGGATTCGCCCCGGTGAAAAATTGCATGAAGCGCTGGTGTCGGAAGATGAAGCGCGGCATGCGCGCGAATTTGAAAGTCATTTTGTGATTGAACCCGCGCAGCAGACGTGGAGTTTTGAAACGTGGAGTGATGGAAAAACTTTACCTGCTGATTTTTCGTACACGAGTTTGAATAATACACAGTGGTTGTCGTCGCAACAAATGGCGGAAATGATTGAATAAAGATGAGGGATGAAGGATGAGGGATGAAGGATGAAGGCGGAAGGATGAGGGATGAAGAGTGAGCATCCCCAGATGCGGAATGAAGGATGAAGGTAAACGCGTAGGGAGCGCTCTCTAGCGGTGAGGCACGACGAATGGGAAATGAGACCCTGGCGATTCATGGCGGGAAACCGGTGCGCGAAAAATTGCTGCCGTATGGACGCCAACAAATTGACGAGGACGATATCGCGGCTGTCGTCGCGGTGCTGCGTTCGGATTGGTTGACGACAGGTCCGAACATTGAGGAATTTGAAAACGCGGTGGCGGCGCGCGTGGATGCAAAATACGCGGTGGCGTTCAGTTCGGGAACAGCGGCATTGCATGGCGCGGTTTTCGCGGCGAGTTTGGGCGTGGGCGATGAAGCGATCACTTGTCCATTGACGTTTGCGGCGACGGCGAATTGTTTGTTGTATCAAGGCGCGACGCCCGTGTTTGCCGATGTGTGCGCGGATACGTTGACGATTGATCCGAATGAAATTCTAAAACAGCTCACACCGCGCACGAAAGCGATTCTTCCCGTAGATTACGCGGGACATCCCGCGGATTTGGATGCGATTCTTGAAATTGCGCGCGCGCGAAATTTGATTGTGATCGAAGATGCGGCGCACGCGTTGGGCGCGACGTATCGCGGGAAAAAAATCGGCGGCATCGCGGACATGACGATGTTTTCGTTTCATCCCGTCAAGCACATTACGACGGGCGAAGGCGGCATCATCACGACGAACGATCCCGCGTATTACGAACGCCTGAAACTGTTTCGCAGTCACGGCATCAATTCGGATCCGCGCAAACGTCACGAAGCGGGGAATTGGTTTTATGAAATGGTCGCGCTCGGGTACAATTATCGGCTCACGGACATTGGCGCGGTGCTGGGCATGTCGCAGTTGAAACGTTTGGACGCGAATTTGGCGCGCCGCCGCGCAATCGCCGCGCAGTACACAGTGGCGTTTTCAAAACTGGATGGCATTATTGTGCCGCACGTGAACGCGAATGTGGAGCCCGCATGGCATTTGTATCCGATTCGAATAAAACGTGGAGTGTGGAGCGTGGAGCGTGGAGAGATATTTCGCGCGCTGCGCGCGGAGGGTTTGGGCGTGAATGTGCATTATGTTCCCGTGCATCTGCATCCGTACTATCGCGAACGTTTCAGTTATCGCGGCGGGGAATATCCGATTGCGGAACGCGCCTACGAAGGATTAATTTCGCTGCCGATGTTTCATGCAATGACGGCGGGGGATGTGGAGGATGTGGTGAGAGGGGTGGGGAAGGTGGTCGCCCACTACCGCAAAAGGGAGGAGGGTTAATTCGTGCCTGGCTTGGATCGTTTTGACTTGACGGAACGTGTAGCAATCGTGACGGGTGGCGCAGGACGTTTGGGAACGCCGATGTGTTATGCAATGGCGGAGCGGGGGGCACATATTGTTGTGGCGTCCCGAAATCTAGAGAACTGTGAACGGGTAGCCGCCGAATGTAGCAAAATCGGTCTGCGTGCTTTGCCTCATCAAGTAGATGTCACAAATCCCACTTTGATCGAAAGGATGGTGACGACTGTTTTTCAAGAATTTGGGAGAATAGATATTTTGGTGAACAATGCGTCGGGAATGAAGTTAAAGCCGTTTGAAGAATTGAGCGCCGAAGATTGGGATTTTAGTCTGCGAGCAGGTCTCACCAGTGTCGCTTTATGTAGTCAACAGGCTGGAAAATATATGATCGCGCAGAAAAATGGCAGCATTATTAATATTGGCTCGATCTATGGAGTAGTTGCTCCTGATATAAAAAATTATGGTCCACACTTGGAGATGGCAAGCCCAGCAACGTATGGGAGTTTTAAAGGCGGGCTAGTGCAGTTGACTCGGTATTTGGCAGGATATTGGGGGAAGTATGGCGTGAGAACGAACATGATTTCGCCTGGAGGAATTTTTGCCAACCAGCCCAAAGAATTTGTAAAGAACTATATTGAGCGCGTGCCACTCGGGCGTATGGGCGCGCCAGAGGATCTTAGCGGCCCTCTAGTTTTTTTGGCATCGGATGCTTCGGCGTACGTCAACGGAGCTAATCTTATGGTTGATGGGGGATGGACAGCTTGGTGAATGATCAATCCAATGAAATGCCGCGGCATTTTTTGGGAAATACCAAATTGCTTGTTTCGGCGCTTGGACTGGGTACTGTTGCGCTGGGCATAGATTATGGGATCGCTCAATCATCACAAGAGCGTCACCCAACAAGAGCCGAAGCAGAACGATTGATTGGGGTGGCATTGGATTCTGGGATCACATTGATCGATACCGCGCCCGGTTATGGGCCGAGTGAAGAAATTATTGGAAACACCTTACTTGGACGGCGCCCCTTTATGGTACTAGCAACAAAAGTATCTTGTCATGATGCGACAGGACAACGGCTCGCGATTTCAGAGTTGCGCGCACATATCGCGCGCTCTGTGGAATCCAGTTTGCGTCGTTTGCGAACGGATTGGATTGATTTATTGCAAATCCATAATTGGGATCCAGCGCTTGGCGGTTCAGCCGAGCTTTTTGCAGTGTTTGACGAATTAAGACACAAGGGCCAAGTAGGATACGTTGGCGCATCAGTTTATGAACCCGATGTAGCGCTCGCCGCCCTTGAAACTAGAATGTTTTCGGTGTTGCAAGTGGCTTACAATATTCTTGATCAACGGATGCAAGAAAACGTATTTCCGCGCGCGCGGGCCGACGGCGTTGGAATCATTGTGCGTTCCATTTTGCTCAAGGGGGTTTTGACGCCGCGCGGAGAATTTTTGCCCCCCCATCTGGCGCTGCTGCGCGAACGCTCACGCGCCTTTCGGGCGCTGTGTCAACAAAATTTGCCGCATACGCTTTTTACGGAAATTGCGATTGCGTTTGGCTTACAGAATCCAATGATTGACGCGGTTTTGGTAGGCATCAGTTCAGAACAGGAATTAGCCCAAGCTCTTCAAGCATTGCGCGTGAAAGAACTGCCCCATACTTTTTGGGAACAGCTCAATACCCTCAAACTGAGTGATCCTTTTTTGTTAAATCCTGCCAATTGGGGCATCCCTTGAAGGAGGGTATGCCAAGAACAATTGCAATCCTTCAAGCCCGTATGGGGAGTACGCGTTTACCCGGCAAAACTCTGATGGATCTCGGTGGTGAAACAATGCTCGCGCGTATTGTGCGACGCACGCAGCGCGCCCGTCTTGTTGATCATGTCGTTGTTGCCACCACAGTGTTACCAGAAGATGACGCGATTTGCTCCGAGTGCAAGCGCTTGAACGTTGCGGTATCACGTGGCAGTGTGGATGATGTCTTGGAACGATATTATCACGCCGCGCAGATGTATCAGGCGGAATGGATCGTGCGAATTACGTGCGACAATCCGTTGGTTGATCCGAATTTGATTGATCAAGTCGTTGCCGCGTTTCAAACGAAAGGGTGCGATTATGCGAGTAATGGACAAACTCCTTTTTTACCTCATGGGCTTGGAGTTGAGGTCATGAAATTTTCTGCTTTAGAGCGCGCCTATCGCGAGGCGTGTGAATTTTACGAACGCGTCCATGTAACGCCATATATTTATCAGAACCCTAAGTTGTTTCATCTCGTTGATGTGCGAACGCCAACTACTCTTGCCCAATATCGCTGGACAGTTGATACCATTGACGATCTGGCGCTCATTCGTACGCTATATCAGCGTTTGGGACATCGTGATGATTTTTCTTGGGTGGAAGCAGCGGCATTGATGGAACAAGATTCAGCGCTTGAAAAAATGAACTTGCACATTGAGCAAAAAAAGTTGGAGCAGGGTTGAGCGCAGAGTGGCTCATTCTCCGCGCGGACGCGAATTTTGAAATTGGCACCGGGCATGTGATGCGCTGTCTCGCGTTGGCGCAACGGTGGATGAAAGAAGGCGGACAAGTTGCGTTTGTTATACGAGGTGAGTCGGCACCTTTGCAGAAACGCTTGGAAGCAGAAGGCGTCCAAGTCTTTCTCGTTCCAACACAAGCAACCGAAGCCGAGGATATACAATTCGTGTTGCATGTGGCGCAAGCGCACCATCCAAATTGGATTGTGGTGGATGGCTACCATTTCACTGCTGAGTATCAGTTCGCGCTCAAGCGCGCAAGAAAACGATTGTTGTGCATTGACGATGATGGGCGCGTAGCGCACTATGCGGCGGATATTATTTTCAATCCAAATTTTGGCGCGACGGCCGCGTTATATCCAAATCGAGAATCGTATACACAACTCGTACTCGGCACGGACTATACTCTCATTCGCACCGAATTTTTGAACCACCGCATTGCGCCCAAAATAATTCCCGCCGTCGCACAACGCCTTCTCATTACCATGGGCGGCAGTGATCCTGACAATCTCACGCGACGGGTTTTACACGCGTTAACCGAGTTGCAGGATAGCCATTTCCAAGTTAGAGCGATAGTTGGCGAAAGCAATCCACATTATGACGAACTTGTAGCTATTGCCCAAAAACCAACTTCACATGCCATTCGCGTTGAGCAAAATGTTTCCGCGATGCCTGAGGCAATGCGCTGGGCTGATGTGGCATTGATCGCCGCAGGGGGAACGTTGTGGGAACTCTTGTTTATGGGAGTGCCGACACTTGGTTTTTCGCGAAACCAGGTTCAAGCAACTATTTTGCATGAATTTGAATCCAATGGGGCGGTGTGTTATTTAGGGGCTTCTTGCAATTTTGATGGCGTTGCATTGAATCGGCGTTTGGCACGATTGGTTAGTGATAGGACAACGCGCAAAAGCATGAGTGCAAAGGGACAACGGATTATAGATGGATCGGGGAGCCGTCGCCTGATTCGCGTCATGCAAGAATTTAATTTTCCAGACAAATGATAAAACCCATTTTCGAAGTTGTCGCCTTCGAGGACAGAGCTGCGTTCCTTGGAATGGCTCTCATTCATTTTGGGGAGTTGAATCCCAATTTTGTCCCGCAAGCAGATTGGAAAGCGTCTTATTTTGAAACCATCCAGTCAAACCCGAATTTGTTTTTGCGTTGGATTACAGTAGAGGGTGAGAGAGTTGGATTCATTCTCTATGGGTTAGAGCGCCATCGGTTCTTGCCGCGTACGAGCGGAATGATTTATGAGTTGTTTGTTTTGTCGCAACATAGACGCAAAGGCATTGCCGAAGCCTCTGCGCGGCAAGCCATCCAAGAACTAAGTACGTTGGGTATTTCGAAAATACAGCTGGAGGTCATGGAAGGAAACGTCGGAGCGGTAGCCCTTTGGGAAAAGCTGGGTTTCTCTAAAACCTCTAGTCGGTATGTCAGCCCAATCGCGCCAAAAGAATGAAAATTGCCATCATGCAGCCCACCTACCTGCCGTGGCTTGGTTATTTTGATTTGATGGCTCAAGCCGAGATATTTGTTTTTTTAGATAATGTACAATTTTCCAAACAGTCGTGGCAGCAGCGCAATCGCATCAAAACGCCCAAGGGGTTGGAATGGCTTACAGTGCCCGTATTGATCAAAGGACGTTTTGGGCAAACGATTGAACAGGTGGAATTGCGCGACCCTACTTTTTGGGTCGAACATTTCCGCGCGTTTGAGGTGCATTACGCCCGCGCGCATTTTTGGCAAACCTATCAACAGGAATTGTATAACCGCTTTCAAACGTCCGCGTCACAACCACGCCTGGCGCAAGTCAATTGTTTACTTGTAGAGTGGTTGGCGGACATTTTAGACATTCGCACACCTATGGTACGTGCGTCCACGTTGGGTGTGGAAGGAAAACGTTCGGCGCGCCTTGTCGAGATTTGTCGCGTGCTTGGCGCAAACGAATATCTATCGCCGCGCGGTTCTGCCGAGTATTTGGATTTGGATCAACAGGTTTTTGAACACGCGGCTATTGATGTGACGTTGCAAAATTATTCTCATCCAACCTATCGGCAATTGTTTCCACCCTTCTTGCCGTACGCGTCCGTGATGGATTTGATTTTGAATGAAGGTTCGCGGGCGCGCGAAATTTTGATCGCGGGGCGGGGTGCCACGTTTTCTTTGCGCGACTATGCGGAGAGCGGACTGAATCCGAGTGAACATGTTTAGTATTGGAAAGGGCATCATCGGCTCGGGGCAATCGACGTACATTATTGCCGAGTTGTCTGCGAATCATAATCAAAGTCTCGAACACGCGATTGCCGTACTCCATGCCGCGCGGGGGGCAGGCGCGGACGCGATCAAACTTCAGACCTATACCCCCACTACGATCACGCTGCAATCAGACAAAGCTTATTTTCGCGTGAGTGGTGGATCATTATGGGATGGCGCGTTGTTGTACGAATTGTATGAGCAAGCGCATATGCCTTGGGCGTGGCAAGCCGCACTGCAAAAGGTTGCCCGTGAAATTGGCTTGGATTTTTTTTCGAGCGCATTCGATCCAACCGCCGTTGATTTTTTAGAAACATTAAACGTTCCTGCCCACAAAATTGCTTCACCCGAATTGGTGGACATTCCCCTTATCGAAACAATGGCACGCACAGGCAAGCCGTTGATTCTTTCGACAGGGATGGCAACGTTCGAGGAAATTCAAGAAGCGGTAAATGCCGCGCGCGGCGCGGGCGCGACACAAATTGCTTTGCTGAAATGCACGAGCGCGTATCCCTCGCCGCCCGAGGCAATGAACCTACGTACGATTCCACATTTGGCAGAGCAATTCGATCTTCCCGTTGGTCTCTCGGATCATACATTGGGTTTTGCAGTCCCTGTCGCGGCAGTGACGCTGGGCGCGTGTATGATCGAAAAACATTTTACGCTGCGGCGTGCGGACGGCGGACCTGACAGCGCCTTCTCCTTAGAACCGCACGAATTCAAACAAATGGTGGCCGCCATTCGTGTTGCAGAACAAGCACTGGGTCAAGTACATTATGGCGTGACAAAACAAGACGCCAGTGGCCGCGCGTATCGGCGTTCGTTGTTTGTTGTGAAAAATATTGTTGTAGGCGAGATTTTCACGAATGAAAATGTGCGTTCTATCCGTCCCGCCAATGGTTTGTCGCCGAAACATTTGCCGCAAGTCTTGGGCAAACGCGCGGCGCGCGATTTAGAACGCGGGACGCCGTTGGTATGGGAGGATGTTCTCTCTTGAGCAGGAGCTGTGTACTCATGTGGAGGATGGGAGAGCCCTATCTCCACACCTATCAATGCCCTGCGCGCACATATAGGAGCGTGATGCTATAAATGTATGCGCGCATTGATGGACGCCTCGCCCTTTTTGGACGCAATGCCGACGCGTCGTTTTGGGAAGATGGCTATAAGACCACGACGGACGAAACACTGGCACACGCGTTGCGCGCGACAAAGTACCTGGGTGCACATCGCGCATTTTTTAAGAAATGGCTGCCGCGCGAGGGCGTCATTCTTGAAGCAGGGAGCGGGAATGGATTATGGGTTTCACGTTTGCGTGCCAATGGCTATCAATGTTATGGGTTTGATTTCGCCGTTGACACTCTCATCCGTTCTCATCACCTCCGAAACGATTTGCCCTTTGTTGGTGGCGATGTTTTGCATCTTCCGTTTGGGGACAATTCCCTCGCGGCATATCTTTCGTTCGGGGTGATCGAACATTTGCGCCAAGGTCCTCAGTCCATTTTGGCAGAGACGCGACGCGTGTTAAAACCGGGTGGCGTTTTATGCGTGAGTGTCCCGTTCGACAACCGCTTTCGCCAAAGGATGCCCGCGCAGACAGAGCACGACGCGCTCGCACGAGGTCTCGAGTTTTATCAATACTTTTTTACACCCGACGATTTGGAACGCGAACTCAAATTAGCAGGATTTCGCACTACGCGCGTCTTTCACGGCTACTATGTCAACTTGGGCCTCAAAGGTGCAAACCAGCCGTGGCTCAACGCGCTGTTGAATAATCGCTACGCTGTATTGATAGATTTGCTGCCGCGGTTGCCTCGCGCAGCGGCGCACATGTTTTTTACGGTAGCGATGCGAGTCTAAAATGCAAACACCTAGCAGTCTGTCGGAGAGGAATCACTGACTGAGTTCCCGCCGACAAAACAGAACGAATCCACCTTAAAAACTTGGGCGGGTAGCACATGCCACCCTCATACTTGAACAATTTTGCTGTGT
>Ga0247727_10017737_pt1 | contig 11292 bp, 7 predicted proteins | sample WisWelCaveWW1625_FD_202498 | JGI IMG/M metagenome (GOLD analysis project Ga0247727, IMG submission 202498) | Biofilm microbial communities from Wishing Well Cave, Virginia, United States - WW16-25 | ecosystem: Environmental > Aquatic > Deep subsurface > Groundwater > Cave microbial mat | place...
AGGGTCTGTCTGAGAGCAACGCGTCCCAAATATCAACAATCGAAAAGATGCGCGCCGCCAGGGGAATTTCCTCGCCTTTCAAGCCGCGCGGATAGCCGCTTCCGTCCCAGTGTTCGTGATGGCAATATGGGATATCCAGCGCGGGTCGCAAATAAGGAATGGGCGCAAGCAGGTTGAACGCGTATTCAGGATGCTTCCGCATTTCAATCCATTCCGACTCGTCGAGCGGATCCTCTTTTCTCAGAATGTGATCCGGCACGCCCATCTTGCCGATGTCATGCAATAGCACGCCGCGATACATGGTGATCAGTTCGTCTTCCTGAATCCCCATATAGCGCGCCAACTGCATGGTCAGGTCGGTGACGCGCCGCGTATGTCCTTCCGTCTCACGATCGCGTAATTCGAGCGCCCGCGCCCAGCCTTCCAGCGTGGTGTCGTAGGCTTGCGTGATCTCCTGGTTCGAGCGTTGCAGGCGCTCGAAGAGTTGCGCGTTATCAATTGCAATCGCGGCCTGCCCGGCAAGGGTATGCAGGAACTGCATCCAATCCGCGCCCGGCGACATGGGCGCGCGCTGGAAAATTTCGAACACGCCTTTGACCTCGCCTTTGACGATGAGCGGCACGCCAAAATAAGCGACAAAGCCTTCGCGGGCTAACAACGGATCGCGCCGCGCTTCCGTTGAATTTCTCAGATCCGGGACGTGTTCGATGCCGCCCGTCATCACAACCCGCCCAGCCAGGCCCTCGCCGAGTCTCATCAATGGGCGGGAGGGGGATGGGGCGAGGAAACCGGCGCTGCATAAATAGGTGAGGCTTTGCAATTCCGGATGGTACAGGAGGATGGCGACCGCGTCGGCTTTGAGCTGTTTGAGCGTATGATCCATGAGGATGCTCATGGTCACGCGCAGGTCGGTGGATGAGGTGATGGCAGAATCGATATCCCTGAGCGTTGTCAGTTTGCGGATCTGATCCTGGCTTTGCTCGAATAACTCCGCCCGGTGGATGGCGTTGCCGGTGATTTCTGCCAGCGCGGTCAGCAAGCCGATCCGGTCGTGAATCTGTCGTCCCTTTTCAGTCCCGATCATCAACGCGCCTATCGTTCCGCCGCTGGATTGAATGGGAATGCATACCCCGCCCAACTTCGGCGGGGCGCTATCCAGGTTCCCCTTGTAAACAAGCGGGTCATTGATAAACTCCGGCGAGATATGCGCGTTCCCTGTGGAGAACACGTGACCGATAATTCCTTCTGACGGCTTCAGGCGCGTGTATTTGAATTGGGTCGGGAGGCCGCGTGCGGCTCTCTGGATCAATTCGTCTGTGGCCGGGTCGTAGATCCAAATGGAGCCGCTATCAATGTCCAGTGTGTTAAGCGTTTCGTCGAGCAGGATGTTCACCATTTCATTCGCGGATTGGGTGTTTCGCAGGGCGGTGGAGAGGCGGTTGATCGTCTCCAGTTCATTCAAACGCCGCTGAGTCTCGTCGTACAATCTTGCGTTTTCGATGGCGACGGCGGCCTGGTGAGTGAGGGCGCTGAGAAAATGCAGTTCGGTTAACTTGAACTCGTTATCCTCCCCGGATCGCCAGACCACCAACAGCCCGGTCAATTGATCCCTCGAAAGCACAGGCGCGCCCATGATATGCTCGTTGGGAAGCGTCTCGGTGCCTTTGACCGTAATCGTGCGCGGATCGTTCGCGGTGTCGTTTACGATTTCCCCGAATTTTTGCCTGGCGATGCTGCCAACGATGCCGACCCCGATCTCAATGGGATCCGATTTTATTTCATCTGAATCGAGTCCGATCACCGCAACCGCCTTGAGAATTTGGTTCTGCGGTTCGAGTAAATAAACCGCGCTGGTTTCCGCGCCCAGCAATTCCCTGGCGTAGGACGCGATGCGTTCGAGGACCGCGTCCAGGTTGAGCGTCGCGGAGATCTCGCGCCCCACTTCCGCAATGGCTGAGGCTTCGTGCGCGCGTTGCACGGCCTCCTGGAACAGGTTGGCGGATTCGATGGCGATGGAAACCTGATGCCCAATATTGATCAGGAAGTTCAGTTCCGCCTGATGGAACATGCCTTCGGAGAGGAGCCTCCAGGCGTTGATGGCGCCGATGGCTCTGCCGCGCAGCGTCAACGGCGAGGACATCATGCTTTCAACCTGCGAATCCAACTCCGGCACGCCGGGGACGCGCCTCCCGCGGCGGTCGCGGTCAATGTCGTTTATGATTTCAGGCTTGCCGTTGGCGATCACGTTGCCTGTGATCCCTTCGCCGATTTTCAAGGAGCGGGACAGCAATGCCTCGCGATGCGCGCCTTGCGCGCTGATGACTTTGATCGTGCGGTTGTCGTCGTGAAGCAGGTAGATCGCGACGTGATTGGCCCGCAGGAGTTCGAGCGCGCGTTGTGTGATTTTATCGAGGATGGGGATGATCTCCCGCGTCGTCGCGATTTCATTCGCTATGTTTGCCAGCGTCTCGATGATTTTGGCGCGGCGCGTCTCCTCCTGGAACAGACGCGCGTTTTCGAGCGCGGTCGCGGCGTGAGCGGCGAGCATTTCGAGCAGGGCCTGTTCCTCGTTGCCGTACGAGTTTGGCTTGTACGATTGCGCCGAGATCACGCCGATGATCCTGTCCCCGATGCGCATGGGGACTGCCACGACTGATCGAACGCGCGTGGGCGAGCCGAAACGACGGAAACCCTCCGCTTCAAGCGCGGCTTCGTTTTCCAGAATAATACCTGCGCCTTTATGAATTACCTTTCCAGATAAACCTTCATGGATGGGTTCATTTTTCAGCGAGTATCTTGTCCCGCTTTCCATGGTGTACGCAAAAACGCTTTCGTCGTTGGTTTCGTTTCTGAGCGTGACCATGAACACGTCGCAGGGCATGAGTTTCTCAGCCGCTTCATGGATGGATTTGTAAATCTGCTCGTTATCCTGCGTGAAGCGCGCGATCTCCTGGCTGATGCGGTGCAGCACGGCGCGGCGCTCCGCCGCTTGCAGCGCCGACTGGTAGAGCCTGGCGTTTTCTATCGCCACCGCCGCCTGCCGCGCCAGGCTGGTCAGAAAAGCCAGCTCCCTGGGTTCGAACTCCGAACCCGCCTCCAGGCGCCACACGGCGAGCAAGCCGGTGTGTTGTTCCCTCATCAGGATCGGCGCGCCCATGATATGCTCGATTTCAATATCTTCAGTCCCTTTGACGGTGACGGAGCGCGGATCGTTTGCCGAATTGTTGACGATCTCCCCGACCTCCTGCAAGGCGATGTTGCCAAGAATACCGGAGCCTACTTCCACCGGGTCGTCCTTGATCTCCTGGGCATCCACTCCCAGCGCCGCGATGGCGCGCAGTGTGCCAGTGGCGGGATCCGCGAGATATACGGCGCTACTCACTGCCCGCAACAATTCTTTCGCGTAGGACGCGATTCGCTCCAGCACGGCATCCAGTTGAAGCGTGGCGGAAATATCCCTGCCCACTTCCGCGAGCGCGGCGGCTTCCTGCGCCTGTCGCGTTGTTTCCTGGAACAGCCTTCCCGATTCGATACATATCGAGACCTGGTGAGCGATACTGACCAGGAAAGTTAATTCCGACTCGTTGAATAACCCGTTCTCTTTCAGCCTCCAGGCGTTTATGACCCCGATGGGCTTTCCGCGCAGGATCAATGGAGATGACATCAGCGTTTGAGGTCTTTCCTCAACGACGGGCGTGCCTGGCACGACCAGCCTGCGCGGATCTTCCTGCGTATTGTTGACGATCTCCGCCCTGCCTGTGACAAAGATATTCCCTGTGATGCCCTCACCGACTTTGCCGACGTGCGCCAATAATTGCCCGCGCTGGATTCCGTGCGCGGCGGCGGTCTTGAGCGAAACCTGATCGTCTTGAAGGAGATAAATCGCGACGTTGTTCGCGTTCAGCAGTTCGAGGGCGCGCTGCGCGATCCGATCCAGCGCGGGGAGGATGTCGCGCGTGGTGGCGATTTCGTTGGCAATATCCGCCAGGGTTTCGATGATACGCGAGCGCCTGCCCTGTTCCTGAAAGAGGCGCAGTCTTTCCAGCGCCGTGCCGAGACCGCCTGCAATGGTGGAGAGTAATTTCTCATCGTTTTCGTCGTATGCGTCAGCTCGCCGGCTTTCGACATTTATGACCCCAATGACGCGCTCGTGGACCTGAATGGGCGCGCACAATTCAGATTTGATCCCCGAGGCGATCTCGATATAACCCGCTTCTTTTGAAACGTCCCCCACGCGCAGGACTTTTCCCAGGGAGGCCGCCCGCCCTGTGATTCCCTGTGTGATTGGGTAACCAGCCCGCCAGTCGGATACGTCTGCCCCTCGATACGATGGATGCGGAATAAGCGTTTTCCCGGCGCTGTCCATTACCAGGATGCCGCATACTTCCGAGTAGATCCTCGCCAGGATGTTTGTCACCGTTTCGATGATCGAGTCTTCGGAGTAACTTTCAGTACCGGCGGCTGTGGCGGCTTGCAGGATGGCGAGTTCCTCCACCTGTCGTTGGAGCGAGGCTTCGCTTTCTTTTTCTTTTGTAATATCGAGCAGGATGCCCTGCCAGTAGAGCGGATTCCCCTCCTTGTCACGGATGAGATTCGTGTCTTCTTTGAGCCAGACCACGCGTCCGTCGCGCCGCACGAAGCGATATTCTTCGAAAAAAGGCGTCCCGTTTTCATGCGACGCCTTATAGGCTTCGGTGATTCTTTCCCGATCTGTGGGATATATGCCCTTTAACCAAATCTCCAGGTCGGCGTACCAGTCGTCCGCCGTATAGCCTGTCAATTCCTGGATGCGTGGACTCATGTAGAAGGTGGCCTCTTCCTCGTCCACGCTGTCCAGGAACACAACCGCAGAGATTTGTTCGACGAGCGACTGATATTTGACCTCCGCCTCGCGCAATGCCGCCTGCTCGCGCAATAGGCGGTTCTGGGCGACCGCGTTGCTGATGACAACCGGCAGGCGGTGCAGATAATCGCTTTGCTTGACGAGGTAATCGGCCGCGCCTGCCTTCAACGCCGCCACCGCCGCTTCCTGATCCCCTTGTCCTGTCACAAGGACAACCGCCGGATGCGATTTGGCCTCAAGCGCTTTCTTGAGTAAATCCAAACCGGAGCCATCGGGCAGGCGCAGATCGCTCAGAACGAGATCGATATCAGGTTCTGCGGCGAGACATTCCAGCGCGGCTTTCATCGTCTCCGCGTGAATGAGTTCGAACTCGCGCTGGAGGTTATCCTCCAGGGTCCTTTGCGTTAACTCGACGTGCGCGATTTCATCTTCCACATAAAGGATTTTCATTGGAGTCACACAATTATCGAATCAACATTGTCTTCCATGTAAGAGAGTTTTGAAATTACCTGTTGCCATAAAATTTTCGCGTAGGATGCGCTCTCTGGCGCATCCGCCTACGCAAAGCGCATTGATTTTCAAAACACTTTCTAAGGGCGTTGAAACGCAATGCCATTATATAACAAAGGTTTCCCCCGATGATGATTGCTAACGAAACTGCCAGAAAAAACAAAAGACGCCTCGCGGCGTCAATCGTAAATCCTCAATCTGAGACTTGTCTTCAGTTTATCGAAGCATCGGACATTGAATTGAGGCGTCGAGGGGATTCGAACCCCTGAGTGAGGGTTTTGCAGACCCTTGCCTTACCACTTGGCCACGACGCCATGAGAAAAACAAGAGCGGGCGATGAGATTCGAACTCACGGTCTTTTCCTTGGCAAGGAAACGCTGTACCACTCAGCTACGCCCGCGTTTCCGGCTGACAACTTTCAGCCGAGAGTGCCGAGACACAGAATCGAACTGTGGACACCGCGATTTTCAGTCGCGTGCTCTACCAACTGAGCTATCTCGGCGATATTCCGTTGTTAAGCGTCTGGGATTTTACTTTGGGATATGGGGATTGTCAAGCAAGGTTCTTTCAAGCGATAAAGAAAGAACTCCAAGTTTTTTGCGAAGCATCTTGCAAGGGCAAAAACTCGGAGTTCTCGAATCGAGAGCCGCCGACGAGAGTCGAACTCGTGACCTACGCATTACGAGTGCGTCGCTCTGCCAACTGAGCTACGGCGGCATGTGGCGCAAATTGCCAATTTGCGTACAGCGGCGAGATTATAAAGGAAACCAATTTTTCCCGCAAGTTTTTTGTGTTACGCCTCGTCTGATATTCGATGAAACCCATGTTGCGAATTGCGATGCTTTCCTATCACACCTGTCCGCTGGCGACGCTGGGCGGCAAGGACACCGGCGGGATGAACGTCTACGTCCGCGAACTCACGCGTCAACTCGGCGCGCTGGGCATCCACGTGGATGTGTTCACGCGCTCCCAGGACGATCACGTGCCGCACGTCTTACACGAACTTGGATTCGGAAACCGCGTGGTGCACGTACCAGCCGGACCCGAGCATCCCATCCCGAAACAGGAACTGGCGAATTACATTCCGCAATTTGTGGAGGGTATCAAAGCCTTTGCCTGCGAAAAAGGAATCAAGTACGACATCATCCACAGTCATTACTGGATGTCAGGACTCGCCGCCGCGTCTCTTTCTGACCTTTGGGCTGGCGCGCCGATCCTGCACATGTTCCACACGTTGGGCGAGATGAAGAACCGCATCGCGCGTTCGGACGCGGAACGCGAGGGCGGGTACCGGCTCAATGGCGAGAAACAGGTCCTCGGTCGCGCGAACCGGATCGTCGTCGCAACGTTGGCTGAATTGACTCAACTGCGATTCCTCTACAAAGCGGATCCAAAGAAACTGATCATCATCCCGCCGGGTGTGGACGTGAGTCGCTTTTACCCGATCCCATCCGATGAGGCAAAGACGTATATCGGGCTCGAACCCGAGGCGCGCATGATCCTGTTCGTGGGACGCATCGAGCCGTTGAAGGGCGTGGATACGTTGATTCAAGCGATGGCTTGTTTGCAGTTGAAAGAGTCGAGCCGCCCGGTGCATCTTGCGATCATCGGCGGCGACCCATCTGCCAGCCCGGAAGAGATGAACACGGAAATGGCGCGTTTACAGGAACTATGCCGGGCTTTGGGGCTCGATCAGTCGGTGGTTTTTTTGGGGATCCGCGATCAGGATAAATTGCCGTATTATTATTCCGCCGCTGAGGTGGTGGTGATGCCTTCGCATTACGAGTCGTTCGGCATGGTAGCGCTCGAAGCGATGGCGTGCGGCACGCCGGTCATCGCCTCGGAAGTGGGCGGGCTGGCGTATCTCGTGCGCGACGGCGAGACGGGATTCACGATCCCCGCCGAGGAACCGGAAACGTTGTGTGAAAAATTATCGTGGCTGTTGAACGACCAGGCATTGCACGACAAAATGAGCGGTCAAGCCGCCGAGTACGCGCAGGATTACGCGTGGGAAAAGATCGCAAGTCAGATTGTGGATGCGTATGAGGGGCTGGTAGGGAACTGAGAATAAGTAGATCACGAAAACCCTGCGTAGCGTGCGCTCTCTGGCGCAAACCTGACGTTAGACGCCTTCGGCAGCGTCAATTACGCGCTTTCGTGAAGTAATGGCTATTGTAAACCGACATTGAAGAAGTAGATCCGTTCGCCGCTGAAGAGCCGTTGCTTTGAGTCCCACGGAAACAAGATAATCACATCGAATTGGATTGGCTCGCCGTTGGGCGGGGGCATGTCCAGCCATTGGGATTGATACGTGGCGGTGACGCGCGCCTCCTCAAAGACGCCCTGCGGACCGATGACGATGTTCTGCAAGTCGAAATGAATATCGGGAAATGCCGTCAGCAGTTCTTGATAAAACCGGGTCGCGCCGTCCTTGCCGCGCCAGTTCGCGCCGTTGTTAGCAACCGTGTAGACGCAATCCTCGGTCAGCGTCGCCATCAAGCCGGGGATATCGCGCGCGTCTTCGGCGATGGAATGATCGATCCATAACTTGCGGATGATCCTGTATTCGTCCGGGTCAACTCTACGGCGGAGTTGTTTAACGATGGCAGAGTGAGGATGTGATTTCATTGAAAATAACCTGAAGAATTAACATTCACACTCGCAAATCAAAGTCTGTCCAATGTTCAATATAAATTTACCTGTCACAGATACTTTCACCCTGAGCGCTTCATGGCAATCACGCGCCATAACTTGCGTGAAGAGTTCCAAGTCTCTGACTTCCTGTGAGCCGATGAAAGAGGCGACGTATTCGTTCAAACTGTAAAACTCCAGTAGTTCTTCATTGGGAACATAAGTGATGGTCAGCGCGCTTCCTGCAATTGGGTTTCCTGTTTTCGGGCAGAGTGGCGGGACTTGCACTTCGTTGATTTGTTTCGTCAGTTTGGCGATGTTGGGGTTTTTGATGGTCTTTGGGATCATGTTTTCGAGTCGAAATTTTTTTCTAATAAAAAGTACAGACTGCGGAAGTCTCCAAGACTTCGGAAGTCTCGCTCCCATTCTATTCCTTCATCCGCACAAGAATGATCGGCGAACCGGCGATCTCCTGCGTTCGCATCTCGAACTGGTCTTTCAAACTTTTGATCAGGCGCGAGAGTTGTTTCTGTCCGTATGTGCGCGGGTCGAAGCCGGGGTCGAGTTGGTAGAGGTTATTGCCCATCGTGTCGAGGCGCGCCCAGCCGTCCTGCCCGACGGTCATTTCGAAGGCTTGACTAAGGATCGGCATTGGGTCAAGTTCTTCTTTTTCACCTTTAGCCTTTCCAGTCTTTTTGGTGTGAGCCTGTTTCTGTTGGGCGGCTTTCTTTTCCGCCACGAGATTCTCAGTATACACAAACAAATCGCAGGCGTTGACGAATGGCTTGGGCGTTTTCTTTTCACCGATGCCCATCACGAAGATGCCGGTCTCGCGGATGCGCGTGGCGAGCCGCGTATAATCGCTATCAGATGAGACGAGGCAGAAGCCATCCACCACGCCAGAGTGCAGGAGGTCCATCGCGTCAATGATCATCGCGCTGTCTGTGGCGTTCTTGCCGATCGTGTAGCGGAATTGTTGAATCGGCTGGAAGGCGTGAAAGTTCAACGTCTCCTTCCAGGAGTTCATGCTGTTCGTCGTCCAATCGCCATAGATGCGGCGGACGGTGACTTGTCCGTGACGACCCGCTTCCACGATCATTTGCGGGAGCAGAGAGGATTGCGCGTTGTCGCCGTCAATGAGGATGGCGATCTTGTTTCGGAGCGGAGTTAAGTTTTCGTTTGCCATGCTGTGATTATACCCTCGTGGGCACATGTATTATGGATTGTTCGGTACGGGTGTATTCAAAGCGTCCGGGTCCGGCGCGAAGATGCCGATGTCAGAGCAAGAGGCGAGACCCTCGCGCGGGAACGTCCCCTGATCGCTCGTCGCTTCCACCTGGATGGGAGTCTCTTGCTTGTATGTGCTATCCACAGTAAGTTTGACCGTCACTTGATAGCCAACGGGCAACGAAGTTAACTCGACCGTTTTATCGGGATGCTCGCGCCCTTCATCGTACGCAAAGAGCGTTGTCTTTATATTAGTAAGTTCAACGCCGCCGATGTTTTTCACGGTGACAAAGGCATTGGTCACTTCGCCCATGCCGTGAGTGATGTCAATGCTGGTGTTGCATCCCAATATTTTGATCGAAACGGCTGGTCCGCTGGGGGTGTTGGTTGGCGCGGGCGAAGGCGTGAATATGGCTGTATCCGTTGAAAATGGCGCGTTCGTATTGGTTGGATAGAAAGTGTTTGTCGGGGTGACGGTTAATGTTGATATAGACGGCGTCGAGGTGTTTGCGCCAATGACGACGGGCGTTGGCGTGTATATGGAAGCTGTGGAAGTCGGCGGCAGGAAGGGCGTAGGTCCTGGCAGGGGATTGATGGTCCAGCCGCTACAGGAAGACAGAAGAAGCGCTAACAGAATGATGGGGATAGATCGTTTCATTTTTCCTCTGGGTTCATTGTATACCGCATGTGGCGTCAGGCAAAGTCCCCCGTTTTATCTACAACTGTCCGCTATCGCCCCAATTCTCCAATCTCTTTTAGTACTTTGGGTCATGTTATTTCGTTCCGGCCGGATCTCAGACCCAGCCGGAGGCTTGATTTACGAGGCGGTGAATTTCAGTTTGAGTTCTTCCCAACTGGGTTCAACGAGAATCGAACCGTCCGGGAAGATGATGGTTGGCACGCTTCGATAGCCGTTGTTGACCCGCATGACAAATTCTGTGGCTTCTTCGTTGCCTTCCAGTCCCACGCGGATGTGGGGGATGTTGTTCGCTTCGAAGAATTTTTTTGCCCGCGTACAATCGGAGCAATATTCAGTTGAGTATATTACGATCTGGGTTGGCGTGAGAGTGTAGAGGTCGGTCATTTTTATGCTTTCCATTCGGGGATAGTTACGGTTTTCTTTACGGGCTCTGCCGATAAAATCTTACCCCGAAATACAATATAGCGCTTTACGAATGCCTTGCGGCTTGCGCGAGAATATTCAATGCAATGGTCACGATATTTGTAAGCGTCTTTGGGTCGGGTGGGTTTTCGTCCGGGGATTGGCCAAGGACGCGAAGGAGGGCGCCCCTCACGCCGCTTGCCTTGTGCGCCCAAACGGAGTCTGCGGAGATCCGTTCAAGCCGCTCTGCCAACATGCGCGCCAGCCGGAGGTCGGGTTTAGGGTTGGTCATAAGATGCGCCCCCGGCGCGGCTCGAACGCGCAACCACCAGATTCGAAGTCTGTTACTCTGTCCATTGAGCTACGGGGGCGATTCGTAAACTGCGGAAAATACATTCTCTGGATTCGACCAACGTATTTCCGGCTGGCTTAATTGTACCAAAGTCTTCTCAAAATGCTTGTGACGAGTCCCGCCGCCAATTCATTTGCCTTTAGCGTTGACTCTTTTGAGCGAGAAAGATCGCGACGGCGAACATGCCAAAGCCAAGCGACGTTAAGACCAACCCTTCTACTGCGACCGATCTTAGAATCTGCGCGGAGACCGCGTGGACGGTTTCCCGCAGGGTGGAGAACAAGATTGGCGGAATAAACCCCGCGCCCTGAGTTTGCAAAACGAGTTGAATGATAAATGCGAGAGCGGGCGCGCCGAGCATCGCCGCCAGAAAACTGATTCCGCCCGTGATGAGAAATGGCGCCCCCCACCATTTGAGCCAATCCACGAGGGTCCGCGCGGCAAGGGCTGTGACGCAGACCAGAAAGAAAAGCGGAAAGACCGGCGAGATTTTCAGGAGAGCGCGAATTCGATTCAGCCTTAAGCGCGGATCGTCGGGCGTGGCGCTTTGCGCGCCGGAGATCAAGATGATCCGATCGGGAAGCGCGGCGGTTGTGATTTGAAGCTGCGACTCGAGTAACGGAGTCA
>Ga0247727_10017738_pt1 | contig 11292 bp, 13 predicted proteins | sample WisWelCaveWW1625_FD_202498 | JGI IMG/M metagenome (GOLD analysis project Ga0247727, IMG submission 202498) | Biofilm microbial communities from Wishing Well Cave, Virginia, United States - WW16-25 | ecosystem: Environmental > Aquatic > Deep subsurface > Groundwater > Cave microbial mat | place...
GCACGAATTTTACAAAGATTGCCGTTCGAACCCATGAAGATAGTTGCAAACAACCTCTCTCATCTTTATGTTTCATTCGTCTGAAATAATCAATCAAGCTCCGCGCCGATCGGCGATTCCATTTTGACGGATCAAATTTGATTCTTTATCTGGATATCTGGAACGTTTATGGCCGGAAGAATATTTTCAGCTACACGTGGAATGAAGTGGAAAATAAGCAGGAAGATTTCAAGGCGTGGACCAACAGCGCGTTGCCGATTTTTGGTTTGGAGTATGAGTTTTAGAAACCGCGTCTGAAAAAATCGGGAGCAATCAGTCGCAACGGATTTCTCTGATTACGCGGATTAAATCTGCGCAATCAGTGTAATCCGATGTTCATTGCCTTGCACTTGCGCAGATTTATTTTTGAGAATAAATCACTAACGCGAGTACGCCGAATTCTTCTTCTATGCCAAATGCGGCAAATCGTGCTCGTCTTCGATCTCACCGACGATTTCTTCTAGCACATCTTCTATGGTGACGATGCCGAGAACGATGCCGTTAGCATCGCGAATGATGGCCAGATGCTGTCGGGTTTTGCGGAACTCGCGCAACGCTTCAAACACCGGCTTCTGCGGCGGAAAAAACATCGCAGGACGAATGGCATCCACGAGCACAATGACACCTTGCAGGCTGTAAATGTAGAACAAGTCCTTGGTGTTGAGAATGCCGACGATGTTGTCCACATTGCCATTGGAGATCGGAATACGTGTGTGCGCGCCATCGCGGATGACGTCGAGAATCTTTTCGTCCTTATCGTTGATGTCGAGGCGCGCCACTCTGGCTCGCGGCACCATGATGTCGCTGACGGTTTTTTTCGAGAGACGAAAAACGTTGGTGAGATATTCTGCTTGATCTGCGCCAATGACTCCGGCCCGCCTGGTTTCCTGCACGAGCAAATTCAACTCCTCCACAGAATGCACCAAATGGTGCGCTTGCGGCGGCTTCATGCCCAGACGACGGACGATCCAATTGCCCGCGCCGTTCATCGCATAAATCGGCACTCGGGTGACGCGCTCAAAAACCAGCAACGGGCCGGCGCAGACCAGCGCTACCACATCCGGGCGTTGCAGCGCCATGGCCTTGGGCGCCAATTCCCCGACGACGACGTGCATGAAAGTGATGAAGAGAAAAGCGATGGCCACCGCAATGGAATGCGACGCTGCTTCTTGCCAACCAAAGGGCAGCATCTCGATGAGCGGTTGCAACAGGCGAGTGACAGCCGGCTCGCCCACCCAACCCAATCCCAGACTGGCGAGGGTGATGCCGAGCTGTGTCGCGGCAATGGCGTCGTCGAGATGAACGACCGCCTCTTTCACGGCCAATGCGCCGCGTCTTTTGGCGTTGAGCATTTCTTCGACTTTGGTTTTGCGCACCGCCACGAGACTGAACTCGGCGGCCACGAAGAATGCATTCAACAAAACCAACAGCGGCACGAGCAACAGACTGAACACATTCTTGACGAGGATTATGGCTTCATCCATAATGGGCAGATCTCCATTTTGCTTCAGCGGGGATTTCCGATAGCTCAATCTCCGCAAAATTCCTCGAAAATGCAAACCGGAATTGCTTCCGGCTTGAAACGTAACGGCTGCAGAGAAATTTTTCAAAGTGTTGCTTTTTGTGTCATGCCTGCTTATTTTTGCCGAATCATTTTGCAAGAGAGGAAAAGCGCCATGACCTACAAGAAAATCGCGATGGGGAGGGACAAGAAGATTGCCCTGGTCGCGCACGACAACAAAAAACAGGATTTGGTTGAGTGGGCCGAATACAACCGCACGCTGCTCCGGCAGCATGAAGTGTTTGCCACCGGCACTACCGGCGAGATCCTCGAGCACGAACTTGGCTTCAAAGTCGCGAAGCTGCAAAGCGGCCCGCTCGGCGGCGATCAACAAATCGGCGCGAAGATCGTCGACGGCGACATCGACTTCCTGATTTTTTTCTGGGATCCGCTGGAGCCGCAGCCGCACGACCCCGACGTGAAGGCGCTGTTGCGCATGGCCGTGGTGTGGAACATTCCAATCGCCTGCAACCGCGCCTCGGCGGACTTCATGATTTCATCGCCGTTGATGGATGGGGAATATGATCGCCTGGTCCAGGATTATGATGAGTACCGGACGAGAAAGCTACCGATGAGGGAGTGAAGAGAATGCGCTGGAGGTATTGGGGATTTTTAAAGCTCACCAATTTGGCAATTGTTTTCTACACGTGAGTAATTTATATTCTGACAACTCAATTGTTGGATAGTGTGATATTTCAATACAACTCTCGCTATTGAGAATCATAGAGGAGCTAACATGGCTGAACATCTTGTCATTGAATATCCGGAAACGCTGCCGGATGTCTTGCAAAGAACAAAAGCGCAATTTGAGCATGAAGCCAAAATGGCAATGGCCGTCAAGCTTTTTGAGATGAAACGATTATCATCCGGCATGGCGGCAAAGCTCGTGAATATGGATCGTGTATCCTTTCTCCTCAGCTTGCACCATTATGGCGTTGCGATGATCGATCTTGGAGAGAAAGAGCTTTTGTCGGATGTTGAAAATGCCTAAAGCGAAGGAGCTTGTCATCAATACCGGACCTTTGCTTGCTATCACTGCGGCGCTCGGTGATCTGACCGTTCTTCAAGCTCTCTATAGCAGAGTCTATGTGCCTTTTGAAGTCTGCGAAGAAATTCGAGCTGGCGGCCCAGAAATGTTTGCCAGAATACCATTCGAGAAAGCCCATTGGCTGGATAAATTATCCGAGCCGCTGGAGATTTCTTCTTTCTTGAAGAACTCTTTGGATCAAGGTGAGTCCGCGGTCATTCAGTTCGCTCTCAACGCAGGAATAGAAACGGTTTGCATCGATGAGGCCACCGGACGACGTATTGCAAGGCTCAGCGGCCTTTTGGTCACCGGCTCCATCGGCATCCTCATTCGAGCCCGAAAAGAGGGATTTCCGTTTTCGATGCGCCAGGCAATAGAGCGAATGCTCGCCAAGGGTGTTTGGCTGAGTGAAGGGCTTATTGCTTTTGCTTTGCGAGAAGCAGGTGAGGTTTGAGTGAAACGAGTAGCTTGCAGTTCTCTATTAACCTTCCACCCTCTTCATCGCCGCAAATTCCTCCGGCGTATTAACATTCGCCAACAAATTCTGTTTATAAAACGGCAACGACACGTCCAACCGGATGATCTTCGTTTTGACCTGCGGATAAAAATCCGAGACCTTCAATTGATTCTCACGCAGTTTTTTCTCAATCACCGGCAAACAGCTTTTCGCATAGACTGCGCACAGCGGCTCAACGCCTTTTTCAGATTCCAGCACACAAACCTCTGCATCTTCACTCTCGCGGCATAAATAATCCAACAACTCTGATGTGATGAACGGCATGTCGCAGGCGACGACCAACACGCGCAAGAATTTTGCGTGAGAGAGCGCCGTGTAAATGCCGCCGAGCGGGCCTTTGTCTGGCTGGATGTCGGGAAAACACGGCAGATAAAAAAACTCGTATTCGGCAGGTGTGTTGGTGATGAGCTGAATTTCCGAAATGGCAGGGCAGGAGGCCAATGCCTTCGCCACGCGCGCGATCAACGGCTCGCCTTGAAATTTCATCAGCGCTTTGTTGCTGCCCATGCGAGAGGAGGCGCCGCCGGCAAGAATAGCCCCGCTTAGTCGCGGGGCTATCGGCATTTTATCAATACTTGAATTCAAAAGTCAAACGCATCACGGTTGTTGGCTCGCGGCCATCGGCTTCAAAATCTTGAAACCAGATGTTGGGCATGAAATGAATACTTTCATGCGGCGCTAAATCGACGCCGGCGATGATGAGATTATAGCCGTCGTTGTCAACATCGGTGTTGGGATCATAATTGTCAAACCGTGCGAACAGGCCTACGCTCTTCTTGGGTTGCAGAACGCCGAAGAAAGAAATACCGCGGCTGGTAATGTCTTGTTCGCTGGCAACGGAATTTACAGTTTGCAGGCGGGTGGGAGCTTGTTGGAACACCTGCCCGGCAAAACGCAGTTTTGGTCTTTTGATGCCGGCAAATAGCGACAACGTGTTCAGTTCGCCGGTCGCCCGCACGTTATTGGGCAGAGAAAGAATACGATCTTCGATCTCGCCGTCCTTGAATTGATAGTCAACATAGGGTTGAATGAAAATGCCGGAGTTGCTGGTAAAACTCAGATTCCCATAGAGGCGCTTGCTGTTGTCCGATTCGTTGCGCGTGCCGCTGCCGGTGCCGGCCATGACGTGATAGCGCAACTGCCCGCCGGCGCGAAAATTTCCAGCCAAGCCAACGCCTAAATCCACCGTGGAAGCGTTGCCGTTCAAATCCATTATAGTTTTCTCGATGCTGCGCAAGCCCCAGAATTCCTCGATGCCGCTGAAGGTTGGCGTAGTGCTCAAGCCTAAAGACATCTGACTGTTGGGAATGACGTTCTTGATTGTGAGGTAGAGATGCTTGACAAAGGGCTCAAGCCTCTCGCTTGTGCGAGTGCCGCTGGTTTCTACGCGGTATCGCAAAGGCTCACCCAGTGCGTCGCTTATTTCGAGGCGAACGCGCAGAAAGTACTTCTCATTGAACTTTTTGTCAACTGTGAAGTAAACACGCCGGACACTGAGCGCCGACAGGCCGTCGACGACAGTATCCGCGTGATTCGCAACGTACAAATAATCTCCGAAAACCACACCACTGAATTCCGGCGTTTGCGCGGCAACACTGGAGACGATGACACCAACGAAGACACTTAGCCACACTGGCAGTTTTCGCATACCACTTCCTCCTCGCATTTTCTTAACATGATTTAAGAAATTAAACAACGCCGCGCTTTTCCTGGAAATGTAACGCACGCGTTGAGAGCAGACTAAATTTTGGAGATCATAGGCACAAACTTTTGTATGCGCTTTTGAAATAGAGCAGAGGGGGGGCGCCGTCCTTTTCTCCAAAAACCAAAACGCGACCGACAAAAATCGTGTGGTCGCCCGCCGGATAGGACGACAGAATCTCACAATCAAGAAATCCCAGTGAATGATCGAAGACTGGCGCGCCGGTGACCTCTCGCCGATGCGAGATCCCTCCGAAGCGCTCCGATGCCGACAACTGATCGGTGGCAAAGCGCCTGGCGATGTCTTCTTGATCGGCAGCTAGGAAGTTTACTGCATAGTTCTTTGACTTCTCGAGAAGCGCGTGGGCTTTGGAAGTTTTGTCGATACAAACAAGCACCAGCATCGGCTCCAATGAAACCGAGCAAAAGGCGTTCACCGTCAGCCCGTGAATGTCGTCGCCGGAGCGGGTGGTGACCACGGTTACGCCGGTGGCAAACTTGGACATGACGCTGCGAAATTTTTGGGAGTCGAGTAACATATTTTGAAAGGTGATTAAAGTCAACGTATTCTTCGAAACAGCGGCGAAAAAATACACATTGCCCGATGAAAAAGCAAGCACTATGAAGCTCATTTCCGGCGCTTTCATTTTAATGTTCCCAAGTTTCACCAATCCTGCGAAATGGCGCTTCGCCGCGAATTCAACACAATCTTATTTTTGGCAATGGCCGTTCGGGTATTGATTGCGTCAACAGTTCATCCGCAGCAATTTATCAAAATACTTTGGCGAACAACGAATTTGACATCATCATCAGCGATTCAGATCCGCATCTATACAACAATATCGTGATCGGCTCTTCAACCGGCATCAGCCGCGCCGGAAATTTTCTATAATAATGTCTTTGGAAATTCAGATGGAAATTTCTTAGATTGTCCTGCCGTCGTTGGCGACATGTCAACGGTGAATTTTAACAGACACGCCAGCGATGCTTTTGACAATATTTCTTTTCATCCACTTTTTTATGTAAATTTTGGATGTCAAAGATGTTTTCAGCCGAGCAGCAGGTTCGGGAGTTTATTTCGGCCGGCTTGAGGTGAACAAAGAGTTGCATATTCGCAAAATGATTTTGACACGATGACCAGTGAAGCGCGATATTTTGCACGAAGATTTTCCGTAGTCGCGCTTCATGTGGCGTATAGAAAGCATGGCTGTTAGGGGAGGCAGTTGCATGCCGCTGATGTTCATCCTTCCAGGGCAGGATTTAACAATAGTAGTAAAAGTTGTCGTGGAGAAAACTTCGCATGCAGGATCGCAAAGTTCGATTAGCCTTTTTTTCACTGGGTGGCAGCTCATATCGTCAAATTGAAATGAGCTGGTTTTCCTTTGTGTGCACGTTCTTAGTTGTCATTGCAACGCTGTGCAGCCTGGCAGTCGGCCTCGTGTGGTCGTTCAGCAATTTTTATCAAAAACGCCAGCTTGCGGAGATTCAGCGCGACCACAATAAATTGCGCGAGAATCTGCAGCAGTGGGAGCAGCGCGTGCGCCAGATGGCTGCCGGGGTGAATGGCGTCGGTGTCGAAATTGTCGACGCGGAGGATCTGGATGCGTTGTCGAACACGCCATTGCCGTCGCAAGCCGTTCTGCTGGATGCGGAGGACAACATCGACCCGGCGCTGTTCACTGAACCGCAATCTGAAAGCAGTCCCGGCGTGGTGACAACGGCCGGCGCGCCATCGGATTTTCTCAGCCGCCTCGAATCTGATTTTCGCCACAATCGGCAAATACAAAAAGAGATTTCCAATCGCTTTGAAAAAGACCGGGCGCAAGCAGAACATCTGCCGACCATCGGACCTTTGATCAAAGGGAAAGTGACCGATTTATTCGGCAACCGCTCCGATCCTTTCAACTCGCGCACGCGGCATCACAATGGCATCGACATCGGTGCGCCGTATGGCACCAAGGTTTATTCGCCGGCTGCCGGTATTGTTGAAATGGTCAAACTCAAGTACAGCAAGGGCAGAGGCTATGGCAAGGCCGTGCTCATCAATCACGGCTATGGCGCAAAAACTTTGTACGGCCACTTGATGAAGATCGATGTGAAGTATGGACAGAAGATCGAGCGTTGGCAAGTGCTTGGCGAAGTCGGCTCCACCGGTCGCGCTACCGGACCGCATCTGCATTATGAAGTGTGGGTCAATGGCGCCGCCAAAGATCCGTTACAATATATTTTGAATCAAAGCTCGCTCGAAACGCCGAAGGACAGCGTAACAGATTTACCTTAAGGGCTCGCTCTTACAGGCACAACAACGTCGCACATGCAGTATGGAAAAAACTGAGCAAGTAGAATAAGCTCATCGCCCAATGTCGAGATTTACTTGGTGAAACCCGAGTGATCGGCACGTTCATAGAGTGCTTTCGAATTGAAGAGTAGGCGGCCTGTTGAACCCATGAAAAAAGGCGCTTGCCCGACCCCCGTTTCCATCTATCCTCACCAGCAACGCCCTCTGCTCAAAACCCTTGCGGTTTGAAAAATTCAGGCGTATATTTTCTATGACAAGATTGAGAAGTGAAAAGGCTGGAAGCCATGTCCACGAAAAATATGCCATCGCCTTTGCTCAAGACTTCCGAATCCCTCGATGAGATCCGCGACATTATTCTCGGTCCACATTTGCAAACGTTGAAACTTCAAATCGAACAGCTTTTCCGCCAAATTGAAGCCTATGGAAAACAGTCCGCGCCCCAGCGCAATGATGATCGAAGATTTAAAAGAATGCGCACCAAGCTAAACAATTGTATGGACCAGTATGTGCGCCGCGCGGTTTGGAAAAATTCGGGATTGAATAGTCAGATAAAAGATGGGACAAATAACCCAACAAGCCAACAGAACTGGGTTATTTCACTCGGCTCTTTGAGAAGCCACTGTCAAATCCGCAAGGATCTGTAGCGTAAATCCGCGCCATCGCCTGTTGTTAACACCCGCAATCAAATGGCATAAATATTGAGAGCAATGACGATGATACACTGTACGAACCAACTAAAATTTGGAGGAAGCAATGTACAAAAAAATCTTCTCGTCGTGCATGATGGCAACTGTGTTGGTCGGCGCTGCTTTTGCGCAAGACAAGGAGGGCACAATTGCGATCGGGGCGCGTGGTGGGATCACACATTATGTTGGAGATGGTTTTGATTCTGCGAAGCAGAGGCTCTTCGGCAGCCTTTATGGGGAGTATTATCTCAGCGACGCCTTCTCTGTAGAAACTGCTTTCAACGTTGGGCGGCTTGCAGGAGAGACCGGTAACCAAGATTTTTCTACTCATGCAACAGGTTTAAGTTTACTCGCCCGTCTCGCACTTTTTTCTAGTGAGAGTATCAGGCCTTATCTCACCGGTGGCGCTGAGTATCTCGGTCTCGATCCCAAAAGTTCATCGAACCTCGGCTTTGACAGAAATGCTTTCGCGTCCCCGGTGGGCGGTGGACTGAGCTTGAACATCGCTGATAATACGTCGCTCGACCTTCGCGCCCTATATCACTACACGTTCAAAGATCGCGTGGACGGTTTGAAAAGTGGCTCCGAGGATTCATTCATCTCTGCGACCGCCGGTTTGACACGGCTATTCGGCGGCAATCCGGACAATGATGGCGACGGCCTGTTGAACAAGGATGAAAAGGCGCGTGGCACCAATCCTAAAATAGCTGACACCGATGGCGACGGTTTGATGGATGGCGAGGAAGCGCTGACTTATAGGACCGATCCCCTTAAAGCCGACTCCGACGGCGACAAATTAAGCGACAGCGATGAGATCAAGAAGCACAGCACCAACCCGAACAAAGCCGACAGCGACGATGACATGCTCAACGACGGCGATGAGCTTATGAAATACCTCTCCAATCCGATGAAACCGGACAGCGATGGCGACGGATTGTCTGATGGCGACGAAGTAACGAAGCACAAGACTGATCTGATGAAGAATGACACCGACGGCGATGGCTTGCAGGACGGCCTCGAAGTCAATCAACACAAAACCAACCCTATGAATGCCGATAGCGACGGCGGAACAATCAACGATGGCGCAGAGGTTGCGCGCGGGACAAATCCCAGCGACGCGGATGACGACGTTGCCAAGCAGGAAGCCATGCCGGCCATGGAAACTTTGAAAGTCGAAGTCGGCAAGGCCATTGTTCTCGAAGGCGTGGTATTCAAGAGCAGCAGTGCGGCCATCTCGCCGGAATCCGGAGAGCTTTTGAGCAAGGCGTATAACACGCTCAATGAAAACTCGGAGATCGAAGTCGAAATTCAAGGTCACACGGATAATACCGGCAGCCGCGCCGCCAACATCAAACTTTCACAAGCTCGCGCTGATGCGGTGAAAGCCTTTCTTGTGAACAAGGGAATTGCTGCCAATCGGATGAGCGCAAAAGGTATGGGGCCGGATAACCCGATTGCCGATAATACAACCCTTGAAGGGCGGCAGAAGAATCGACGTATCGAGTTCGCCAGGACAAAGTAAATTCTATTTAGAAGGCAGTCCGACAACCTCCTCAACCACGCTCGCTTCCCCCCAACACGCGCTGCAACTTTGGGACTGCCTCCTTTTTTTGCAACATCAACGGCTTGGCGCTGAAGCATGTATCACTCAATTCTCCAAGGCCAGCTTCTCGCTTGTCCGAGCGAAAGTTTTCCTAACGATTGTTCTCAATCTAAGGAGGAACACCATGTCTGTAGCACGAGTAACTGAAATCACGGCATCTTCTGCCAAGAGCTTTGAAGATGCTATCCACGAGGGGATCGACCGAGCCAACAAGACTTTGAAAAATCTGACCGGCGCCTGGGTTAAGGAACAGAAAGTGATGATCAACAACGGCAAAATCACCGACTATCGAGTCACCTTGAAAGTCACGTTCATCCTTAAAGATTGAGATCGTAGCGATCACGGTAGCGCCGGCGCGCGCGAGCAAGGTTTTGCATGATTGCAGCAACGCCGCTCGCGCCTCCGGCACGCCATCTTAAGCTTTCCGGTAAGCAATCGTTTGGTAACCTTAACCTAACTGCAAGAGAATGACCAGGCAGTTTTTTGAGGCACAAGAATTCCAGAGAATTCGGCGTACTTATTCAGACACTGACCGGCCACTTTCTTAGAAGCGTTTATCTACGCAGGAGAAGTTTAATGCAGGGAGAGAATATTAACTGGAGTGGCATTCTGATCCGCTTCTTGATAGCATTGTTCTTGGTTTCCGTTACCTATAACCCCGAGGGGTATTCATATTTTCATTGGGCGCTCCTGCCGCTGTTCAAAGTTCCCTTCACTGCTTTGAGCTCCATCAATCCTCTTAAGGTATTGGCCGGCATTCTGCTCCTCGTTGGCTGGATCGTTTATTTGCAAGCCACGCAACGATCGCTCGGGATCAGGGGTGTGGTGCTCACGCTCACGCTGTTCGCGGTAATCATTTGGGTGCTGATTGATTGGAACATTTTTTCAGCCCAAAGTGCGCGCGCCATCTCGCGTATCGTTATCATCGTCGTGGCGCTCGTGCTGGCCACGGGCATGTCCTGGTCTCACGTCACCCGTCGCCTGTCCGGACAGGTTGATACCGACGAAATTGGCTAGGCTGGTTGGATGCCATATTGCTATTGTCCGACTGGCAGAAGACTTATTGGGTCGTGCATCATCATGGCGATAATATTTTCAGCATCGTGAAAATATTATTTGTCTTGATCAGGTGAAGGAGGGGACGTGTAAAACCAAGGGCCAGAAAAACGCTTTGGGCGGCCGCTGTGATCCATAGTGTTTTGGACGTTGGTGGATGCCAGTCTCAAAACAAGCTGCACGCTACCTGCGCACGAATTCAAAACGATTGAGCAATGAATATGATGCATCCTAAATTCTTTCCTCCCCGAAATTATTCTTGACTCTCGCTCAAATTCTTTGTATGCTCTGCTGCGAAAATTTTGATCACGAGCCTTTCCAGAGTTCAGCAAGAAGCACATCTTCTTGTCGATGAGAGCTGGGGGCTTTTTTTATGCCCAAGTGCACCACCAAGACGGTTTGTACTATCAAATCGTTACAAGATGAAGTAGGCGAAAATGATGGGAACTATCATCAAAGAAGTGGCGACAAAGTTCCTTCTATCCGAAGAGGAAGTTGTCACCGAAGGTTTGAAAGCCTTTCTTCATCGCCAGCTCCAGACCTACGAATCTGAGCGGCAGCATCTCTTTGCCAAGCATAGCGTGAATGATTTTGACGATTTGGATGCTTATGTTGCCGCTCATCCAAATCAAGAAACGAATCTTCTTCCCGATCTGCAGCGCGCGGATTATTTGACGAAGCAAGTCAATGATGTAAGGAAACTGCTCGCTGAACTGAATGATGCACGAATCGCTTGATTTTGTTCCAAGAAAGTTGGCGCGGTCCGGATGAAAGCGCAGGAAAAAATAAAATCCGAAATCATG
>Ga0247727_10017739_pt1 | contig 11292 bp, 8 predicted proteins | sample WisWelCaveWW1625_FD_202498 | JGI IMG/M metagenome (GOLD analysis project Ga0247727, IMG submission 202498) | Biofilm microbial communities from Wishing Well Cave, Virginia, United States - WW16-25 | ecosystem: Environmental > Aquatic > Deep subsurface > Groundwater > Cave microbial mat | place...
GAGCACGATGGACGTCCCTTCGCTGCCAAGCGCGCGTAACTGTGCGCTGCCCAGTTGCTTCGCAAGCATGCCCAGGTGCGCGCCAAGCTCATCCGGCATCTGCGGCGAGACGCTGTAATGTTCTTTGGGAAGAAGCAGGATGTGCCCGGGGTTGGCGGGGTTGATGTCGAGGATGGCCAACGCCTTGTCATCCTCATAGATGACGCGTGACTGCACCTTCTTCTCGACAATCTGACAGAAGATGCAGTGCTGCTTCTGCAGCTGGCGCAACTGCTCTGGCGAGAGCTTGCGAAGCTCCTCTTCGGTCATCTGCGCCATGCCGTCTCCCAGACGCGCCTGCTATAAATATATCACCCCACGCCAAGCTTTATATATTCTAAACGCGGGGTAAACGGAAAAAGGGTGAACAGGTGTTCGGGAACAGACGAGGCGTTTCTCCACTGGTCGCGACCGTGCTACTCATAGCGTTCTCGGTCGCGCTGGGCGCTGTCGTGATGAGCTGGGGCGAGAAGTACATAGAGGAGCGCGCGGACTTCGTCAAAGGCGGCTCGGAAGTCGCGGGCCCGTGCGAGAACGCCGTGCTCAGCGTCACCACGGTCAAGGATGTGCCCGAGGCGTGCTGGTTGCCGGGCCGCGTCGACATCGTGCTCGAGAGCGGCGGTCAGGAGATTGTCGGCGCCAAGGCGCTCATCGTCGGTTCGGATGGCGTCCACATCGCGGAGAACGTGCTCGAGCAGCCGCTGCCGCCGCGCAGCGCGCTCAAAGTGGCCATCCCGTACGAGAACGCCAAGGTCGGCGACGTGCTCCAGGTGAAGCTCACGCCCATCATCGACATCGCGGGCGAACGCCAGTTCTGTGATGGCAGCCAGACCATCATCGAGGACCTGCGTACGTGCTAGGATGAGAGCCCTCACGCTCTGCATTACAGTCCTCCTTCTCGTGCCTCTTGCGCACGCAGGTGCGCTCGACTGGCTCACAGGTGCGGCGACCGGCCCGAACTACGCGAGCGTGCTGCTCTTCGTCGGCGACGAGCCGGTGGGCACCGCCAACCCGTTCTCCGAAGGACGCGAACGCGCGGTGCTTGCTGGTGAGACCCTGCGCATCAGTGTGCAGGACGTTCGACGGTCAGGCGATGCCGTGACCGGTCCTGCGACCATCACGATACGACACCGCGGCGAGGTCGTCTTCACCAACACGCTGCAATTGGCCGATGGCGATGCAGAACTGCTTCTTACAATCCCCGCCGCATGGAGCGGCAACTACCATATGACGCTCGACGTTCCCGGCGACAAGCCGCTGAGCGCACAGAACGAATTCAAGGTCAGCGGCTTCGGCTGCAGGGTCGATGAAGAGAGCTGCGACGGCCAGGACAACGACTGCGACGGCATCGTAGACGACATCGCACCACGCAACTGCGGCGGCAGCGACGTCGGTAGCTGTCAACGCGGCACACAACAATGCACGCAGGGCTTCTGGAGCGCGTGCGAAGGGCTCGTCGAGCCCGACGTCGAGCGTTGCGACGGCCAGGACAACGACTGCGACGGCCGGACCGATGAAGACATCACGATGGCGTGCGGCAGCGACGTGGGCGCGTGCAGGCAAGGCGTGCAGCGCTGCGATGCCGGGACATTCACTTCATGCGAACAAAGCGTCGGCCCGAGCGCTGAGAGCTGCAACGGCATCGACGACGACTGCGACGGCACGACTGACGAGGAATGCGGCTGTGTCGAGGGGGATATCGCCCAGTGCGGCAGCGAAATCGGCGATTGCAGGGCCGGCACGATGCGTTGTGTCAACGGCGCGTGGGGCGTGTGCGACGGGCTCGTCGAGCCCGACATCGAGCGCTGCGACGGGGTGGACAACGATTGCGACGGGCAGATCGATGAGTCGCTCGTCGAGCGGTGCACCGTCGAGGGCATGTGCGGTGTCGGGGTGCGCCGTTGCGAGGGCGCGGACTTCGGCGAGTGCCGGGGGGGCGTCCCTTCATCGGATGAGGTATGCGACGGCATCGACAACGACTGCGACGGCCAGGTGGATGAGTCGCTCGTCCGCAGCTGCGGCGCCAACGGCTGCCTGCGCGGCGAGGAGCGCTGCGAGGACGGACGCTGGGGCGCGTGCAGCGACATCAGCGGCCCGCGGCCCGAGATCTGCAACGGCGTGGACGACAACTGCGACGGCAGCGTTGATGAAGCGCTCCTGCGCCCGTGCGGCTGCGACTGCAGCGATGCCAAACTGCTCTTGCTACGCGCCGGTCTGTCCGACGATGACGTCGCGCGGACGCTTGCGCTCCTCCAACAGCAGCATATCCAGTACGCGATCATCGACAGTCCTGCTGGCGGGTTGTCAACGCAGCATCTTCTGGGGTACGACCTTGTGTGGGCGCTCACCATGAGCGCGCTCGATGCGACGACGCTCTCGACGCTCCAATCGTACGTCCAGGCAGGCGGCGCGCTCGCGCTCTCCGCCGACGATGCACGTTTGCTGTCCGATGTCGAGGCGATTCCCACTCCTGTCCACAGGTCCGTGTTGGTCCGGGACGCGACCGCATCCGGCAACGGGCTGGTCGCGGTCGTCCCGCCCGCTCTCAATGGCATCCTTCCATCATCACAGGCAGAAACGATCATGGGCAGCCTCGTCAACTGGCTGCTCAACAGGGCGGGCAGATGCGCGTGCGGCATCGACACGGGCCAGTGCAGGCAAAGCGTGCAGGAGTGCACCGACGGCAGCTGGGGACGCTGTGATGGCGTGCCTCCCATCCACGAGGTGTGCAATGCGTTGGACGACGACTGCGACGGCACTGCGGACAATGGCGTAGCCTGCGAGTGCACTGATGGTTCGACGGAGAGCTGCGGCAGCAGCGTCGGCGCGTGCTCGCTCGGCACCCGACGCTGCACTGGTGGCAGTTGGGGCCGCTGCGAAGGCGCGACGCTGCCACGTACTGAGACATGCAACAATATCGATGACGACTGCGACGGACAGGTCGATGAGAGCATCGTGCTCGCATGCGGCGCGAGCGTGACTCCGCCCTGCCAGCTCGGTGTGCAGGTGTGTGTCGACGGCGTGGTGGGGCAATGCATCGGCGCCATCAATCCGCAACCCGAGCGCTGCGACGGCGTCGACAACAACTGCGATGGCTTTGTCGACGAGAACAGCTGCAGCTGCCGCAACGGCGAGACGCGGCCGTGCCAAGCGGGTCTTGGCGCGTGCGGCGCAGGCACCCAGCGTTGTGATGGCGGCAACTGGGGCAGCTGCATTGGGAGCACAGCGCCTGCGGCTGAGCAGTGCAACGGTCTTGATGATGACTGCGACGGCCTCACGGATGAGAACACGGCGCGCTCGTGCGGCGCCACCATCGGTGCGTGCAGCGCAGGCATACAGCTGTGCGAGGGCGGTGCCTTCGGCATCTGCGACGGCGGGGTCGGGCCCGCGGCCGAGCAGTGCAACGGGGTCGACGACGACTGTGACGGTCTGGTCGACAACGGCATCACATGCGAGTGCGTCGCGGGTGACACGAGGGCGTGCGGCGACCAACGCGGCGTGTCCTGCAACGAGGGCTTCCAGCGGTGCGAGGGCGGCATCTGGGGCTTCTGCCAGAACTTCGATGATTATCATGGCGTCGAGATTTGCGACGGCGTCGACAACGACTGCGACGGGCAGACGGACGAGGAACTCGCGCGCGCCTGCGGCCAAAGCGACGTGGGCGCGTGCACGCTCGGCACCCAGCAGTGCGTCGGCGGCGCCTGGGGGCGCTGCGAGGGCGTCAACGACCCGTCGGACGAGCGTTGTGAGGACGGCATCGACAACGACTGCGACGGCCAGGCAGACGAGGACTGCGACCAGCCCGGCGGCCCCATCGTCGTGACATCAGGGCCCACGAGTCCTGCATCAGATGTCGTGCAATGCGACCCCGACGACCAGGAGTGCGGTGGTCGGATGAGCGCGCAGCTCGAACTCACCATCCTTGACGCGCCACGGCGCGTCGACGCCAACGACAACCGCTTCGGCGTGCGCGCGCGTGTGCGCAACGTCGGCCGCAGCGTGCTGCCTGACGTCGATCTTGACGCTGCTGCCAGCCATGGCTGGCAGGGCGAGACGCGTCCCATCGGCACGCTTGTCCCCAACCAGTCGCGCGACGTCACGCTCACATTCGACAACGTGATGTGCCCGCCGCCCGGCAGCCAGCCGCTGGCGATCCCGGGCAGCGTCGTGCTGCGACTCGACGCGTACAGCGGCACGATCCGCGATGTCGAGACTCTCCGGCGGCGCGTCGACACGCCGACCATCGGCCTGCTCGCATCGCACGACGCGACCACGCTGCGTACGTGCGTTCTTGTCAACAATCCCTCATCGCAGCCGCGGCGCCAGCTCGAGATCGAACTCGAGCTCTACGACCAGACCGACGATTTGCTCGTCGACCTCATCACGCCTGTGCGCGTTGGCGCCAACAGCACTGCGATGCGCGTGCAGGACTATCCGCTGCGCGCGCTGCGCATAGCGAAACCGTACCGATTGCGCGCCAACCTTTATGAGAATGGCTCGATTTTCACGGACGGCTACCATGTGGGCGAAGCCCGCATGGCCGTCGATCTTTCCGCAATACAGATAACCGGGCAACGCTCCCTCTGGGATGTGGTGCTCGACTTGCTCGGGGTGATATGAATGGTGTTCCTGTTCGGTTATGACGTGCCCATCGTCGAAGTCCTCGTCGCCATCAGCCTGATGGTGCTCATCGCGCTCTTCATGCTGCTCATCTCGCTGCGACGTACATCTGAGATGAACCGCAAGCTCGACGCCATCCTCGCCGAGGAGAAGAAGGTCAAGAAGGAACTCGACATCACCAAGCTCGAGGAAGACCAACAGCTCACCATGATGCGCCACGTCGTCAAGGAGCTCCACGCGCTCACCGGCATCAGCCACCAGGAACGCGAGGGCATGGCGGCGGTCGAGCGTCTGGCATCCAATGCAGCAAAGCGCTACGGCGGCAAGGCCAGCCCAGAACTGCGCGCTGCGCTGCATCAACTCCAGCAGGAAATCGAGCGCTTGCGCAAGGTCAGCTCGCAGGAAGACACGCAGCTGGCCAAACTGCGCATGCTGATCACGAGGGCGCGGCGCTAGATGAGGGTCGTCGTTCTTCTGCTCGTCGTCCTGTCGCTCGTCTCGTTCGCGGCATGCACGCCTGACGCGACCGACAGCCGACCGCTTCTCCTCGTCACGTTCTACCCGCTCGCGGACATCACGTCTGCCATCGTCGGAGAGGATGTGCGCGTGGTGTCGCTCGTGCCAAGCGGCGTCGAGCCGCACGACTATGAGTTGACCCCGCAGAACCTGCGCGACGCCTCCGAGGCGGCCGCGTTCGTCACGCTCGGTCTTTCGTTTAGCCCGCTCGAGGAGCGCGTCGTGGCGTCTTCCCGGCCGCCAACGGCCGTCGATGCAGGCCAGCGCTTGACGTTGCTCGATGCGACTGATGCCCCCAATGGCAACGAGTTGGAAGAAGGACGAGGGAAGGACCCGCACGTCTGGCTCTCGCCCACGAACATGCAGACGATGACCGACAACGTCGTGGCAGGTCTCGTGGCCGCGTTCCCTGAGAGGAAGACAGTGTTCGAGACGCGCGCTACTGCATACAAAGCACGCCTTGGCGAACTCGACACCGAATTCAAGAGCGGCCTCGCTTCCTGTGCCAAGGACACCATCATCGTCAACCACGCCGCGTTCGCGTACCTCGCGCACGACTACGGCTTCACCCAGGTCGCTATCAGCGGCCTCGAGCCCGAAGCGGATGTCTCGCCGTCGGTGCTCAGACGCGTCATCGAGGAGGCTAAGGCGAACGACGTGAAACATGTCTTCTATGAGGAACTGGCAGACCCGCGCCTCGTGCAGACGATTGCCTCGGACATCGGTGCGACGCCGCTCGAACTCAGCCCTATCGAAGGCACGCGCAACCCGGGCGACGACTACGTGAGCATGATGCGTCGTAACCTCGTCAACCTTCGCATCGCGCTCGATTGTCGTTAGTTCGCTCTTTTCTTCTCGAGAACGACGGTGAAGCCAACGGCACGTATGACCTTCGATTCCGTTGCCAACGCAAGCGCTTCCTTGATCGTGCGCTTGGCTTTGCCCTTGGCGATGTCTGCTGTGAGCTGCACCTTGACGATGCCGTGCCGCTTGAGCTGCGTGCGCAGTTCCTCGAAGAACTCCTCGGTCAGCCCTGCCTTGCCTGCGCTCACGATGACGCTCGGTTCTTTCGTTTCAGCCATGGACTGCAATGCCTCCGTCGCCAACATCCTCGTTCATCGTGCCCTCTCATTCATTGCAGCACCTTGATGCCGCCCGCAGGCAGCACGCGCAGCACGTCATCTACTTCCGCACCGATGCGTTTGGCGATGGCTTTGGCCGCATCGCTGGGGCGATCGTCCCCGGGCACGATGCGCACGACCTTCGGGCAGTGCGCACGGACGGCGGCGACAGGCCCGCACATCACGAGCCCTTCGCTTGTCATGCCGACAGCCAGGCCGAGCACGACGGTCGAGGTGTTGCGCCTGCCGCGCACCATGAATGCGCCCTTGGCGATGAATTCGCCTGCTTCCGCGGTCTTGCTCAACTGGTCCGGGTTGACCCAGAAGACATCGAGCGCCGCTATCTTCGAGCGCCAGGCGCGTGAGAAGGATGCAGTGGCTTCAGCCGCTTCTGCCAGCGTTGTGTCGCCCGGGACCTTGCCTTCTGTCTTTATCGTGAAGAATGGGCTACCTGCCATCTGGGTGTGGAAGACTCTATCATGCTTGTCGGTGTGCTTGTTCACGATGATCTCGTTCGTGCTCGCGTCGCGTCCGCCGAGGCAGAGGAACCCTTCGCTGCTGCGGAACCAGCGGAACTTCTCGAACCACTGGAGCGGACGCTGTGGCACTTTCGTCTTCTTTTCCTGCTGCTTCTGCACAAGCGCCGCGCTCTTTTTCTCTATTTGTTCGAGCTGCTGGCGCAAGCGCGCGACCGAGGCATGCGCGCCCTCGACTTTCTTCCGGAGCTTCTTGCTCTTCTCGAAATAATGGCCTGCGTTCTCGTGCACCGATTCATTGAGCGAGAGGGTGATGTGCATGCTTCCATCGCTCGCGTTGTGCTATAAAAGCTTGGCGGGCACAACCCTTAAAAGAGCGCCCGTCGTGACAGGGGCATGCAAAAGAGGTGGCAGGCAGTCATCATAGCGTTGACGCTACTCCTGACCGCCGCGTCCGTCCTCGGCCAGCAGTGCATACCACCCACCAACAGTCAACTGAACGGTCAACTGATTTCATCCGACACGCTCCTTTGTCCCGGCATGTACACCTTGCCTGCGGGTCTTCGTTTGGCTGCGGGCGTTGCGCTTGACTGTGGAAATGCGACGCTGCAAGGCAGCGGTAGCGGGACAGGTGTCTTGGTAGAAGGGGATGGCGCGCAGTTGCAACATTGTTTCATCCGTAACTATGCTGTTGGTATCAGTGTGAGAGGCACTATCTTTCAGCGAGAGGGAGTGACGTTCGCTGACAATGGCCTGAACCAGAACCAAGTCGCAGGCGAGGACATCACGTTCCCGACCACAGACACATCTGACGCCGGGCAAGAGCCGCCGTTCGACCAACCGACAACTGTGACACAAGGTCCTGCTGCGCCTTCTCCGACCACCACGCCAGGTGCACGCAACGCCAGCATCTGGGAGGTCGCCGACGTGACGAGCGAGCGGCTGCTCGAGAACGCGCTGCAGTTCGAATACGACACCGACACCGTGCCGGCAGCGCTGCTCGCAGAGCGCGTCGGCAGGCTGCAGCAGACGCTGCAGGACGTGCGCATCGAGCGCGAGTTCATCTACCGCAACGGCCAGACGCACGTGCGCATCCGTCTCAAGCCGGCGCGCGGCTTCTTCCGCCGCGTCGTGTACGAGAACATCACGCTCTATGACTACATCCCCAAGTGCTTCGCGGAACTGGTGGGCGACGTCGTGTTCGACGGCGAGCAGCCGCAGGCACTCGTGCCCGACCCGCTGCTCAAGAAGGTGCTGCCCCGCAACGAGCTCACGTTCAGCTACAGCCGGCCGCTCGCGGTGAGCGAGCGCTGCCAGGAACTCTTCCGCATCATCGGCGTGGGCGACGGCAGGCAGGTCCAGACGCTCGGCAGCGTGCTGGCAAGCGAAGGCATCGGCGCCGTCGTCACCACGTTCCCGCTCGAGAGCGTCGTCATCGCAGTGCTCCTGTGCTCGATGGTCGGCGCAGGTATCATGTTCAAGCGATCGGTGGAAAAGGTGCGACGATGACGCAGGTGCGCAGATGAAGGCTTCTGCACGGATGAACGCCAAGCACGTCGTCCTCTTGCTCCTTGGCATCATCACGCTGCTGAGCGTGCTCTCGTTCCTGCAGCTCCTGCCGGTAGGCGGGGAATTCGTCCTTCGTGTCCTGGGCATCACGTTCATGTTCTACGTTCTCTACCGCGCGCGAATCATGTACGTGATCTTCGGCGAGGAGCGGCGATGGGCGAATGTGCTCCTCCTGGGCACGTGCGCGCTGGCGTCGGCGCGTACACTCGTGAGCGCGCTCACCGAACCGTCGTTCGACAATCTCGTGACTGTCGTGCTCGAGGCGTTGACTGCCAGCATCGATGACGCGACGATGTACGCCATCGCCGGCGTGCTGTTCCTCTGCCTCGGCGCGCTCTTCGCGTCACGACTGCACGTGCGCAAGCCCAGCGTGATGGCGATGATCGGCGAGAGCGGGCTGCCACGCACCCCATACCAATCAATCGTGCGCACGATACTCATCGCGATACTGCTGAGCGCGTTCTACATCGTCGTGTTCGACATCACGCTCCAATGGTGGGGCGTCATCCTTCAGACGGCAAGCATCGTCATCATCGTCGGCATCCTCATCGGACAGACACTGCGGCATCCCAAGGCCAGGATATCGTTGGGGGATTTCCTCCTCGCCATCGAGGACATCGATTCGTTCTACTACACCAAGCTCGTGCGCCTGATGCACTCGCGCGCCACGATACTCTTCGGCGTCGCCGCGCTGCTCGTGTTCTTCCCGCTCTCTGACCTGGGTGTCTTCCTCGTGCCCTACACGCTCAACGTGCCCAATGGCGCGTTCGAGCAGCTGGCCGAACCACGCCTGCATTCGCCGCTGAGCGCGCTTGCCTACGAGAGCGCGCTCGCGCTTGGCGGCGTCGAGGCAGCCGCTGCCGTCGTCGCGTACGTGCTCAACGCAGTGGGCGCCATCATGGTGCTGCTGCTCCCCGCGCTGCTGTGGCTGCGCATGTTCCGCAAGCGCACGCTCACGCTCTCGCCGCTGGGCAGCGCGGTGTTCATCGCGTGCGCGCTCTGCTTCCTGCTCGCGCCTGCCTTCGCACTCGAGCGCCTGTCAGAGACGACGACCACGATGGTCGGCGTCGACATCCAGACCAGGCCGCTCACCGACCAGCCGGTCGTCGCCGCGGTGCTCATCAGCGTCGCGGCAGGCATCGTGACGTACCTGCTTGCGCGCCGGCTCACCGTGCTCGTGTCGTTGGTCGTCGTGCTGCTCTCCCTTGCGTTCCTCGCACGCTACGTGCTTCTGTACTTCACCGACGTGTGGAACGACCTGTTGCAGAACGCGCTCGTCTTCCTCAACGGTGCGGGCAGCGTCAACTTCATCGCCGGCGCGCTCTTCCTGTCGTTCCTCGCGATGAGCGTGCTCTTCTACGTCGGCGCGCTGGCCAGCTACCTCTACGAGGTCTGGGTCTCGCTCTGGCACGAACACCACGTGGGCAAGCGCCACTGGTGGACGCATTAACGTCGAGAACAAGGATACAGAAATGTTCCAGAACAAGAAGAGAAAATAAAAAGAAAAAACAACGCTCTTCAGATGAAGAGCGGTGCCAAGACCAGCGTGAGCGTCGCCAGCAGCTTGATGAGCACGTGCAGGCTGGGGCCGGCGGTGTCCTTGAACGGGTCACCGACGGTGTCGCCAACAACGGTTGCTTTGTGCACAGCGCTGCCCTTGCCGCCAAGAGCGCCGGTCTCGACATACTTCTTCGCGTTGTCCCACGCGCCGCCAGCGTTATTCATCACGGTGGCGAGCAGAATGCCTGCGATGGTGCCTACCATGAGGAACGCCGCGGTCGCCTCGGCGCGCAACGTGAGCCCCACGACGATGGGGAACACGATCGCCAGGAGCCCTGGCAGAATCATGTTCTTGAGCGCGCCACGCGTCGTGATGTCGACACAGCTCGCGTAGTTCGGCTTGACAGTCCCCTTGAGGATGCCCTTGTTCTTGAACTGCTCACGCACGTTCTCGATGATGTAGCCGGCCGTCTTGCCCACCGCGCGGATCGCCAGCGCGCTGAACAGGAAGACGAGCATCGCGCCCAGCAATGCGCCGACGAACACCTCGATCTTGCCGATGTTGATGACGTCGAACGGCATACCTGTGATCTTCGCGACCTCATCAAGGTACGCGCTGAACAGCAGGAACGCGGCCAATGCCGCGCTACCGATGGCGTATCCCTTCGTGAGCGCCTTGGTCGTATTGCCCACCGAGTCGAGCTTGTCGGTGCGGTCGCGCACGTTCTTCGGCGACTTGCTCATCTCGACGATGCCGCCTGCGTTGTCCGTGATGGGGCCGAAGTTGTCCATCGCAAGGACGTACGCAGCGCTCGCGAGCATGCCCATGGTGGCGAGCGCGGTGCCGTAAAGGCCGCCGTGCGGGACGCCGCTCCAGATGCCGAACCTGTAACTCAAGAGCAGCGCGCCGCTGATGACGAGCGTCGGCAACGCGGTGTTCTCGAAACCCACTGCGATGCCTGCGATGATGTTGGTCGCAGGACCGGTCTTGCTCGCTTCAGCGATCTCCCTGACCGGCCTGTACTTGTACTCGGTGTAGTACTGCGTGATGTACACGAACAGCAGACTCGTGACCATGCCGACGATGCCTGCGAGGAAGAACCAGATGTTGTTCTGCAACAGCAGGCGCACGGCGGCGTAGTAGCCGACTGCGGCGAGCACGAGGGTGATGTAGAAGCCGCGGTTGAGCGACGTCATCGGGTCGGTCGTCTCGTTGCCACGCACGCACATGATGCCCACGATGGAAGCGAGCAGTCCGAACGCGCGTGCAAGCAGCGGGAAGAGCACACCGCCGATGCCGAACACCGGGTAGAGCGCGACGCCGAGGATCATCGCGCCGATGTTCTCAGCGGACATCGACTCGAAGAGGTCCGCGCCGCGGCCGGCGCAGTCGCCGACGTTATCGCCGACGAGGTCGGCGACGACGGCAGCGTTGCGGGGGTCGTCCTCGG
>Ga0247727_10017740_pt1 | contig 11291 bp, 10 predicted proteins | sample WisWelCaveWW1625_FD_202498 | JGI IMG/M metagenome (GOLD analysis project Ga0247727, IMG submission 202498) | Biofilm microbial communities from Wishing Well Cave, Virginia, United States - WW16-25 | ecosystem: Environmental > Aquatic > Deep subsurface > Groundwater > Cave microbial mat | place...
CAGGGACCTCGGCGATCTCTTCAGGTTTGCTTACCGCCGAAAGACTCGTATAAACCGGAATCGGTGGATTGAGCGCCTCCACAACATACCGGCTGATAGACTTGAGGAACAGAATAAAAACGATCAGGATCAGGGCCAAAATTCCCCATTTGACGAACTTGAGATAGAGCTCCCGTTTTTCTTCGGCAACCATGTCTCTACGTTCATCTTCGACGAATTCATGATTAAATCGTAAATTAACAACTGAAATCTGATCATCTCGGTCTTCATCAAAACCCACTGCTTTCTTTACAAGATCCTCAATCTTGATAATCTCTTCAGCAGTCCGTTCCCGATACACCCGTTCACCTTTCTCACCCTTTTGATAAGAACCATCAATTACGACCGAAATCGATAAACGATTAATATTTCCAACACTATTAACAATTTCTTGTACCGTGCGGTCTATTTCGTAGTTCGTGATAGAGTTTTCTGACTGGGACCCCGGTTTACCTCCTCCCTCCTGAGAATTCGCTTCATTCCGTTCTTCACTGCGGACCACCTGAGATTCCGGATCATATTTCTCCTGGGTGGTCTTGATCTGTTCAAAGTTAAGACCAGCCACAACCTTAGTATGAGATTTATTGGGACCAAGAATCCCGTCCAAAATAGATTGTACTTTCCCTTCTAAAGTTCGCTCGACAGAATGCTGCAGATCGATATTATGACTGCTTCGCTCTGCAACCTCGTTATCACCGAAAGTATTGGAAAGCATATTTCCATTAATATCAACAACCGTCACCTGACCTGGTTTTAATCCTTCAACACTGGCTGCCACAAGGTGGGTAATCCCCTTGACTTGTTGCTGAGTCAGGGTTTTTCCTGGTCTTAATTTTACCACAATCGAGGCAGTCGGAAATTTCTCCCGTTCTGTAAAAATTGTTGGCTTGGGGAGGACTAAATGCACACGTGCCTGGTCAACTTCTTCGAGTTCCTTGATCGTCCTCATCAATTCCCCTTCCAGCGCCCGCTTAAAATTAAGATTTTGAACAAAATCAGTCATTCCTAAATTTGTGCGGTCAAAAATTTCATATCCTACCCCCCCACTCCGCGGGAGCCCATCTTTGGCTAAAATCATCCGAATTTCATAAACCTTTTTTGCTGACACTCGAATTGTCGTTCCGCCATTATCTAATTTATAGTCATGCCCGCCTTCGCGCAATTTTTCTACAATAGTTCCCGCATCTTCTGGCGTTAAATTGGTATAGAGGGTGCTGGTGCCAGCCGCTTCTTCAGGAGTTTTGACCCAGACCATTAAAACTACAAATCCGGCAAAACACACAATAACGATGGTAACCAGAATAAGCCTTTGCGTCGCGGTTAGCTTTGACCAGATTCCAGAAAATTGCTGCAACAGTTGTTTAAAAAAATCAATCATAATCGACTCCTCTTAATATATAATATTATATAAATTTTTACGAAACATTTTACTTGAAGTTTTCAGCGAACGGAAGAGGTCCTCCTGTTAAATCGTTGCGGTATCTTTAATGGGGCCTTACAGCCGTGGTTTCGTTGCCGGATACTAGTGCTGAACTTCGTCGAAGCAGTATCGAGGTACACCGTCCGAGTATCAGTGAGAGACCCCGTCTAAGCAGATGAAGGAGTTGGTAACCGTTTCTAATTTTCATAAGCTCAATACCCGTTAGACCTGCATTCTCATCAGTTCGTGATAAGCATCTAAAATTTTATTACGGATCTCCATCATCAGGTTAAAAGCAATATTGGCCTCTTCTGCCGCAACCATCACCTGATGGACATCTGTAATTTCGCCAGCCACCATTTTTTCAATGCTCTGGTCTGCCCGATTCTGCATTTTATTGACATCCTTCATAAAACCCTGAAGGGTATCGGCAAAAGAAGGATAGCGGGCATCATTGACTGTTACTTTATTAAATTTAGCCTGAGGAGAAAAAGAGGTACCGGAAGTTGCATCAATTTGTAGGTCTGCCATACGCTAACCCCAGACTAAAAATCGTTTGCATAGTCGTCCGCAATTTTTATGTTGATCAGTTTTAAATGGTAACATCTAAATAATTACCTAGAATTCTTTTTTTGCTAACAACAGGACTATCTTGGATAATCTTTTTTGGCGAATGAATCGAATCTATTTCTGGAAAAATGGTCCCCTTTGAACTTGCACCCCCAAGCGCAGAGATGTCTTTTTGCTTTTCTTTAATGAGAGCGTGCAATTGTTTAACTTTATCTGGGCCCTTGGCAGGAAATGAGACGCCTTGAGCTTGTCTTACAATTTCGAGTATCCGGCTAATATTTTGGGGTTGAATTTCCATTATGCAAACTTATCTTTCCAATTTTATCTTTTTCAAATCTAGTTTTTTCTCTAAATTTCAATCGCCCGCATCAGCATTCCCTTAGTAGCATTTAAGGCAGTAACATTCGCCTCGTACGCTCTTGTTGCACTAATCATATCGACCATCTCAGCAATCACATTGATATTGGGCATTGCGACATAGCCTTCCCCATCCGCATCGGGATGGTCCGGATTATAAATCATCCGTGGGGGACGCTGATCCTGGACAATTTGAACGACCTCGACTCCATTCCCAACCTTTTCGTCTACAATCGGCATTTCATCCTTGGGAATAAAAATATGTCGGGTATGGGTTGTATGACCACCCATTTTATCCGGTCCAAAGACCTGTCTAAAATTCAACTCATCGCTGTCAGCTTCCAGTATAACACTTTGCCGTCGATAAGGTCCCCCTTCACTGGTACGCGTTGTCTCGACATTGGCCAAATTGCTTGAAACAATATCCTGACGAATGCGTTGCGCCCTTAATCCCATCGCACTAATGTTTAGGCCGCTAAACAAACCAACCAACGGCATAGGCACCTCCTCTGAAGACAAATTTTCTCTATCTAATTATTATTGGATCGCTCTTCCCTTGATACTGGAATCAATCGCTGTAAATTTTCCCCGAATAAATTTAACACCGTAATTAAACAATATTTGATTTTCTGCAAGCTTGGCCGCCTCAATATCAACATCCACATTATTAATTCCGGTCGGCGCAACAGCATCATCCGGATGATACATTGTCGGATTGACATGCGTCAGGGACTTACGGCCAATATCGAGATGATTCTTATGGGTCTTGTCACCTTTGAGTTTATTACGGTCAAGTGCCTTGCGCAATTCATCTTCAAACTCTACTTCAAGGCGCTGGTAGCCCGGAGTCGTCACGTTGGCCAAATTATTGGCAATCGTCTTGGAACGCATCATACCGGCATCTAAACTCTTTAGCACAGCCGGTATACTAGTCGGCTCAAAGAGAAGTTTCTTAATCATAACTAAATCCTGATACTTCCTTTCGCAATAAAAAAGCAATCTATATGCCAAATAAATATTCATTGTCCATTTCTGGAACGACTCACTTGCCAAACTTGTAATCGTTTGTAATTAAAGAGGTTACCGTATTAAGAATTAAAAATTATAAAATATTGATTCATTACTTGTATTAGGTTTTCCTTTAAGTCTGGTATTTATTTCCCACGTGACAGGAATTTTTTTCCATTTTTTTATTAAGAAACTATTCCTGCTTACCGATATTGGCCCATCTTAATTCTATACAAAATGCTCTGGAGAGAATGGTAATTTTCAAAGGTCAGGATCCCTTTTTGCGCCTTCCCTTCAGTCATGCTTCGTGAAGACTCAGCCCAAGCGCACAGGATGGCCGTCCCTTACCAGAGGTGGCGGAATATCGTGTCAGATAGATCGGCATCCCCGTATTGAAACACGGCTTATTCAGCGCAAACGAATAAAAAAAGGAGGCAGATTCAATCTCTGCCTCCTTTACAAAATTGATTGTATCGAAATTTTAATTACCAGTCTTCATCAATCGCCTGATTTTTCAATTTCGCATTGATAATCTCTAGATTTCTCTTAACGCGTTCATCCAATTCATTATTATCTTTCTTTAAATAAATATTATGCCGGTATCTCCACTGCGAGAACACCTGCTTGGACATTCCGAGTTCCCGTCCTGCCAATTCATCATCCTTATATTTATCCCATAATTCCTGAATTTTTTTCTTCGAATATTTCCAGCGTTTATGTTTTGAGATGCCATAAAATTCACGCCATTGGCGAACAAGTTTTGTAGGGACTCCCAAACCTTGCGCAATATTGGTATCTGTTTTATGAATCTCTTGTAATCGACACAATTCCTCTTTTGTCGGTTTCTCCATTTCTTCAAATCCCCCTCTTTAATATTATGTATATTTATTGAAAGCGAATAATATAATATTTTTTATTAAAAAAATCAAGCCTTATTTTAAGAAAAACGCAAAACCAGACTAAGCATTTGATAATGAACAAATTACAAGACTGGTTCACTTCCTCTTTGGCGCCCGAAACGATATTGACTTAAAATATCTTTTAATACACTGATTTGAAGTGGCTCCTTCGTCTTACCCATGTTCTCGATAATTTCATGAATCGCTTTGAAATCCCGTTCTAATTTTTCCGTCACCACATTACAATGATCTGTCAGTGATCGCATCGACTCTTTTTCCCGAAAGCGAATACGTGCCGTCAAATCTCCATTGCGTAAGGCCCCCGCCCACTGCTCAACTTTATAAATGGGAACCGCCACTTTACGAGAAGAATAGAGACTGAGCCAGATCCCCACAGCAACACTAATGATTTCTGATATAAACAGCGTAGGTAAAATAACCATTAAAATATTCTGGCGCTGAAGATCATCCAAAATATTCTGGCTCATAAAGTAAAGATACCCACTCTTTGATTTACTGTAATATACGGCCACCATGACCACGGCCGTAATCACCGAAACGAGTGAAACTAAACCAATAACCCTTAAAATAATCCGGACTTGTATGTCTTTTTTAATTAAAAAATTTTTAATCGGATGCCGACGTTCACTGTCTTTTTGATTTAATATCATTTTTACCCTCCTTTTATTTTGTAACGAGTAATCCCATTTAAAATATGTCCAATCCAGATAAAAGACTCATCGGCAAAGAGAGATTTGATTGTATTATGGGCAAGACCCTGGCGAATTTCTAAAGTTTGTAGGGATAGATCATTTATATTCAGGCGTACCAATCCTTCAAGGGTCCCCGCCCAGAGAGTAGGACCTTTCAGGACAAGACTGGTCACCAGGGAGTTTGGAAATCCCCTGCTCGAATCGATGCTATGAAAGGATTGAAATTGAGTGTCAGCAAAGCATAACCCTGCAGCAGTCCCCATCCACACTTGGCCACGCTGGGTATCAAATTGAATCGCATAAATGATATTACTCGGAAGTCCGTTCTGCTCCTGGCAAAGACGCCACCCAGACTTTGGCTCATAATAGAGGATACCTGCGTATGTCCCTAAAATAATTTTTGGCGGAACCACTTCAATCACACGTATATTCGTAAGACCCTGGTCCTGAGTCGGAAGACTCGGCTTTAAAACCTGCTGATTGGAAAAACGATAAATAAAAAACCCTTCCGTCGATCCGATCAATAACGAATCTCCCCAACGGGCCAAGGCGATGATTTGCTTTTCAAACAGCAATGGATCAGACAGGGCAGTAAAATTGTTTTTGAATTGGCAAAGCCCCATCTCTGTACCGATCCAAAGGCTTCCGTCTTCTCCTCCGGCAATTGCCCGGATATCCTGACCCGGTAGTCCGTCTGCTGTCGAATATCCCGTCCAGGTCTGACCATCGAAACGCAACAGTCCTTCGGCCGTACCAAACCAATACTCCTGGGTAGGACTTTTATAAGCACACTGCACGACATTATCCTTGAGTCGTATCGGTCTGTGCTGAATAAGAATATTATCAGAAAAAATCGTAGTCCCTTCATCACGAAAGGAACCACATCTTATCAGAAGGGCAGAGAAAAACAAGAAAACGGACCAGTTAAAAATATTTTTTAATCCGCTCGTATTCCACAGCGAACTTATACCCACAGCCCCTGTACCAAACACAGTCCGAGCATCTTGAGTAAACGAACGAAAGAAGTGTTTGATTCTCAGGAATGAAATGATTATCAAATTATAAAAATGTTCCATGTTCTATCACAATGATTAGGACTTGACAAAATGTCAGCGCTTCAAGGGAGTCTCTTCCTTTTACGAATAAACCACTCCCCGCTGAGTAAACTAACCAGGAGAATTAAAACAAAGGGGTGGTGCCAGATTTCGATCTCCCTCTTTTCGCTAATCATTCTTGGCTCAAAATGGATTAATGAATCTAATTTAGAAAAGTCTTTCCAGATTAAAAATTTTCCTCCGCTTGCCCCGCTCAATTTTTTGAGGAGATCGACATTTAAGCGCGGTTGGTAATACTCTTGATTATAGTGCTCTACCGTAAATTCACCCTCTTCTGTCCCCAGCAGATGATTCTCCAATATGGCTTCACCATGATAAGTATAATCGCCCGCGGGCAATACCCCAGCGGTTCCCCGGTACCCTCCTGCTTGATCCGACAACGGCAATAAATCCAGATTTTTAAACCAGGTTGGATCCCCCTTTTTTTTCCGTAAGGTGACTTGCACGAAGGCCTGGGACACCGGTTCAAAAGTTTCATCATAGACTTCGCCCTCAAACTGGACTGCGGTTCCGCCCAAATATTTTTTTTGATCCGGATATAATTGAATCCGCTTCAAATCTTCCCGCGAGGTCAGCCATTCAACGGCATTGTTCCAGAATTTTAGTGCGAGACTATCGCGACCTTCCATTCCTCCCATCAAGAGTTGCCAACGCCAAAAAGTCCAGGCCGAAAGAAACAGATACTTGGCGGTTGTTGTTTTCCAAGCCAGCATGACAGGGGAAGAGGACAGAGGATTTTCCAGCAACGTCATCGAAGTATTTCCGACCTGTTCAAGCGAAAAAGCCTGCAGTAGCGGAGGGAATTCCGCCCAGCAGTCAAGATTGCTCTGAGTCTGTTCTAGTAAACGGGTCACCTTATGCGATCTTCCGGACTCAGATAGTTTAACTGTAAACGGTTTTTTCCATACCTCTTTTTGGATTCGGAACGGGAACCATAAATTAAACGGATACTCTGTGGCAGGTTGAATACGCGCTCCGGCTATAAAAAATCCTGCCCAGCCTTTTTGTAAAAGAGTCCGCAGGAGCTGCTCCTCCTCACCCTGAGCCATTCCTCCCGGGACTAGATTATCAATAATCACGAGGTCATAATTTTGAGTGTACTGTTCTTTCAACCAACTGTAAAAAGAACTTTGCTCCGTTGGTACGAGGCAATGCGTCTCTACTTTATAATCCGGATTAGCTGTAAGTGTCCTGCGTAAGAATGCGTAATCCGGTCGAGGAGCTCCACCCAATAAAAGAATATTCTTTTTTCTCTCTAGGACATGCACATAGTGCATACGGGTATTATTATCCTTGATAAATTCTTGCGGAAGCGTTTCAACACCGATCTCGAGCAGATAGAATCCTGGTTTAGAAAAGGTTATGTCCGCCCGCACAGAGTGGATCTGTGTATTTGTACCTACCGAAATGGTTCGACGAAACAATTCCTGTCCGCTTTTATCCTGAATGCGGACAACCGTACTTTGCGCCGGAAGGGCAGTTTCCGAAATCCAAAGATCCATGAAAAATTTTTTTCCGACATAGGTAATCTCTCCCGCTTCAATACGATCCAGTGCCAGATCTGGAGAATCTAATGAATCTCCCACACCAATTGAAAACACGGGTGGAAAATTGGCGGTCGCCTGCAGCAGAGATCCTCCCTCGGTAGCAACCCCATCCGTAATCAAAACGATCGATTGCAAATTTTTTCCTGCCATAACCCGTTTAACCTGTTGATAGGCTTTAACCAGATTCGTTGTTCCACTCTCAACCACTTCCAATGAGTCCACCAATCGGGAAAATGAAACAGCCTGAAGATCCCGCTCAAAGGTAAAACATTCAAGATATCCTTTTTTCCACCATTGCTTCAGAAAAGGACTTTGCAAAAAAGATTTAACGTTTTCTAACCGCTGTCCATAACGGTCTCGAATACCCATGCTGGCCGAAACATCAACCAGCAGAGCCGAATACGGAGTCTGTACCTGCTGGTGGCTGAATCGGAAGACCGGTGTTAAAAGAAGAAAGCATAATAAAAAAGTTGAGGCACTGCGCAAAGCGATACAAAGAGCCCGCCAAGAACGGGACAGCGGCGGCGCTGTTTGACGATAAGACAAATAAATCAGAAACAGGCTCAATAAAAAAAGGAAGACAAGTAAAAAAACTTTTCCGGCTTGAACGTTTATATGCAACATGATCTATCATTTAAAATCGTCGGGGCAATGCAAAAAACTTTATTCAATAATTACAGAATGATGTCTTCTATGAAATACGGCAGATAATTTTTCAAAAACATTGCTTTTTGAAATTTAACCGGGTCGAAACTCATTGTGCATTTGTTGTAGGCATAAGCCTTATCCGCTGTTTTGGGAGGATTGAGGGTGACTAATTGAACTGTAGACAATTCATCAAGAGAGTCCAGATTAACTTCTTTTCCTTTTTTTTGTAATTCGATATGCAAAGAGGAAAACGCCACCCGCACGAGATTGCCGTCTTTACGCCCTTGCTTTGTACCGCACTCCAGCAATTCTTCTAAGAATTGCTGCGCCGGAAGCGACAAGTCCTCTCCGTCCATCTTTTTCCCTTCATCTCGGCGTCTTGAGAATTCGACAAAAAGTTTTAGCGCATTGAGGTCACGAATAACAACCTGTTCCTGCCCGGTGATATCTCGATCCAAAATCATCAAATTTTTCAGAACCAAAACTGAAAGAATACGCTCAACATCGCTGGCTCCGATCCCGATCATCCCAAAAGCCGCGGACTGAATCTTTTCTAATTCCAGAATAATTTGTCCATCTCTTTTTTGCGTTTCTTTATTCACCATCAGGTAAATGATGTTAGCGATACTCCCTAAATTGTTCTTGGCAATATCAACACCAAGCCGGTTATTTGTCTCGCGCAGACGTTTCACAACGATTTTGATCACACTGACGAGCCAGGATGGAATTTTTTCGAGTGTTCCATCCAAGACCGATTCATCAATGACCGTCGCCTTGGTTTCATCCATGACTTGAGCCGTGGCACTGCGAGCAGCGTTGTCCAGAAGTGACATTTCACCCAAAACACTGCCCGGCCCGAGCGTGACCAATTCTATCGTTCGGTCGCCCTCTTGTTTCAAAATCCTGATCTTGCCATATTGGATAATAAACATCTCCCGGCTGGTTTCTCCTTCTATAAAAACGATACTCCCCTTTTTAAAAACACGCTCATTCTTGGTTTGGGGACGTAAACTGGGTTTTGCGCTAAGGTTCATACTTGCAGCTCGAATTTATTTTTCCAATTTCTGATCAATAAAATTTTTTCTACTTTGGAAAATTCAAACTGAAACCGCTCACCCATTTTAGAGTTTGCCGGATCTGCTTCCAACCTGTAAACAACTTCCCGATTTTGCAATTCTGTTAAATATTTCTCATCAAACTCAACCGCCTGAGTCCTCACCATATTCATAAGATCATGAAAATAAATAAAATCTCCCTTGTCGGATTGCTGAGCTGAAGCATTCCCCGCCGCCAAAACACATTCCAGTAGTTTTAAAGCATTTTCTGAAATTCCACTACCCGGTAGATTTTTTCCTAACACTTTGAGTTGGGAATATTCGTTAAAAAGCTCCAAAGCTTCCGGGAACGGAATCTTAATCGTTTCTTCTCCTTTTTCATTCTGTTCGAGCTGAATCAATTCACGCTGCATCAGTTTACTTAACAACGTCCTTACCTCGGACTCGGGTTGACGCATCGTTTTTAAAATCTCATAAAAAACAAAGCGTATCGGCAGTCCCGCCAGGCCCTCTTTGGATTTCCCATATTTTGTATTTAAAAGATAAAGGAAATGGGCCAATCCGCTCTCCTTAAATTTGACAACATCTTTACCCACTCGCTTATTGGTATCTCGGATCCGGCTCGTAATAATTTTTACGACACCCCGTAACCAAAGCGGTACCTTTTCCATCACTGAATTAAATATTAATTCATTAATCAGGGTCACCTTGGTCTCTTCTAAGGCCCGACCGCTGGCCGAACGGGGCATATTATCGAGCAAAGACATTTCTCCAATCACGCTGCCTGCCCCCAGTTGAATCAGCTCGGTTTCCAGATCCCCTTCTTTTTTAAAAATACTGACCTTTCCGGATTTAATGATAAACATCTCCCTCCCGCGTTCCCCCTCATTGAACAGAACTTCGCCGGGCTTAAAAACTTTGATACTTTCTTGGAGGACAGGTCTCGCCCCGGTTTTGAGAGTTTCATGGCTTGGTGTTGCTGCTGGAGGACTCACCGAAGAAATTTTCTCGCTCTCCTGTCGACCAAGCAAATTCCGTTTCCCGGTCTTTAATTGTGATCGATGTAAGCCGCCTGATAACATTTGTTCAGTGGATTATGGTGTTTTTGGATTTCTTGATTATTTTTACAAACAGATAGATAGGCTGAATAACTCTGCTAAAGCATTAAATCGTTCTTCAATAATCTGACACGATCAAGTCTTTGGATAACGAACCCTTAAAAATGTCCTGATCCCCTCTCTGAGCACAGGTGCCGAATCACTTCATATCAAGACTTAAGGACCGTGGAATCAAAATCCTACTAAATTTAACTGAGGATAGATTAATCTAAAATTAAAAAATAAATATATACTATTGCCAGACAAAACATCAACTTAATTTTAACTGTTCGCAGCACTTCAAGATCATTCCATACCTTAAACCAGATTGACTTACACGGATTTGAGAGATTCCCAAAATCTTCATTAACCTATAAAGAATAACCGTTCCGTATCTTAGCGTCTCCGCCCTCCTGGGTAAAAAATAAGGCGCCCTTTTTAATTGATGAATCGGCCTTTCTGTCAATTCATCCAACAACTCTTTTATTCGTTCAATGGTTAATACCACACCATGAATTTTCTGGAATTCCCGATATTTAACTTTAAATTGGTACGCCGCCAGCGCCGTAATTGTCCCGCCGATACCGACCGTATCTATTCTGCCATTCCATTTTGTAGGTAACACCTTGAATTTGTTATTCAAATAGCTATTGCTCGCCATCAACAAATCCGATTTATGCGGCAGAGATTCAAATTTTTCCTTGAGGAACAGCGCCCCGACATCATAGCTTTGGCAAAATTCAATTTTGCTTCTGTGTCCGAGAACGATTTCTGTACTTCCTCCGCCAATATCAATCATTAAAGTTTTCATGGGTCCAGAATC
>Ga0247727_10017742_pt1 | contig 11289 bp, 8 predicted proteins | sample WisWelCaveWW1625_FD_202498 | JGI IMG/M metagenome (GOLD analysis project Ga0247727, IMG submission 202498) | Biofilm microbial communities from Wishing Well Cave, Virginia, United States - WW16-25 | ecosystem: Environmental > Aquatic > Deep subsurface > Groundwater > Cave microbial mat | place...
CCGGCTGTGAACCGCGAGCCGTTAAAAGTGGAGTTTGCTTTTTGGTGGGGCGACTTTACCCTGCTTGTTGCGAAAGAGAAAGGGTTTTTCGAAAAATATGGAGTGGAGGTGGAGCCGGTGTATTATGAAAGTTTTCCGCAGGCTCCGGCAGACCTGGCGGCGGGAAAAATTGACGCAGGACTTTTTTCCATTGGAGATTCGCTCATTGCTTCAGAGCACTCTGAAGTGAAAGTGGCGGCTGCGTACGATGATGGCGGCTTGAACACAATCGTTGCCATTCCCGAAATTACCTCTGTGGTTGATCTGAAAGGCAAACAAATTGGCGTGAAGATTGGTTCGCCTTACGAAATTTTTGTGCGCGAAATGCTGAGGACCGCCGGTTTGAAAACATCAGATGTAGTTCTTGTAAACTTAAGCGCAGAGGAGATTCCATCTGCGATGCCCGATGGGATTCAAGCCGGGTTTGTTTGGGAGCCATATACAACCGAATTGCTTGACAAGGGCTATCACGTTCTGTTTTCGAGCGAACAAATTTCAAGTCTCTATCCTGATTTGATCACATTCCGGGCTTCAGTGGTGAGGGAAAGACCCGAAGATGTGCGCGCGTTCCTGAAAGCCTGGTTTGAAGCGGTGGGGTACCGCGTCAAGAATCCTGAAGAGACCCGGGAAATCGCCGCCAAATATCTTGGCATCTCGCCCGATGAAATTCAGCCCGACGATCAACTGCGCATTATGACGCTTGAGGATAACCTGATGATGTTTCAAGCATCGCCGTCAGACGGCTCGCGTTCGATCTATGATACAGCCCAGATCAGCGTGGACTTTTTGATCGGGATTGGAACGCTCACGAGACAACCCGATCTCAAATTCATATTTGATCCTTCATTTCATGAGTAAAGATTTGGGCGTTTATGAATAATAAACTGACGCCAGCGCAAACGATCAACAATGCGCTTACGCTTCGTGGAAAACTGATCATTGCCTTTGTTTCTCTTGCCCTGCTTCCCGTTGCCGCCATAGGATACTATGCCGATGTCGTGGCGCGTGATTTGATTAATAAATCCACTCAACAAGACCTGACGAAAGCATCCAATCAAACTGCTTTGCAAATCGATTCGTACATTTCAGGGCAGATGGACAGCATTCGCACGGAGGCTCAACAACCATTTTTTAGCGACTATCTGGAACTTTCCCCGGGCGAGAGGGCTGGCAGTATCCAGGAACTGAATGCCAGGCAAATCCTGGTGATCTTTTCAAGAAAAGATCCGACATTCATAAAATCTTACGCGCTTCTCGAAAGACACGGGTTCAATCTTCTTGATACTGATGAAAGGCAAACAGGGGAATATGAAGGTGATCTCGACTACTTTAAAGAGTCGTTTACAAGCGGTCTTCCCTTTGCCTCATCGATTTTTTTTCAAGAAGAAAATGTTTTTTATATCGGCGCACCGGTGAGAAATGAAAATGGCGATATTATCGGCGTCTTGCGGGCAAAATATGATGCGGTGGTTGTGCAATCCATGTTATTGTCCATCCTGCCGGAAAAGGGGACAAAAGACTTCCTGTCGGTTATTGATAAGAACACTTATGTTCGGATAGCGGACACGGGAGGATCAGAGAATTTATACAGATCCCTGAAAAAATTTTCCCCCGGTGAAGTGCTAGATCTTCAGTCGCGAAATCTTCTTCCTCTCGGCAAGCCCGAAGATGTTATCTTGTCTTCGGATGAATTTGTTTCGGGATTTGAGCGCTTGTTGCAGGAGCCTTTCTTTACAGCATATTCTGACTCCATCAATACGGATGCGCTCATTACCGGCACTCCATTAACTACTGTCCCATGGGTGGTAATCGAGGGACGTTCACAAGAAGCATTATCCCAGCCTATAGACGATCAAAGACGCGCTACAATATTAATAGCTTTTTTGATTTTGACCATTGCTGTGTTTGCCGCTCTAATGGTTTCGCAAGTAATTGCAAGGCCGGTAGTCAATTTAACTTCGGTCGCGAAGAAAATCGCAGCGGGCGATTTGGAAGCTACCGCTCCGGTTCTTTCCAACGATGAAGTTGGCGCGCTCGCCCAAACATTTAACATCATGACGGAAAAACTCCGCCAAACCCTCGCAGGGCTGGAAGAAGAACTGCGCGAGCGCGAACAGGCAGAGGAGGTCCTTCGGCAATCGGAGGACAAATACCGGACTCTCGCTGAACAAATTCCGGCTGTGGTTTACACTGATCTTGCCGATGGTTCAGGCAAGACCCTGTATATCAGCCCATACGTGCAGAACATGCTCGGATATTCAGCGGAGGACTGGATCGCTCAACCGGATTTGTGCGATCATTTGATCCACCCTGATGACCGCGAGCGCGTGTTCAGGGAGGGCGACAATGCCAAACGCACTGAACGCTTTGCCCTCGATTATCGTTATATCGCCAAAGATGGCCATGTCGTCTGGGTGCGCGACGAGGCCTCACTTCTGAAAGATCAGTCAGGGCAACCCAAATTCTGGCAGGGCGTAATGCTGGATATCACTGCTCAGAAACATGCGGAAGAGGGTCTGCTCCAATTCAGAAAAGTGATGGATGAATCCAGTGACGCCATTTTCATGATCGATCCGGAGACCAGCCATTATATCGGCTTCAATAAAAGCGCTTACGTGCAGCTTGGTTATAGCAGTCAGGAATTGAGCCGGCTGGGGGTGATAAATATAGCCCAACATATTACAAGTATGGAAGTATGGCATGAGCGGGTCGAAATAGTGCGCGAGAAGGGCGGGTTGATTTTCGAATCTTCCTATCGGCGAAAAGACGGAACGATTTTCCCTGTTGAGGTCAGCGCGCGCATGTTGGATTACGGCGAGAGGGCGATCATGGTGGCAGTCGCGCGCGACACCACCGAGCGCAAACAGGCGGAAGATGCGTTGCGCGAAAGCGAGGAACGCTTTCGTAAGATATTTCATTCCAGTCCGGTTGCGATCTGCATCACTACGCTTGAAGAAGGGCGCCTACTTGATGCTAATTATGCCTACTGGAACCTGACTGGTTATGTGCCAGAAGAATCCATTGGACGTAATGCAGAAGAACTAAAAATGTGGGATATCCCCGAGGAGCGCGTAGAGTTTGTTAAAAAATTGAAGCATAAAAGCTCTCTCTTCAATCCCGACGATTATTTCTATCACACCGACGGGAGCATCAAGTATGTAATTTCCTTCTATGAATTGATCCAGATAGGTAAAGAAGATTGTATCATGGCCATGTTTTACGATATGAGCGCCCAGAAAGCGACGATGCAGGCCCTGCAAAAAAGTGAGGCGCGTGTCCGCGCCCTGCTCGAAGCCATGCCGGATATGATCTTTGAACTTTCACGCGAGGGCGTCTTCCTGGATTTCATTCCCTCACCCGATGTCAAAACACTTTTGCCTCCAGAGGAGTTCCTCGGACGAAATATCCGCGATATTATGCCGTCCGATGTATCATCCCCAACGATGTTTGCTGTTCAGCGGGCGATAGAGACGGGTCAATTGCATGCTTTTGAATATCAGTTGCCAATAGGGAATGAGGTCCGCAGTTATGAAGCACGCGTGATGGCACTTTCGGACAAAAACGCCATTAGCATTGTTCGCGATATCACGCTTCAAAAACAACTTGAGCGTGACCAGGAAGGCTTTATCAACGAACTCGAAATCAAAAATGCCGAGTCCGAGACCTTGCGTGAAAGCCTTGCCAGTATTGTTGGCACATTTGAATTTACAGAAATCATTGATCGAATACTTCGCCAGATCAAGCGTGTTGTTCCATATGATACAGCTTCAGTATGGAGGGTGGAAGGCAGGCAACAGATAATCATAGCGGGTATAGATCTCCCGCCCGAGATACATGTCCCCGGAACAGTGCTTATAGTTAATGAAAACAACTCGGCATATCCCTTGATCATGGGGAGCCTTCCATACCTATTGAACAATAACGTGCAGGAGGAACTGACAGATTTTCAGGACCCGCCAGATAACTATGTCAATTCCTGGCTGGCTGTGCCGCTGAAGACGCGGGGGAAGATCATTGGGTTGATTGCCCTCGATGGCAGGAAAAAGAATCAATTCAACGAACATCATGCTGAATTGGCTGTGACATTCGCAAACCAGGTAGCAATTGCATTGGAGAATGCGAGTCTTTTTTATGAGTTGCATGTTGAACTGGAGGCAAGGAAAGACCTCATCGCCGAATTGGAAGCCAAAAACGCGGAGGCAGAGACCCTGCGGGAAAGTGCGGCAATTGTAGCGGCGACACTTGAAAAAACCGAAGCGATTGACCGCATTCTCGAGCAACTCGAACGCGTCGTTCCATACAATAGCGCGTCCGTTCAATTATTGCAGGGTGATTTCCTTGAAATCGTTGGAGGACGGGGCCTTCCTCAAGAAATAAATCAGATCGGCATAAAATTCAAGATTGACAGCAATGAACCTGCCTACTCCGTCCTGCAGGGAGATGTGCCCTTCACGTTATACGCTGACGTTCAACCATATATAACCGCCTTCAATGAACCTCCCCATGACCAGATTCGCGCCTGGCTGGCTGTTCCGTTGAAGGTGAAAGGAAATGTAATCGGCATCATCGCTTTGGACGGAAATCGCGTCAGCCAGTTCTCAGAAAGACATGCGCAATTAGCGGTAACTTATGCCAGCCAGGTCGCCATTGCGCTGGAAAACGCGCGCCTCTTCTCTGAACTTCAGGGCGAATTGACGGAACGTAAACAGGCTGAGATCAACCTCCGACAGCGCGAATCCATTTTGGAGGTCGTAGCCGATGCGGCGAACCAGTTCTTGAAAACATCAGACTGGAAGACGGAAATCAATACTATTCTTGAAAGGCTTGGAAAGATCATCAACGCCAGTCATGCTTATTTATTCGAGAACCATCAATCCGAAGATGGAGCGATGGTTACATCCATGCGCTTTGAATGGACCGCACCGGGTTTTCCAAGCGACCTGAAAAATCCGTTATATACGAACGCAATCTTGAAAGAAGGTGATCTCGAAACTTGGTATGCCAATATGGTGAATGGGTTTCCTTATATTGGTGATGGGAAACATCTTGATAAATCAGATATGGATTATCTCCTCGGACGAGGCATGAAGGCTTTGCTTGATGTGCCAATTTATGTTGATGGGAAGTGGTGGGGAACCATTGGTTTTGACGACATGGCAAACGCGCGTGAATGGTCCAGTGCAGAGATCGATGCTTTACTTGTGGCAGGCAATGTCCTGGGCGCGGCGATCCAACGCCAGCAGGCAGATGCCAGGCTGCAGGGAGAACTGGCTTATCGAAAACAATTAAATGCCGAACTGGAATCCAAGAACGCCGAACTCGAGCGGTTTACCTATACCGTCTCACACGATTTGAAGTCGCCCCTTTTTACCATACGCGGCTTTCTTGGCTATTTGGAACAGGATGCGCTTTCAGGCAACCAGGAGCGTCTGAGAACCGATATTCAACGTATTTCCGACGCGACGGATAAAATGAAACGCCTGCTGGATGAACTGCTCGAACTCTCGCGCATCGGACGCCTTAAGAATGCGTCACAGCCTGTTCCGTTTGACGAACTGGCGCGTGAAGTGGTCGAACTCGTGCAGGGACGGATCATGGAACGCGGCATCGTGGTACAAATCGATGAGAACCTCCCGACCGTGTTCGGCGACAGGCAGAGATTCTTTGAAGTTTTGCAGAATCTGGTTGATAATGCCGCCAAGTTCATGGGGTCCCAAAAGGAACCGCGCATCGAGATCGGACAGGCCGGTGAAGACGCGGATCTTGGAATGCCGGTCTTTTATGTGAGGGATAATGGCATGGGCATTCAGCCTGAACACCACGAAAGGATCTTTGGTCTCTTCAACAAACTTGATCCGCTGGCTGATGGCACAGGCATCGGGCTCTCCATGGTGAAGAGAATCGTCGAAGTGCACGGAGGCAGGATCTGGGTCGAGAGCGAGGCGGGGAAAGGCGCCACGTTCCTTTTTACGCTTCCTGCGGGGCCCGCAAACTGATTCCGTTATATAATAAGTCATCTCATCTGAGGAGGAGTGCGCATGAAGCGAGCGATCAGTATCAGCATTGGTTCGTCCAAACGAAACAAGGCAGTGGAAGTGACCCTGCTTGGCGAAAAGGTCAGTATCGAACGCATCGGCACAGATGGCGATATGGAAGCCGCGGCGTTGAAGTTCAAGGAACTCGACGGCACTGTGGATGCCTTCGGCGTGGGCGGTGGGGACTTGAGCGTACTGGTGGATGGAAAAAAATATGAATTCCATTCTGTGAAGCCGATGGTGCGCTTCATTAAGAAAACCCCGGTTGTAGATGGTTCTGGCCTGAGAAATACTCTTGAAAAGAAGGCCGCGCCGTTCATCCTGGAAAGGGTTGGCGATTACATCAATAAGATGGGCAAAACAGCCATGATCATGACTGGCTCTGACCGCTGGGGACTGACACGCTCATTTTTGGATGCGGGGTTTAAGTGCACGTTTGGTGATCTTCTGTTTTCATTGGAGCTCCCCATTCCATTGCACACCGCTAAGCAGATCAAGTTCCTGGCCGCCCTGTTAATGCCGCTTGTCCTCCGTCTGCCGTTTCATTGGATCTACCCGGTCGGCGAAAAGCAGGAAGAGCGCAAGCCCAAATATCCTCAATATTTCAAAGCGGTTACCGTTGTTGCCGGAGACTGCCATTACATCAAGCGTTACATGCCCGACGATATGAAAGGCAAGATTGTCGTCACCAATACCACAACTCCTGAAGACGTGGAATTATTCAGAAAGTGTGGAGTCAAATACCTCGTCACGACCACGCCCGTATTGGAAGGTCGGTCGTTCGGCACAAACATGATGGAAGCCGCGCTCGTTGCCATCTCTGGCAAGAACCGCCTGCTGACCTGGGATGAATACAGTGAATTACTCGAAAAACTCAGCTTTGAACCGCAATTACAGGAACTGAATTGATGTCATTGCGAGGGCGATGATCTTCCGCCCGAAGCAATCTCAACTAGCTGGGAGATTGCTCACCTGCACTGGCGTGCGGCGCAAGTGTCGTCGCGAAGAACGCTCCTCGCAATGACATTATGAAATAAGGAGAATGTATGGATGCTATCGTAACGGCTGGTGGAATTCCACAGCCTCAGGACCCGCTTTACACCTATTCACACGGAGACTCCAAAGCGCTGATCGACGTTGCAGGCAAACCCATGATCCAATGGGTGTTGGATGCGCTCAGCAACGCGAAACATGTGGATAATGTGATCATCATAGGTCTCTCGCCCAAGAGCGGGGTGACATGCAGGAAACCACTTCACTTCCTCTCCAATCAGGGACGCATGCTCTCCAACATTGTAGCGGGCGTGAACAAATCCCTTGAACTGGATAAGCGGAATAAATATGTGCTTATCGTTTCTTCCGATATTCCAACGCTCAAGCCCGAAATGGTGGATTGGCTGGTGGAAACCTCCATGACAACGGATGACGACCTGTATTATGGCGTTTGCGCGCGAGAAGTAATGGAAAAAAGGTTTCCCGACTCAAAACGCACCTATACCAAATTGAAGGATATTGAACTGTGCGGCTCGGACATTAGTATTTCCCACGTCCGCATGGCGACGGAACACCTGGATATGTGGGAATCGCTGATCGGTTCGCGCAAGAGTCCACTTAAGCAGGCAAGCATGATCGGGTTGGATGTCTTCTTCCAGGTAAGGATGCACAGTATCACGCTCGAGGATTTAGTGCAAAAAGTTTCCAGCCGCATTGGCATCAAAGGGCGCGCCATCCTCTGGTCTCATGCCGAACCCTGTATGGATGTGGATAAGCCGCATCAACTCGAACTGTTGCGCGCGGACCTTGCGAAACAGCAACGCAAGTCTGTCGCGAAGGCAAAGGCAGACTTGAAGAAGGCAATGAAACCAAAAACGGCGATGCCCGGTGGAAAGAATTCGAGCACAGCCAAAAAACCTGCTGCGTTGAAAGTCTCCAGGACCAAACTCAAACCAAAGACGAAGCCCAAGCAACAAAGATGAACCTGCGCTCAGTCCTTGAACTGGATGCCCGTTTATCAGATCAAATGCGCGTGGCTGAAAAGCCAGGCGCATTGCGTTCTATTTCCGTCTTCTTTGCGCATTCGGGTGATTCATGGTTTTGGGCACTTGGGCTGTTTGCAATTTGGATACGTGGAAATTCATTTTGGAAGGAGTGGGCTGTCGTACAGTTGGCAGGCATCAGCCTGCTGGCGGCTCTGGTGATGAGCATCAAATTTCTCGTGAGGAGGAGGCGCCCCGAGGGCGAATGGGGGAGCATTTATCGGAATACCGACCCACACTCGTTTCCATCCGGTCACGCGGCGCGGTCATTCTTTATTGCCACGGTCGCAACCGGGCTTGGTCCTGAATGGCTCGCAATTGTGCTGTGGGTCTGGGTGCCGCTGGTTTCCATTGCACGTGTCGCAATGGGTGTGCATTACGTTTCAGACATTGCCGCGGGTGGGATATTGGGTATCATATTTGCCGTCATCGGTTTGCAGGTCTATGAATCCCTGCTGACGTGGGTGTCGAGTTTGATCGGGTTCCCGCTTTGGTAAATCGTATTCACTATTGTTCCAGTGTACTTTCCCCATTGGAAAGCACATAAAAACTGCGTCCCTGGTCAAAGACAAAATCGGTCACGATGTAGCCCGCGGCAAAGACAGTTTCGAAGACTTCGCGCGAGAAGAAGCGCCAGTCACGCGCAAGCGAAAAGTCCGCTTGCTTCAACGCGCTGAAATCGGAAGGGATCTCAGTGAGCGCGAGGTGGCCTTCAAGGGGGAGAAAATGTTCAGGTGGTTGTATCAAGCCCAAAGTCCCGAAAAGAGGCGCATACAAAGGCTGGAGATCCGCTTTTGAAAAATTATCAAGTTTCAATGAGCGGCGGGGGCGTTTGCCAAGTCTCCGATCGACGCGGCGCGTATTGATCCACCAGTCCACCTGGAAGCGGTCGGAGGGCAGGCCCGCATTCAGCCCATCGCGCATTTCGCCATATTCAGAACGGCGATAGGTGCTGCAGACCGCACCGAGTTTTGAAATATTAAGATAAGCATTTCGACTCAACAACGGATCATACGTCCATGTGATGTGGTCGAGTCCCTGGTGGCGCACCATCTGCCATTGCGCCCGCTTCAACGCGAAGCCGACGCCTGAATCGCGATGATTGGGATGGATGCCCATCATGTGCGAACAGTGCTTCGGGCGGGGACCATCCGGCGTGGATTCAAGTCCGGGAAAACCGAATATAAAGCCGATGAGCTGGTCATCCACAAATGCGCCGATGACCAACCCGCCATTATGAACGGCGGTAATAAACACGTGCGCTGGGACGACGTCGGTTTCACTGCCGGGCCACACAGCGCGTTGCAGTTCTTCAACGGAGGTCATGTCTTCGGGGGATTCAAGTAGTTTAATAACGGAAGCAGGCATAAGCATTGCCTTGACGGTTCGTCTCGCTTCGCGGCTCACCGTGTCGAAGGGTCAGGTGTAAAAGCGGATTTTATCCGCTAATCCCCGCGAATTTTCGCCAATGTTTGCGCGAGAGAATCGCGGAAATTGGAATACCAGGGTTTGCGCGCAAGATATTCCAAACGATAGGCAAAGCGCGCGGGCATCAAGCCAAATGTGCGCGGCAGGTTATCCACCGGGCAGGTACGGTTGGTGGCGATGTAATCGAGCCAGTAGGTAGAGATGTTGGCGTTGGGGATGAGCGGATCGAGCATAACGAATAATGCGCGCATGTATGGAGGTGGAAGGGACAGGAACAGGCGGCGTGTGTGCGTGACTTCCATGAGTGTTTCAATCACCTGCCGAAGTGTGAAATATTCGCCGCCGCCCACCTCATGGGTTTGATTGACCATTTCGGGGTTTTGCATCGCCCATGCCAGACAAGTGACGAGGTCTTCAACCCAGAGCGGTTGTAGCAAAATTCGTCCATTGCCGGGGATGGGAAAGAACCCGGGGATGGCGCGCAGAATGCCCGACATCCTGTTCGTGAAATTGTCTTCAGGACCAAACACGATGGATGAACGGATGATCGTAAACGGAACACCGCTTCGGCGGATGTGTTCCTCCGCAATTCCCTTGGCTTTGTGAATGGGGAAGGCGGAGGCGCGGTCTGCACCGATGTGGCTGAGAAAGATGAGCCTTTGTATCCCCGCGTCCTTGGCAGCCAGCGCGAGTGTGCGCGTTCCTTCGATATCGGTGGTCAGCAGGTTGCCGCGCCGCCCCTGCGCGCCTGCACTGGCAAGGTGGTAGATCTCGTCCACACCGCGCAACGCGGCGCGCACACCGCGCTCGTCGTTCAAGCTGACGACGGATACTTCCACAGGGACGCCTTTCGGCAGTCGCGGCGAACTTGGCGAGGGACGGAGTAGTACGCGGACTTGCTGTCCCGTTTCGGAGAGTTGACGGACAAGTGCGCGGCCGATGAATCCCGTCGCGCCGGTGACTAGAATCATGGAAGGGATTATAGCAGAGGAGGAATTATCGCCCCATGACCCGGCAGTTGCAATGAAAATCCCCCCAGTTCACATTGGATGGGGGGATTTTCATCAGAAGGAGGAGAAAGATAATTTTATGACTTTAGAATCTGGTTTTCCTTGTGTTCACTCCAATCTTTTTGTACGGCCTGAAATATTCAGTTGTGTATCCTGCAACCAACCATGCCAGCCCGGCAAGCAGGGCGGCGGCGAGCCATCTTATCAATATGCTCATTTTGTACTCCATAATTCGAAAATAAACTCAACGTCTTTGTCTGTCGGAGGAGAATGACCCTCCGTTTACATGACGGAGATTCTGTAAAAAGTAACGAGGGAAAACTTACAAAAAGGTACGGATGACTGATACATCGGAAATTGCTGGAATTGGCGGCAAAGTAAAAACCGACATCCGCGCCAACGATTGTAGAGGTGGTATCATCGCCCCATGACGACTGCAACCGCGCAGGCTCATCCGAATATCGCCTTCATTAAATATTGGGGCAACCGCGATAACACGTTGCGCCTCCCGATGAACGGTTTCATCTCGATGAACCTGGATGGACTCATCACGCGCACGACGGTCAGTTTTCAGCCGTCATTGCCATTCGAAATGGTGCACACAGGCTGTGGGTGGAAAGATTCACACGGGTGATGGGTTTGAAGATGGGTCAAATTGATAGATACCTGCACCCTGTAACCGACTTGGTTCTTATACCGCAGAACAAAGAGAGCAAATCACGGTTGAATAAATGAAATCAA
>Ga0247727_10017743_pt1 | contig 11289 bp, 9 predicted proteins | sample WisWelCaveWW1625_FD_202498 | JGI IMG/M metagenome (GOLD analysis project Ga0247727, IMG submission 202498) | Biofilm microbial communities from Wishing Well Cave, Virginia, United States - WW16-25 | ecosystem: Environmental > Aquatic > Deep subsurface > Groundwater > Cave microbial mat | place...
ACCATTTCCTGCGGGCGGTGCAGGGTGAGGAAGTGTACATGCACAGCTACCGCGAGGAGAAACGATTGGTGGAGGTGGTGAGTGCCATCGAGCAAAGTTCTGCGACGGGGGCGAAAGTCGTCCTCGGCCAGGTCGGCGTCGTCGCCTAAGACGAGGGCGAAGAGAGTGCAGCGCGGTCGGCTGGACCGGTCGCTGGCGCTCTGGGAGCGGGCGGAGCGGGTGATTCCGGCCGGCACGCAGACATTCAGCAAGGGGGCGCGTCAGCACGTCAAGGGGGCATACCCGACGCACCTCGTGCGTGGGAAGGGGAGTCACGTCTTCGACATCGACGGCAATGAGTACATCGATTATCCGATGGCGCTCGGGCCGGTCATCCTTGGTTATGCCGATCCGGTGGTCAACGAGGCGGTGCGTCGGCAACTCGAGGATGGTGCGATCTTCTCGTTGCCGCATCCGCTGGAGGTGGAGTTGGCGGAGCGGTTGACGTCACTCATCCCGTGCGCCGAGATGGTGCGGTTCGCCAAGAACGGCTCGGATGTGACGGCAGCGGCCGTACGGCTGGCCCGCGCGCACACGGGGCGGGAGTTGGTGGCGACGTGCGGGTACCACGGCTGGCAGGATTGGTACATCGCCGGCACCACGCGCGACTTGGGTGTGCCGAAGGCGTTGCGGGAGTATCTGCTGCCGTTCCGGTACAATGATCTCGACTCGCTGGCGGCGCACTTTCGTCGTCATCCTGACAGGATTGCGTGCGTTATCATGGAGCCAGTGGGCGTTGAGCCGCCGGCAGATGGTTATCTAGAGGCGGTCAAGGAGTTGGCGCATCGCTATGGTGCCGTGCTGATTTTCGACGAGATCCTGACGGGGTTTCGGTTTGCCATGGGTGGGGCGCAGCAACACTTCGGCGTCACGCCGGATCTGGCGTGTTTCGGTAAGGCGGTCGCGAATGGCTTGCCACTCTCGGTGCTGGTCGGGCGTCGCAACATCATGCGGTTGTGCGAGGAGGCGTTTATCTCCATGACGTTTGGTGGGGAGACACTCTCGTTGGCGGCGGCGATGGTGACGTTGCGGGAGCTGGAGCGGCGCGACGTGATCCCCGGCTTGTGGGATAAGGGGCGACGGTTGCAGGAGGGATACAATCGTGCGGCGGAGATGGCCGGGGTGCCGACGCGCATGGTCGGCTTGCCACCACGTATGGTGCAGCGGTTTGAGGATCCGTCCGGCGGATCGCCGCTGGCGGTGCAGAGTCTCTTCCTGCAGGAGACAGTGAAGCGCGGGGTGTTGTTCGGGAACGGTCAGTTCCTCTGTGACGCGCACAGTGATGCGGACATTGAGCGGACGCTGTGTGTGTGTGAGGAGGCGTTCGGTGTAATGCGTCCGGCGATCGCGGGCGGTCGCGTGCTGGAGTTACTCGAGGGTGAAGTGATGCGCGAGATATTCCGGAAGCCGTGACCAACGAAACAATGTGTCAAGTGGCAGGTGTCTTGTGTCAAGGGAGTGGGGGGCATCCGGACGTTGCATGCGTTGCCCGGTACATGTCGTTCGTGACGCCTGACACTTTACACCTGACACGCACCTGTCAGGCGCAACCTGTGGCGTGAAGGCATGGCTCGCGTATTGTATGTCACGCTCGGCTATACGGTACATGATCGGCGCTTTCTGCAGGCGTTGGTTGGGCGGGGACACACGCTCTGGTGTTTGCCGCTGAGCGGCGACGCGGTGCGTCCTGAGGTGCCGCCGGTGCCTGATGGTGTGACGATGCCGGAGCCGGTGGTGCCGCGGGGTACGCGGTGTGGTAGGCGGCACATGATTCGGGCGGCGTCGGTGCTGCGGCGGGCGATTCGAGAAACCCGGCCTGATCTTGTGCATGCCGGACCGGTGCACCTCGGCGGCTTTGCGGCAGCGCTTGCCGGACATCGCCCAATGCTGGCGATATCGTGGGGCTGGGATGTGCTGCATGAGGCGCGGCGCTGTCCGATCTCGGCAGCGATGATGCGCTTCGCGCTGCAGCGGGCGGACGGGGCGGTGTGCGATTGCCGGACGGTGGAAGAACGGTTGCTCGCCATGGCGCCGGGCTTGCAGGGACGGATCGCGCGCATGCCGTGGGGCATTGATCTGGAGCGGTTTTATCCGGATGCGGCGCGCGCTCGGGAGATCCGACGGTCGCTCGGTTGGGAAGATAGGGCAATCTTTCTGCACACCCGCTCGCTGTCGGCGTTTTACGGCGCAGCAACGCTGATCGCGGCCGCTCGGGAGGTGGCGCGCACGGAACCGAGGGCTCGATTTCTGTTGGTGGGCGATGGGCCGTTGCAGGCAAAGGCGGAAGCGGAGTTCGTGCGCGATAGCGTGAGCGATGCCGTTCGTTTCCTTGGGGCTGTTGCGCCGGATCAGCTGCCGGACTATTTCCGCGCCGCCGACGTGTACGTCAGCGTGGCGCAGACCGACGGGACGTCGATCTCGTTGTTGGAGGCGATGGCGTCGGGGTTGCCGGTGATCGTATCGGATGTACCGGGGAATCGCGAATGGGTAACGCCGGGCGTCAACGGATGGTTGGTTCGCCCGGGCGATAGCCGGGCGTTGGCGGCGGCGTTGCGTGAAGCGATGGCTGACGGAGCGGCGCGCGCAGCGATGGGGCGAGCGAACGTGAAGGTTGCTGCGGAACGGGCCGATTGGTCCAGGAATGTGCAGCAGCTCTTTGCGTTGTACGATCAGGTGCTGGAGCGTTGAGTGGGCTTACGATGTCTGTTGCCGATGGGGAACGACGGTACGCCGCATCGCTCTCACTTGACGAAGGATCTTTTGTGTCGATGAGCACTGGCCGATCGCTCAGGATTGTTCCTCATCGGTGCAGGATTGGCTGAACAGTCGTGTGACAATCGCATCCGTTGGTCTGAGGAGGTATTGATGGGGGGGAAGGTTCGGATTGGAGATCGGTGGGTGGGTGAGGGAGAGCCGGTGTATGTCATCGCGGAGGTTGGCTCCAACTTCGACGGCAACCTCAAGCAAGCAAAGCGCATGGTCGATCTCTCCAAGGAGGTCGGCGCCGATGCCGTGAAGTTTCAGAGTTTCAAGCCGGAGCAGATCATCGCGCGAGAGGGGTTTACGCGTCAGGTGTCGTTTCAAGCGGCGTGGAAGAAGCCGGTGTGGGATGTATATCGCGAGGCGATGTTTCCGCGCGAGTGGCATCGGACGGTGGCCGACTATTGCCGCGCGGTCGGCATCGATTTTTTCTCGGCGCCGTACGATCGCGAGGCGGTCGATCTGCTCATGGAGCTGGGCGTGCCGGTCTTCAAGATCGGCTCCGGTGATATCACGTTTCTCTCGCTGCTGGAGTATATCGCGCGGCAGGGGAAGCCGATGATTCTGGCGACCGGCGCCAGCACGATGGCGGAGATCGACGAAGCAGTGCGCGTGATCCGCGGAGCGGGTAACGAGCAATTGATCCTGCTGCAGTGCATCACCAATTATCCATCGCCGTTCGACCAGGCGAACATCCGGGCGATGGTGACGTTGCGCGATGCGTTTCAGGTGCCGGTCGGCTACTCGGATCATACGCCGGGGAGCGTGGTGCCGTTGGGCGCGGTGGCGTTGGGGGCGTGTGTGATCGAGAAGCATTTCACGCATGACAAGTCGCACCCGGGACCGGATCATCCGTTTGCCATGGATCCAGGAGAGTTTCGCTCGATGGTGCGCGATATTCGGCTGCTGGAGCAGGCGCTCGGCTCGCCGGTGAAGGAGGTGGTACCGGCGGAGGCGGAGACGGTGGTGCTTCAGCGGCGGTCGTTGTATGCGGCGCAGGATATTCCGGCTGGCGCGCGGATCGAGGAGCGGATGGTGGAGGCGTTGCGTCCGGCGGAGGGTTTGCTGCCGAAGGAGATCACGCGGGTCGTTGGGCGGACGGCGCAGCGGGCGATTCGCCGGGGTGAGCTTCTGACGTGGGACATGGTGTAGCTGGCATCCCTTGATTGCCCCGAGATGACTGAGGCAACTCTGGAAAGGTTCTTCGCCGCACCGCTCGGCACGTCCCACCGAGCCGTACCTTCGCTCATCAGATTTGCTACGCTCCTCATCCGCCAAAGAAGCGGTAGCGGATGAGACCATGGCCGCTTCGCAAATCTGGCGTGCGGCTCAGAACTTTCCATGTTGCACCTAGATTGGAACGTCGTTACCTACTGGAGCGATCAGAGGTTGATAGAGTTGACGCAAGATGTGGAACGGGTGCGGCAGCAGTGGGATGAGCAGTACCGGCGGTTCGATGCGTCGAGTCGGACGGGTGGCCGTCCGCTGTCGAACTCGATTTTGGCGCAGACGTATGCGCGGCTCTTTCATCGCCTGGCCGTCACGCAGGATGATCTGGTGCTCGATGTCGGTTGCGGCAACGGTTTCTCGTCCAACCTGCTGACGCATCGGTACGGCTGTCGCGCCGTTGGGTTCGACATCGCCGTTGAGGGTGTGCGCATCGCGGCGGCGAACGCCTCGGCGCTAGGGCTGTCGCAGCGAACGTTGTTTCTTGTAGCCGATGCGCAGGCGCTACCGTTTCGCGATGGGGCGTTGACACGGATCGTCGTATGTCAGGCGCTCGGTTTCTTTCAGACACAGCCAATGCTGCGTGCGTTGCGTGGGCTCCTTGCGCCGTCGGGTACGTTGCTGGTGACGGACGTTGCTCCCGGTTGGTATGCATCGGATGCGGCGTCTCACCAGGTGACGTTGCAGGAGTTGTGCGAGCAGCTGTCCCTCGCAGGGCTTCGCATCACGGCGACCGGGACGTTCGGGTTGCCGCTGTGGCGATTGATCGTCAGAGTGTCGTATGCGGTGCTGACGCGCGTACGCGGTCCGCATGGACGCGTCGGCCGTTGGGTGGTTGGCGGCATGTTGCGGTTGGCGTACCGGTGTACCGCTGCTGAGCAGTGGATGTTGGGGCGCGTGTGTAACGGTTCGCATTTCTGGGTGTTGGCGGTCAGGGACGGGTGAGTCGCATGGGGAGCGGCGTGTCGGAGAAATCGGTCGGGCGCTCGCTGTACGAAGCTGTGTTGTACGGCATGTCGCGTCCGGTGCTGGCGCTCAAGGGCATGGCGATCATTCCGTTGCTGACCAAGACGCTGGGGCTGGCGGATTACGGCGTCTGGGTGTTGCTGACGACGACCGGCGCGTTGCTGATCGAGTTGATCATCCTGCGATTTCCCAGCGCTGTGTTGCGCCTGCTTCCCGGGAGCGGGCGGGAGCAGCTGGGGCGCGTATACGGCACGTTGCTGGCGGTGACGGCGGTGATGACGGTGGCTGTGTCGGTGCCGCTGGCGATTGGGGCGGAGCCGATGGGGCGCTGGCTGTTGCAGCGATCCGGCGCCGGCACCTACCTCTATCTGCTGGTCGCGTTGGTAGCGACCGAAGCGTGGTGGTTGTTGCTTTGCACCTATTTCCGGGTGATCGATCAGAACGTGCGGCACATCGGTGCTGAGCTCGGTTTTCAAGTCGTTGATCTAGCGGCGATGGCCATGGCTATCGTGGCGGGAGCTGGGTTGATCGGTGTGCTGATGGCTGGCGTGATTGTCCGTGGTGTCGCCACGTTGCTGCTGGCTGCTGTGGTGCAGCGCGAGCATGGGTTCCGGATGCCGAGTGCTCCGATCGCTACGGAGTATCTGTCGTACTGTCTGCCGCTCGTGGCGCCTGAGCTGATCTCCTGGGTGCTGAGCTTCGGCAACCGGTATTTTCTGGCGATGTATTGCGGCAACGAGATGGTGGGGATCTTCGGCATGGCGCACAAGTTGGCGTTTGCCGTGTTGATGATCAGCGGGGCGCTGGAGTTTGCGTTCCTGACGGAGGTGGCGGGACTGTGGAACGCCGGGGAGACGGTGCGGGCGACGGCGCGGTGGCGACGGGTGGCGCGCCTCTTCATCGGTGTGGCGGTGCCGTTGGCCGGATTGCTGAGCTTGTTGTCGCCGTATCTGCTGACGGTTCTCTCGACGCCGGAGGCCGGGCTGACGGCCTGGCGGATCGTGCCGTGGATCGCGGGAGCCGGTATCGCGTATGGTCTCTACGGGTATGCGATCAGCTGTTATCTCTTCGCCCGGCGCACTACTGTGCTGCTGCAGGTAATGGGGGTAGCCAGCGTGGTGAATCTGGTGCTCAACGCGTTGTTGGTGCCGCGCGCCGGCGTCATCGGTGCGGCGGTCGCGATGCTGGTGTCGTACGTTGGACTGATGGGTCTGGCGGTTTGGAGAGCCAGGCGGGATTTCGGATTTCCGATTGAAGGGGGCATGCTATTGAAGGCGTTGGCGGCGGTCGGCGTGATGGCGGTGCCATTTTGGATTATCGCGCCACAGGGGGCGGTGGAGTACGGGGCGGCAGCGTTGTTGGGTGCGGTCGGGTACGGTGTGACGTTCTGGTGGTTACGGGGGATGATGCCGGAGGAAACGGCGCTGCTTAAGGAATTGTGGACGCAGGGCGTGCGGCGCATCGGCGTGTCGTGTGCGGGGGTGACGCGGTGACGGTGGTGGATCGGCGGGCTCCATCGCAGACGGCGTCAACGGTCGTTGGTGAGCTGGAGGCGTTTTACAACGGCTCCGACGCATATCATCAGCATCTGCGGGAGCACGACCAGTCGTACTTTGCATCGTACTGTCAGTTGGTGCAGTCTGCCGTGACGACGGGCGATGTGATCCTCGATGTCGGGTGCGGGACGGGTGCCTCATCACAGGCGCTCGGTGACGCCGGGTATCGTTGCGTCGGCGTGGATCTCGCGCTTCGGTATCTGTTGGATGCGGTGGGGCGGCGCGCGCGCGACGTGTCGTTTGCGACGGGGCGGGCGGCGGAGCTGCCGTTTCGCGACGGTGTGTTCGCGGCCGTCGGTATGTGTCAGGTGATTGAGCATCTGCCGGATGTGGAGGCGGCGCTGGCTGAGACCGTTCGGGTCTTGCAGCCTGGCGGTGCGCTGATCATCTTGAGTCCGAATCTGCTGTCGCCGTTTCCGCCGTTGCGGGATCTCGCGCGACTGCTCGTCGGGCGACCGGGGCGACCGGGATGGGGCGAGCGTCCGGGGCAGGCATGGTCGTTGCTGTGGCAGAATTTGGCGCTGTCATGGCGGAAGGCGCGCAGCCGCGGCTGGGCGTTTACCTTCCGGCAACCGTGTCTGGATGGGCGCGTGATCGGCTGGGATGCCGACGCCGTCTTCTTGGCGAATCCGTTCGATCTGGTGGGGTGGTTGCGTCATCGCGGGTTTGGCATTGTGCGGGTGGCGATTGGTGCGAGTGCGGCCGGGCGTTGGGCGGCGCGTCTGACGCCGTATCTGGCTGGTGAGATGGCGATCATCGCCAGAAAGCCGCACAAGGCGTTCGTCGCAGACTGGCACAGGTAGCTCACTGCGAGCATCATACAGATGAAGACGAGTATGTGTGTGGTGTGGATGGCGTTCGTTCGGATCATGTGGTGAGGTAGCCATGGGATGGAGTGAGAAGGTTGGGTTAGGTTGGGCGGCAGTACGCTACCGTGGCATTCGCGGCGCGGGGAATTTGGTGGCGGCGATGCGGGATCTTTGGCTGGAGCCGGAGCGGGTGGCGTCGCAGGTGCATTACGCGCAGATCGAGCCGACGACGATCTGCAATCTCCGGTGCGTACAGTGCGACAATCCGTTCATTCCGAAGGAACGGGTGCGGCACATGACGCTGCCGCAGTTTGCCGTCATCCTCGACAAGCTGCCGTATCTACGCAAGCTGAGTCTGGTGGGGGTGGGGGAGACGCTGCTCAATCCTGATATCGTCGCCATGGTGCGTCTGGCGCGAGCGCGCGGGATCAGCGTTGGCTTCGCCACCAACGGGACGCTGCTAACGGAGGCGAAGGCCCGCGCGTTGGTAGGGGCGGGGATCGATTGGATCAACGTGTCGCTCGACGGGGCGACGCCGGAAACGTTTGAGCGCATCCGGGTCGGCGCCAAGTTCTCTCGCGTGACGGACAACGTGCGGTCGCTGGTGCGGGTGGTCGGTGATCGCCGGAAGCCGGAGCTGTCGGTCTGGTTTGTGGCGATGCAGGAGAACCTCCCGGAGTTGCCGGCACTGGTTCGACTGGTCGGGCGGTTGGGTGTCCGGCAGCTCTGCGTGCAGGGGCTGCATTCCTGGGGGAAGGCGTCGTGGCGGGAGCGGATGGCGGGGCGCAGCATACAGGGGATGGATGATGGCGCAACGACGCTGTTTCGCCAGGCGCTGGCGACGGCGAGTCGTATCGGCGTGCAGTTGCGATTGCTCAATCTCGGCGATGCCTCTGCCCGGCGCGGATGCAACTGGCCGTGGAAGGCGTTTTACGTGACGGTCGAGGGTTATGTCACGCCCTGCTGCATCCACGGGACCGATCCATCGGTGATCAACTTTGGCAATCTGTTGACGGATGAATTCTCGACGATCTGGAACGGCCCGGCGTATCAGGAATTTCGTCGTGCGCTCAAGTCACCTCATCCTCCTTCGATCTGCGTCGGATGCCCCAGTTATCACAAGCCGATGACGATCGCGTCGTGAAGCGGCTCGCGAAGCGTGCAATAGCTCGTCTCCTACCCGTATCGTCTCGCGCTCGTTTCGGCGTTCGCATTCTTCTCTATCACGCGATCGATCAGCCTGATCCTGCCGACCGGCTCGGTTTGCGCGTGGCGCCGGAGGCATTCCGTGCTCAGATAACGTGGCTGCGGTCATCGGGGTATCGTGTAGTGCCGCTGCGCAGCCTATTGGAAGCGTGTGATGACCAGGCGCCGCGCGTGGCCATCACCTTTGACGACGGGTACCGTAGCCAGCTCGTCGCCGCGTCCATCCTGGAAGAGTTTCGGTGTCCTGCCACCTTTTTCGTCGTACCTCGTTGGCTGGATGGTGACCGTTCGGGCAATGCGTATTGGGAGGACTGGGAGCATTTCGGCTGGGATGAGGCGCAGCGCCTGGTGGAACGCGGCTTCGAGATTGGCGCGCATTCAGCCACTCATGTTCGGCTCACGCAATGTCCGCTCGATCGGTTGCCGGATGAGGTGGGAGGGGCGAAGCGGCGGCTGGAGGAGCGGTTGGGGTGCATGGTGGCTAGCTTCAGCTATCCGCATGGCGATCATGACGAGCGGGTCGTGGAGACGGTGCGGGCTGCCGGATATCGCCTGGCGTGCACCAGCGTCTCTGGAGCGAACTATGCTCCATGGTCGTGGCTGAGGTTACGTCGGACCGAGATCTCCGGTGCCGATCGGCCGATTGATTTTCAGCACAAACTGGAGGGGCGGTACGACTGGCTCGGCCGTTGGCAGTTTTTTCGGCAGCGCGTGAAGCGTGAAGCGTGAAAACAACACCTCTTGGCGTTTGACGAACGACGAACAACGCTTCACGGGGTTTGAAACGCTTCACGAGGTGCGCTTCACGGTTGTGTGAAGGAGTTGCTGCTTTTGGTGGATAAATTTGCTATCATGCTGAGAATGCTTCGGTTCCATCCTTTATGCGTATCGTTGAACTCCGGAGTGCATCGCGCGTGAGGCGGTCTGCTGGTGGGGCGCGGCGGGGTCGCCTCAGCTGGGTGAGTGTGGTAGGGGCGCGGCCGCAGTTTGTGAAGGCGGCGATGCTCGAGCGGGCGGTGGCTGCATCGTCTGTTGCCAGACGGCGAGTCCGGCTCGTACTGGTGCATACCGGTCAGCATTATGATCGGCGGATGTCCGGTGTGTTCTTTCGCGAATTAGGGCTGTCCCACCCATCCGAGAATCTTAGTGTCGGCTCCGGCACACACGCCGAGCAGACGGCGAAGATGCTGGTGGGGTTGGAGCGCGTGTTGCAGCAGGAGCGGCCGGCGCTCGTCATCACGTACGGCGATACAAACTCGACGCTCGCCGCAACACTGGCGGCTGCCAAGCTTGGCACTCCGGTCGCTCATGTCGAAGCCGGTCTGCGCAGTTTCAACCGGGCGATGCCGGAGGAAATCAACCGTGTGGTGTCGGATCAGCTGTCGCAGTGGTGCTTTTGTCCGACGCAGACCGCTGTGCGGAACCTGGCGCGCGAGGGGGTGCGCGAGGGCGTTCATCTGATCGGTGACGTGATGTACGACGCGCTCGTGGCGTTTCGCGGTGCGGCTGGTCATCGGCGGGTGTCAGGCGGAAAGGGCGCCTATGCGTTGGCGACGATCCATCGGGCGGAGAATACCGATGATCCGCAGCGCCTGAGGGGAATCGTGAGGGCGCTGGGGCGATTGGGGATGCGAGTAGTCTGGCCGATGCATCCGCGCACTCGCGCGCGTCTGGCAGCGTTGGGCGTGACGGTCGGTGAGTCAGTCGAGGTGATCGAGCCGGTGTCGTATCTGGAGATGTTGGCGCTCGAGGAGCGTGCGGCGTTGATTCTGACGGACTCCGGTGGTGTGCAGAAGGAGGCGGCATGGCTCGGCGCGCCGTGCCTGACGCTGCGGACGGAAACAGAGTGGGTGGAGACGGTGCGCGCCGGAGCGAATCGTGTGGTGGCGCCAGGGGAGCAGACGATCGTCGCCGCAGTCAGGCGGTTGCTGAATGCGCCACGGCCGAAGCCGCTGATCGATGCGATCGGTCGGGGGCGTGCCGCCGAGCGGATCGTAGACGTGCTGTTGCGTGAGTTATTGTGATCGGGTTCAGCTGCAAGCCTCGAGAAGACTCAAGATCGTTTAGAGAGCGAAGATGGAGTCGGCGAGCGACCCTCGACACTCGACTTATGACCTTTGACTACAGCAATTCGTTGCTCGTGTTGTGTTGTTGGTCGATGGTCGAAAGTCGAAGGTCAAATGTCGCTTGCCGACTTGCGTTCGGTGTGCGTAGGAGCAGAAATTGACGAAGCGCGTTCTCATCACCGGCGTAGCGGGGTTCATCGGGTCGCACCTGGCCGAGGTGTTGTTAAACCGCGGTTGGGAGGTGATCGGGCTCGATAATCTGTCGCAAGGATCGCTGGATAATCTGGCTGGCGCGTTGCAGTGGCCGGAGTTCTCGTTCACGCAGGGCGATGTGCGGGATGAGCGCTTGGTGTCGGAACTGGCGACACGCGCGTCGGCGATCGCGCATCTGGCAGCGTACAAGATTCCACGGTACGGCGGGCGGCTCGACACGCTCGATATCAACGGCCGCGGCATGATGGCGGTGTTGGAGGCGGCGCGGCGCGTCGGGTGCAAGGTGGTCTTCACGTCCACGTCCGATGTCTACGGTAAGAATCCGACGCTGCCGTTCGAAGAGGATACGAGCGATCTGGTGATGGGATCGCCGCAGGTGCGCCGGTGGGCATACGCGGTGTCGAAGATGTACAGCGAGCATCTCTGCCTCGGCTACGGCGAGGCGCA
>Ga0247727_10017744_pt1 | contig 11288 bp, 11 predicted proteins | sample WisWelCaveWW1625_FD_202498 | JGI IMG/M metagenome (GOLD analysis project Ga0247727, IMG submission 202498) | Biofilm microbial communities from Wishing Well Cave, Virginia, United States - WW16-25 | ecosystem: Environmental > Aquatic > Deep subsurface > Groundwater > Cave microbial mat | place...
TTGGTGTTGTTTCATGGTCGCAGTTTTCCGGTCAGCGCAGGGAAGATGTCAACGAGCGGGCTCGCGCCCAGGACGCAAGGAGCGTCGCGCTCGCAGCGCTGGCGCGCGATGACATTGAAGCTCGTGCCAGTCTGGTTTTCGCAAAACGCCTTGCTGTCATAGCGCTTGATGAGATTGAGACAGGGATTGGTACCGAGGTCAATGTTCTCATACCTGACACCAAGATAATCAATAGGAACAGGGTCGATCTCAGGACGAACTCCTGCTTCCAAAAAGCCAAAGACTACCTTGGCGCCTTTTTGCGCGAGATACAAATGATTGAACAGCCGCGTGCGCGGGAAGTACTCAAAATTCATCGCAAGATTGTTTTTCTGGTGCAGGAATTTCATCACGTGCTGGCTGAGCGTCGCGAGCGGCTGGGTGAGCCGCGATTGCGTGTCCGGCGCGAGGTCAGGCAATGTTCCTGACTGCAGCCAGATGATGCTGTTGATTGCAGGATTGTTCCAGACAGGCTCATTCTCGCGGCACTTGGTGAACACCGTGCTTGTCTTGCTCACGGTTGAGCACGTCGTCATGCTCTTGTCCAATGCCTTCAGGAAGGATTTCGACGTGTCGTTGAGCGGCATGTTCAATGATGCGCCGAGCACCACTGCGGCAGGTGTTTTGAGCACGCACAGGCTGTTCACGCACGGCACGCTTGTGCCCATGATAAAGCAGGACTGGTCAAGGTAGCTTTCAACCGGCGTGTTCTGCAGCAGGTAGTGGTACTGGTTGAGCGCGCGGTCATACGTGTCGCAGAACAGCGTGAATTCCTCCTGCTGGCCCGCGAACTGCAAAAGCTGGAGCGCGACCTGGCGCGTGCGCGTGCTCCAGTTGCCCTGCTCGCACACAAAGTCCTTCACGTACTGCGTGGCATTCAGGCAGCGCGGGCCGTCAACAGGATTGTTTTGCGCAGTCGCCGTATACCAGCGCTCCAGATTGCCGTCATAATCCGGATTGCCCTGCAGGTGCACCATGCACTGGGTGTCCTGGGCGCAGGTGCCGGACATCGCCAAGTCCCACGACGTGCGGATGGGTACTTCCACCCAGTCTGCACCCAGTGCCGCAACTGCTGCCGGAAGCAGGATAAGCGCAAACGCCAGCACCGAAATGAGTTTGGTGTTCATGAGTCCTCAGTCAGGCAATGCATACTCTGTTGCCCTGCGCGTCTGTGCTACATACTGGTTCGCCAAACACAGGAATTTCTTGCGGAGCTGCCGACGGCAAATTGCAGACAAATCCGCGGTCGTTGATGCGGTAAAATGCATCCAGCGGCTGGCAGCGCGTGCCATTCCAGCACTGGTCAAACGCACAGCAGCCGGCCTGCCTGATGCCGCTCATGTTGATGAGCGCAGACCACTTGATGGTTTTCTGCAGTTCGCCCATGAGTTCTTTGGTGAATTCCCAGACGCCCTGGGGATTGCAGACTGCGTGAGGATACTGATGGCCAGGCACTGCATTGTTCAGCACTTCGCCGCACACGCCCAGGCTGTTGTTGATGAGCGTTTCATCAGTGTGCGAGTCCTTGAGCAAAAGCACTGTTGTGTTGAGCCTGCAGCCGAAGAATTTGCCGCGGTAATTGATGACCTTGTTTTGCACGGCAAACCTGCCTGACTCCACGTAGGTCTTGTTCCAGCACCCGCCCCTTCCCGCAGTTGCGGTCAGCGCAAGCGGGTCGTTGTAATACTCGCCGCGGTCGTCATTTTCGCTGCAGCACATTGAGCCGGTCCAGAAAAATCCTGCCGCCTCGCAGGAATCCTCGTCTTTCACGTCAAGGTCTGTTGTCCAGTCGCCGTCAGAAGCGCAGTACTGCAAACTGCTGGTGTTGAACACCTTGACATCGCCGGTTTCGCGCGTGTTGATGCTCGCGAACGCCTGCCTGCCGCCGCACTCAGTGATTGTTTTGTTCTCGCAGAAGTATTCGTGCGTTTCACCGCTCAGGTTGACGCCTGCAAACACATTCATTGCAGAGGCATCGCCGAACAGCGTGCCGCTGCCGCACTGCCAGACTTTCTTTCCGTCAGAAACCAGCGAGCTGTTTTCAGCGCAGCCAAAGAACTCGTGAATCTCCCCGGGTTCGCTGAGCGGCGCCCACTCCCATTCCCCTGCAGCATTCCTGCCGCACGTGGAATTAATGTTTGCGAAGGTCGGCACATTGACACACGTCTCTCTTCCCCCGGGTCTTTCCCTGGGGGCTGGCGTGCACACGCGCATCGTGCCGTTCTGGATGGCGCCGACAAACTGGCAGCCTGCATAGTCGCGCCCGCAGCATTTTCCCTGATACCAGTCAAAGCCCGCGTCCCAGCAGGTGCGCGCAGCATTTTCGTTCACGTCGCACAGGCTGTTGCCGTTCGTGTCAATGCACGCCCAAACCGCCTCGTCACCGTCAGGGTCTGTCGTCAGCTTCTTTGTATAGTCGGTGTCATAGCCTGCCCAGACGAGCGTGTTCGGCGTTGTGGTAGCGACGCGGAAGTGCGTGGAGCCGGGCGCAGGGTCAACAAGGTCGCTGATGAGGCCGAGGTTTTCCGGCTCATCCTCAGGAGACAGCCGCGCGGTGAGCAGTATCGGCACCATCCGCGCTTCCAGATACGCAAAACCAGAACTCCTGCTTCCCAGATAGCCGTTGAACGCAAATCTGTCTGCAAGCGTGCGGTTCAGGGAACGCTCGTATTCCACAGGCGCCTGGGCAACTGCAGAAAGGCTCCAGGATGTACTGTACACTTCAGTGCCGTTGCGGAACAGCGTGAACGCAAGACTATTTGAACCGCTGTGATGATGGGCAATGACTGGCGCGAACACAACCTTGTCCAGGGTTTTGTTTGCCCCGAATTCCACAGTTCCACCAGGACAGCACCCGCCGCCTGAAGTCCGGTAGAGCTCGGTTAGGGTGACGGTCACCAGCGTCGCGGCAACCGACGGGCTAAGCAAGAGCGCCAGAATCATGCATGTAGTCAATATACGCATTAGGTTCCCTCTTTTTCCCAATGACGGGGGTGACAGGTTTGGTTTAAAAACCCTTCTCTCGGAAGCCACCGAAAAATACTTAAACCATCCTGCAGGGGAAGTGCGTATGAACAGAGGCGTCGCAGTGGGCATTCTTGCAGTGCTCGCGCTTGCGGGCATAGCGGCATATTTTCTGCTGCCTGCACGCCTGCCCATACCCGTGGAGACACGCGAAGGCCTACTGCAATCATGCGTGGACGAAGGCGCGCGGCTGGGCGCATATGCCCAGGCAGTGCGTTCCGCTGATGCAGAACAATGCGATTCTCTTGACCGGCAGTATGCGGCATTCTGCCGCGCAAAAATCACAGGCAATGCCGGCCCGTGCCAGAATTTGGAGCCTGACCTGAAGCCAACGTGTGATGCGCTTGCCGCAGCCAGCAGCACTTCCTGTCCTGCGGGCGATGCGTTCTGCAGGGCGCTGTCCGGAAGCCGCGCAGACTGCGCAAACCTCGGACTGCTCCGCTTTTCGTGCGAGAATATGCTGGACCAGGATTTGTCTTATGCAGGCTCGGAAAAGGCACGGCAGGACTGCGCAAACAGCGTCATGCTCGAGGCAGTGCTGGAAAGCCGCGACGCGCGCAATTGCGAACTGGTAGAAAACACCGTGCTCCGCAATGACTGCGCCCGCACGCTTGCCCGTTAAAATCCTTTGACCGCTTCCTGCGCCTCTGCAGGATGCATGCCGAGCTCCCTGAAGAACGCCTGCAGGTCGTGCAGGGAACGCATCTGCCACGAGTCTACCGCAAAGCTCGCGATGACAGTCCTGACCTTGTACTTCCTGCACAGCACGATGTTCTGCATCATCCTGCCCAGCAGCCGCGCGCGCTCACTGCCCTTGCTGGCAAGCACGTCGGCAAAACTGAAGCCGATGGCAACGTTGTTTTTGCGCGCGAGCGCACACAGCACGTGATTAAGCCCTGAACCGCGCTGGTGCATGTAATCCTTGGGCTGGGTGCGTTCAGCAGAAAACAGCACATCTGCCGCGCCCTGCTCCAGCACCGCACGGTCATGGTCCGAGCACTGCACGAATGTCAGGATTCCCTGCTGCCTGAGCTGGCGGGCCTTGCGCGGCTCTGCAAGCACGGCGGTTTTCACTGCAAGCCCTTTCGGCGCTGCAGGAGAATGGCCTGCGAGCTCTTTCGAAGGATAGACGAGCACGAGCTTTTTCGTGCCGAGCTTTTCTGCCATCGCGAAAAACTCACTCTCGTTGTTGTGCGGAAAAACAATGTCCTGCATGCCGCGCGGTATCGTGCATAGCTATTTAAACGTGCGTGTTCACCGGAATGTCATGCAAGAACGCGTCCAAAAAATCCTTGCCCGCGCAGGCATTGCCGCGCGCAGGAAATGCGAAGAGCTTATCGCCAACGGCAAGGTCACGGTCAATGGCAACGTCATCAAGCTGGGTGACCACGCGGACGCCGAGCGCGACGACATCCGCGTCGGCGGCGAGCGCCTCCGCAAGGCAGAGGAAAAAAAGTATTACCTCGTGAACAAGCCGCGCGGCACCGTCAGCACCGTCATTGACCCTGAAGGCAGACAGACGGTCGTGCAGCTTGCGCCAAGAGGCGCGCGCGTGTTTCCTGTGGGCAGGCTTGACCGCGACGCAGAAGGGCTCGTGCTCCTGACCAATGATGGCGAGCTCGCCAACCTGCTGATGCATCCCCGCTACGAAGTGCCGCGCACGTATCACGTCACGCTCACGCGCGAAATCGCGCGCGAAGACGTTGAACGCCTGAGAAAAGGCGTGCGCGTCTGGGGCAGGAGATTGCAATTGCATAAGGTCGCGGTGCACACGCCTGTGCACGTTGAAATCATGATACACGAAGGCAAAAAGCACATGGTCAAACTCCTATTCAAGAATCTCGGTTATCGCGTCGCGCGGCTCAAAAGGACACAGATGGGAAACATCCTGCTGAAAGACCTGCCCTCAGGCGCGTGCAGGGAGCTGAGCAGTGCTGAGCTCAGCGGGCTCATGCGCGTCGCGCGCCAGGCTCAGGAGCGCGCACGCGCGGCATAAGTCATTCTGCGCAGGCTCGTCGCACTGCATGCAGAACGCAGGATTTTCTGACGTCGCAAAGCGCGCGTGCAGCTGCTCGCGGTTCTCCAAAAAGAGTTTGACAATGTTTTCCTTGATGCCCGGCTGTGCCTGCTCGCACTCATTAAGGAAGTCACGCACTGCATTCCTGAATCCCTCAGCCGAGCACGGGCACTTGCCGTACTTGACCGGAAACCTGCTGAGTTTGGAATACCGAATAACCTCGTCTTCGCGGATAAAATACAGCGGCTTGACACGCGGCACAAAGCGTGCGTCAGTGAAATTGTGGATTTTCGGACCGAGCCGCGCATTGAGCTCAGGGCGGTTCTTGAGCAGATTCATCAGCACGACCTGCGCTTCGTCGTCAAGATTGTGGCCGAGCACAAGCCTTGTTGTGCCCAGCTCGCGCGCCTTCCTGTTCAGCAGGTATCGACGCAAAACGCCGCACACCGTGCACGACTTATAGTTGTGTCCGCGCGCTTTCAAATAATCGCGGATAAAGCACAATGAGGCGCCGATTGCCTTGCGGAACGAAATCTCGTGCAGGGGAACATTGATTTTTTTGCACACCGCGCGGATGTTTTCCAGGTTCTGCTGGGTGTAGCACCCGATATGCGCATCAACCGTAACCGCCTCGACAGGATAACCGAGCTTGTGGAGCACGTGCAAAACCGCGGTGCTGTCCTTGCCGCCGCTCACTGCCACAAGAATCTTGTCGGTTTTGGAAAACAACTGCCTCTGCTCAATTGTTTCTTGCACGCGGCGCTCAAACTCCTGCGCAAACAGCCTGTCGTCCTCAGTCCACACGACCTGCTCAGGCTCGGTCGGAGTCAAGCAAAGACTCAATGCGCTTTCGTTCATTTACGATATCCTCCTTGTTCATTCCGGATAATGGGCGAAGCACGAGCGCATTTAAGCTTACCTGTCGGGCATTGTCCAGCGTGTCATTCAGCACCACTGCCTGCGCCCTGTGCTTCGCGAGAAGCGCATCAATGTCTGCATTTTTTTCCTGAGCCTGAGGACTCGGGGCAAATGCGTCCAGCAACGAAAGGTCAATGTCCTGCACCATCACTGGAACGATTGAACAGCCCCGCTTCATCACGAGCAACGCAGCGAGTACGGATGCATCATTTTCGATAAGCGCGAGCACTGTTCCTTGCGAACCCACCGGCATGCCGCCAGGTCCCTCGGTTCTGTCTGCAAGCGCATAGATTTTGCCGTCAATGATTTCCAGCTCGATGTTCACGGTAGGATTTTGCATCCTGACTTTTGCTTTCGTGACTGCGCCAAGCTTTGCACCGAGCTGGATGCACACGTCCTGCGACGTGAGCGGAAAATTCTTGTCAGAACGCTGGCACGTGATGCGGAACGTGTCGTTTTCCGTGAGCCGTTCGACCTGTGCTTTCGTCACGGCAAGCGCGTCGTCAACGGTTTTTCCCGCGGGAACTGCCTGCGAAAACGAGGCAATGCCGAACACGCGGCGCAAGGCAACGCAGGGATTGTCTGTTTCGATAAGGATTCTGCCGAACAATCGCCTGACTGCGTGCGGAATGCTGTGATGCTTCAGGCAAAGCTCAATATTCTGAACAAGCGCGCGCTCAAACCGCTCGCGATTCCTGCCCTTAATGCCGATTTCAGCGTACCTTACCAGAATCACCATGGTGTTTGGGAAGCACATTCGCTCTTATATAAATAGCCCGAAACCTTTTTAAATACCCTCTTAGCAGTTCGTCGTATGGTTGAAGGCAAGAAGCGTTCCCGCACCATGCGGCGCATTCACGTGCGCACGCCCGGCGGCAGGAACGTCGTGCACTACAGGAGGAATCGCAAGCCCAGCAGGGCGCACTGCGCCAGCTGCGGCACGGTTTTGCACGGCATGAAAGCCATCGCGCACAGGGCGCTTCGCGCCCTGCCCAAGACCGCAAAGCGGCCTGAACGCCCATACGGCGGGCAGTTCTGTTCTGGATGCGCGCGCCGCACGATTATTGAACAGGCAAGAAAGTGAATGCTCTCGGGCACCCGGTAACGAACCCATTACGGAGAGCGGAGAAAACACCATGATTAACATTGGACGAATTTGCGTGAAGACCGCCGGCCGAGATGCCGGAAAAAAGTGCGTTGTCGTTGACGTGCTTGACCAGAATTACGTTCTCATTGACGGCGAGACCAGGCGCAGGAAGTGCAATGTCATGCACCTTGAGCCCCTGGACAAGACCGTTGACATCAAGAAAAACGCGAGCCACGCAGACGTCGCGAAAGCCTTTGAAGCGCTCGGCTGGAGTGCGCACGCGCCCAAGACCAAGGCAAAGAAAGCCGCCCGACCGGTGAAGGCGCGCAGGAGCAAGCTCGCCGCGCAACCCGCGGCAGCAACCGCGAAGAAAGAAGCAAAGCCTGCGGTAAAGCCTGGCGTTGAAAAAAAGCCGGCCGTGAAGAAAGCGCCTGCAGAAAAGAAGGCTTAAGCCTTCATCATGTGCAGAAAAAGTTCTGTCAGGTTGAGTTCTGCTGCTGCCACCGGCATTTCCAGGTTGTGATTGCTCAGCACCTGCGGATGCAGTTCGCCGAGCGTGGCGATGGCATGACCGTCTACTTTGATGCTGGCGCACCTGCCGGGAATGAAACTGCCGTGCTCTGCATCGGCAAACTCAACCTGCACGCCCAATGCGCGGAACAATGATTCCATCAGCTGCCTGATGTCGGTGTAGTCCGCCTTCGGATGCGCCGCGACCATGCTGAGCATGACCGGCTCTGCGACCTGCGTCGGCGTCTTGCTGTTGTGCTGGAACACCGTGCCCATGCTGAAAAGCTTTTGCGGATACTCCTTCATCTTGTTGGTCTTGAGCACCTCAAGCATGCTCGGCAGCAGCCACGCCCTGAGCGCATTGTAGTCAACCGTGAGCGCGTTCGTGAGCTCAATCACGTCCACCTTGTGGTTCATCTGCCTGGTCTGCGCAGGAACATTCGTCAGATGATAGGTGTGCGCTTCCAAAAGCCCGAGCCCGGTCAGGAAGTTCGCAAGCGTGTTCTGGAACGCGCTGAACGCATCCTCTGCGGCAACTGTAGCGACTTGCGGAATCTCAGGAACAAGCAGGTCATAACCGTACGCGATGGCAATGTCCTCTGCGAGGTCAACCTGGTGCATGATGTCTGCGCGATACGCAGGAATAAGCACGTTCTTGTTCTGATAGCCAAAGCCCATGCGCTCAAGCAATTTCTTTGCCTCTGCCTCCTTGAGCTCAAGCCCGAGCAGGGTGCTGACAAAGTCAAGGTCCAGCTTTATTTTCCGCGGAGACAGGTCAGGGGTCGTCAGCTTCTTTGCGTACTGCACGTCCACGGCAACTATTTTGCCGCCCATGTCTGCGAACATCGTGACGAGGATGTTAAGCACGATCCTGAGCGTGTGCAGGTCAAAGCCCGAGCACTCGATGAACACGTCTTTGGTCACTGGCTCGACCTTGCCCGTGCGCTGGGAGTTCACGATAGGCGGCACGCTGAGCACTTCGCCTTTTGCGTCAATGAAAACAGGGAATTTGCTTTGCCCTTCCAGCAGGTGCGCATATGCCCTACCGGTTGGGTGCTGAGCGAGCAATTGGCGTGCGTTCATCTGCCGCGTGCCATCCAATGGGACAAACACAATGTCCTCGGGCTTTTTCGCGCAATAGCGCACCGGGAATGTGATTTTGTCCAGCGGATAAACGCCGATAGCGCCTTTCTTGCGGTTGCGGAAGTACGTGACGTGGAGTTTTTCCTGCGCCTGGATGATTTCCCTGATTTTTTCGTCATCCAGCTTCAAGCCCTTGATGACCGCGCAGACTGTAAACGGCCGCACGCTTTTCACTGACGAATCAACAATGACCGCATACCGCTCTTTCGCGACCTTGTACTCACGCAGTCCTGTCCGGACGCCAAGGAACGAGCTGAGCGAGCGGCCAAGCCCCTGCGCGCTGAGCCAGTCAGGCCTGTTCGGGGCAATGTCCACCTGCACTTCGCGCTCGAGCAGGGCATCAACAGGAGCGCCCATCATGCTGAGCTTGTGCTCAAGCTCCTTATCAGGCAGCTTTTTTCCGACGAGCTTCAGGAGCTCGTTCTTGTTGACCGTGATTGCGCTCATTCAGTTCACCCAGAGTTTTGCCTCGCGCAACTGCTGGACATCGTTCCTGTAAATGTCGCGGAGGTCAGTGATTTTGTAATAGTCAGTGATGATGCGCTCCATCCCAAGCCCCCATGCCAGGACCGGCACTGCCTTGCCGAGCAATGGTTGGACGACTTCAGGACGGAAAATGCCTGCCCCGCCCAGCTCCACCCACTCATTCCTACCCGGGTGCAGCACGTCCACTTCCATGGACGGCTCGGTGTACGGGAAGTGCGACGGTCGCAAGCGCACGTCCTTGAACCCCATCTTGAGGAAAAACTCACGCACATATCCCTTGAGGTTGCGCAGGTTTGCCTTCGGGTCAACCACAATGCCTTCAACCTGGTGGAACTCAAACAAGTGTTTCCAATCAAGCGTTTCATTGCGGAAGACTTTTTTGACGCTGAAGAATTTCGCGGGCAAATCATTCTCGGTGAGGCGCGCGACTGCCTGCGCGCTGAGCACGGTGTTGTGCGTCCTGAGCAACAGTTCTGCCGCCTTGTTTTCGCTCCACGGCTGCTGCCAGCCTGTGCTTCCTGTTTTGCCGCCGTATTCGTGCACTGCCTTGACTTCCTTCACCAGGCTCTTGTCCAGCGCGCCCTTGCTCGGATGTTTGAGGAAGAACGTGTCCTGCATTTCGCGCGCAGGATGGTCCTGCGGGATGTACAGCGCGTCCATGTTCCAGAACGCGGGCTGGACAATCGTGCCGGTCATTTCCGTGAATCCCATGTCGCGCCAGATGTTCCTGATGCGGTTGATGGCGTCGCTCACGAAATGCCTTCTGCCGCCCGTGACGTGCGGCACCTTGACCGTGACGTCATATCTTCTCAGCGGCTTTTTCTTCCACTCGCCGGACTGAATGACCTGGGGCGTGAGCGAATCAATTATTTTTTCATCGCGAATGCCGGTTTCCGCGAGCTGTTTCCCGAGCGGAAGCAGGATGGCGCGCTTGTCCTTGTGCTGCTCCACCTTGATGATTTGCCTGCGCGAGCGCAATTGCTGGACTGCTTCTTTTTCCTGCGGTGCGAGAGCCGCGAGTTCCAGCGGGAATGCCCTGCGCAGCAGCGATTCTTCCAGAAATTCCTTTTTCAGGGCGGCTTTTCCCTGGTCAGTGAGCTTGACCTTAAGCTCCTTGTCCTTGGAAATGCTGATGAGCGCCTTTCTTCTCAGGAGCCCGAGGCAGATGTTGAGCTCGTCTCCGGAAAGCTTTGCTTTTTCCGCGAGCCTGCTGACCGCAAGCTCCTTGTCGCCCAATGCCTGCAGGAATCTTCGCTCAGGCAGGCCCTGTTTTTGGTAGAGCTCGCCGTTCTTGTCCAGAATGACGACATCGCGCGCGGTCGTGTCAACCCTGATGAGCTTCTTGTTCTCCAGCCATTGCAGGGCGCGCACGACTTCAACGTCCTTGAGCCCGGTGGCTGAGCAGAGTGCGGGCACGGTGGCGTGCTTGTCCAGCGCTGGAAGTACTTTGCGTTCCAGCGGGTGCAGGCTTTGCGCAAGCTTGTCGAGGTTCATCTGTTCCCTAGCGACTGAAAGGAAAAAAAGAGAAACATGGCGTCTTTACTTGGCAGGCTTCATGTTCTTCCACGCCTGGTCAAACAGGTTTTCCATGGCGCCTGCAAAGAACGGCGTGTTGACCCAGATGCCCACGTCATACGTCGGGTGGACTTCCTTGTCGTCCAGGATCATAAATATCAGGTCCTTGCTGTCCACGATGCAGAAGCGCGCCTTGGAATCCGTGTGCCTGACTTCGGCAACCTCGGACACTTCCTTGAGCGAGTCCTTGGTTTCCTTGGTCATCGGCGCGGCAATGCGCACCTTGACGCCCTTCTTCCGGAGCTTCTCAAACACCGGCTTGAGGCCTTCCACTTTCCTGAGGAAGCCCTGCGAAGTCGTCATGATGGTGACGCTCTTTTCTGCATTGCGGATGGTCAGTTCGAGGTGGTTGTACAGGTTGTGCCTGCCGCGCAATGAGCCCGCGAGGTCTGCCGGTTCCACCATCTCAATGCCCTGCGTGTGCAGGACATTCAGCTCGGTGAGGACATCGGTGGTCTTCAACTGTTCCAAGCGCTTGACGCGCTCGTC
>Ga0247727_10017745_pt1 | contig 11287 bp, 9 predicted proteins | sample WisWelCaveWW1625_FD_202498 | JGI IMG/M metagenome (GOLD analysis project Ga0247727, IMG submission 202498) | Biofilm microbial communities from Wishing Well Cave, Virginia, United States - WW16-25 | ecosystem: Environmental > Aquatic > Deep subsurface > Groundwater > Cave microbial mat | place...
CATTCGCCAACTCTAGCGCCACGCCCGCGCTCTCGTGGCCTTCCTCCTGCATTTGCTGCAGCCTGAGCTTGCGCGAAGAAACCACGGCGGTTTCCGACATGGAGAACACGCCGTTGAGAATGATGAGCAAAACGATGAATAGAATTTCAATGGTCATCCGTGGCCCTCACAGAAATGAACGATACCAGCATTATTAAAAATGCCGCATCAGACGTCTATACTTATGCGATCAACAAACTCCAAAAAAAGATGCAGGTCTTTGGAGAATCCTTCATGCACCTCATTGAGTTGGTTCAACAGCTTTTCCACCTGCTCAGCGTCGAGGTCGTATGGATAAATATTCCGAACGACGTGCCGAAACGAAAGATAGTTGCCGAGCTGATCGCGTAGCGTTTTCGAAATGACTGGCGGGCGCAGATTTGGAACTTCGATCGCAACTTGGTCGAGCAGGTCTTTGTGCCATCTTTCGCCTGCAGGCGTGTCACCATCGATCTTGACGGTTATCGCGCGCAGCATGCGTTCAATGCCGCTGTAATAGGATTGCAAGTTCATCGCCGCGGCGTCCACGTAAATTTCGATCTCGCCGTACTGCTTGCGATCTTCGAGAATCTTTTGAAAGAGTTTTTCTAACTTTTCAAACTCTTCACGCAATTCTTCTTTGAGCACGAGATAACGCACGGTCATAGTTTGATCCCTTCTCGTAAAATTGCATGGCGTAATGCGGGGCGGCAGGCAGCAAGCTGCAGCAAGTCCACGGAGAACTCACCTGCCATTCTTAAAGCTTGGAATACCGCCGTGAAATAATCTTGGGATGGAATACCGTTGGCAGCCAAATCAATGTCAGAATGGGCGTGAAATTCGCCGTGCCGAAGAGTGGATCCGAACAGATAAACTTCCGTTGCGCCGAAATCACATCGCAGCATGGCGGCGATTTGTTCGGCGATGGCACTAGCCACTAAGCGACTTTGTTCCAAAGCGGCCTTCCGCTCGGCTTCGCGTTTTTTATGAGCGGTGATGTAAGTAGAATACTCCATGAGCGTGTAGTTGTAGTTTGTGTGTCATGTTTTCGGTTGAAGATAGAGAACTGATTGATCATGAGCAAGAGCGGGATTGGAGCAAATTTTATTATGGAGAAATAGCTCTGCCTCCCTCTCGCGAAATTTGCCTTGAAATTTTGCCGAGGCGGTGCTACCATGAGGCGCGCTAAATTCGAGCGAGCCGATCTTTAAAATGCGCTCGTAGTGACGCCTTCAGGCGTTTGCCGGCGCTAGCTTGAAATGCCTAAAGGCATCACTACGAACGTTCATTCTCATGCTACGGAATAACCTCGAGAAGGAGCTTGCTCAAGCTCCGAAGGCGTATCACCTGACATGTGAGGAGAAGGATGATGTTACGAACCCGCCCGTTGTTTCGCTTCGTTGTGCTCTTCAATCTGCTTCTTGCTGGTAGCCTCTTCGCGCAAACCGCGCCGACCGAAGGCTTGCGCGACAACACGCCGAAAGTCCACGCGCTCATCAATGCGAAGATCGTCACCAGCGCGGGCGTGGTGATTGAGAAGGGCACGGTTGTCGTGCGCGACGGCGTAATCGAAGCCGTGGGCGCGACGATTACACCGCCGGCGGATGCGCGCGTGTGGGATTATGCGGGCCGTACGATTTATCCGGGCTTGATTGAATCGTATTCGAATATCGGCCTTGCGACTCCCGAAGCGCCGCGATCAGGACAAAGTGGCCAACCGGCGCAAGAGCAAAAACGCAGCAGCGCGCAACATTGGAATCCTTTGATCAGAGCGGAAGAAGACGCCGCGGATCGCATTGCGATTGATAAAAAAGATGCGAAGACTTTGCGCGATCTCGGCTTTGGCGCGGCGCTCGCAGTTCCAGCTAAGGGAATTTTTCGCGGCACCAGCGCGCTCGTGAGTCTCGGCGACGATGCGCCGTTGCAAGGTTCGTTGCAGCCTGAAGTTGCGCAACACCTTGCTTTCGAAACCATGGGGTTTGATTTCACCACGTTTCAATCGCGCTATCCCACCTCGTTGCTCGGCGCGATCGCGCTCACCCGCCAAACTTTTATTGATGCGCAATGGTATCAAGAAGCGCAAACCGCGTATCGCAAAAATCCCAATCAAAGCCGACCCGAAGAAAATCTCGCGCTCGCTGCGGTGGCAACGGCGCAAGCGAGCCGCAAGCCTTTCCTCTTTGAAGCGGAGAACGATAAAAATTTTCTGCGCGCCGTCACGCTCGCGCGCGAGTTCAATGTGAATCTTTGGGTGCGCGGCAGCGGGCATGAATACCTCCAGCTCGATCACATCAAACGCGCGAATGTGCCCCTCATTCTGCCGCTCGATTTTCCCGAAGCGCCCACGGTTGATACGCCCGAAGACGCGGTGAATGTGGGCTTCGAAGAATTGCAGCATTGGGAAGCCGCGCCCTCGAATCCCTATTGGGTTCATCAAGCCGGATTGAGTTTCGCGTTGACGACGAACAAGCTGAAGAAGCCGAGCGATTTTTGGAGTCGCGTGCGCAAGGCGATTGAACGCGGCCTGCCTGCGGAGGCGGCGTTGGCCTCGCTCACGACCGTTCCGGCGAAATGGTTCGGTGTGGAAAATCGCCTCGGCAGCATTGCACAGGGCAAGATTGCGAATTTAATTGTGACCGACGGCGATCTCTTCGGCGAAAAAACTTCGATCATGGACGTGTGGGTCGATGGCGGTCGCTACGAAATCAAAAAGCCCGCGCTCGTTGATTTGCGCGGCAAATGGGAAATGACGCTGACGCTGCCCAACAATCAAACCGAAACGCTTGCGCTCGATCTCAAAGGCACGCCGGAAAAATTGAGCGGCGAGCTGGCGAAAGACAAAACCAAAGTCAAACTCGGCAAAGCGTTGTTGGAAGAACGCCGCCTCGCGCTCATGTTCAAAGGTGATTCGCTCGGCAAGAATGGCGTGTTGCGTCTCTCCGGCCTCGCGAGCAAAGATGAAGCAGCGGGCGAAGGCACGCTTGCGGATGGCGCGGTATTCATATGGAGCGCAAAGCGTAAAGAAGCGTTTGTTGAAAAAGAAAAAGAGAAGAAAGAGAGCAGCGTTGCCGCGAAGTTTGAGTTGAACAAAATTTTTCCGCGCGGCAGTTTTGCGCGCAACGGCATTCCAACCCAAGCGGAAGTTTTGTTCATCACCAATGCAACGATATGGACGAGCGGCTCTCAAGGCAAGTTGGAGAATGCCGACATGCTGATGCGCGCAGGCAAGATCGCGCAAATCGGCAAAGGCCTCACTGCTCCGGCGGGAGCAGTGGTGATTGACGCCAACGGCAAACACGTCACGCCCGGTTTGATCGATGCGCATTCGCACTCCGCCGCGGATGCGATCAACGAAGTCGGCCAAGCCGTGACCGCGGAAGTGCGCATCGGCGACGTGATCGACGGCAAAGACATCAACCTCTATCGCGAGCTGGCGGGCGGATTGACGATCGCGCACGTGATGCACGGCTCCGCGAATCCGATTGGCGGGCAGAATCAAACGCTCAAGCTGCGTTGGGGCGCGGATGCCGAAGGCTTGAAGTTCGCGGAGACGCCGCCCACGATCAAGTTCGCGCTCGGTGAAAACGTGAAGCAGAGCAATGCGCAACGGCCGACGAATCGTTATCCGCAAACGCGCATGGGCGTGGAGCAGCTCATTCGCGACCGTTTCAAAGCCGCGCAGGATTACGAGAAAGAGTGGGCCGCGTTCAATGCCAAAAAGAAAGACGGCCTCACCATTCCGCCGCGCCGCGATTTGGAATTGGAAACGCTGGCGCAAATCTTAAAAGGCGAGCGCTTCATTCATTGCCATTCGTATCGCCAAGATGAAATCTTGATGATGGTGCGCCTCGCGGAAGAGTTCGGTTTCAAAGTGGGCACGTTTCAGCACGTATTGGAAGGTTACAAAGTCGCGGACGCGATCAGCAAGCACGGCGCGGGCGCTTCGAGTTTTAGCGATTGGTGGGCGTACAAGTTTGAAGTGTACGACGCGATTCCCTACAACGGCGCGCTCATGCACGACCAAGAAATCGTGGTTTCTTACAACTCCGACAGCGACGAGTTGGCGCGACGCTTGAACGTTGAAGCTGCGAAAGCGGTGAAGTATGGCAATGTGCCGGAAGAAGAGGCGCTCAAGTTCGTCACGCTCAATCCCGCGAAGCAAATGAAAGTCGAGCGCTACGTGGGCTCGCTCGAAGCGGGCAAGCACGCGGATTTTGTGATTTGGAACGGCTCTCCCCTTTCAACCTATTCGCTGTGCGAGCAAACGTGGATCGAAGGCCGCAAGTATTTCGACCGCGCGGAAGATTTGCAAATGCGCGAGGCCATCGAAAAAGAGCGCGCCGCGTTGATTCAAAAAATTCTCGCGTCGAAAGATAAAGGCGGAGAGGGCAGCGCTACGGAGGGAGAGAAGCCGACGCAACAATTGGAGTGATGGAGTCTTGGAGTGGTGGATTGTTGGAGTTTCATCTCGTGACCAAACTCCGTTTGCTCTTCAACCGCCTCCTCAGAAATTGTCATTCAGAAGGAATCCTTTTCAGTGCTGGAGAGATACGCCAGTGCTCAAAAAGATTCCTTCTGAATGACACGCGAGGAGGGGAAGTGCAATCTAGATTTCGCTCGGAGCAATAAGCGGGCGGGCATCTTTGAAGCGGCGAATGAATTTGTCGAAATCTTCGACGCGCCCGGCATCCACATCGGCTTCTTCGAGCAGTCTCTCAAATTCGCGCGCGGAAATTTTGCGCGCGACTTCACGCGCATCGATCAGCTTGATTTCGGGCTTGCCCTTTTTGGTGAGCAACATGGGCTTGCCGGAGCGACGCAAAGCGTTGACTGACCGAACTTGATGAGTAGTGGCTGACATTGTTTATAATCCTCTCTTTTGGTTTTAAAGTTGGCGCAATCTAAATGAAAGCCGCCGCAGTTGCAATTTGAAATTTCCCGCTTCACTCTCACAAAGGAGCCGAGTATGTTGCAGCACACTTTTTCGCATGCCTCAACCGGACGGTCGCGTAGATTTGTAGCGCAGGCATCTTGCCTGCACAATTTGCAGACTGGAAGTCTGCGCTACGTCATCATCTTCGCGATTGCCATACTCGTTTTGATAACGACTGCATCATCCTATTCCCAAAATTACGGCCAAGTTCCCGCGGTGCCGCAAGCGCAGCCCATTGCACTCGTCGGCGCAACCGTGCATCCGGTGAGTGCTGCGCCCATCGAGAACGCAACGGTCGTGTTCGATCACGGCAAGATCATCGCGCTCGGGCAGAATATCACAATACCCGCAAACGCACTTCGCATTGAGGCGAAAGGCAAACACATTTATCCTTCTCTCATTGCCGCGAATACGACGCTGGGTTTGATCGAGATCGGCGCCGTGCGCGCGACGAACGATATGAGCGAAACCGGCGCGATCAACCCCAACGTGCGCGGGAGGTCGCGGTCAATCCCGACGGCGAAATGATTCCGGTCACGCGCTCGAATGGCGTAGCGCTCGCAGTGAGTGTGCCGCAAGGTGGCATCGTTTCCGGCACCTCGGCGTTGCTCATGTTGGATGGCTGGACGTGGGAGCAAATGACGATGAAAGCGCCGCTCGGCATGCACGTAAACTGGCCGAACATGACGCTGCGACGCGGCGGTTTCGGCCCAACGCAAAGCGACGAAGAGCAACGCAAGCAGATGGAAGAGAATCTCAAACAGCTCAAAGAGGCGTTCGCAGCGGCGCGCGCTTATATGAAAGCGAAAGAAGCCGAAGCGCAGAAAGGCGCGGCGTATCATGAAACCGATGCGCGCTGGGAAGCGATGATTCCGGTATTAAAAAAAGAGATTCCGGTGTTCGTGAGCGCGAATGAAGTGAAACAGATTCAAGCCGCGGTGCAATGGGCGGAAGATGAAAATCTGCGCTTGATCATCGTCGGTGGCCGTGATTCCTGGCGCGTCGCGCGCTTGTTGAAAGAGAAAAACGTTGCGGTGGTTTATGGGCAAGTTCACAATCTGCCGAGCCGCGCGTGGGAAGCCTACGACACGCCTTTCACCACGCCGAAGAAGTTGCACGAGGCGGGCGTGAAGTTTTGCCTCGCGAACTTCGACAACTCGAACGTGCGCAATCTGCCTTATGAAGCCGCGACGGCTTCAGCTTACGGCTTGCCGAAAGAGGAGGCGCTCAAGTCGATCACTTTGCGCGCCGCAGAAATTCTCGGCGTGTCCGATCGCGTCGGTTCATTGGAGGTTGGCAAAGATGCGACGCTCATCATCACCACCGGCGACCCGCTTGAAATCACCACGCAAGTCGAGCGCGTCTTCATTCAAGGCCGCGACATCGATCTCGGCGACAAGCACAAAGCGCTCTATCGCAAGTATTCCGAGAAGTATCGGCAGTTGCAAAACGTGAATAGCGGCGTGAAGCCAACGGGAACGAATTGAGGCGCATGCCCCCTGGAGCAGAGTCCATGGACGAACTAAAAAATTAAAGTCAGAATGAAAGTCGGTTTTTTTCCAACGGATAGATCAAGACCAACGGATGAAGAGAGAATGAAGTTTAATCCGTTGGATTTAATCTATCCGTTGGAGGCCGCTCGAAAGGCCGATGATAGCTGAGATGAATTGACAACCTAGCGAGGAAAAATTATCATGCAGCAAAAGGGCGCGCTTTTTTTAGCAGCGATGTTGCTGAGTTTTACCTTTGCCGCCAACCCTCGGCACGCGCCGACGCAAAGCGAGAGCGCGAAGAAAGGCCTTTTTACCTTAGTCGAAGGCGACGTGAAGAAAAAGCCAATCACCGCGGAAGATTGGATTCGCGCGCAGAAGAACGCGGACGTGAACGGCGGCGATCGCGTGCGCACGCTGTTGCAATCGCGCGCGGAGATGCAGCTGGCGCAGTTGGACGTCATTCGGCTTGCGCCGCAGACGACCATCGACATTGTGAAGCTCTATGAAGAAACCAAAGATAAAAAAATTCAGACGCAGCTTAATTTGAAGGAAGGCGACATTTGGGGCAAGGTCAAATCCGTGGACGCGAGCTCCAACTTCGAAGTCAATTCGGATTTTGCCGGCGCGGCGATCACGGGCACGGTGTTTCGCGTGAGCCATGACTCCGCGCTCGCGGAAACCCAATTGAAAGTTTACACCGGCGAAGTGCGCATCAGCAACGTGCCGGAGAAGATGGGCGCGCTCACGCCGCAGGACGTGGCCCCAACGCGCGTCGAAGGCCCGCGCCAAATTCCCGGCCCGATGCAAATCTCCGCGGAAGAGTGGCTCTATCTCGTGAAGTCGTATCAGCAAATCACCATCGGCACGAACGGCCAGGTGAAATCCAAAGGCGTATTCAAACGCACGGACCGCGACGAAGCGAGCGACTGGGTGAAGTGGAATTTGCAGCGCGACCGGCTGCGATGATAATTCCCCCCTTGAGGGGGGCCAGGGGGGTGTCGCTCGGTAGCGATTGCGAAGTGAAGTGTAAAAATAATGATGCGAGTGGCGATGAATTTGACTAACCTCTTTGCCATTAACAACACCCCCCGAACCCCCCTCAAGGGGGGAATTGCATTCGTATAAATCGAGGTTGGCTTCCGGCATGCTGAGAGTCAAGTTGAAGCGCCTCGCAAAGGCTGTGGTGATCGCTTTGTTGGCGCTGCTCCTCGCGCTCGCGGGCGTGGTGATGTTCATTCGCCTCAAATATCCTTCCGAGCGGCTGCGGCAAATTTTGATCGCCACGCTCGCACAGAAGTATCATCTGCAAGCGCAGATCGAGTCGTTATCCTTCCAGCTCTTCTCCGGCTTCACGCTCAAACACCTCACCCTTGCCGCCCTTGGGCCAAACCAGGCTGCGCCGCCTGCCGGCTTTCATCATGTTCTCGCGATTGAAGAAATAACGCTGTCCTATCGCTGGCGCTCTTTGTTCGCGAGGCGTTTGGATATCGACGCGCTGACGATTTCTCGCCCGGTCATTTCATATTGGCAAGCCGCGGATAGCTCCACCAATCTTGACGCCTTCGTTCGTGCGTTGAGCGATACCACCTCGACTGTGCGCGATACTTCCGCGACGAGTTCGCCGGTTGAAGTTAACTTGCGCACCATCGCGCTTCATGATGTGCGAATCAACACCGCGTTCGCGACCGCAGCGGATACGCAGTTCTTCTCTCTCGGGCCGCTCGCGCTCACGGTCGATGATCTGGTCGTGGATCGCACGGGCGATTATCGCGGCAAGTTTAAGTTGCACGCGGAGCCGGCGCAGGTTGAATATCAAGTGCGCGCGAGCGATTCCACGAAGCACGTGGGCTATCGCGGCGAATGGCTTGCAACAGTGGAAGGCTTTGCTACGGTTGACTCAATTGCCGCGCGTGCGCGACTCGCGCTGGCGCAAGGCCATTTGCGTTTGGGGCAATCTTCGCCGGCGCAATTGCCGCGTTTGCAAACGAACTTCGAAGCGCAGTATCATCTCCCGTCTGCCCATTTAACCATACCACGCCTGGCTCTGGCTTTAAATGAACAAGAGATCCTAGCCGCGCGTTATGATCTGCGCGTGCAAGACGGCGCCACGATTTTCGATTTCCACGCCGAGCGCGGCCGCCTCGACCTCGATGAAATCTCGCGCCTCGTGCACGCGTTCGGCAGCGCAATCTCGCCCGCGTTGCAGCCGCTCTCCGCCACGGGCACTTTGGATTTTTCCAACAGCGAGCTGCACAAAACGCGCGAAGGCTGGCGCTATGATTTCAACCTGGCCGGAGAAAATATTTGCTATCGCGATTCCAGCCTCGGGCTCAAGCTCGACAGCAGCGCGGTGCAACTCACGTGGCGCAGCCTCGCAGCGGATAGCAGCGCCGCCGCAACGGCTTTCGCGTGCAATCTCTCTTTTCACACGTTTGATTTCCTTCTCGACACGACGAAGATGTACACCGGCCCGGGCGCTTTGCGGGTGGAAGGGACATTGGCGAAAAATTTTGCTCCCCTGAAATTGGTTTGGGATATAAACTGGCGCAACTTTGAGAGCGACACTTTGCAAAGCCGGGGCGCGTTCGAAGCGGTTGATGAAAGCTCCGCGGCTACGGCATTGCGATTGAAAGCCAAGCTCAAAGTGAAGAACCTGAAACTCGCGCGCTTCACCGCCGACACTTTGCAGGGCAGAGTCAGCGGCGAGCTTGCCCTCACGGGCACGCAGTGGGATAATCTTCAAGCCGGTTGTGCGTTGCGGCACGATTCGTTGATCTATCGGCTCGCAGAAGATAGTTTGCGCATTTCGCCTTTTGATTGGAGCCTCAACGCAAAGCTCAAACTCGCGCCGGATTTTTCGGATTGGCAATTCATGCTCGGCACTTTGCAGGGCGAGCCGGCGACAGCGAATTTCACGGCGCGCTATCAAACCGCGCCGGGCGTTTTTCGTTTTGATTTGAACAACACCACGGTCAAGCTCGAATATGTGCTCGGCATTTTGCCGCGCTCATATTTCGAAGGCTTGAATCCCAAGCTTGCAGGAGCGAGCACGGCGAGCGGTTGGATGAATTTTAATTTTTCCAGTTTGGGCGAGCTGGAGTATGAAGGCAAATTCACCGTGAACTCGGACAAGGCCGTTTTCACGGATGATTCGTTGGGCATTTATGCGGATTGGCTGCAATTGCAGAGCACGTGGGAGCTGGCGACGAAGAAGACTACGGGAGATTTCACGCTGAATTTGCGCGCCGCGCGCATGCCGGATTATGTGCGCCTGCCGTTGCCGCTCACGATTGCAAACGGGAAAATTGAAATCGCCGAGGAAACGTTTGTGATCAAAGAGGGGAACTTCACGGCGCCCGACTGGCACCTCTCCGGAGATTATCGCGTCGCGGGAAAATTTTTGCGCGAGGGCGTGCAAGTGCAATCCACGGTCAATGCCGCGATGAATGCGCCCGAGCCGGTGACGGTCGAGCGCGGCTTGACTCTGCAAGGCCAGCTCACGGGCCGCATGGTGCTCGACCAATTTTTCCCCGAGGATAAAAACGCGGCGCAGCCTTCGAACCTCAATGTGGCACTGCACACCGAGCGCTTGCACGTGAAAATGGATTCGTTGCTCGCCATTCACGACCTGAACGCGGATTTGAGTTTTGCGCAGGGCTTTGATTTTCTTACGCTGGAGTTGTCATCGCCAAAAGAGGCGGAGCGACCAACTTGGGCAAATGCAAATGAAGCGCTGTTGCTCTATGATATTTTAGGCGCGCCACCAACAGACGAGCGCGCCCCGGCTTCGCACGTGACGATTGGCAAGCTGCAAGTGCGCGACTATGAATTTTCCGAAATTGCCGCGGAGCTAAATATGGGCCGAGGCCGGTTTGATATTCCACAACTGCGGATGAACTTTCTCGGCGGAAATATGAGGGGCAATGTGTTGGTGGGATATGGCAACGGCAACGCTGAAGAGTTGACGTATTCGACCGCGCTGCAAATTTCTTCGATTGACGTTTCGCGTTTGCGGCGCATTGCCGCGCAGGTGGAAAAAGGCGCGCAACTCTCCGCCGATTTTTATTTGAACGGCAAAGGCGCTGCACGGAACAAGCTCGACGAGACGCTGAATAACTTGGCGGGCAAGCTGAACATTACAAAGATTGAAAAGAAAACCGCGACCAACTTGCTCACCGCGCTCGACCCCAACGGCACGGACGCGGGGATTCAGCGCGTGCGCTTGTTGCTCAAAACCGGCTGGAACGTGAAGTACATGACCTTCGAAATAAAGAATGGTTTTATTTACGCCTCGCTCGCGCCCGTGAAAACCAAGCCGTGGTCCGCGCTGTTCAATCTGCCCACCACACTCGATTTCGCGCGCTTGCCGGTGAAGTATTTTATGGCGGAGGAGTAGAAGGTGACGGGGCGAGAGCAGATGAGCAAAAAGCAAAAGGAGGAGGAGGATACGAGGAATGGAGTAGTTGCGACGCGCTAACGCCAAAATCAGCCGACCGCTTTTTGGTTCGGCTGGATTTAAGTGTTAGGGAATTTGTTTTGTGGTGGGTTATGAACCAACCTTACTTTGACTTCGTTATCAGGGATCCCCACAGTAAATCCCCATTCCAGGACATTTGCCCAAACATCAAATCCGCGGCCGGCGCTCCCGGCCGCGGATTTCGTCTTTATGATAGTAATTCCTACTTGATGACTATATCATGTCGATGGCCGCGAAGGCAACTCCCGTTAGCCGCCCGCGAGGGACAGTCGAAACGCGACCATCTCCTGGCCGTTGCGAACCAGCAGGACGTCGCCGACCAACACCGGATGGTTCCAGGTCTTGCCCTCGATCGCGGGGAATCGC
>Ga0247727_10017746_pt1 | contig 11286 bp, 9 predicted proteins | sample WisWelCaveWW1625_FD_202498 | JGI IMG/M metagenome (GOLD analysis project Ga0247727, IMG submission 202498) | Biofilm microbial communities from Wishing Well Cave, Virginia, United States - WW16-25 | ecosystem: Environmental > Aquatic > Deep subsurface > Groundwater > Cave microbial mat | place...
ACAACGTCTCGGTCAAGGTGAACGCGGTGGTGTACTTCCGCGTCATCGACCCGCAGAAGGCGATCATCCAGGTGGCCAATTTCCTCGAAGCCACCAGCCAGTTGTCGCAGACCACGCTGCGCGCGGTGCTCGGCAAGCACGAACTGGACGAGCTGCTCTCGGAGCGCGAGAGGCTCAACGCCGACATCCAGCAGGTGCTGGATGCGCAGACCGACGCCTGGGGCATCAAGGTGTCCAACGTGGAGATCAAGCACGTCGACCTGAACGAGACCATGGTGCGCGCGATCGCGCGCCAGGCCGAGGCGGAGCGCGAGCGGCGCGCCAAGATCATCCACGCGGAGGGCGAGCTGCAGGCCTCGGAGAAGCTGCTGCAGGCCGCGCAGATACTGTCGCAGCGCGCCGAGGCGATGCAGCTCAGGTACCTGCAGACGCTGACGCAGATCGCCGGCGACAAGTCCTCGACCATCGTGTTCCCGGTGCCGATGGACGTGCTCGGGCCGCTGCTGGAGGCGCTGCGCAAGCCCAGGGCCTGAGCCGCGCTTTGGAGAGTGGCATGCTGAACGAGACTGACGAATCCTTGCCTCGGGCAGTGACCCGGTGGCTCGCGGAATTCGAGCGGGCTCTCTGCGCATCGGACGATGCATCCCTCGAAGCATTGTTCCGGCCCGACGCGCACTGGCGCGATTTGCTGGCCTTGACCTGGCAGGTCAAGACGATCAGTGGCGCCAGGAAGATCCTCGATGCGCTGAAGCTGCATGGCGCCGGCGCAGGCGCGGCCGGATTCGAGATCGATCGTCAACGCACGCCTCCGCGCCGTGTCACGCGAGCCGGGACGAACGCCATCGAAGCCATCTTCCGGTTCGAGACCGCCTGCGTACGGGCGCATGGTCTGTTGCGGCTGATCCCGGACGGCGCGCGCAGTGAGGTTCACAAGGCGTGGACCTTGCTGACGGCCGTCGATGAAATCAAGGGCTTCGAGGAAAGCGTCGGCAACCGAAGGCCGCGAGGCGAATCGTATTCCAGGGATTTCCAGGGGCCGAACTGGCTTGACCGGCGAAAAGCGGCAGCCGCCTACGAGGACCGGGATCCGGCCGTGCTGGTGGTTGGCGGCGGGCACGCCGGGCTTTCCATCGGCGCCCGTTTGAGGCAATTGAATGTCGATGCGCTGGTCGTCGATCGCGAAAGCCGCATCGGGGACAATTGGCGCAACCGATACCATGCGTTGACGCTGCACAACCAGGTCCAGGTCAACCACCTTCCCTACATGCCGTTTCCCGCCAATTGGCCGACCTACATTCCGAAGGACAAGCTGGCGGGCTGGTTCGAGGCCTACGCCGAATGCATGGAACTCGATTTCTGGACCGGCACCGAGTTTTCCGGGGGCAGTTACGACCGGGAAGCAGGACGCTGGACGGTGGTCCTGCGCCAGGCAGAAGGCAGGACACGCACCGTGCGTCCGCGGCATATCGTCATGGCGACCGGCGTCAGCGGCATGCCGAAGCTGCCGGACATTCCCAGCCTGAAGAATTTCCACGGCCGCATCGTTCATTCCCACGAGTATGGCGACGCCACGGAATGGAAGCAGCGCAAGGTCATGGTCATCGGCACCGGCAACAGCGGCCACGATATTGCGCAGGACCTGGTTTCGAACGGCGCCCAGGTCACGCTCGTTCAGCGCAGTCCGACCCTGATCGTCAATATCGAGCCGAGCGCGCAGCTCCCGTACGCCTTGTATGGCGAGGGAACTCCGCTGGAAGACTGCGACCTCATCACCGCATCCATCCCGCTCGCGCTGCTGCGGAAATCCCACCGCATGATGACCGAGCAGGGGAGGAATCTGGACAAGCCGCTGCTTGATGACCTGTCGCGTGTCGGCTTCAAGATCGATGTCGAGGATGAGACCGGCTGGCAGTTCAAGTACCTGCAGCGCGGCGGCGGCTACTACTTCAATGTCGGCTGCTCGGACCTGATCGTCGAGGGCAAGATAGGCCTGGTACAGTTCTCGGGCATCGAAGGATTCGTCGCCGAAGGCGCCAGGATGCGCAGCGGCGATCTGGTGCGGGCGGATCTGATCGTGCTGGCGACAGGCTACTTCGGCCCGGAACAGCTTGTCCGCAAGCTGTTCGGCGATGGCGTCGCCGATCGCGTCGGTCCGGTATGGGGGATCGATGAAGAGGAACAGGAACTGCGCAACATGTGGATGCGCACCGGCCAGCCCGGCCTGTGGTTCATTGCCGGCAGCTTTGCCCAGTGCCGGATCTATTCGAAATACCTGGCGCTGCAGATCAAGGCGGTAGAGGAGGGTCTGATCCCGGTGCGGATTCCGAGCAGGGTTCCGATGCGCTTAAGCGCCTAGCGGCGGAGACAGCCTATTAGGGCACGATGCGCTCCCTGCGGAAACGCGCGAGCAGCCGCACGAACATCTCCTCGCTGTCCACCGCGGCCTGGAAACCGTGCAGGCGCGCTTTGGTCACGTTCGTCATCACGTCCCAGTCGCAGCTGAAGACGTAGTCGCCGAAAGGCCAGGCCGCGATTTCATTGAATCGGTACTGTTGCAGGCCGTGCTGTTTCACCATGGCGTCCCACAGCGGCGCCTTGTGCGCCATGAACTGGACGAGCGAGTGCGGCTGCGGATCGCCCACCGGCATGTCGAACGCGGCGGCGATCTTCGGCCAGGCATGCTGCCAGCGGAAGTAATCGCCGTTGGTGATGTTGTAGGCCTGGTTGGCGCACCGCGGCTCGGTGGCTGCCCAATAGGCAGCTTGCGCAAAATGCGCTGACTCGGTGACCTGGTAAAGACTCGACCACGCCTTGCCCGGAAACGCTAGCGGCAATCCGAGTTCCTTGCGCATCGCCGCGTACACCGCGATCACCGGCACGATGCTCATCGCCGTGCCCGGTGCGAAGCCGCACAGGGTCTGCGGCCGCAACTCGGTCCAGTTCCAGCGCTTTCCCTTTTGGAACGACGTCAGCCAGTCGATCTGGTCGAAATAGTAGTTGGCGCCGGGGTGGCGCGGGTCGTCCTCGCGCGCCGGGGTCCTGAAGGGCCCGAGGTGCGAGCCGTAGTACTTTGTGCCGGTCACCAGCACCACGCGCTCGAGCTTCGCCGAGGCCCGGTCGATGGCCGAAACTGAATTCACCAGCAGGTCGCGGTTGGCGGCAATGTTCTTCGCGTAATCGGCGGCTGGGCCGGAACCGGGCTGGAAAGCGGCGAAGAAGACATGGGTAGTGTCCGCGAGCCCTTGCAGCTTCGCATTGGCATCGGAAGGGTCGAGCAGGTCTACGGACAGATGGCGCACACGCGGCGCGTCCGTGCCGCGCCGGCGCGAAAGTCCCGTCACCTGCCAATCCGGCAGGGAGGCGAGCTTTTCCACGACATAGCGCCCGATCACGCCCTGGGCGCCTACGACGACGGCGGAACGCATCGCCCGATTGTGCGTCAAAATTGCCGTATGAAAACCATCGCAGTGCTGTCTGCTTGCGCGCTCGCCGCGCTGCCCGCCGCCGCCCAGACCATCCAGTCCGAGGAGCATGCGTTTCGCGTAGTGGAACTCGTCCGCGGCCTCGAGCAGCCCTGGTCGCTTGCCTTCCTGCCCGATGGCCGCCTGCTGGTGACCGAGAAGTCAGGGCGGCTGCGCCTCATCAAAGATAACAAGCTCGATCCTCAGCCGATCAGCGGGCTGCCTGAGGTGACGGTGCACGGGCAGGGAGGCCTGATGGACGTTGCCCTGCATCCCAAGTTCGCGCAGAACGGCCTCGTCTACCTCTCTTATGCGGCGCGCGGCGAAGACGGCGTGGGCACCGAAGTCGCACGCGGCCGGCTCGCCGGCCACCAGCTGGAAAACGTCCAGGTCATCTTTCGCCAGAGCCCGAAAGGCAGCCAGCGCCAGCACTTCGGCTCGCGGCTGGCGTTCGACCGCCAGGGCTTCCTTTACATCACGCTCGGAGACCGCGGCGAGATGGCGCGGGCGCAGCGCCCGGATGACCACGCGGGTTCCGTAATCCGGCTGCATGACGACGGCCGCGTGCCGAAGGACAACCCCTTCGTGGGCAAGCCGGGCTGGAAACCGGAGAAGTTCACGCTCGGCAACCGCAACCAGCAGGGCGCGGCGCTGCACCCGGCAACGGGTGCGCTGTGGACGCACGAGCACGGGCCGCAGGGCGGTGACGAGGTGAACGTGATCCGCGCCGGCGCGAACTACGGCTGGCCGGTGATCACCTACGGCGTCAACTACGGCATCGGCACTAAAATCGGCGAAGGCACCGCGAAACCGGGCATGGAGCAGCCGCTGCACAAGTGGGTGCCGTCGATCGCGCCCTCGGGCATGGCGTTCTACCTGGGCGAGCGGTTCCCGAAATGGCGCGGGAATCTTTTCGTAGGGGCGCTGCGAGCGGAACTCCTCGTGCGTTTGAAGCTGGACGGCGAGAAAGTCGTGCACGAAGAGCGGCTGCTCAAGCGCGCGCTCGGGCGCATCCGCGACGTGCGCGCCGGGCCGGATGGCCTGATCTACCTGCTCACCGACGAGTCGCGCGGGGTGCTTGCGCGGCTCGAGCCGGTGCCCTAGAAACAATTGCTTACGATTTGACATCGCGGGCTTACTTCTGCGCGGCACACTGGCGTCGAACTCCAAAACCCACGAAAGGAAACACCATGCAACAGAACCCTCAATCCTCCCTGCGGCGTCGCTTCTTCAGGCTCGCCGCCCTCTCGGCCGCTCTCGCCGGCTTCGCTGCCACCGCGTTCGCGCATGGCAGCCGCCACGGTCGCGGCCCGATGGACCCGGCGGCGATGGACGAGCGGCTCGACCGCATGCTGAAGCACCTGTACGTGGAGATCGATGCCACCGAGGCGCAGAAGCAGAAGCTCGACCCGATCGTGAAACAGGCAGCGGCTGAGCTCAGGCCGCTGCGCGCGAAGGCGCAGGAAGCGCGCCGTCGCGGCGTCGAGCTGTTTTCGGCCGACACCCTCGACCGCGGCGCCATCGAGCGCGCGCGCGTAGAGCAGATCGGCGTGGCGGACGAGTCTTCCAAGCGCTTCACGCAGGCGCTCGCCGACGTCGCCGAGGCGCTCACGCCCGCACAGCGCAGGACGCTCGCCGCGCGCTTTGCGCGCCGCGGGCACGGGCGCGGCCACTTCTATGGCTAGATGAACTTCTGCTTGTTGAAGTAGGCCTTGCGCCAGCGGGTGACCGTCACCTTCTGGAACAGGTCCGCCCTGGTGAAGGGGTCGCCGGCGATGAAATCCTCGGCTTCCTTGCGCGATTCGGTGTCCACGATCAGGATCCCGCCGTGGCCGCCGGTGCCATCGTCGCTGATGACCGCGCCGGCGGCGAGCAGGCGGTGCATGTTGGCGTCGAGGTACTTGATGTGCTCGTCGCGCACCTTGGCACGCAGCGCGCCGGAGTCGGGCTGGTCGGTGGTCTGGATGGCGTAAGGCATCGCGTTTCCCTGGCTGGCGGTCGGGCGCTTAGTTTAAACTCCCGGCGCGTCCGACCATGCACCGCTTTCTCTTCGCGCTCGCCTTCGCCGTCGCCTTCACTCCGGGCGCGCGCGCGGCCCATCCCCTCATCACCGAAGACTCCGATACCCAGGGCAAGGGGCGCTGGCAGCTCGAGGTGTTCGGCGAAGAGGGCCGCGAGCGGGCGACCCGGGCGCGCTTGAAGGAATACGGCGCGGTGCTGAGCTACGGCATTGCCGAGACCGCCGACCTGCAGGTCGGAATGCCCTGGATCGCCAGCGGCGCGAGCGGCAACGGCGACGCGTCGCTCGACCTGAAGTGGCGGCTTTTCGAAAAGGATGCGCTCAGCCTGGGCTTGAAGCCGGGCGTTACGCTGCCCACCGGCAACGAGGGCGCGGGGCGCGGCACCGGCCGCGTGACCTGGGGCAGCCTGGTCATCCTGGGCTATGAGCCCGGGCCGCTCGCGCTGCACGCGCACGCGGGTTACAGGCGCAATCGCAACCAGATCGGCGAACGGGAATCGCTGCGCCAGCTCGCGGGTGCGGCGACCTATCGGCTCGGCGCCGTTCGCTTGATCGCCGATTTCGCCCGGGAGACCAATCCGGTCCCCGCCGGCAGCACGATTCGTTACATGACCATGGGCGCCATCTGGGCAGTCAGCAAGGATTTCGACCTCGATGCCGGTTGGCGCACGGGGCACGGCGGCGCTGTGGTGGACGACGTATTCCTTCTCGGCGCCACTTGGCGCTGGTGAGCGCGGCTCAGGCGCGGTCCACGACCTTCGCGATCACCGGCCAGTAGGCTGCGCCGTCGCCGGTCGCTCGCGCTTGCTCCAGGATTTCCGCCAGCAACTGCGCGCCGCGCAGGCGTACCCCGGTGTCGCGTCCGAGCTCCAGCGCATAGCCGTTGTCCTTGGCCGCGTACTCCACCGAGAACGCGCGTTCCGGGTAATTCCCGGGCAGCATCGCTTTCATGCCGTGATTGCGCAGCGCGAAGCTGTCTGCGGAACCCTTGGCCAGCGCATCGAACAGCAAAGCGGGTTCGACCCCCGCGCGTCGGCCCAGTGCCAGCGCCTCGGCCAGCGCGTTCACCGTCTGGAACAAGACCATGTTGTTGAGGATCTTCACCACCTGACCTGTGCCGCCGCCGCCGCAATGCGTGATTTCACTGCCCACGCAACGCAGGAACGGCTCGATGCGAGTGAAGACTTGCGCTGCCGCGCCGACGGTGATGCTGAGCGTTCCCTGCTGCGCCGCCTCGCGCGTGCGCGCGATGGGCGCATCGGCATAGTCCGCGCCGCGCTCGGCGAATCGTTTCGCCAGTTCCCGCGTAAGCCGCACGCCGGAGGTGCCGAGGTCCACGATCGTGAGGCCTTTGCGGGCCGCGGCGAGCAACTGGCCCTCGCAAAGGGCCTTCAACTGGGCGCCGCCCGGCAGGCAGAGGAAAAGGATCGAGGCTTGCGCGGCGAGCTCTCCGGGCGACCCGGCAATCTCGACGCCCGCGCCGCGCAGGCGCTCGAGCGGCGCGGGGGAAAGATCCCATGCCGCGACCCGTTGGCCGCTCTTCGCCGCGAGGTTGCGGCACATGGGCTCGCCCATCACGCCGGTGCCGATGAAGCCGAGGATTTGCGGTTCGGTCATGGGAGTCTCCAGGTGCGCAGTATAGAATTCGCCGCTGCGCGCAAATGAACGAGGTCGTCTTTTCCACCAGTCAATGGATCGGCCAGCCGCTGCGGCGGCTGGAAGACGCGCGCCTGCTCACGGGCCAGGGCCGCTACACCGACGACGTGCGGCCCGAGGGCGCGGCGCACGTCGCGTTCACGCGCTCGCCGCACGCGCACGCGCGCATCGCCAGGATCGATGTCGCCGCCGCGCTCGCCCTCCCCGGCGTCCTCGCGGTGTATACGGGAGCAGACGTCGCTGCCGACGGCGTCGGCGAGATTCCCTTTACCCGGATGCACAAGCGCCAGGACGGCACGCCGATCGTAGCGCCGCCGCGCATGCCGGTCACCGCCGGCGTCGCGCGCTTCGTCGGCGACGCGGTGGCGATGGCGGTGGCCGAGACACGCGAGCTGGCGCGCGACGCGGCGGATCTGGTGGAAGTGGACTGGGCACCGCTCGAGGCAGTGGCGGGAGTAGAAGATTCCGCGAAGCAGGGCAAGGTCGCCGCCTACTACCACATGGGCGACGCAGCCGCGCGCGAGGCGGCATTCGCCGCCGCAAAGCACGTCGTGCGGCTGCGCGTGGTGAACCAGCGCGTGGCGGCCAATCCCCTGGAGCCGCGCGCGCTCGTCGCGCAGTACGACGCGGCCGCCGACCGCTATACGCTCTGGTGTCCCACGCAGAACGTGCACAACGTGCGCGCGCAGCTCGCCACGGCGCTCAAGCTGAAGGAGGAGCAGTTGAGGATCCTGTGCACGGACGTCGGCGGCGGCTTCGGCGCGCGCGGCTACGCCTATCCCGAGCACGCCGCGCTGCTGTGGGCGGCGAAGAAGCTGGGCCGGCCGCTGCGCTGGCTGGCCGACCGTTCCGAGAACTTCCTCGCCGAGGTGCACGGGCGCGACAACGTCACGGTGGCGGAGCTCGCGCTCGACGCGGAGCACCGTTTCACGGCGCTGCGCATCCGCACGCTCGCCAACATCGGCGCCTACATCTCCAGCTTCGGCGCCGCGGTACCGGCGATGTCCGGCGCGCGGGCGCCGACCGGCGTGTACGCGATCCCGGTGCTTGACCATGAAGTGAAGATGATGTTCACCAATACCTCGCCGGTGGACGCTTACCGCGGCGCGGGCCGCCCGGAGATGGGCTACCTGCTCGAGCGCCTGGTGCAGCGCGCTGCGATCGATCTCGGCTTGGACGCGATCGAGCTGCGCCTGAAGAACCTGGTGCCCGCCACGGCGATGCCTTACGCCACCCCGGCCGGCACCACCTACGACTGCGGCGAGTTCGCGCGCATCCTGCGCGGTGCGCTGGCCGCTTCCGACTGGGACGGCTTTCCCGCGCGCAGAGCCGCGGCCGCGGCGCGCGGCGTGCGCTACGGCCGCGGCCTCGCCTGCTACGTGGAGATCACGGGGAGCGCGCGCCTCACCGAGACGGTGCGCATGGCGGCGGCCGCCGACGGATCGATCGAGGTGCACTCCGGCACGCAGGCCATCGGCCAGGGACTCTGGACTTCCTACGCGCAGGTGGTCGCAGACCAGCTCGGCGTGGATCCGCGGACGATCCGCGTGGTGCAGGGCGACAGCGACCTGCTGAAATCCGGCGGCGGCGCGGGCGGCTCCCGCGGCCTGCAGGTGGGCGGCAGCGCGACGCTCGCGGGCGCCCTCGCGCTGATCGAGGCTGGCCGGCCTCTCGCGGCGCAGGCGCTGGAAGCGGCGGCCGCCGACCTCGAATACGGCGGCGCGCGCTATCGCATCGCAGGAACGGACCGCGGCATTGGCCTCGCCGAGCTGGCGGGCAGGCAGCCCGGGCGGCGCATCGTGTGCGAGCACACGGAGACCGTCAAGGGGCAGACCTGGCCGAACGGGTGCCAGGTGGCCGAAGTCGAGGTGGACCCGGAGACGGGCGAGGTGCGTGTCGCGCGGCTCAGCGCGGTGGACGACATCGGGCGCGTGATCAATCCGCTCACCGCGGAGTCGCAGGTGCACGGCGGGATCGCGCAAGGGCTCGGCCAGGCGCTGTTCGAGCAGTCGGTGTACGACGAGTCCGGCCAGTTGCTCACCGGTTCGTTCATGGACTACGCCATGCCGCGCGCCGAGCAGATTCCCGACCTGCAGACGCGCTTCGACCAGACAGTGCCGACGCTGCAGAACCGACTCGGCGCCAAGGGCGCGGGCGAGGCTGGCTGCCACGGCGCCACGCCGGCGATCGTCAACGCGGTGATCGACGCGCTCGGCGTGAAGCAGCTCGACATGCCGCTAACCGCCGAGCGCGTGTGGCGCGCGCTCCACGTGCTGCCCGACAGCAACTGAAGATGGCCCAGTACGTCTACACCATGCGCCGGGTGCAGAAGATCGTGCCCCCGAAGCGCGAAATCCTGAAGAACATCTCGCTCAACTTTTTTCCCGGCGCCAAGATCGGCGTGCTCGGTCTGAACGGCTCTGGCAAGTCCAGCCTGCTGAAAATCATGGCGGGTGAGGACCGGAACTACGAGGGCGAAGTGGTGCGCATGCCCAACATCAAGGTCGGCTTCCTTCCGCAGGAGCCGGTGCTCGACCCGAAGCAGACCGTGCGCGAGTCGGTGGAGGAGAGCCAGGGCGAGCTCGCCGCGGCGAAGAAGCGCCTGGACGAGGTGTACGCCGCCTACGCGGAGCCCGACGCCGATTTCGACAAGCTCGCCGCCGAGCAGGCGAAGCTGGAAGCGATGGTCAATTCCTCGGGCTCGGGGCAGGAGCTCGAAATCGCCGCCGACGCGCTGCGCCTGCCGCCCTGGGACGCGATAGTGGAAGTGCTCTCGGGCGGCGAGAAGCGGCGCGTAGCGCTTTGCCGCCTGCTGCTGTCGAAGCCCGACCTGCTGCTCCTGGACGAGCCCACCAATCACCTCGACGCCGAGAGCGTGGAGTGGCTGGAGCAGTTCCTGCTGCGCTTTCCCGGCACTGTGGTGGCGGTGACCCACGACCGGTATTTCCTGGACAACGCCGCCAGCTGGATCCTGGAAATGGACCGCGGGCGCGGCATTCCCTGGGAGGGCAACTACTCCTCGTGGCTGGAGCAGAAGGAAAAGCGCCTCGAAGTCGAGCAGAGCCAGGAGGTGGCGCGCATCAAGAGCATGAAGGCGGAGCTGGAGTGGGTGCGGCAGAATCCCAAGGGACGGCAGGCGAAATCCAAGGCGCGCCTGGCGAGGTTCGAAGAGCTGTCGCAGTACGAGCACCAGCAGAGGAATGAAACCCAGGAGATCTTCATCCCGGTCGCCGAGCGCCTGGGCAATGAGGTAATCGAGTTCAAGAATGTCGCCAAGGGTTTCGGCGACCGCCTGCTGATCGACAAGCTTTCCTTCAAGTTGCCGCCGGGCGCCATCGTCGGCATCATCGGGCCGAACGGCGCGGGCAAGTCGACGTTGTTCAGGATGCTGCTCGGCAAGGACAAGCCCGATTCAGGCAAGATTTCAATCGGCAAGACGGTAAAGCTCGCGCACGTGGACCAGTCGCGCGACGCGCTGCAGGGCGACAAGACCGTGTTCGAGGACATCTCCGGCGGCCAGGACAACATCACGGTGGGCAAGTTCACCATGCCCTCGCGGTCCTATCTCGCGCGCTTCAATTTCCGCGGCGCGGACCAGCAAAAACAGTTGGGGCAGTTGTCGGGAGGCGAGCGCGGCAGATTGCACCTGGCGAAGATGCTGGTGTCGGGCGCCAACGTGCTGCTGCTGGACGAGCCCTCCAACGACCTCGACGTGGAAACGCTGCGCGCGCTGGAAGAAGCGCTGCTGGAGTTCGCCGGCAGCGTGCTCGTCATCTCGCACGACCGCTGGTTCCTCGACCGCATCGCCACGCACATCCTGGCGAGCGAGGACGATTCGCAGTGGGTGTTCTTCGACGGCAACTACCAGGAATACGAGGTGGACAAGAGGAAGCGCCTGGGCGAGGAAGCGGCGCGGCCGCACCGCATCCGCTACAAACCCCTCAAAAAGTAGGGTGTGGGCCGTTTTCCCGAGTTGCCCCCCAACCTGCCGCGACGCGGCAACGCATTGTCCAAGGCTTTCACGCGCGGCCTGCTGACCCTGTTCGGCTGGCGCGTGGACGGCGACTTTCCCGACCGCGCAAAGATGATCGCCATCGTCGCGCCGCATACTTCCAACTGGGACTTCGTGGTCGGCATCCTGGTCGTATT
>Ga0247727_10017747_pt1 | contig 11286 bp, 9 predicted proteins | sample WisWelCaveWW1625_FD_202498 | JGI IMG/M metagenome (GOLD analysis project Ga0247727, IMG submission 202498) | Biofilm microbial communities from Wishing Well Cave, Virginia, United States - WW16-25 | ecosystem: Environmental > Aquatic > Deep subsurface > Groundwater > Cave microbial mat | place...
GTAGGGCCATTCCATGCCGCGTGACCTTCCTCTGGGCAACGGTTCGCTCCTCGTCACCTTCGATCAGACCTACCAGCTTCGCGATCTCTACTGGCCGCACGTCGGACTCGAGAACCACACCAAGGGGTTGGTGAACCGGTTCGGCATCTGGGTAGACGGCCAATTCAGGTGGATCGACGATGCCGGCTGGTCGCGGCACTTGAAATATGCCGGCGAAACGATGGTCTCGGAGGTCGAACTGGTCCACAAGGACTTGCCGGTGAAAATCGTCTGCCACGATGCGGTCGATTTCCATGAAAATCTCTACGTCCGCCGCATCACTGTGACGAGCACGGCAAAACATGAACTCGATGTCCGTCTGTTTTTCCACCTGGATCTGAACATCTCGTCGCACGAAGTCGGCGACACCGCTTATTACGAGCCGGAGCGGCGGGGCGTCTATCATTACAAGGGCGCGCGCTGGTTTCTCGTCAACACCGCCACGCCGGGCAAGCAGGCCACAGATGCCAAGGACACTGTCGAGGGTTGGCACATCGGCGTCCAGCAGTGGGCGTGCGGCCACAAGGGCGTGAACAATCTGCAGGGCACGTGGAAGGATGCCGAGGATGGGCACCTTTCCGGCAATCCCATTGCGCAGGGGTCGGTGGACTCGACGGTGGGCGTGCACGTGCGCGTGAAACCAGGCGAGACGCAAGCCGCCTACTATTGGATTGCCGTCGGGACCAACTTTGAAGACGTGACCCGGATCAATCGTTCCGTGCGGCACCGGGGTCCCTGGAGTTTTTTGGACCGGACGGCGGCCTACTGGAAGCTCTGGCTGGCGTCCCACCGGCCTGACTTTGCCGACTTGCCGGGCGACATTGTCAGACTCTACCAACTGAGCCTGCTGGTGATCCGGACCCAGGTGGACAATGGCGGGGCGATTATCGCGGCGAACGATTCCGATATCGCCTCCGCCGTCCGCGACACCTATTCCTATATGTGGCCGCGCGACGGTGCCCTGGTGGCGCACGCGCTGGACCGGTCGGGGTATTTATGGAGCCCCAGGGTGTTCTACCGGTTCTGCCGCGATGTGTTGAGCAAGGAAGGGTACCTGCTCCACAAGTACAATCCGGACGGCACGCTGGCATCGAGCTGGCATCCCTGGATACGTGAAGGGCAAAAAGATTTGCCGATCCAGGAAGACGAAACGGCGCTTGTACTGTGGGCGCTCTGGCATCACTTTGAGGAGTGGAAAGACGTCGAGTATGTCAAACCGCTCTACCGGTCCCTGATCGTCCGCGCCGCGGATTTTCTCGTGACCTATCGTCACGCGGATACCGGCCTTCCCAAAACCTCCTACGATCTCTGGGAGGAACGGCGTGGCGTGCTGGCCTTCACCGTCTCGGCGGTCTGGGCCGGCTTGACGGCGGCGGCGAATTTTGCAAAGGCGTTCGGCGAGACGGATGCGGCGGAGCGGTATTTCAAGGCCGCCGACCAGATGAAGGCCGGCGCGGAATCCGTCCTCTATCATCCGCAGCTGAAGCGGTTTGTGCGGATGGTCAACCGAAAAGAAGACAAGAGCTGGGAGCACGACCGGACGATCGACTCCTCGATGTACGGGCTCTGGTATTTCGGGATGTTTGCCGCTGATGATCCCCGGATCGTACGGACGATGGAAGCGATTCGGGATAAACTGACGGTCAGGACGGCGGTGGGCGGCATTGCGCGCTACGAGAACGACTACTACCACCAGCAGAGTCAGGATCTCGCCAACGTGCCGGGCAATCCCTGGTTCATCTGCACCCTGTGGGTGGCTGAATGGATTATTGCGACGGCGAAGACCCGGGCGGATCTGAAATCGGCCGTCTCATTGCTGGAATGGTGCGTGCAGCACGGGTTGCCGTCCGGCGTGCTGGCCGAGCAGGTTCACCCCACCACCCATGTGCCGCTCTCGGTCTCTCCCCTCACTTGGAGCCATGCGACGTTTGTGATGGCCGTCCGGGAATATCTCGAGAAGTGGAAGACCTTGCCGGGTTAGCCTCATCCGCAATCAGTGGAAGCGACCGTAGAGCAGATGCTCCAGCAGGCGGCGGAGACGCTCTTCTTCGTTCGGCTGCAGGCTGAGAAATTCAATCCCCAGTTGTCGGCTGGTGGAGGCACGCACGACGGCCACGTCGACCTCAATTGGAGCCTCCTGCTCGGCGTAGCGAATATGAAGCCGAAGCAGGTTTCCCTTGCCCAGCGGCTGTTGCGTGGTCAGGCTGCATCCACGGAGCGACAGGGTGGTGACCGATCCTTCTCCGGTGATCGTTTGGTCCAGATAGGCGGAGCGAAAGGATGCCGGGAAGCGGATGTGCAGCCGCTCGAATTCACGATGGGGCGTCCGGGGCGCGAGCTTCGGCGTCGCCAGAAAGCGGTGTGCACAGAGCTGGCAGCGATAGGGATAGATGAGCAGGAAACTGCAGAGGAACTCCCAGATGCCCTTGCGGTGGGATCGTCGCGCGAACGCTCGCTCGCAGTTTGGGCAGGTCAGGTCGTCGCCGCGTGTGACGGTCCGCCCGTCCATCGGCAGAGCGAACGGGGCTTTGGTGTTATCGCGAACGAGCCGAGGTCCTGTCCGTCGCGCGTTACCGTCCATGCAGGCGTTCCCTTATGGATGTGAGGGTCGGATTGCAGTATCTCCCATGCGGCAGACCGAGGCAAGGGGATTGCGTGATCGCATCAGGCCATCGTGATCGTATCTCCGAGTAAAACTTTCAGGATCTCCGCGGCACTGCCTTCCTTGACGAAGACTTCGATCTGGCAGTTGCTGTTGATCAGCGCATGGGGGACGATCGGGTCGCCCTGGCTATAGCTGCGCACAAGGCCGTCGATCGTCATCCCGCCGATTCGGACGGTAACCGCGGAACGCCTGGTTCTGTCCTGCACGTCTTTGACATGAAAGGGCGTGAGGTTTGAAATCAGATTCCCAAAGCGGTCGATGTACACGATCGTGCCGGCCAGCGAGCTTCCCTGCCACTTCGGCTCATTCAACGGGAGCTTCACGTAGTCCTGGATCAGCTTGCCGTAGGAGCCCGGCTGCTGTCCTTTGGTCAGCCACGCGGCGGCCGGGGCGAAGAGGTCGCGGCCGTCGAACGTCGTGCCTTCGGAATCCAGACGGTATTGCCTGTTCTCGATCTGGCGAACTTCGATGCCGGTTTCCTCCTGATAAATGTAGCTGAGCAGTCCATTGTCGGGGGCCACAAAGAAATGGCGGGATGTCGTCACCAGGAGCGGTCGCCGCAGGCTGCCGACGCCGGGATCGACGACCGCAACGTGCACGGTGCCGTCGGGGAAGTATTTGTAAGACGCTTTGAGCAGGTAGGCCGCATCTCCGATCTGATGTGGAGCGACGGCATGTGACAGGTCGACGATCCGGGCCTGCGGATTGATTCCCAGGATCACACCCTTCATGCTGGCGACGAAGTAGTCACGGTCGCCGAAATCGGTGAGCAGCGTGATGACGGAAATGGCAGTCGGCATCTTCTAGAAGATCGTGATGAGTGACCAGTGATGAGTAACGAGAAGGAACGGAACTGCCGGCCAGGTCACCATATTTTTATAACTCGTCATGCGTCACCCATCACTCGTCACTGGGTTTAGAGATCGTCAAAGCGGATCGCGATCACTTCGTATCCGACGACTTTTGCCGGCGTGGTGACGGCAACCTGATCTCCGACGCGCTTGCCGATCAGGGCCTTGCCGACCGGAGATTGGATTGAGATCTTGCCGTTCTTGAGGTCCGCTTCGTCCTGGCCGACCAGCGTATATTGCTTTTTCTGTTTGGCATCCAATTCCATGAGGAGGACGGTGGCGCCGAAGACGACCGTGTCGCTCGTCCGGCCGGCGGTTTCGACGATCCGCGCGTCGGCGAGCTTGCTCTCCAATTCGCTGATCCGGGACTCGACGAAGCCCTGGCGCTCCTTCGCGGCGTCGTATTCGGCGTTCTCGCTCAGGTCGCCGTGCGAGCGGGCCTCGGCAATGGCCTCAATCACTTTCGCGCGTTCGACCTTCTTGAGGCGGCTCAGTTCGGCTGTGAGCGCTTCATGGCCTTTCTTGGTGATCGGTGTCGGCATTCTTGCTCCTTAACTATGAACGATGAACGCAGAACGATGAAGTGTGCCCTCGCTTCTTCCGTTCCTCGTTCAACCTTCAGACTTCATCGTTGGTCTGTGATATTCCTGCAGGGACCGGATCGTCAGCCCTTTTTTCAACGTAGCTTCGACCGCCATGGCGGCTGCTCTGGCGCCCGGCATGGTCGTACAGTACGGGACCCCGCGTTGCAGGGCTTCCCGTCTGATCGAAGCGGAGTCGGCCTGCGAGGCCTGGCCCCAAACCGTGTTGATGACCAGGCTGATCTCCCCGTTCTTAATGTGATCGACGAGATGCGGACGGCCTTCCGTCACCTTGTTGACCGCGTCGCTGTCGACGCCGTGTGCCTTCAGATAGGCCGCGGTGCCGCGCGTGGCTTCGATCCGGAACCCGAGCTGCCGGAGCTTTTTGGCGACGTCGAGCGCGGCGGGCTTGTCCTGATCTTTCACGCTGATCAGGGCCGTGCCGCCTCGCGGCAGCGACACTCCGGCCGCTGACTGGGATTTGGCAAAAGCCCAGCCAAAGTCGGTGTCCATCCCCATGACTTCGCCCGTCGATTTCATCTCCGGACCCAGCAGCACGTCCACTCCGGCGAATTTTGTGAACGGGAAGACCGCTTCCTTGACCGAGACGTGGGCCGGCACCGGCGCCTCGGTAAAGCCGAGCTGGTCCAGCGTCCGTCCGATCATGACCTTCATGGCGAGCTTGGCCAGCGGCACGCCGATCGCTTTGCTGACGAACGGCACTGTGCGCGAGCCACGCGGATTGACCTCGAGCACGTAGATGTCGCCATCGCGCACGGCGAACTGGACGTTCATCAGCCCGATCACACCCAGTTCCAATGCCAGCGCAACCGTTTGGCGGCGGATCCCGTCCACCACGGTTGCATCGAGCGTATAAGGAGGGAGCGAGCAGGCCGAGTCGCCTGAATGCACGCCCGCCTCCTCGATGTGCTCCATGATGCCGGCGACCACCACCTGCTTCCCGTCAGAAATGGCGTCCACGTCGATTTCGATGGCGTCTTCAAGGTATTTGTCGACGAGCACCGGGTGTTCGGGCGCCGCATTGACGGCAGTGGCCATGTAGTGCATGAGGCCGGCTTCGTCGTACACGATCCGCATGGCGCGCCCGCCCAGCACGTAGGACGGCCGGACCATGACGGGATAGCCGATTGTGACGGCAATGCGCACGGCTTCGGCCGCCGAGCGGGCGGTGCCGCTGGCCGGCTGCCGGAGCTTTAATTTATTCAGGAGTTCGCGGAACCGTTCGCGGTCTTCCGCACGGTCAATGGCGTCCGGGCTGGTGCCGAGAATGTGGATGCCGGCCCGCTCCAGCGGGATGGCGAGTTTCAAAGGAGTCTGCCCGCCGAATTGCACCACGACGCCCATCGGTCGCTCGCGTTCCACGATGTTGCGGACGTCTTCCTCCGTCAGAGGCTCGAAGTACAGCCGGTCGGATGTATCGTAGTCGGTGCTGACGGTTTCCGGATTGCAGTTGACCATGATAGTTTCCACGCCCTCTTCGCGGAGCGCAAAGGCGGCGTGGACACAGCAGTAATCGAACTCGATCCCCTGTCCGATGCGGTTCGGCCCACCGCCCAGGATGACGACCTTTTTCCGATCCGTCGGGCGTGCTTCGCAGGTCCGTTCGTAAGTCGAATAGAGATAGGGCGTCTGGGCCTCGAATTCAGCGGCGCAGGTGTCCACGCGTTTATAGGTGACACCGCCGGTGGTGCCGGCCGGCGCGCCGGCGATCCGCAGCTGCCGGACGGCTTCCGGAGTCTTGCCTGTTAATTGCGCAATGCGGCGGTCGGCAAAGCCGAGCCGCTTGGCCTCCCACAAGAGGTCAGAATCGAGTGCTGAGTGCTGAGTGCTGAGCGAAGAGGCGGCGTTCAGCCGCGCCTCGAATTCGACGAGTTCGTGAACCTGGTCCAAGAACCACGGGTCAATATGAGTGAGCGTGTGCAGCTCTTCAATGGAGAGACCCAGGCGCATGGCATCGGCCAGGTGCCAGAGCCGGTCCGGATGCGGTGTCTGCAGCGCGGTGCGGACCTGCGCGATCAAGTCCTCGCGGTTGGCTCCATCAGGAATGCCGTGATCGAGGCCGCGCAAGGAGACCAGCCCGTAGCGATCCGTTTCCAGCGAACGCAGCGCTTTGTGCAGGGCCTCCTTGAAGGTCCGCCCCATGGACATGGCTTCGCCGACGGACTTCATCTGGGTCGTCAGCGTCGGGTCGGCGCCGGGGAATTTTTCAAAGGCAAAGCGCGGGATCTTGAAGACCACGTAGTCGATCGTCGGCTCGAAAGAGGCCTTCGTCACGCGGGTGATGTCGTTGGTGATCTCGTCGAGCGTATAGCCGACAGCCAGCTTGGCGGCGATCTTCGCGATGGGGAAGCCGGTGGCTTTCGAGGCCAGGGCCGAGCTGCGCGAGACGCGCGGGTTCATCTCGATCACGACCATCTCGCCCGTCTTTGGATGCAGGCCGAACTGGATGTTGGAGCCGCCGGTATCCACGCCGATCTCGCGGATGATCCGGACAGCGGCGTCCCGCATGACCTGATATTCCTTGTCGGTCAGCGTCATGGCGGGCGCGACGGTGATGCTGTCGCCGGTGTGGATGCCCATCGCGTCGAAATTTTCGATCGGGCAGACGATCACGACGTTGTCCTTGAGGTCCCGCATGACCTCTAATTCGAATTCTTTCCAGCCGATGACGGACTGTTCGACGAGGATCTCCCCGACCGGGCTCATCGCCAGGCCCCAGTCCACGTGGCGTTCGAACTCTTCCCGGTTGTAGGCGATGTTCCCGCCGGTGCCGCCCATGGTGAACGACGGCCGGACGATGGCCGGGAATCCGACCCGTTCCGCTACCCGCATGGCATCCTCGCGGGTTTTGGCCACGCCACTGTCCGGCACCCTGAGGCCGATGCGCTGCATGGCCTGCTTGAAGGTTTCACGATCTTCCGCTTTATGAATCGCCTCGACGGACGCGCCGATCAATTGGACGTTGTATTTCGCGAGCGTGCCGCGCTTCGCCAGGCCGATCGCCGTGTTGAGGGCCGTCTGCCCGCCCATCGTCGGCAAGAGCGCGTCCGGGCGCTCCCGTTCGATCACCTGCTCGACGACGTCCACGGTGATGGGCTCGATGTAGGTGCGGTCGGCCAGTTCCGGATCGGTCATGATCGTGGCCGGGTTGCTGTTAATGAGGATCACCCGATAGCCCTCCTCCTTGAGGGCCTTGCAGGCTTGCGTGCCCGAATAGTCGAACTCGCAGGCCTGTCCGATCACGATCGGCCCGGAGCCGATCAGCAGGATACTCGTGATGTCGTTACGCTTGGGCATACAGAATTTTTGCTCATCCCGGTCTCGGCATGGGGCCGATCGGAGGATGGTACGGTGGCGCCGGCGCGTTAGGCACCGCAGGCGCGTCCGGGGCCGGCCCCGGGTGGTAGTACTGCAGGGCGCCTGGGATCCACGCTTCAATCTGATTGATGCGCGTGATGTCCGAAGGATGCGTCGAAAGAAATTCCGGAATCGAACTGGCGGACCGGAAACAGAGCGTGCCGATCATTTTGCGCGGGCATCCGCTCATGCGCTCCCAGAACGGCACGGCTTCCCGGGGGTCGTAGCCGGCCTTGGCCATCAATTGCAACCCAACGTAGTCTGCTTCCGACTCCTGCTTCCGGTTGAACGGAAGCGACACGCCGACGCCGTAGGCGCTTTGAATGCCCTGCATGACGGCAGGGTCTATGGCTCCAGTGGCGGCGGCGGCCAGGGTTCCGAGTTGGGCGATTTGCTCGAGGATGCTGCGGCTGATGCGCTCGGCACCGTGCCGTTGCAGCGCGTGCGCCACCTCGTGCCCCATCACGGTTGCCAGGCCTGCCTCGTTCTTGGCGATCGGCAGGATGCCGGTAAAGATGGCGACCTTGCCGCCGGGCAGACAAAAAGCGTTGACCATGTGCGGCTCGTCGATGACGGCGAATTCCCAGTGGTATTCGGGTTTGCTTGCCGCGTCGGCGATTCGCCTGCCGACGCGATGGATAAGATCGTTGACCTCCGGGTTTGACGTGAGCGGGGCTGATCGGAGGATGTCCCGGAAGGCTTTGACGCCCATCTCGATTTCTTTTTCCGGCGACAGATAAATGAACTGGTCGCGGGCGGTGCCCGGCGCCTTGTAACAGCCGGCCAGTGATTCGAGCGCGCCTGCGGTGGCGCCCAGGCGGAGCGCCGCCCAGAGACCGACAGTGCTGCGCAGGCCCAGCACCAATGCCGCACGGCGACCGACCGGCGTGTTGAAGAATTGAGTCATTGTGTCATTTGGAGATTGAGTCATTTGAGAATCGCTTCAATGATTCAATGAGTCAATGGTGCAATGGATCAATTCCCCGTCACGGCATCCATAAATACATAAATTGCGGCGTCCCGCTGCGAACGAGAGCCATCAGATCGAAGTTTGCCAAAAAGTTCCCGCTCCTCTCCTGGCCCAGGAAGCGTGAGTAAATGTTGTGCCGATACTCGCCTTGCTGCTGGTAGACCACGATGCGGGCGTCGGTCAGCCCCGCTTCTCGCTTGGCCAGTTCGATGGCATCGTCAAGATACCCGATGCTGTCGACCAACCCGGCGGCCTTCGCTTGCTCGCCCGAATAAATGCGCCCATCCGCCAGCTTGCGAATTTCGTCGGCGGTCAGGTTTCGCCTCCCCTCCTTGATGACGGTCAGGAACCGCTCATAAAAGCCGTTGATGACGCTTTGGAAAATCGCGCGCTCCTCATCAGTCATGGCCCGGAACGGAGACCCCATGTCCTTCCTGGGGCCGGATGTAATGGCGTTGGCATGCAGGCCGATCTTTTCCAGAAGACCGTTGGCGTTCATTGTCAGCATGATGACGCCCAAGCTGCCTGTCACGGATGACGGATGGGCCACGATTTTGTCGGTTCCCATGGCGACGTAATAGCCGCCGGATGCGCCGACGTCCATGATTGAGGCGATGATCGGAATTTTTTTCTTTTGTTTGAAGAGCCGCAACTCGTGATAGAGCACGTCGGAAGCGGTCACAGTCCCCCCCGGTGTGTTGATCCGCAGGACGAGCGATTGAACGTCCTGGTCGGCGGCCGCCTTGGTGAGCGCTTCCTTCAGTCGCGCGACCTGACTGGGTATGGGATAAAACCCATGTTCCTCAGCCGAACTGATCATCCCGACGAGATCCAGCATCAGCACTTTTGAGGAGCCGGACCCGCTGATGTACGTCTCGACCAGCGGGCCTGGGCCTGGAGGTAGATTGACGGTGATGCAGCCGGAGAGGAGCATGACAATGCCCAGTATTCCGAAGCGCGCCATCGTGTGTTTAGACATGAGACTTCTCCATCATTCCGACAAATTGTTCAAAGAGATAGGCCGAGTCATGAGGGCCCGGCGATGCTTCAGGGTGATACTGGACGGACAGGACCGGCTGGTCGAGGCAGATCAGGCCTTCCACCGAATCGTCGTTCAGGCTCAGATGGCTGACGGCCACGCGGCCGAACGGCGTTGCCAGGACCGTCGGCTTGGCGGCGGTGACCGTTGCGCCTGCCGGAGGCCGGACGGCGAAGTTATGGTTCTGCGAGGTGATCTCGACTTTTCTGCTGCGGAGATCCATCACCGGATGGTTGGCGGCATGGTGCCCGAATTTCAGTTTGTAGGTTTTGAGGCCGAAGGCCAATCCGAGAATCTGGTGGCCCAGGCAAATGCCGAGAATCGGGCGCGTGCCGATCAACGCCTTTGCCGCTTCAATGGCATAGGGCACGCCTTCCGGATCGCCGGGCCCGTTGGACAGCACGACACCATCAGGTTTGAGAGCCTCGACGGCTTTGGCCGGGGTTGAAGCAGGCACCACGGTCACCGCACAGCCTACATCCACGAGGCGGCGCAGAATATTCTGTTTCACCCCGAAGTCATAGACCACGACCTTATACCGGTGCACCGGCTGTTTGGGTTTATGGCCGTTCGTCACCGGTGTCCATGTGCCGGAACCTTCTGCCCAGTCATAGCTTTTCCCGCACGTCACTTCCGCGGCCAAGTCACGCCCGACGATGGATGGAGCGGTGCGAGCCTTCTCCGTCGCCCGCCGGTGGTCGAGGTCCACATGGGAGATGATGCCCTGTTGTGAGCCGATCTCGCGCAAGTGCCGGGTCAGCTCGCGGGTATCGATCCCCTGAATGCCGACCACGCGGGATTCTTTCAGATACTCATCAAGAGATTGCTCTGCCCGCCAGTTACTGGGTCTGCGGCCGGACTCCTTGACGATAAAGCCTTCAGCCCAGATACGCCGGGATTCCGTGTCTTGCTTCGTGACCCCGTAGTTGCCGATGTGCGGGCAGGTCATCGTGACGATCTGTCCCTTATAAGACGGGTCCGTCAGGATCTCCTGGTAGCCGGTCATGGCGGTATTGAAGACGACCTCGCCCATCGTCTCCCCTTCATGGCCGAGCGCCTGGCCATCAAAGACCATCCCGTCAGCAAGCGCCAACAACGCTTTCTTCACGTCTTAGATATCCTTCCTCAAGAATGACTTGAACTTGATCGCGAGCAACCAAATTCCCAGGCCGAGGTTCACTATATACAGCGTACGGACGATCATGTGCACACGAAAAAATGCGTCATAAGCTGCCTTTCGTGCACCCTCATCTTTGGTTCCGAATGCTTCTTCTTGCAGCGAAACGGCCTGTGGTCCCAGGATGAAGATAATCAGGGTGGCCATCAGGACCATCGTGCCGAACAGAATCGCTTCCGCCCGGCCTGGCATGGCGTGCGAGGGCCCTCCTGCCTGTTGCCCCCACATGCGCATCGCGATGGTTCCTCCCATCGCTGCCATCGCCACGAGCACCACTCTATTATACCCGTCGAACACCCTGGTCAGGAACCGCCCGCTCGGCTCCATGCCGAAGGAGTTGAAAACAGCCGGAATAACCGCAGCGATGATCACGACCAATCCTCCAATCCAGACCGCTAACGCGAGGCATTCGACGACGGCACAGACCAGCACTCTCTTTGAAGGCGCGCGGGGCTCATTCATGTACTGATCGGTCAGGCAGTTTCGTAGACGACGCGGCCGCCCACAATCGTAGTCGTGACGCGCCCTTTCACTTTCCATCCGGCGAAGGGCGTGTTCCTGCTCTTGGAACGGAAGCGAGCCGGAT
>Ga0247727_10017748_pt1 | contig 11286 bp, 8 predicted proteins | sample WisWelCaveWW1625_FD_202498 | JGI IMG/M metagenome (GOLD analysis project Ga0247727, IMG submission 202498) | Biofilm microbial communities from Wishing Well Cave, Virginia, United States - WW16-25 | ecosystem: Environmental > Aquatic > Deep subsurface > Groundwater > Cave microbial mat | place...
AGACCGGGAGCGCGCCCGAGAGCGGCAAGAAGCCCGGCGACGGCGCAGTGGACGCCGACTTTGAAGTCGTGAACTAGTTCGACGTATTCAGGTCGGAGAGGCCGGGGGCGAGGACGCCCCGGCCTCTCGCTTGACGCTCGCCGGGCGCAAACCTACCTTCGGCTTGTGAATCCCGCCGCATCCGCAGCCCTGTGGACGAGCCCGGACGCGGCGCTGAGCGTCGTGCAGGGAGCGATGCTGGCAGCCTACCTTCTCGCGCAGATGCTTCTGGTCGTCTATTCCTCGCACCGCTTCGTCATCCTGTGGCGATGGTGGCGAGCTCACCGACGGAAGGTCGCTCCCGGGCCGACTTTGGCGCCCCACGGGTCGACCTGGCCGGTCGTCACGGTCCAGCTCCCCGTCTACAACGAGCGCTTCGTCGTCGAGCGCCTCATCGACGCGGTGGCCGCGTTCGATTATCCACCCGACCGCTTGGAGATCCAGGTGCTCGACGACTCCACGGATGACACCCGAGAACTCGTGCAGCGGGTGGTGGAGCGCCACCGGTCGCGCGGGGTGGACATCCAACACCTGCACCGGATCGCGCGGGTGGGATTCAAGGCGGGCGCCCTGGCCGAGGGGCTGCGCCGCGCACGCGGCGAGCTGGTGGCCATTTTCGACGCGGACTTCGTCCCGCCTCCCGGGTTCCTCGAACGGCTCGTGCGCTACCTCGACGATCCCGCGGTCGGAATGGTCCAGGCGCGCTGGAGCCACCTCAACCGCCGGCGCTCGGCGCTCACCGCGGCCCAGGCGGTGATGCTCGACGCCCACTTCCTCCTCGAGCACCCGGCGCGGATGGGCAATGGTCTGTTCTTCAATTTCAACGGCACGGCGGGCGTCTGGCGGCGGAGCTGTCTCGAGGACGCCGGCGGTTGGGCGCACGACACACTGACCGAAGACCTCGACATCAGCTATCGGGCTCAGCTGCGGGGATGGCGCTTCCTGTTCGTTCCGGGCGTGGAGGCCCCCGCGGAGCTGCCGGTGGAGATGGAAGCCCTCAAATCGCAGCAGCGGCGCTGGGCCAAAGGCTCCATCCAGACGGCCCGCAAGCTGCTGCCCCGAGTGTTCGAATCCGATCTCCCCGCCCGTGTGAAGGTGGAGGCGTTCCTCCATCTCACCGCCAACATGGCGTATCCGCTTCTGCTGGTCCTCGGACTCCTGCTGCTGCCGGTCCTGTTGGGAACGCCCTCGACTGCTCCGTGGGTGGTGTGGGTGGTCCAGGTGGGGGTCATGCTGTTCGGCATCGTACCGGTGACGCTCTTCCTGGTCGCGGGGCAGTGGAACGCGGGCGTGGGGTTCGGGGCGCTTGCGCGCGACGTGCCCTCGGCGCTGGTGGTGGGCGTGGGGCTGTCACTCAACAACGCGCGGGCGGTGCTCGAAGGCTTCGGGCGGTGTGTGGGGCGGTGGGAACGAACGCCGAAAACGGGGGACCTGGACCGGCGACGCGGTTCCTCCGGCGGCTACGCCCGGGGGTGCCGCCCGGCGGGAACGGCCGAGGTGCTGCTGGCGGCCTACTTCGGTGGCATGGCGGTCTACGCGTGGCGGAACGACCACGTGGGGGCCGTAGCCTTCCTGATCCTGCTGCTGCTGGGATTCGGAACCGTGGGCGTTGCTTCGCTGCGCGCGAGCCTGCGGTCGTCGCGCGGAGCGGAGATCGGCGGCGACGCGCTCGCGTGACCCGCCCCGCCCGGGTGGCCCGGGGTCGGCCTAGAGGCGAACGATCTTCTTCGAGCGGCGGCCGCGCAGAGCGTTCCGCGTGTCCACGACCCCCTGGGAGTGCCGGAGGATCTCGCCGAAGGGGAAGTCCTGGTGTGCCGTGGCAATGACCACACAGTCGTACTTGCGCAGACGCGCGGGAGTCGTGGGCACGCTTTCGAGCCTCTGTCCCGCAAACTCCAGCGCCGGCACGTGCGGATCGCTGTACTCCACGCGGGCGCCGCGATCCCGCAGCGTCGTCATGATGTCCAGCGACGGGCTTTCGCGCATGTCGTCGCTGCCGGCCTTGTAGGCCGCCCCCAGCACCAGGACCCGCGAGCCGCGCACAGCCTTGCCGCGGCTGTTCAGGCTCTGGGCCACCAGGTCCACGACGTGCTCCGGCATGTGCGAATTGACGTGCCCGGCGAGCTCGATGAAGCGTGCCTCGAAGCCACTGGCCCGCGCCTTCCACGACAGGTAGAAGGGGTCGACCGGGATGCAGTGTCCGCCCAGCCCGGGGCCGGGGTAGAAGGGCATGAAGCCGAACGGCTTGGTCGCCGCTGCCTCGATCACCTCCCACACGTCGATCTTGAGCCGCGCGCACATGAGCGCCAGCTCGTTCACCAGCCCGATGTTCACGCTCCGAAAGGTGTTCTCGAGGAGCTTCACCATCTCGGCGACCTGCGGCGAGGAGACCTTCACCACCCGCTCCAGGCGTTGCTCGTAGAGCTTCACCGCCACTTCTGAGCACGTCGCCGTGACCCCCCCCACGACCTTGGGGATGTTGCGGGTGTTGAAGCGCGGGTTTCCGGGGTCCACGCGCTCCGGCGAGAAGGCCAGGAAGAAGTCCCGTCCCACCTTCATGCCGGTCTCCTCGAGCATGGGTAAGATCAGCTCCTCGGTGGTGCCCGGGTAGGTTGTGCTCTCCAGGATCACCAGCGTCCCGCGATGGAGATGGCGGGCCACCTCTCTGGCCGCCGCCACGATGTAGGAGACGTCGGGATCACGCTGTTTCGAGAGCGGCGTGGGGACGCAGAGGATCACCGCATCCAGTTCCCGTAGCACTCTGAAGTCCGTGGTGGGCATGAACTTGCCCGAACGGATGAGATCACGGATGGCGGCGCTGGGGACGTCCTGGATGTAGGAGTGCCCCCGCCTCAGCCGGGCCACGCGCTTCTCGTCGATGTCGAGGCCGTCCACGCGAAACCCGGCTTTGCCGAACTCCACCGCCAGTGGCAGCCCGACGTATCCCAGCCCGATCACGCCGAGCCGGGCGGTGCGGTGCTCGATTCGATGGAGGATTTCGGTCGCGGCAGAGCGGGTCCTGGGGCCGCGAGGCTTGGACATGACCGCGGCACGCTAGCAGAACGGGTTGACCGGGGTCAACGCCACCCGCATGAATGCAGGCCCCTGCGCAACTTTCTCCTTGACCTGTGGAGGAGCAGGCCTCGAAATTGGCTGCAGCGGAGCGAGGTTCTCTGTCCGACGCGTGTTTCCTCGGCCCCCGACACCTATGTGAGCGAAGCGGACGTGCCATCGTTTCCGGGTGATGGGGTCGGTCCACGGTGTGCGACGGAGAGCCTCCTCTTTTATTGTCCCGCCCGCCCCTGACGATGCCCCCCCTCCACATCGCCCGCTATCGATCGAATGGCGCCGTGCACACCGGACGCCGCGAGGACGATCATTTCGTCCGCCTCACGGCCCCACCGTGGGAGGGTGGCCGTGAAACCGGCGAGCGGGATGCGATCGATCGGGTCGTGCTGCTTCCGCCGGTCACGCCGTCCAAGATCGTCTGCGTCGGGCTCAACTACCGGGCGCACATCGCCGAAAGCCTGAGCGTCGCGCCGGACGCAAAGCCGCCCGAGGAGCCGATCCTCTTCCTCAAACCGCCCAGCGCGGTCATCGCGAGCGGAGCCCCGATCCTCTACCCGCCGGGCGTGACCCGCCTCGATCCCGAGGCCGAGCTGGCCGTGGTGATCGGCCGGCGCGCGCGTCGTGTGCCCGTCGAGCGGGCCCCGGAGTTCGTCGCCGGGATCACCTGCATCAACGACGTCAGCGCGCGGAACTATCAGAAGCAGGACGTCCAATGGACACGGGCCAAGGGCTTCGATACGTTCGCCCCGCTCGGCCCCTGGGTCGCGGTCGGCCTCTCGCCGGATCGGCTCGACGTGGAGTGCCGCGTGAACGGAGAACGGCGCCAGCGGGGCAACACGTCCGACCTGCTGTTCCCGGTCCACTTCCTGGTGAGTTTCGTGTCGGGGGTGATGACACTGGAGCCGGGCGACGTGATCGCCACCGGGACGCCGGCCGGCATCGCGCCGGTCGAGGTGGGCGACGTCGTGGAGATCGAGGTGGAGGGCGTGGGCGTGCTTCGGAATCGGGTGGAAGCGGACCCGGCTTGATGCGGGCCGACCTGCTGATCCTCTGCGCTCGGCCGTGGTCGGACGGCGCGCGGATGGGTGGCGCGGACGCAATCGCGGTCGCCGGGAGCGGGATCCTGGCCGTAGGACCGGAAGCGTCGCTGGAGGGGCTGGCAGGCCCTTCCACCCGCGTGCTCGATGCGGCGGGGGCGACCGTGACTCCGGGGCTGTGCGACGCCCACCTGCACCTGGTGGCCTGGGCGCGGGCCCGCCGTGAGGTGCGCCTCGAAGGCCTGCGCTCGCGCCGCGAGGTCCTCGACGCGGTGGCACGGCATATCGCTGCCCATCCGGGGACCGAACCGGTCGTGGGCCGCGGCTGGGTGGCCGAGGGCTGGGAGGCGCCGCCCGACCGGGCCTCGCTCGATGCGGTCTCCGGGGAGCGGGTGGTCCTGCTCCACAGCAAGGACTACCACGCGTTGTGGGTGAACGGAGTGGCGCTCGACCGCGCGGGCGTCACACGCACCACGCCCGATCCCGAGGGCGGGATCCTCCTGCGGTCGCCCGCCGGGGAGCCCACCGGCGTGGCGCGCGAGCACGCGGTGCTCCTCTTCCAGCCGCTGGAGCCTCCACCCGCATTCGATGACGATCTCGAGCGCGCCCGCGAGGCCGCAAGTATCCTTCACGCCGAGGGCGTCACGGCCATCCACGACTTCGAGGGCGAGCACGAGGCCGGAGTCCTGCGCGCGCTGGCCGGGGGACCTGGGCCGCGCCTGCGGGTGCTCATGCACGTTTCGCGCGCCGGCCTCGACGCGGCTCTCTCCGCGGGAATCCGGAGCGGGGACGGTGACGACGGGTTCCGTTGGGGTGCGCTGAAGCTGTTTGCCGACGGCACGCTCGGCTCCCGGACCGCAGCCGTGCTCGAGCCTTTCGACGACGCGGGCGGTTGCGGGCTGGAGCTGCTCGCGCCTGCCGAGCTGCGCGAGCTGGTGGCGCGAGCGTACGCGGGAGGACTGTCGGTGGCCGTGCACGCCATCGGCGATCGGGCGGTACGCAACGCCCTCGATGCCTTCGAGGCGAATCACCGCGTCGAGGTGAGGCTGATGCCGCGGGTCGAGCACGCGCAGCTGGTCCATTCCCGGGACCTCCCGCGCTTCGCCGCACTGGGCGTCGCGGCGAGCATGCAGCCGATCCATTGCACCTCGGACATCCCGCTGGTCGAGCGGGCGTGGGCCACGCGGGCCGCGCATTCGTATCCGTGGCGCGCGCTGCTCGAGAGCGGGGCGCGGCTGGCCTTCGGATCCGACGCCCCGGTCGAGGAGCCGCGCCCTGCCCTGGGGTTGCACGCAGCCGTCACGCGCGCGCGGGCGGACCGGCCTGGAGCCTTCATGCCCGCGCAGTGCCTGACGCTGGACCAGGCGCTCACGGCCTACACCGAGGGGCCCGCGCGCCTCGCCGGGGCGTGGCCCCGCGAGGGGCGCATTGCGCCCGGGGCGGTGGCCGACCTGGTGATCTGGAACGCGGACCTCCATGGGATTCCGGCTTCGCGCCTTCCGGAAGCCTGCCCTCGGTACACGATCCTCGAGGGCCGGGTCGTTTTCGAGGGGGTCGAGACCGCTGGACCGCTGCCCGCGACCTTGGGGAGGGTCCGTTGAGGGTGATCTACCGGGATCAATCCGACGAGGATCTGGTACGCATCGCCCAGGGCGGCGATTCACGCGCCTTCGACGAGCTCGTGAACCGCTACAAGGACAAGGTGTACCGGCTCGGGTTCAAGATCCTGCGTCACGAGGAGGATGCAGCGGAGGCGTTGCAGGACGCGTTCCTGTCCGCCTATCGCGGGCTCAAGAACTTCAAGGCGGAATCGACGTTCTCGACCTGGCTCTACCGAGTCGCGACCAACGCCGCGCTGATGCGCTACCGCCGGCGTCGGGAGCCCCACGTCTCGCTCGAGCAATCGCAGAGCCCCAACGAGGACGCCGAGCCGCTGGCGGTGCCGGACTGGTCCCAGCAGCCGCTCGAGGAGCTGCTCGACCAGGAGACGCGGGAGATCATGGAAGAGAGCATGCAGCGACTTCCGGAGGATCTGCGCACCGTGTTCGTCTTGCGCGACGTGCAGGAGCTCTCGAACGCCGAAGCCGCCGAGATCCTGGACGTCTCGGTGGCGGCGGTGAAGTCGCGGCTCCACCGCGCCCGAGCGGGCCTCCGCGAGGACCTGGATCGCTACTTCAGGGACAAGGTGCGCCGCCGCGACCGCCGGCGCTCGGATCGGGGCTAGCGCCGGATCATGAACAACACGATCACCAGCGCGAAAGCGACCCGATAGGCGAAGAACGCGCCCAGTCCGGCGCGACCCAGCCAGCGGAGGAGGCCACGGATGGCGAGGAACCCGGTGATCGCGGCGGCGGCGACCCCCACGGCCAGCACGCCCGCGGACAGGTCGGGGGAGAGCTTGCGCAGCTCGAGCATTCCGGCGCCGAAGGTGATCGGGGTGGCGAGCAGGAAGGCGAGACGCGCCGCCTCCACGCGCCCCACGCCCAGCGCGCGACCCGCCGTGAGCGTGATCCCGGAGCGCGACACGCCCGGCACCAGCGCCAGCGCCTGGGCGCATCCGACCCACATGCAGGTGGTCCATGGCGGCAATCGCAGTGCGTCGGTTCCAGCCGTGTCGCCCGCGGGACAAACGCGGTCCACCCACCAGAGCAGGAACCCGAACACCACGAGCATCGTGGCTTGGAGCGGCAGCGACCGCAACCAGCCTTCGGCGACCGGTTCCAGCAGCAGCCCGAGGGCCGCCGCCGGGATCGTGGCCACGACCAACTTGAGCAGGGTCGAGCGGCCGGCCGAGCGCACGGCGGGATCGCGCGCGAACGGGGACCGGGCCAGGGTGAGCCAGTCCGACCAGAAGGCCGCCACCAGGGCCAGCAGCGTGCCCCAGTGGAGCGCGACGTCGAATGCCACGCCGGCATACGGCCATCCCAGCAACGTGGGCACCACGTACAGGTGGGCGCTGCTCGAGATGGGGAGGAACTCGGTGAAGCCCTGGATCGCGCCGAGCACGGCGGCCTGGAACGGAGACATGGCTCGGCACGCTAGCATTCGGGTTCGGGACCCGCAACGAGCGGAGGTTTCGTGAGCGAGGATGTCCGCGTCGCGCGTCACGCCGGCACCGTCGGCGCGGCCACGATGCTCTCGCGCGTGCTGGGGCTGGTGCGCGAGCAGGTGATGGCGACGCTGTTCGGCGCCGGGCTGGCGACCGACGCGTTCAACGTCGCATTCCGCATCCCCAACCTGCTCCGCGACCTGTTCGCCGAAGGCGCGATGTCGTCGGCGCTCGTGCCGACCTTTACCGAGCACCTGAAGACCAAGGGCGAGGACGCGGCGTGGCGACTCGGCCGCCATCTGATGGGCGCGCTGCTGGCGGTGCTGACGGTCCTGTGCGCCGCCGGCTATCTGTTTGCGCCCGCGCTGGTGCGGCTCTTCGCTCCCGGCTTCGCCTTCGTTCCCGGCAAGCTCGAACTCACGGTGACGCTCACGCGCGTGATGCTGCCGCTCCTCCCCGCCGTGGCGCTGGCGGCCGCGGCGATGGGGATGCTCAACGCCCGGGGCCGCTTCGGAGTTCCGGCGCTGGCGCCGGCGCTCATGAACGTGGGCATGGTGGCGGGCGGTCTCGCGCTCATCCCGGCCTGCGAGGCGTGGGGGCAGCCGCCGATCCTGGCGATGGCGCTGGGCGTGGTGATCGGGGGCATCGCACAGTTCGCCGTCCAGCTCCCGGCCCTTCACGCCGAGGGCTTCCGGCTGCGCTTCGAATGGCCGCGCGCGCACCCGGGAGTGATGCGGGTGGGGGCGATGATGGTACCCGCCACCATCGGGCTCGCCGCCACCCAGCTCAACCTGTTCGTGAGCACAGTGGTCGCGAGTCTGATGGCGCAGGGGAGCGTGTCCTGGCTCTGGTACGCGTTTCGCCTGATGCAGCTCCCGATCGGGGTGTTCGGGGTCGCGCTCGCCACCGTGAGCCTGCCCGGGCTCGCGCGCGCCGCGGTCGAGGGGGATCGGACGGCGCTCACGAACACCCTGTCCTCGACGCTCCGGCTGGTGTTCGCGCTCACCGTGCCCGCGAGCCTGTGGCTGGCGGTGATGGCGACCCCGCTGGTGGCGCTGCTTTACGAGCACGGGCGCTTCGGCGCGTCCGACACCACCCAGACGGCCCGCGCGCTGATCCTCTACTGCATCGGCCTTCCGGCCTTCGCCGCCACCGCCGTGCTCACGCGCGCGTTCTACGCCATCGGGGAGACCGCGACCCCGGTGCGCGCCAGCTTCGTGGCGGTGGCGGTGAACCTGGGGCTCAACCTGGCGTTCATCGGTCCCCTGCGCTTCCTTGGGCTCGAGCACCTGGGGCTCGCGCTGGCGACTTCGGTGACGTCGCTCGCCAACATGGCCCAGCTCGTCTTCTACCTCAGGCGTCGCGTCGGGCCCTTCGGGGGCCGGCGGATGCTCGACTCGTTGCTCCGCGTCTCGGCCGCGTCGGCCCTGGCACTGATGCCCAGCGTGGCGGCGCTGCTGTACCTCGGCGATCGGTGGCGCGGCGGGTGGATCGGGGAGGCGGTCCTGGTGGGGGCGAGCCTGGTCCTGGCCGCCGGCGCGGGCTACGTAGCCATGAGGGCCCTACGCGTGGCGGAGCTGCCCGCGATCCTGGCACTCGCGGACTCGGTGCTCAGCCGGATGCGATACGAGCAGACGGGTGAACGCTCATGACTTCCGGCCGCCCTGCGACCACAGCTTCGGAAACACAAAAAACGCCTTCAGACGGTCAGGCCTCCACGTCACCGAGCCGATCTCGATCACCAGCCACAGCGCGTAGGCGACCGAGATCTCCTCGCGCCAGTGCGGCACCAGGAACTGCAAGAACCAGAGGATGAACAACCCCAGCGCCTCGTAGGCGTGGAAGGTGAGGTTGGAGAGCAGCACCACGCCGAGCGTGCCCTGGAGCAGGGTCAGCATCAGCTCCACCCGATGCTCGTGCAGTGGCACCGCCGCCAGGTGGCCGAGCGACATCGAGTAGACGATCGGGATCATCGCCGCCAGGACCGTCCACTGGTTGATGTTGGACGACACGATGTTCATGAGCGCCATGCCCGCCTTGCCGCGGCTCCGCGCCCAGTACGACGTGGTCACGAACTCCGGGAGCTCCGAGAGAAACGGGGCCACCCACTGGACGAACACGAACTGGGAGATGCCCAGTACCGTGGCGAGGCCCACCATGCTCTGAAGGAAGGGGTGGACGGAGAAGTAGATGCCGACTCCGCCGAGCAGGAAAAGCCCCAGGATCGCGAGCGTGCGCCGCCGGGAAGTCAGGCCCAGGATCGCGCGCGGCACCGCGGCCACGTCCTCGATTTCCTCGTGCTCCTTGGGGGGGGTGCGGTTGACCACCACCAGGTAGGCGGCGTAGAGCCCGAGCAGCACCGCCGCGTCCACGCAATCGAGCGTGCCCTTGTAGATGATCCAGGCGAAGTAGACCAGCGGCGGCACGAGGCCGACCACTCCGGCCGCATGCTCCCGCTCGAGGGCGATGTGCGGCCAGGGCTCGCGGTGGCCGCGGCGGCGGTGCGACACCGCGTATACGGTCCAGATCATCGGCCAGCCCAGCCCGGTGAGCAGCCGCAGCGCGCCGGTGAAGTTGGCGGTCATGAGCGGGACGTTGCGCTCCCACGAGATCACCGCCTCCACCGCGAACTCGGGCAGCACCTGGATCCACGCCAGCAGCGCCAGCGCCAGGCCCTGGGAGACGTAGAACTGGGCTGCCTCGGCGCCCCAGGCAACTACGAAGGCGCTGGTGAGGATCGACGGAAAGGTCCAGATGGCCTGGACGGCGGTGCGCTGGGCTTCTTCGGGCGGAAGCGGGCCGATCATGAACGTGGGTGTGGAGCCATCGGGGCCGAGCGAAGGGTGGGCGGGTGCGAAGCGGTGCGGCGCACGGGGCGCCATTCTGTCCAAGGGTCCACAAGGCGTCAAGGACATTGCGCCCGCGTTGACCTGTCGAGCGGGCCTTCCTAAGATGGCCCGCTCATGCTGTCTTTCTCGATCACCTGCAAGGCCGCCTCGCTTCGCGCGGTTCAAGGGCAATGCCCGCGGTGACGAGTTCCCGGGCGGTGCGCGCCCGCATCGAAGGCAGTCCCGAGCCGCCCTTCGACCGCCTCTTCGATCCGCTCACCCACGCCCTCGTGATCGGGGCGCCGCTGGCGCGCCAGCGGTTCGTCACACCGTGGGCGGACACCGAAGCTCTGCGATCCCTGACCGGCAAGCGCGCACCGCTCGACGCCGCGCTGGCCGAGGCGCTGCGCGATCGACACCGGCGGCTCGGCGCCTCCCCGGAGTCGCTGCGGGGGCTGGAGCGGCTGGCCTGCGGCGAGGCGGTGTGCACCATCGCCGGCCAGCAGCCGGCCCCCCTGGGTGGGCCGCTCTACGCGCTCCACAAGACCGCCGCTGCGGTGGGCATCGCGCGCCGGGTGACCGCCCGCACCGGAGTGCCCTGCGTGCCGGTCTACTGGAACCACGTCGAGGACTCGGACTTCGATGAGATCCGCTCGATCATGGTCGCGGACGCGACGCTGGCGCTCGAGGATCTGTCCCTGCCCGCGGACAGCCACGCCGAAGGCGGGCTGGTCGGGGCGATCCCGGCCGCTGCGCTCGCCGAGCTTCACCGCAAGGCGCTGACGCGCTGGGCGGGGCTCCCGGGCGTGGCTCCGCTCGCTTCGCTTCTCGAGACGGTGGTGGGCCGGGCGAGTGACCTGGGGGAGGTGCAGGCCTCACTGATGCTGGCGCTGTTCGCCGATCAGGGCCTGGTCGTCGTGGATCCGCGCTTGCCGGCGTTCCAGGCCGCGGCGCGCCCCATCATCGACCGTTATCTCGATCGCGCCGATGCGCTCTCCAGGGCCGCGCGCTGGGCCGGCGCCGCGCTCGAAGCCGGGATCGGGAGGCGGCCGCTCAGCGACGCAGCGCTCGATTCGTTCGTCTTCGCGCTGCGCGATGGTACGCGCCACAAGGTCACGCCGCAGGAGGCCCGCGCGCTTCCATCCGGTGTGGCCCTGAGTCCGAGCGTGGCACTGCGGCCTGCGGTGCAGGACGGCGTGCTCCCGACCGTGGCGATGGCGTGCGGGCCCGGAGAGCTGGCCTACCTGGCCCAGCTGAAGGAAGT
>Ga0247727_10017749_pt1 | contig 11285 bp, 13 predicted proteins | sample WisWelCaveWW1625_FD_202498 | JGI IMG/M metagenome (GOLD analysis project Ga0247727, IMG submission 202498) | Biofilm microbial communities from Wishing Well Cave, Virginia, United States - WW16-25 | ecosystem: Environmental > Aquatic > Deep subsurface > Groundwater > Cave microbial mat | place...
CTCTCTCCTCGGGTCGGTGGGCCTCGGTGACAATGCCGGTTGAGGGTGCTCGACATGTCGCTATTCGGTCTACGGGAGCGGGTTCGAGCTGCGCGCGTGACGGCGTGACAGCCGTGACGGCACCGTCACGGGGAGCAGACGCTGCCTTGTGCGAGCGCCGTAGCCCCTCTGCCCCGTCGGGTCGAGTTTTCTGTTCGCTTGCTGAAGGCATCTGGTGAAGGTACGTCGCGACGCCTGATCCGGCTTCGTCGCACGGATACAGGGCGCCCGTTGACGGCATGAAGGCGTTGAAGGGGTGCCGTCAGGACGTGGACGCGTTGGGTGGAGGCGTATATCGCACCCAGCTCGTCCATGTCGAGGTGCGCACTGAACTCTGCCCAGACCTCATCAGCCGGGATACCCCGGGTCGCCTCGATCGTTTCGCAGTGAGTCCTCACGATGCCCTCAGCCAGCCAGCGGGAAGGTCCGCGACGCGTCGCCAGAAGAGCTGCGCGCCCGAGCGCCTCCTTGCGCAGCACCTCCCCCTTTTGGCCTTTCCGACCTCCGAACAGGCGACTGAACAGGCCCATGCGTGTGTTCCTACTCACATCGTCTCAGATGAGGCGGTTCAATCGGCAGTTCGGGTTGTATGAGTGGCCGGTCGGGCCGCACTGATCCGGGACGAACGCGAGCAGCGACCTGGCCAGCCTCGAGGTGCCGTGTCCATGCGCCTCGCATTGCAGACGGGCAACAGGGTGGCAACGAGCGGAAGCCGAGCCTCGATCGCGGACACGCCTCGGTGCCGGGCCTACTCCTCGAGAAGCTTGGCCTCGTACCTCACGATCCTGCCGTCACGGATCGTGTATTCGATCCGTGCCCGCCGCTCGTACGCGAGTTCACCCGTTTGCTTCCAGCGATAGACCTGGTGGTTGACGGCGGAGACGTGGCCGTCTCCGAGGTCTTCAAGCTCTCCAGGGTCGAACTCGACCTCGAGGTTCTCCGGCCCACCCGAACCCGACCCGGCGTAGTACTTCCTCACTTCGTCGATCCCGCGCAACGACTCCCCGCTCACGACGACCCACTCGAGGTCTGCTGCAAGCAGCGCCCCAGCAGCCTCACTATCGTCGTCCACCAAGACCTCGCGCCACCGGCGGACGATCTCCACGTCCTCCACACTCACGCTTCCGACTTTACTCCCGAGGCCGAAGCGGGCCGGTCACCTTTACCTTGTCACGTTTTCTTGCGAAGGCCGGCCGCGTGCGCTCCGGCTAGGGCCTCACGAGAACCCGACGACGCGGACCGCGACGCCGACCAGACCCTGCGCGCACGGCTCCCCTTCGCTCTCGCCGAGCACGGGTCATACCACTCGCGGCGTAGGCCGCAGGCGACACGCTAACTATCCGGGCTGAACGAGCGCCTTACGGCGCACCGGCACCGTGCTTAGGCGCGTCTACCGGCTTCTTTTCGAGCCCCAACCACTTGCGGATCTTCGCGTCCAAGCTGGTCATGAGATGATCCTACGCCCGCGCAGTCGTTTCGCCAATCGAAACGCCGGACCCTGGTTTCGAGGCGCTGGCGGATACAGAGCGGAGCGGTCTTTGGATGGGACTCCATTCCGACGGGTTCACGGTCTCACTGCGATAGTCGGGGGTACGCCCTGCCAGCCGTCGTCCGCAAAGGGCCAGCTCTCGCGGGAGATCTCCACAGCCCTATCCACAGGCGAGACTCCGCAAGGCGGGTCGAGCGACGATGAGGTTGGCCTTGGAGGGAGTCGAAGGAGCTCTGCCGTGTGCGTTTGGATCTCAGTGGCGGAAGAGCTCGATCAGCTCACCGCGCTGGCGCTCCGTCATGCCGCCGACCGTCTTCGCGGGCGCGATCCGGCAGCGGCTGAGGAAGCGAGCGGCCCTCGCAGGACCGACCTTGGGCACTGCGAGCAGGAGATCTTGCACCTTGGCCGTCTTCGCGCAGGCGGGCGGCTGCGCAAGAACATCCTCGATCCGCACTCGCCCGGAGGCGAGTTCCTTCTTCAATGCCGCTCGCCGGCTGCGGATCTCGTTCGCTTGCCGCAAGGCCCGCAGCCGCTGATCCAGGGTCGCGCCGGAGCTCGCTCGCTCCTCTCGCCCGCCATCGGGGGATTCTAGAAAACCCACGGCTGGCGAGAGCGCCTCACCGCCCTGCGTCCTTTGACTTCTTGCCCCTCACGCCAGAGGTCGCGGGTTTCGCGCGTCGGCTCTAGCGGTGCGCGATCACTCGGTCGATGACCCCGTAGGCCACGGCCTCCTCGGAGCTCATGTAGTGGTCACGCTCGAGGTCGCCCGCGACCTTCGAGAGCGGCTGGCCGGTGTGCTCGGCGATGATCGCCTCGAGCCGGCGCCCGAGCGCGAGCACCTCCCGCGCTTGGATCTCGATGTCGTCACCTCCCCCTCGAACCCGCCGGAGACCTGCTTGAGCAAGATCTTGGCGTGCGGCAGGGCGACCCGCTTGCCGCTCGCGCCGCCGAGGACGATCAGCGCCCCCATCCCCATCGCGCTGCCGACGCACATCGTCTGCACGTCGGGCCTGACGAAGCGCATCGTGTCGCAGATCATGAGGCCCGCGGAGACCGAGCCGCCCGGCGAGTTGACGTAGATCGCGATATCTCGGTCCGACTGCTCCGATTCGAGGTGCAGGAGCTCGGCGACGACGAGGTTCGCGATCTGCTCGTCGATCGGCGTGCCCAGGAAGATGATCCGGTCCTGCAAGAGGCGCGAGTAAATGTCGACCACCCACTCCTCACGCGCGTCTCGCCAGGTCACCATCGGGATCACGAGCGTCATCGGAGTCTCCTGGGTCGGAGGAGAGCTGCTCTCGACACGCGACCCCGCGCTCGCAGTGTTGGGGAGGGTCTCGCCACCAGTTCGGTCAAACGGATCCTTCGTGCGCTAGCTGCCTCTCGGCGCGAGCTGCTCGTCGATCCAGGCGTCCACTTCTGCTCGGTCGAGACCGCGCGCGAGGCCGATCTCTCCCGAAAGATGCTGCCGTGCCTTCACGCACAGCCCCTTCTCCCATGGCGAAAGCTTCGAATTGCTGCCGTTCGCGGTCAGTCTCCGCGCTCGCCGGGCGCCGTCACGCACGATCTCTGCAAGCTCCAGCGGATCGCCGCCCCTCAGCTTCGTCTGCACCTGCTTCAGACGCCTCACCCAGACGTCCCCGCTGAGCGCGCAATCCTCGCGCAGCGTCTCCTGAACCCGACTCAGGCCCGCCTCGCTGACCAGCGGGCGCAGCAGCTCACGCGCCAGCTGCAGCGGCAGCGTTACCGAGAGGCCGTCTGCCAGCGCGAGCACGACGACCTCCTGCTCGGCACCGAGGACCACCCTCTTCTCCCGGGCCGCGACACGGCCCGCCCCAAGCGCGGGATACACGATCACATCCCCGACTGCCAGCTTCACTCACTCAGCGTAGCGGCCGCTGCGAACCGTACCTCCTGCCACGAGTTGCTGCCGGCGGCGGTCGCGCCTCAGTCGCGTTCACACTCCAGTCACATGGGCAACGCAAGCGCCTGGCTCGGCGAAAGGTTCAAAGCGATCTGCTTCGACGCCGGTCCCGAGCTCCGCCAGCGCTCCCCTAATGAGACCGAGGTGGACCGAACAGATAACGGCCGGGTGGGTCGTCGCCAGCTCCTGGAAGGGACAGCGCTTCAGCACGATCTCCTGCCCGCCCTTGGCTCGCTTGAGCTCGGGACCGAAGCCGAACTGCTCGTGGAGATGAACGACCTCGTCGATCGTCTCCTCCTTCGAGATCGACGCAAACGGTGGCGGCTTGCGGACGAGGTGCGCGCCCCATGCCCGTCCAGCCTCCTCGGCGCGAGTGCTCGGGTCGCGCTCTGAGCCAGCGAGGTGGCTGGCGAGGACCTGCGCAAGGAGGCGATAGCCGGAGGGCGCGCGTGCGTCGAGCGGCTCAGCCGCGGCGTCGTAGAGGATGCGCGGCCGGCCAGGGCGGGTGCGCTCCTCGCGTCGTGCCGAGACGAGGCCTGCCTCGGCAAGGACGCGAAGGTGCGAGCGGACGGTGTTCCAGTGCAGACCGACGCGCGTTCCAAGCTCACGGGCGTCGAGAGGCGACTCAGCCTCCTGTAAGGCTTCGAGGATCCGCACGCGGCTCGGGTCACCCAGAGCTCGGTGGAATTCCGTGCCGAGTTGAGCGGCTGCCTGAGGCGCGGTCCTGGTCACGATCAGATCGTATCCACCCCGGTGAGTTTAAACGATACCAGTAGTTTTTACTGGTACAGTATCTATCTGAGGACCGGGGCGGGCGCCATGTGAGTCCGTGCCCCGTCTGTCAGCCGCTCGGAGGTGGCGCATGAGCACGCACGAGACCGAAGTTGTCCGCGGAATCCGCTCCGACTACAAGTACGGCTTCTCGAACCCCGACGACGCGAAGGACTACTTCTTCAAGTCGGGGAGAGGGATCTCGCACGAGGTCGTCGAGGCGATCGCCGAGCACAAGAACGAGCCCGACTGGATGCGGCAGTTCCGCCACAAGTCGCTCGACTACTTCTTCGCTCGTCCGATGCCCAACTGGGGCGCGGATCTCTCGGGAATCGACTTCGAGAACATCTACTACTACATCAAGCCCACCGAGAAGCAGGCGGAGCGTTGGGAGGACCTTCCCGCAGAAATCCTCGACACGTGGGACAAGCTCGGCATCCCCGAGGCGGAGAAGAAGTACCTCGCCGGTGTGGGCGCCCAGTACGAGTCCGAGGTCGTCTACCACAAGCTCCAGGCCGATCTCGAGGCGAAGGGCGTTCTCTTCCTCGACATGGACTCGGCCCTGCGCGAGCACGAGGACATCGTGCGGCAGCACATCGGGACGATCATCCCGCAGAACGACAACAAGTTCGCCGCGCTCAACTCTGCCGTGTGGTCCGGCGGCTCCTTCATCTATGTCCCGCCCGGCGTCAGGATCGAGATGCCGCTCCAGGCCTATTTCCGCATCAACGCGGAGAACATGGGCCAGTTCGAGCGCACGCTGATCATCGTCGACGAGGGCGCGTACGTGCACTACGTCGAGGGCTGCACTGCTCCGATCTATTCATCCGACTCACTGCACTCGGCAGTCGTCGAGATCATCGTCAAGCCTCACGGGCGCTGCCGGTACACGACGATCCAGAACTGGTCGAACAACGTCTACAACCTTGTGACCAAGCGAGCCGTCGCCTACAAGGGCGCGACGATGGAGTGGGTCGACGGGAACCTCGGTTCCAAGGTGACGCAAAAGTACCCGGCCGTCTGGCTGATGGGCGAGGGCGCACATGGCGAGGTACTCTCGATCGCATTCGGCGGCAAGGGGCAGCACCAAGACGCAGGTGGAAAGATCGTTCACGTCGCGCCGCACACTACGTCGGTCATCACCTCCAAGTCGATCTCCAAGGACGGTGGTCGCGCCGGCTACCGCGGACTGCTTCAAGTTGCCAAGGGGGCGCACGGTTCGCGCTCGAAGGTCGTCTGCGATGCGCTCATCCTCGACGAGGAATCGCGCTCCGACACCTACCCGTACATCCAGGTTGACGAGTCGGACGTCGACCTCGGCCACGAGGCGACTGTCTCCAAGATCGGTGAGGAGCAGCTCTTCTACCTCATGAGTCGCGGCCTGTCGGAAGGTGAGTCCAGTGCGATGATCGTGTCGGGCTTCGTCGAGCCGATCACGAAGGAGCTCCCGCTCGAGTACGCGGTCGAGATGAACCGGCTCATCCAGCTCCAGATGGAAGGAAGCGTTGGCTGAGGCCGTAGAGGCCGTCGAGGCGGCGATCGCAGGAGAGGCCAAGCTCGACGCGCACAAGCTCCGCGCGGACTTTCCGATCTTCGAGCAGCGCTTCCACGGTAAGCCACTCGCCTACCTCGACTCCGCGGTGAGCGCGCAGAAGCCGCGGCAAGTGCTCGACGCGCAGCGCGAGTTCTACGAGACCTCCTACACCAACGTCCACCGCGGCGTCTACCTGCTCGCCGAGCGGGCGACCGAGCGCTTCGAGGGCGCGCGCGAGAAGGTGCGGGCCTTCATCAACGCGGCCTCCACGCGCGAGATCGTCTTCACGCGCAGCGCGACCGAGGCGCTGAACCTCGTCGCCTACGCCTGGGGACTCGACAATCTCGGCCCCGGCGACCTCGTCGTCGCGACCGAGCTCGAGCACCACTCGAACTTCGTGCCCTGGCAGCAGCTCGCGAAGCGTACCGGCGCGACGTTCCGCCCGATTCCCGTCGACGGTCGTGGCGAGCTACAGCTCGACGCGCTCGACGCGATCGCGAGAGGGGGCCGCGTCAAGGTCGTCGCCTCGAACCTCGTCTCGAACGCTCTCGGGACGATCAACCCGGTCGAGACGCTCGCTGCCTGGGCGCACGCGCAGGGCGCGATCATGGTCGTCGACGCAGCGCAGGCGGCGCCGCACCGGCGTATCGACGTCCGCGCACTCGGCTGCGACTTCCTCGCCTTCTCCTCGCACAAGCTCTGCGGCCCAACGGGCGTCGGCGTGCTTTGGGGCCGCGCCGAGCTGCTCGAGCAGATGTCGCCCTTCAACTTTGGCGGCGAGATGATCCGCAAGGTCACGGTCGAGGAGACGAGCTGGAACGAGCTTCCGTACAAGTTCGAGGCCGGCACGCCACCGATCGGCGAGGCGGTCGGGATGGGCGCCGCGATCGACTACCTGACCGAGATCGGCATGGAGGCAATCGAGGAGCACGAGCACGCCCTCGCCGCCTACGCGCTCGAGCGTCTGGCGGACGTGCCGGGGGCGCACGTCTTTGGGCCGCCGGCGGAGCGGCGCGCGGGGATCGTTTCGTTCGACGTCGAGGGCGTCCATCCGCACGACGTGGCGCAGATCCTCGACTGGGAGGGTGTCGCGATCCGCGCCGGGCACCACTGCTGTCAGCCGCTGATGGCGAGGCTCGGCGTCGCCGCGACGAACCGCGCGAGCTTCTACGTCTACACGATCCCCGAGGAGATCGACCGCCTCGTCGAGAGCCTGCACAAGGTCAGGAAGACGCTCGGCAACGGGGCGAGTCCGACCGTCCAGTGAGGGAGGAGTTCGGGGATGACGAGTCGAGTCGAGATTGCCGAACCCAGCCAGGGGAGAAATGCGAGGAGGAGCGACAGCCTTCTGACCTCTGGCCGCACCGGCGCCGTTTCGGGCGAGGCATCTTCGCCGGCGTAGACTGATTGCGCAAATGAAGTCCGAGGCGCTTGCGTGTCGGATCGGGGCTGGTCTGTCGACCTCGCAGTCAGCCAGGCAGGCCGCGACGGAGGCGGCGCGTGCGGCGCGCGGCGGCGAGCGCGGCCGGGACGCGGTCGACCTCGCGTTCTTGTTCCTCTCGCCGGCGCATCTGGACGAGGCGGAGGCGGCCGCCGAGGCCGTCCGTGAGGAGCTCGCACCTCGGCACCTGCTCGGCTGCGTCGCCGAGGGAGTGGTTGCCGGTGTCCGCGAGCTCGAGCAGGGTCCTGCGGTGGCCGTCTGGGCGGGTGCGCTGCCAGGAGCGGAGATCGAGTGCTTCCACGCCGCGGCCATGCAGACGGAGGATGGGATCGCGGTGGCGGGCTTTCCCGAGCTCGACGACCCCGGGCTTGTCGCGCTGCTCGTCGATCCCTTCACGTTCCCGGCCGGGCCGTTCCTGACGAGCCTGAACGAGGCGCACGAACGGGTCCCGCTCGTAGGCGGGATCGCCACCGGCGGGGGCCAGCCAGGCGCGCAGGCGCTGATCTTGGACGACGCAGTGCACAGCGAGGGCGCCGTCGGCGCTGTCGTCTCGGGGCCGCCCGTCTTCACCGTCGTCTCGCAGGGCTGCCGGCCGATCGGACACGAGGCGGTGATCACCCGCTGCGAGGACAACGTCCTCTACGAGCTCGCCGGCAAGCCCGCGCTCGAGCGCCTACGCACGGAGATCGCCGCCCTCTCCTCCGAGGAGCAGGCGCTCGCCGCGCGCGGACTGCTGGTCGGACTCGTGATCGACGAGAACCGGCCCGAATACGAGACCGGCGACTTCCTCATGCGTGGTCTCCTCGGCGCCGAGGAGGCGTCGGGCGCGCTCGCGCTAGGCGACACCGTCCGGGTCGGCCAGACCCTGCGCTTTTTCGTCCGCGACGCGGCCTCAGCCGACGCAGACCTGCGGCAGGCGCTTGGTGGCACGCTCCACCGCGGCCGGCCGGCCGGGGCGCTGCTCTTCACCTGCAACGGGCGCGGCACGAACATGTTCCCCCAGCCAGACCACGACGCGCGCGTCGTCACCGAGATGCTCCAGACAGACGCCCTCGCTGGCTTCTCATGCGGCGGCGAAATCGGCCCGGTCGGGGGCAAGGCCTTCCTGCACGGGTTCACGGCCACCCTGGCCATCTTCCTCGAGCCCTAAACGCTCAGACGACGAAGAGCGCAACCCCGAGCCAGCAGCGCAGAGAAGGAGGTCTGCAATGAGCTACGTGCCTGATATCTACAAGCACTTCGAGCGCGCCTTTCCCACCGTCCACGCAGCCCATCAAGAGCTGGCGCGGAGGTGCTACGAGGTGGGTCCGCTCGACGAGCGCAGCGCCCGGCTCGTCAAGCTCGGGATCGCGATTGGCGCGCAAGCCGAGGGAGCCGTCCGCTCGCACGCCCGCCGCGCGCTCGCCGAGCAGATGCGTCCGGAGGAGCTCCGCCATGTCGGCCTACTCGCCCTGACAACGATCGGTTTCCCCCACACGGTGGCCGGGCTCGGCTGGATCGAGGAGGTGATCGAAAGCACATCCTGACCAATCAGGCGCTGCTCGCCACGGCCGCGCATCGAAGGACGGGTTGCACACCGACGGGGCGCCCGTCTCCAGTCCCGAGTTCGTCTGAAGAACGTTACCCCGTGGCCGAGGCGTCCCAGCTACGCCACTCGAGAATGTCGACGGCGAGCACCGGGCGGCCGGGAGGCTCGCGTCGGTAGTGCTCGTACTTATCGACGAGCAGCCGGAGGGCCCGCTCCGCCTCCTCTCCCGTATCGAGCACCCGCGCCCGTCCCCGGAGGCTCACCCACCAGAGCCGGCCCCAGTCGCCTTCGTAATGGTCGACAAGGACGGTCACGTCAGGGCGCTCGCGCGCGTTCGCGACGCGGCGGAGTCTGCGCGAGCGCTTCGGCTTCGCGTCGACGGCCGAGTAAAGCCTCTCGCCATCGAGGACAAAGACAATCGGCACGAGGTGCGGGCGCCCGTCCGGGTCGGTCGTCGCGAGCCGGGCGACCCGCGCGGTCCGCACCCGCTCCCTCATTGCTTCCGCCTCCTGCACGCGGATCGGCTATCGCTGATACAGCACGTCTGTCTTCGCCGCCATGACGAAGTCGTTGCGATGCAGGCCCCTGATCTTGTGCGTCCACCAGGTGACCGTTGTCCTGCCCCATTCGGTCATTAGCGCAGGGTGATGCCCCTCTTCATCGGCAAGCTCGCCTACCCTGTTCGTGAAGGCCAACGCCTGCGCAAAGTCGTCGAACGAAAAGACGCGTCTCAGGCGTTTGATTCCATCGAGTTCCACGATTTCCCAGTCAGAGACTTGGGGCTGAAATTCGGCGATCTCGGCATCGGTCACGGTCGGTTCGTCTTTGCGGCACGCGACGCACTTCATCTGCGTCAGTGTCTCCATCTCCCTGTCTCCTGTTAGTCGGATCCTCGTAAGCGGCTTCTCGTAGGGTCAGAGTACTGCTCGCGGTATCGATCCCTGCCGACTACTTCGACTCACGCGAGCAGAGCTACGAGCAGTTTGTCGGTCGCTGAGATCGTCTTCTCCGACCACCGAAGGGGTCTGTCGGCGGCTACCTCGCGATGCCGGCAATACAGTGGCCGCGTGGGGAACGAGAACGTCGAGGTCGCCCGCCGCTATCACGAGCGGACGAAGCATTCCGAGGCGCGGCTGCGCGCGAACCCGCACCACCTCGACTGGGACAACCAGCCGGTCGCCTTCAAGCTCTACCGCGATCTCGAGACGATCCCGCTCCCTCGTCAGCTCGAGCCGGGAACCGTCTCCGCGCTCCATGCCATCTCGACGCCGGTCGCGCGAGAGACCGAGCCCACCGAGCAGGTGCCGGGTCTCCAAGCGCTCGCCCGCGTCCTCTACTACTCGGCCGGGATCACGAAGGTCAAGCGCTCCCCCGGCGGCGACATCTATTTCCGGGCGGCAGCGAGCACGGGCGCTCTCTACCACGTCGACCTCTATCTCGCCTGCCGTGACCTCCCGGATCTTGCAGCGGGCCTCTACCACTTCGGCGTGCACGACTTTGCGCTTCGGCGCCTGCGTGTCGGTGACTACCGAGGCGCGTTCATCGAGGCTGCCGGCGGCGAGCCGTCGCTGGCTCGGGCGCCGGTCGTCGTCGTGAGCGCCTCGACGTACTGGCGCAACGCCTGGAAGTACCGGGACAGAGCCTACCGTCATGCCTTCTGGGACGCTGGAACGCTCCACGCGAACCTGCTTGCCGTGGCCGCCGCTCAGGGACTCGCACCCAAAGTCGTCGCAGGTTTCGCGGATCGGGACATTGAGCACCTTCTCGGACTGGACCCGGCTCGGGAAGGGGCCCTTGCCCTCGTTCCGCTCGGGAGAACGGCCGAGCCGCCAGTGCCTGCGCCGGACGCCCCCGTGCTGAACCTCGAGACCGAACCGCTGTCTTCGAGAGAGATCGACTACCCGGCAATCCGCGAGATCCACAGCGCGTCGAGCCTCGTGCACGGGGAGGAGGTCGCACGCTGGCGCGGCTCGGTCCTTTCGCGTCGGGAACCGGATTTTCGGAGCGAGCTCTTTCCCCTTCGTCCGCTCGCGTCGGCGGACTGGCCGCCCGAGCCACTCGAGAGCGTCATCCTCCGCCGGGGCTCGACGCGTCGTTTCGACGTCTCACGCTCGCTCACCTTCGAGGAGCTCTCCACTGCGCTCGCCGTCGCGACCGCCACAATTCCAGCGGACTTCACGGAAGACCCGGAGTCGAGCCTGCTCGACCTCTACGTGATCGCACACGCGGTCGAGGGTCTGGCGCCCGGTGCCTACTACCTCCGGCGCACCGAGCGTGCGCTCGAGCTCCTCAAGCAAGGCGAGTTTCGGGGGATCGCGGGCCGACTCGGCCTCTTCCAAGAGCTTCCGGCCGCTGCCGGGGCGAACGTCTACTGCCTTGCGGATCTCGAGCGGGTGCTCGCGCGGTTCGGCAACCGTGGCTACCGGGCGGCTCAGCTCGAGGGAGGAATCGTCGGCGGCCGCCTCTACCTCGCCGCCTACGCACTTCGCTTCGGCGCCACGGGACTCACCTTCCTCGACGACGAGGTTACGGAGTTCTTCTCCCCTCACGCAGAGGGCA
>Ga0247727_10017750_pt1 | contig 11285 bp, 15 predicted proteins | sample WisWelCaveWW1625_FD_202498 | JGI IMG/M metagenome (GOLD analysis project Ga0247727, IMG submission 202498) | Biofilm microbial communities from Wishing Well Cave, Virginia, United States - WW16-25 | ecosystem: Environmental > Aquatic > Deep subsurface > Groundwater > Cave microbial mat | place...
GGCACCCTGGAGCTGCGCGAGGACGAAGTGGGATTGTTCACTTCCATCCAGCCGCCGGACACGCAATACGCGCGGGACCTGGCAGCCTCGATTGCGCGGCGGGACGTTTCGGAAATGAGCTTCGGTTTCGTGACCCAGGAAGATGAATGGAAGACGCTCAACGGGGTGCCGCACCGCACGCTGAAGAAGGTGGAGCTGTGGGACATCTCGCCGGTCACGTTTGCGGCGTATCCGCAGACGGACGTGGACGTGGCGCTGCGGTCGCTGGGGTGCGCGCTGGGGCGCGCGGTTGAAGGGGCACGGAAGCGGGGGGGCGGTATCCCGGCCGGGCTGGCGGCGGCAATCGCGGATGCGGAGCTGGTTCTGCGGCGAATACTTTCGGGCATCAGGAAACATCCCGGCGGCTGGTGAGCTGGCCGGATGGGCAAGGCTGCGCGGCTGGTGAGTCCGCGGCAAAAATTCAACGAAGGGGAAAACAATGAACTTGCAGCAACTGCGGGACGAAATAGGCACGTTGTGGGAGCAGGCCAAGGCCCTCAACGACAAGCGCCGGACGGAAAACCGGGAGTTCAGTGGGGAAGAGGAGCAGCAATGGCAGCGCCTCAACGCCGAGCTGAACGCACTGGAGAAGCGAATCAAGACCGAGGAAGAGGCGGAAGCGCTGGAGAAGAGGTTCGGCGCGCGCGTCAACCCCGGGGTGGGCAGGCCGGCCACGGGGCCGGACACAGCCGACCGCGCGGCCACGCAGCAGGAATACGCGGCAGCTTTCGACACCTGGCTGCGGTGGGGCGCGGAAGGGCTGGCGCCGGAGCATCGCACGCTGATCAACCCGCAGCGGTCGGAAGTCGCGCCGCGGCGCAGGATCGGCAACGCCACCGAGATCGAGGTGCGCATTGGCCGGCCGGTGCATTCGCCGGCATTCGAGCAGCGCGCGCAGGCGGTTGGCACCGGCGCGGCCGGCGGATTCACGGTCCCGGAAGGGTTCGTGAGCGCGCTGGAAGTTTCCCTGCTGGCGTTCGGCGGAATGCGGCAGGCTGCGCGCATCCTGCCGACCGAAAGCGGGAACGACCTGCCGTGGCCGACGTTGAACGACACGGCGCAGACCGGCGAGCTGCTCGCTGAAAACGTGGCGGCAGCGCAGCAGGACGTGACGTTCGGGCAAACCATCCTCAAGGCTTACAAGTACAGTTCCAAGGAAGTGCTGGTGAGCCGGGAACTGCTGGAAGACTCGGGCGTGGACATCGCTGCGGTGCTCGGGGCCGCGCTTGGCGAGCGCATCGGGCGCATCACCAACACGCACTTCACCACCGGCGACAACGCCTCCAAGCCGCAAGGCGCGGTGACGTATGCGGCGGCGGGGATCACCGCTGCGGTGGCCGGAGCCATCACCGTGGACGAGCTGATCTCGCTGTTCCACGAGGTTGACCCGGCGTACCGAAACGGTCCCAAGGTCGCGTTCATGTTCAGGGACTCGACCCTGGCAGCGCTCCGCAAACTGACCAAGGCCGACTGGGCCGGCGGGTCGCCCATCTGGCAGCCGGGCCTGACCGCGGACGCGCCGTCCACCATCCTGGCGAAACCGTACTTCATTAATCAGGACATGGCGGCGATTGCCACGGGCAACAAATCGGTGCTGTTCGGAGACTTCTCGAAGTACATCATCCGCGACGTGGCCAGCTTCCGGCTGCGCAGGCTGGAAGAGCGCTACGCCGAAAAGGACCAGGTGAGCTTCATCGCCTTCAGCCGGCACGACGGCCGGGTGCTGGACGCGGGCACCGACCCGATCAAGCGCCTGTTGCAACCGTAAAGTTGCGCTGGGTTCCGGGGGCGTCCGCCTCGGCGGACGCCCCCCTCCCGGACCAAAGGAGAAAAAACGAATGGGAATCGAACTCAACGCATTACTGAGCGGAGACCGCGTTAGCAACGCGGTGGCCGTGGGCACCACAGCCGTGAACTCTGCGGCCGTGGACACGGCGGGTTACGACGGAGTGCTGTTCCAGGTGTTGATGGGCACCATCACCGACGGCACGCCGAAAATCAAAGCGCAGCAGGACACCGCCTCGGGCATGGGCGCCGCAGCGGACCTGGCTGGCACCGGGATCACGCTGGCGGCCACCGATGACAACAAGGTGGTGTTCCTGGACATCCGGAAGCCGCTGGAACGCTACCTGCGCTGCGTGGTGGACCGCAGTGTGGGTGCGCCGGTTACCGGAGCGGTGATTGACGGCATCATGGCGTTCCCCTACGGGGGCGACAGGCCGTCGGTTCACACCGCCGACGTGGCCGGCAACGAAGTGCACGTAAGCCCGGCGGAAGGCACTGCCTGAAGCGCAGACAACCCAGGGCGGGCAGAGAAGGACCGCTGTCCGCCCCGTTTTTTTGAGGGGAACGGAAATGCGGATCAAATACCTGGCGTCGTTCGCCGGGCCGGGCACGTTCATCGCCTCCGGAGAGGTCCACGAAGTGGATGACGCCGAGGCTGGGCGTCTGATTGCCGCAGGGTTTGCAGAGGCCGCGGTCCCCGGCGTTGCGGAGATCGAGACCGCGGCGTTTGCCGGGGCCCCGGAAAACAGGTTGCGTGTTCCGAGAAAGCGCGGGCCGGCTGTTGCGCCGCGCGAGAAGGAATGAGCCGTGGACATTGCCGAGCCCTACGCGCTGGCGTATGACCTGAAGGAGTTCGCGGCGCCGGCGCTGGAACCGGTGACGCTGGCGGAGCTGAAGGGGCAGGCGCGTCTGGAGAGCGGGGAGACGGAACACGATGTGCTGCTCAACCGGCTGATCAAGGCGGTGCGCATTGCGGTGGAGAAGCAGACCAATCGCAGCCTGATCGAGACCACCTGGGATTATTTCCTGGAGAAATTTCCGGCCAGCGGGGCGATACGCCTGCCGAGGTCTCCGCTGATTTCCGTTACCTCGATCACCTACGTAGCCACGGACGGAACGGAAACGACGCTGGCCACGGCCGAATATGTGGCCAACGGCAACGCCGATCCGCCGGAAATTTTTCTGGCCTACAACAAAAGCTGGCCGGCGCTGCGGGAAACAGGAACGGCGAACCTGCCCAAGCCGCTGCGCGTGCGGTTTAAGGCTGGGTACGGAACAGATGGCAGCAGCGTGCCCGCGAATCTGAAAATACCCATCCTCATGCTGGCAGCGCATCTGTTCGAGCGCCGCGAAGCGTTCACCAGCGAAAACCTGGGCGAAGTGCAGATGGCCGTGCAGAGTTTCCTGAGCCAGGAACAGGTGAGCCATTGGTAGTGGAGGGGCAGATGGAAGCGGAAGCACTGGCGGAGTGCCAGAAATGCGGTGGGTGCGGGTGCCGGGTGAAGAGCTACGGGGATGGATGGAAGATTTCAACCCCGGCGGTAATTTGCGATGCGTGCCAGGGGACCGGAGTGGCCGCAAGGGCGGCGGCAACGGCCCATGCGGCGGAGTGGCGGTACGAATGCGCGCAATGCGGGCGCACGGACCCGGAGTGTGGGGACGGGCCGCTGAAAATGAGGGAATGCGGGAATTGCGGCGCATTGGTCTGCGAGCTGTGCGGCCCGGACCATGGCGGGGTGTGCGCGAAGGGAACCCATGTCGGTTGAGTTCCTGCTGACTGGAATACATGGTGCGGTGGCGCGGGCGGTGTATCGGCGGTACGCACGGACGTGCTGGCGTGAGGCGGATTTGGACTGGCGGGAACAGCCGACAGCGAATCAGGAATTGCTGCGGCGATGGCTGGCCCGGGCCTCGAAGGCCCTTCAGGAGTTCAGTTGAGCCGGGGAGAAGCGCTGGACGGAGTGGCGGACCGGCTGCACGAGTGGCTGCGGTCCGAAAACAACTGCTTGACTGGAGCGGCCCGGGGACGGAAATGCCTGCGCTGCCTGGCGATTGCCAGTTCATTGCTGGGAGTGCTGGAGACGGGGAAAGCAACGGCATTCAGCGAAGAGGCGCGGGAGATGGGATGCGCGTGCGGAGCGGGATGAGGCGCAGCGCAGACAAAACGGAAATGGCGACACCAAGCAAAACCGGACTGCTGGAGATCGTGGCCGCAGGGATACTGTGCCTGCTGGGCGCGGCTGCGGCGGAAGCGCAGACGGGAACGCTAGTCACCGGAACGTTCAAGCCGCCAACGGGGCAAACGCCGCAGGCCGCAGGAATCAGGAGCGTGACCATCGGGGCCACAGCCATGTGCGGGGAGCTGGCGTTCACCCCGTACGATTCCGCCGGGCGGCGGGTGCTGCGTCTGATTTTCGGCGCACAGACGTATTTCCCGCAGCCGGTGAAAGCCTGGGTGCGGTGCTCCGACGGCGTGCTGATGTACCTGGACGCTGTGGCCGGGACGGTTTCGGCGGGCGTGCGTCTGATCCCGAACATCAACTCGACGCCGACGGGGACAGTGTACCGGCTGGAAGGGAAGCTGTACGACGCGACGACCAGCACGGGCACGATTCTTCTGCCGGAGACCATCTACAGCGAGCAGAAAGTGGTGCCGGACCAGGCCAGCGTGGACTGGGGCACGATCGCCCCGGCCAGCCTGACGGTGACCTCGGTTAGTTACCAGTTGACGTTGAACGCCAGCGTGACAGGGTTCGAGGACTGGGGCGGAAGCGCGGCGCCAGCGAATCCCGCGAGCGGGACAGGGCGCGTGTTTTTCAATACCGCAACGGGAAAACTGGAATGCAAGGATTCGGCGGGCGCCAACTGCATGGCAGCGGGAAGCGGGTATCAGACCATCCAGGACGAAGGCACGGCGCTGACGGCGCGCACGACGCTGAATTTTATCGGCGCGGGGGTGAGTTGCGCGGACAACGCGGGCAGTTCGCGGACAGACTGCACCATTGCCGGCGGCGGCGGGTCACTGACGGTCGAGGAGCAGGACGGCGCGCCAAGCGTAGGCAGCGTGACCACGCTGCGATTCGACCAGGCCGACGGGCTGGTGGTGAGCACGCCGGGGGCAGGGATTGCCCGCGTGGACCTGGCCGCGATACCCGACGGGGCGCTGGCGTCGAATTACTCAGGCGTGGGGGCGTGCGCGGCGAACCAGTGGGCCTCGACCCTGAGCGACAACGCGGCGCCGGGATGCACGCAGCCGGGGTTTTCGAACCTGAGCGGGGCGGCGACGGACGCCCAGGTTCCGAACAACATCACGATTGCGACGCTGGACACCACGTTCGAGGTGCAGGACAACCTGGACAGCACGAAGATTTTGCAGCTGCAGCTCTCTTCGATTGCCACCGCGACCACGCGCACGTGGACGGCGCCAAACGCCAGCGGCGAGGTGACGCTGCTGGGACAGACGATAGAGGACCCGGAGCTGGCGTCGAATTACTCTGGCGTGGGGGCATGCGCGGCGAACCAATGGGCCTCGACGTTGAACGACAACGCCGCTCCAACGTGCACGCAGCCGGGGTTTTCGAACCTGAGCGGGAGTGCGACAAAAAGTCAGTTGCCCGCGGCGGTGGCCTACGAGGACGAAGCCAACATCTACACGGTGGCCGGCGCGGTTACGCTGGACAACCAGCTGGGGGTGCGGCTGCGGGAGGGCGACGCCGGCGGGGACGAGTACATCGAGCTGCGGGCGCCGGCGACGATTGCTGCCAGCCTGACTCTGACGCTGAACGTAACCGGGCAATGCACGGGCACGAACGGCGGGGCGCTGTCGATCAACGCCTCGAATGAGATTGTGTGCACCGATGACGACGGCGGGGCAGGCAGCGGGGACAACATATCCGTGAACGGGGTGGCGGCGACGAACGCGGATTTCGACGATGCCACGCCGGCGGCACCTGCGAACGCGGTGAACGTGAAATGGCAGAAAGACGCGCTGGACCCCACGAACATCTCAGCGCATCTGCTGCTGACCGACGTGGACGGGGCAGGGATCGGGGTATCGGGGACGGAGCTGGTGACGGCGTCGAGCGAGACCGGGTTCCTGGCCAGCGGGGCGCTGACCTGCGGGGCCAGCGCCGCGGGGAGGATGCAGGTACACACCACGGCATTGCAATACTGCGACAACGCGGGGACGCCCGCGCTGCAGTACGCGGCGTACGGGAATTCGAGCGGGGCGGCGACCACCGGGGATGCCGCCAGCGGTTTTTTCCCCGACGATTTGCCGGTAGCTGATGGGGGCACGGGGGCCAGCACGGCGGCGGCGGCGCGCGGGAACCTGGGCGTGCACTATGGCCTGGCGTATGGAATCGCGGCGTTCAGTCCCGCGGACGCGACCACCTACATCATCGGGAACCAGGCGGCGCCGGACAGCACCCCCGGAGATAACACCAAGCACCAGATTGCGGCGCCGATTGCGGGCACGGTGAAGAGGTTGTGCATCTCCGCGTATGTGGGCGGGACGCTGGGGAGCGGGGAGAGCGTGAGTTTTTTCGTGCGCAAGCTGGGGACCACAGACAGCACGGAAAGCGTAAGCGTCACGCTGAATGCGACCGAGGTGGCTATCGCCTGCGCAAACCTGACGACGACGTTCACGTTTGCCGAGGATGACAAATTCTCGATCAAGATGGTGTCGCCGACGTGGGTGACCAACCCCACGACCGTGCAACTGCGCTGGAGCATCAAGATTTTGCAGGATCAGTAGAGGAGCGGAATGAGACACCGGGGATGGATAGTGATAGCGGGTTTGCTGGCGCTGCTGGTGGCTGGGGAGGCGCAAGGCCAGGCACGGGCGCGCATCCAGAAGACCGCGGCCAGCCCGGTGAGCTGCACGGGTGCGGGCGCGCCGGACGCGGCGTGCACAGGCGCGGGGGACGTGGTAGTGCGCTGGGAAATCCGCGACGCCAACAACCAGGGGACGGTACTGACGAACGGGTACGAGCTGTTCCAGAATGCGTCGTCCGGGAAAAACGATCACCGCACGATCCGGGCGATCCTGGCTATGCGGCTGAACGAATACCTGGACCAGCAAAGCATCGTGGAACCAGCGGACGCGACCACGGCAGTGAGCGCGCAGGGCGCGAACAAACTCATGGCGGGGCCGACCAGCGGGAGCGCGATGGAACCTGCGTTCCGGAACGCAGTACTGGCGGACATCAGTGCGCTGGTGCTATCGACGCCGCGCAGCGAAACAAGTTTTGCGCGGCGGTGGTTTTACCTGGTGGATTCCGGCGCGGGGCTGAACGGGTTCGGGGCCGACGTGCAGACGGTGACAGGGACCGGCAGCGACATCGCGCCGGTTGACAGCGCGCCGTACGCGCGCAACGTGGCCAGCGCGAGCACCACCGGGAGCGATTTCGGGATTGTGGGGACGCAAGCCTGGCGGCATGACCGCACCGCGGGCGAGCGGCGAAACGTGTATTTCAAGGCAGTGGGGACGACCCAGGAAAGCGCCAGCATCCGGCACTGGTGGGGACTGACGGACCAGACCCTGGCGACGATGGCGGGGTCTGACAACCCTGCGGGAAACCATGCGGCGTTGCGGTTTTCATCGGCGGCGGGGGCGAACTGGAGCTGCGTAACAAAAAACGGCAGCACGCAAAACGTGGTGGATTCCGGGACCGCGTTTGCGGGGGGCACGTATTATGCGCTGGAGGTGATTTTTGACGACAGCGCGCCGAGCGTGACGTTCAAGATCAACGGCGCGAGCGTATGCGGCAGCCCGGTAACAGCCAGCCTGCCGGCCGACGGTACGAATCTGCGGTGGTGCGCGCCATGCGGGGAGACAACGGCGGCGGCAGCGAAGAACGCGCGGCTGGAACGGTTGTGGGTGGAGAGCCTGTTCTGAGGATGGACGATGGCCATCAAAGCGTTTTTCGGGAAAGAGACAATCACGGTGCAGCCGGACGGTTCGCCGCTGCTGCGGTACATGATCTCGATCCCCGGCGCCGGGACGCTGAGCATCGAAGTGCCGATCACGGATCTGTCGTCACTGTCGCAGGTGACGTTCGATTCGAATGTAGAGGACCGGGTGCGCACGGAAGTGGCTGCGGCGCTGGGCGTGCCGGTAGTGCTGGCCAACGAAGTGATCTGGGTGCGGTGAGGAAAGGCGTGGAGGGAACGATGAGACGCTACCGGTTATTTTTTGATGGCTGGCTGTGCGCGACGCTGGTGATCGGGGCAGGGATAGGGATCGGAAAAGCGCAGAATGCCGCGCCAACGCCAACGGCGGTCGCGGCGCCGGGCGTGCATTCGGCGGGCGCTTCGCCTCAGCACGGCCTGAAGGCCATTAAAGCGGACGAGGAAATCCAGGACTTGTTTCTGGACCGCGCGATTATCGGGGAGCTGATCAACCTTCTGGAAATGCAGAAGGGATCGGCGGTGATCCGCGTAAGCATCCGGGAACTGCGCGCCGCGGACAAGCGCAAGGCGGAAAAGATTGATGTCTGGCTGAAGGGGCACGGGGTGGGGAACCTGTGGACCTACAACCCGCGACTGGGACAGTTCGAGCCTCCGGCGCCGGCCCCGGGCGGGGATGGGCCGCCTGCCGTCCCCAAACCGGGAGGGGAAAAGGAATGACGCCGGAAGCATTCAGCGTGGAAATCCCGCTGTGGGCCTGCCTGGCGTATTACGTGGCGTGTTCTGCGATTGGGGCCATGCCGGCGCCGGAGGCCGGGGATTCTAAATTCTACCGCTGGCTGTTCGTATTCCTGAACGGCCTGGCAGCGAACGTGACCCGGGCGGGGATTGCGTTCCGTCCGCGCAACGGACCCGGGAATGGAAACGCGGCGGGCGGGCCAGCGACGAAACCATAGCAGTGAAAACCAAAAACCAAAAGGAGAAAAAGAAAGTGAGAAAACTTCTGTTGCGGGTGGCGGTGTTTGCGCTGTGCGCGCTGTGCCTGTTTCCGGGGGTGGTGGCGGCGCAGAACGCGGAACCGAATGCGGGGACGCGGGTGGAGATCGCGGGGAGCTACGACGTGAACGGAGACAGCGCGCAGCAGGCCACGGCGGCCGGGGTGCGCGTGGCGTTTACGGCCCGCTGGTCGGGGCAGTTCCGGGCCATTTTTGCGCCGAATGCGGGCAATGGCGGCGTGAATTACAACCTGGGAGAGGTGCAGTACGCGAGGAAGCTGAGCGATTTCGTGAAAGCGTCGAGCACGCAGTTCAATCCCGGGCGGTTCGAGGTATTCGCGTACGGCGGCGCCGGGGCAGCGCGGAACGCGATAGCGGCGGGGAACGCCAGCTTTGCGTGGTCCGTGGGCGGCGGGCTGAACCTGCGGATCAACGACAGCACGGTGCTGACGCTGGTGGAGTACAACTACATACGTTCGCGCGTGGAGAGAGCCGGCGTGGTGCTGTCGAGCAGCCACCAGATCACGCCGGGGCTGAGGCTGCGGTTCTAGGACCGAAGGTCTGTGGGCAGTGACACGGACGGGGCTGCGGGGAAACTTGCAGCCCCGAAATTTTTATGGGCGACGAGCCTACATTCGGCGGACATTCCGCCTCAGTGTTCCCTGATGGGAAACGGCGATGCGTGCTGGTGCACGGGGTAAACGTTCGGGACGGCGGGAGGGGCACCACCGACCGTCTGATCCCGTTCCTGGAAGCGGCCGGGCTGGACGTGTTGCAGTACGACTACGGGTGGACGTTCGTGCTGGGGGCACGGCTATGGAACGGGAGAAGGGCGCGGCGGGTGAGGGAACTGGCGGCCCATTCGGCGGACGGAGCGGTGGGGGTGGGGCATTCCAACGGCTGCGCAGTGTTGTGGGAGGCGTGCCGCAGGGGGGCTGAGTTCGGGAGCCTGGTGTTCATCAATCCGGCGCTGGACCGCAGGGCGGCTATTCCGCCGCAAGTGCATCAGGTGGACGTGTTCTGGACGGAGGACGATGTGCCTACGCGGATTTCGAGGTTCCTGCCGTGGAACATCTGGGGGGACATGGGCGCGCGGGGATATCGCGGGCAGGATGCGCGCGGGGTGAACTGGGATATGAAGCATGGGATACGGCAGAGAACGTTCGAGCCAGGCCGCGAGGTGGCCGGATTCCGCGCGGCGTACGCCGTCGAGGGCAGGAAACGGGCGCACAGCCGCGTATTCGACGCGGAAGCGCCGGGGTTCGAATTCTGGATGGCGACGATTGCGGCGGCGGCCGGGAACCCGTGGCGCGCGGCGACGCTGGCGGCCCATTCGGCTGACCCGCAGCCTCAGGGCGGCCTGAAGGCCGGGAGGGCGTAAATGGAGGCCGGGGAACTAAGATTCACGGTGGAGATCGAGCGGCTGGACGGGAACACGTGGTCGCCGTACGCGGTGATGTGGTGCGCCATCGAAACGCTGGACGAAGCGGAAGGGATACGGCAGTACGAGGTGCGGACGCGGTGGACGCAGCAGCTGTGGGAAATGGTTGGGCTGCGGCATCTGGACAAAGGGTTCCGGGTGGTCTGGGTGCACGCCGGGACCACGCTGTATCTGGAAGTGGATGGGATCGTGGATCAGGGCAACCGCAGGCGGGAACTGCGGCTGAGCTGCCACGAAATTATGCCTTGAGGAGAGAGTCATGAAAATCCGATTTCTGACCGACTGGGGACCGTACACCCAGGGCCAGGTGGTGGCGGTGGAGACGCTGGGACCGGGGGAGAAGCGCAAATCCGTGTTCCAGATCACGGAAGAAAAATCCGCGGCGCTGCTGCAAGGGCGGACGGCAGAGGAGTGCCGGGAAGGGGAATGAGGGATGCCGTTTGACATGGAGGTGCATGTTGAGGGGCTGGGGGAACTGGAAAACCGGCTGCGGCAACTGCCCGAAAAACTGGCGCAAAAGGTGCTGGTAAGCGCGGTGCGGGCCGGGGGCAGGGTGATCCAGAGGCAGGCGATTGCCAACGCGCAGGCCGCGTTCAAGCAGAAAACGGGGCGGCTGGCGAGGGGGATTCTGCTGGACACCAAGGTTATCGGGCGCGGCGTGAGGGGTGCGGTGGTGCGGGTACGCATCGGGCTGCGCACCAGGCCGGGGAACGAATCGCCGTGGTACGGGCGACTGCTGGAGAGCGGCTGGACGCACGTGGGGCGGGGGAAGAGGACGACTCTGGGCAGTCGGGTGCGGGGGTTGTTCGGCCGGCGAGGCCGCGGCGAGGCGCAGAAGCGCGGCAAAGGAAAAGCGATTGCCGGAAAGCAGTGGATGCTGCGGGCGTTCGAGCAAAAGGGACAAGAAGCGCTGCAAAAGATTACGGAAGCAATCCGTGCAGGGCTGGAGAGAATCGCAAATTAACAGAGGAGAAGAAACGCAATGGCCAACGTACTGATCGGAGCAGGAACAATATTCGAGTGGCACAACGGGACGGTGTTCCAGGTGGTGAGCGGGCTGCAACGCCTGGACCACAACCTGGGAGAGACCGAGGCGATTGATACCAGCCATTTCG
>Ga0247727_10017751_pt1 | contig 11284 bp, 10 predicted proteins | sample WisWelCaveWW1625_FD_202498 | JGI IMG/M metagenome (GOLD analysis project Ga0247727, IMG submission 202498) | Biofilm microbial communities from Wishing Well Cave, Virginia, United States - WW16-25 | ecosystem: Environmental > Aquatic > Deep subsurface > Groundwater > Cave microbial mat | place...
GGCCTCTTTCAACCGGGTGTACAATCCTTCACTGATGCTCATGGGCGGCTCCTTTGGTTTTCGCTACCCAAATTATGCCTCATCCCGTGAGCATCAGCTTTTCCAAAGTTCTGTCAGTGAATCAGGCATCAAGGTTTGTTTGAGATTATCACCCTGCACAACGAAGATCACGCCTTTGGTGCAAAAAGCATCTGTATGGCTTATATTGGGGATACCGCTTAGACCACCGAAACCAAAAGCCAGTACAGTGAGCAAATCACGAGCGGCTTCGGGAGGAGACAATCGAACTTCCAACTGATCTTCGGTTTCTACCTGATGATCGAACCATCCACTAGGCAACATACCAAAGCCATGTTTAAGGCTGACGACTGATTTTGGATTGACTCGCTTGTCTTCGGCAAACTGACCAAATGGATGTTCGGCCGAGAATAGATCAAACCGCTCGTACCATTCAGTAAAATACTCATTAATCGTATCTAGCGGGAAGCTGTCGGCTTGCCATAGCTCCTGCCATTGTTTTGAATTAGCAGGGCCAAAATTGCGGTGCAAGATAGCGAGCAAGAAGCGGTAGAGAGCAGCATTTTCCATAGGAGAATCGGCAGCAAGGTCTACCAGTTCATGCGACCTGGCAAACAGGGCGCGCAAGGAAAGATCTATCACCTCTCCATTGCGTTTTAAGCAAGGAATCCACGGTTGATCAACCAGATTGAAAGACGGAATCATTATTGCGTCTCCTTTTTTGATTGTATTTCGAGGGCTAAACCGTAATCACGATCCAGCGACAAGGCATAAAGATTTTTTTCGTCTTCAAAGTGATATTGTCCATTTTGAAAAATGACAACTCGCGCATGACGAAGAACACTGTTTTTGCGCCACGCTGAAGGCGCATTTTCCGGGGGCATGTCTTCGGCCAGAAAATGGTTGAGTAATGCCCATTGCTGTACGTTGATGCGCCGTTGCAATAGTTTTTTGGTTAAGTCTGAATCAGGTGGCAGTGTGAGATCAAAGGCAGTAGTGGCATTCAGGGGATCAAACAAGACGCGATTTTGCTTTTCTGTGGCGTGGAGGCAGATGAGTGCCAGAGTCGGACCAATGTCACGGGTTTTGGCCTGGAAGGTTTGGTGAATAACCGGGTTATCTTCTTCCAACCCTAAATTGGTTTCGTACAACAACATTTCATCATCGGGCGCGCCCGCGATTTGCTTTTTGGCTTTTTGCTGAGACTCGTGCCGGTCACGGCGCATTTTTTGGTGTGCGTCTTTCAATGCAGTTTGCCAATTGGCATCTTCATCATGGAAAGGATTGCTTGTGCTGTAAACGGCTTCGATCAATTCAATCGTTTGCCTGGGCAGGGTGATACCACCATCTTTTATGAGCTGATGCAAGGCGCGGCAGGTGCGGAGCAGGATGTAACGTTCGTAAATATATTCGTCATTGCCAAAGTGGGGAATGGATTGCTCATCGAATTCGGGTTGGATGATGGTGAGTTGGCGGCGGTGGCTGTGTCGTTGGTCGTTGCGAATTTTGTGACGATGCAGACGTCCAGCGCGTTGAATCAACAGGTCAATGGGGGCCAGGTCAGTAATCATCGCATCAAAGTCAAGGTCAAGGCTCTGTTCGATCACCTGGGTGGCGACGATAATGGTCGGGCCTTTGGAAGGGCGGGAATCGTTCAGGTTGCCTTCTTTGTTTTTTTGTGGCTTGCCAAACAGCCGTTTTGTTTTGTCTTCGATTTCTTTGCGCCAGATCGGAGGGAAGCGCGCATGAAACAGGATCAGGTGATCGCGTTCGATATCAAGTTTTCCGTCTTTACGCGCCTCAAGTAGTTGGCGGAAGATGCTTTGCGAACGAGCAACGGTGTTACAAATAATGGCGATGCACCCCCCTTTTTCGGCCAATGACAGGATATGGTCTATTTGTTGGTCTGCTTCCAGCCAATGGATGTCCAATATCACTTCGTCAGCGGGAATTGGTGGATCAACTTTCGGGTCGCCGAGTTCTAAAAGATGAGTTTGGGCAAGTTTGTCTGGTGTGGCAACCGTAATGGCAGGGTAATGACTGGCTAATTCCGGGGGCGCACCTGTAAAGGCATAAACAAACTTTTGGCGCGTTTCGGCCGGTAAGGTGGCTGAAAGCATGATGACGGATGTGCCAATTGCGCGCAGCCATTGCAGGAGTTCCACGAAAAGCGTACTCATGTAGGTGTCGTAGGCATGAACCTCGTCGAAAATGACGACCTTGTGGCTGAGACCCAATAAACGCACAAAGAAGTGTTTGGTTTGCAGGATGCTCATCAGGGTTTGGTCAACGGTGCCGACGCCAAATGGGGCCAGCAGGGTGCGTTTGCTCTGTTCGTTGAACCAACTCATAGCGACGATGCGTCCGTCTGTTTCATCATCGCCAATAGTGTGTAATCGGATCTCTTGAAGTTGATCGTCGAACATTGCCTGACCGTGTGCCAGTTGCAGGTTGACAATTTCTTTGGGATAGCGTTGAGCCAAAAATTCGCTTGTGCGTTCAAACATCTGGTTGCTGGTAGCCTGGGTGGGCATGGCGATGTAAAGGCCACGACCGTGATGGTTTTGCAGCAGGGTATCAGCAAGGTAAAAGGCGATTTCTGTCTTGCCAATACCAGTGGGGGCTTCGATGATGATTAATGAGGGCGTTATCAGATCGGCGGTTAGATCGATAACTTGTTGCTGGACAGGACGCGGTTCGATGGTTCTCGTATTGTCGAGATATTGAAACATTGTTCTGAAGTCGAGGGTCAATTGATTAGGCTGCCACCCAATCCAACCTAGATCGGAAAGCACGCGCCTGGCTTGAATTTTTGAGCGTTGAGCATATTCACGGGTCGTCAGCACATCTTTAACCAGAGGGAACGATTGGTCATCATCACGAGAACCAAGCCAGTCCGCAACGGAGGTCAGGCCGGAAAATAGGGTGAGGAAAATGTTCAGTGCGTCTTCACTAGGCGGTTGTGGGACAGGGGGCGGTTGGAATACGTTGCGTAGTTCCCAAACCAGTTCTCGGCGGGCAATGTCCCATTCCGGATAGGCAGAGTCATCGAAGTTAAAGTTAACCGAATTGATCGGCCAGGCACCATGATGCCCACCGAGTGCTTGCCCAATTTTGCGGGAAAATTGAGCATCCAATCCACAGTATTCAACGAGTAATGGTGGCAAAGCCCATGTTGTAATGTAGGCATGGGAGGTCTTTTTATCGTTTGTTTCTTGAGAATAACCGAGTGGATCATCCAGGATAAAACCGACTTCGGCCAGTTTCTCCTTGAGCCAGGGAGGGCTGTACTTCTTTTGGTACGCAGGGCTGGCTTTGCCTAAGTCATGAAGGCTGGCGATGAAAGCAACGAAGCGGCCAGCACGTTCGACTGTAACACTCAGTTGTTGGGCAAGGTGATTACGGAAGCTATTGGGGAATACTTCGTTCCACATTGCTAATGTAACCTGCCCAACATCAATCAGATGGTAAAGTAGCAAGTGAATGTTGTCGGGATTTTCACGGTCTGTTTTGGCATAGAGCCATTGGTAGGGCTGGCGCTGTGATGGAGGGCGCACTTGATATAACTCTCCTAATTGTTCAACTGTATGAATTAGATGTTGGCGAAGGCTGTTCGGTTCCACCACCTCCACTTCCGCGCCCCACCCGCGCACCCATGGCAGCATCTCCTGCCACTCCGCCACCTGCGCCGTCCAGATTATGGAACCATCCGGCTGTTCGATAATTTCCTGGGCGTGATGCCAGACCGTTTCGCTTACCCGTTTTGCCACCTGGCGGGTGAAATGGAGTTTTACCGTTTCCGGCGCGCGGTCGGTGAACCAGATACCCCAGGCGTCTTTCAGTTGGGCGCTGGGGTCAAAAGTGGCCGGGATTTCATAAGACGCGTCCTCCAACAGTTCAATAGTGCGGATGCGTTCGACTTTGAAAGTGCGGATTTTGTTGATCGGTTCGCGCAATCCAATGACATGCACGGTATGCCCAACCGCGTAGGGTTCGATGAAATAGGGAGAAAATACGTAATCGTAGATGCCGCCGTCTTCCATTTCGTGAGTCAGGCGCACTTTGCGGCGGCGCGACCACGCGCGGGTGAGCGTTTCGAGGGCTTGCAGGAAGATCGGGTCGCGGCGGCGCTCGTCAGCGTCCAGTACGTCCGCCGAGCGTTTCATGTGTTCACTGATCAGCGGTGCCAGTTTTTCCAGGGCGCGGCCCAATTTTCGGAGCGCGCTGGCCGCGTGAGGATTGTGTTTGTCCGTACGGGTGGTGAGCAAGCGGGTTGCCAGATGAAGGGACAGGGCTTCGTGCATATCCACTGAAATGTTGACCTCGAAATGGTCCCGGTCAATTGCATAGCGGGCCGGTGAAACCTCATAGACGGGAACATTCATCCCACCAGGCGCGCCCAAATCCTCGATATACTCCCCAGCCGTCGAACGGTGGACGTTCAACTTGCGGGCAATCTCCGCTTTTGTCAGCCCTTGTGGCTGATCGAGGAGTAACTCGATCAGCTTATGCAGGTTTTCAAACTTCCTTTCGTCTTTTGTGCCCATTTTTTGACTTTACTCCAAACCGTGTTGGCTTTCCTGTAATATAGCAAACGAAGAGCCAAAATAACCCGACTCTTGTTGGGGAAATCCAAACATTAATCTTGATCAGGATCGCACAACCACAACCGGCCCTTTTTATCCTCCCACAGGCGCACGCCCCGATCATTTAGCATGGCGAGTAATGTGTTGAAATCGTAGCGATGTATTCGCATGGCCCTGGCATAGTAACTGGCCCTTTCGCCTTGCCTGGCTTGAAGAATCTGTTCGGCTTCAGACAAACGTGTTTCATCAGCTTTTCTTGACATGACAAACTCCTGGAAGGAAGATTTGTCACAGCATAGCCAACGCCTGTTGGGACTATCCCAACACGGGAAAATTCTTATTTTGATTGAGGTGAGTGGTAAGCTGAAAGCCCTCCTGATAAACAAAAAAGGCCGCCCACGCATTTTGTGCGAGCGGCCCCAATGTGTTACGATTGAACCGCCTCACGCCTTATTCGTGCAGGCCTCGCCGAGCGTGGTGCGAACACGGCTCGGCGTTTTCTTTGATGGCTTGAAGTATAGCATATGGGGGTTTTCGGCAAATGCAAAACCTTGATGCAAAGTGCAGAATTTTTTATGTTGCCAGTTTTTCGGCCCTTAGCCTGGCAAAAACGGCCATTTTCCCCTTCCAAAACGACTCAACTGGCAACATAACGGTGGTTATGTTGCGGGTTGCCAGCACCCATTTTTGAGTAGTTCCCTCCTCGGCATGTTTACGCCAAACCGCCGTTGCATTTCCAATGGGAGGACAATCCGAACCAGCCTCGCCCACGTAATGCGTCGATCAACAGACTCGAACTTTACGGAGCCAGGATCGCTTTGACCGGGAAACTCCGGGAATATATGCTGAAACGACTACACTTACCGCGTAAGCACGTTTTGGGATTTCAACAGAAACCACGGCACCATAAGCCATCTCTGGAGATAAGCATGTTGCGAAAGTTGTTCGTCACTGGAAATAGCACCGTTGTTTCTCTTCCCAAGGAATTCCTGGAATTATTGCGCCTGCAAGCTGGTGCAGAAGCTTCGGTCGAATTGGATCGGGAGCATGGCCGAATTGTCATTCAGCCTGTAAAAACTTCACTTTCTGTTGCGGGAGTGGATGAAGAATTCGCCCACCAGGTGGATGCTTTTATTCAGCAATATCGAACTGCATTGGAGAGTCTGGCGGAGAAATGATCCATTACCTGACAGTTGAGCAGGTGCTTTTTGTGCACGCCCGCCTGATTGACGAGACCGGAGGGAGCCATGGAGTGCGCGATCTTGGATTATTGGTATCAGTAGTATCGCGTCCCAAAGCCACTTACGGCGGGGTTGAGTTGTACCCGGATATTTTCAGCAAGTCAGCCGCGCTTATCCATTCCCTGGTCCATAATCATCCAATTGTGGACGGTAACAAGCGGACGGGGATAACAGCCGCCGGGTTGTTCCTGATGCGAAATGGGAGAAGGACGATCGCTTCCAACCCCGAATTGGAAGCCTTCACACTTTCGGTTGCCACCTCGCCCCTTGAAATTGGAGACATCGCCCTGTGGATGGAGGCGCATTCCCTCCAACCATAAGCCCCAGCTGGGCCATGTGTTATAGGCAGTGACGTTGCTTGAGCCAAGGCTTGCCCTGAGCGAAGCCGAAGGGTGGTTGCCGAGCGGGCAGTAGACGGCGTTCGGGTCCGTTTGGCTGGCGGGGCTGTCAATGACAATTAGATTTACCCATGGCGACCCTTTGATTGCACTCAGGGCAGGTGCGTTGCCCGCCCGCATAATAACCCGTGGGTAACATTATCATTTGAGTTGACACTGGGCAGATAGGGCTGGATTCGGATAATCCAAGAGCCAGGCCGATTGACAAATCAAAAAAGGCGGCTTCATTCATCAGCAGTGCCGTTCGCGATCACGCTACTCGGTTTGCTACTGTAAGGTTTGCGGGTTGCCATGAGTTTCGAAATGCGAATTTTTGGGAAGCGCCAGCTTGAAAAACTATTGCAATAATTGACGTTCTCCAATATGATAGGGATATGCAATACGAAAACTTTGAAAAGCAGTTTCGTCCTTTGCGGATTATTCACAGTTCGCTGCTCCTGCCTTTTTATGGGTCCGCACAGCAGGCGCAGCGCCAGTTATCCGATTGGGCGCGCGCCGGAAAATTGCTACAATTGCGGCGGGGGGTTTATGCTTTCAGCCCACCTTATAAAAATGAACAGCCGCATTGTTATCACATCGCCAACCTGCTGATGCGCCCATCATACATCAGCTTGCAATCCGCGCTTTCTTATTACGATCTGATCCCGGAACATGTGGCGTCGGTAACCAGCGTGACGACCGGGCGTCCTCAAAATGTGAGCAATGAATTCGGGCGTTTCATGTACCGGCATATTCAGCCCCGTTTATTCTACGGGTTTCGCCACTGGCGCGTGTCCGACCAGCAGTACGCCTTCCTGGCTTCCCCGGAGAAGGCGCTCCTCGACCTGATCTACCTGACACCCAACGGCGATGACGAAGCCTATTTGCGCGCCCTGCGTCTGCAAAACTTGGATATTCTTAATACAAATGTTCTGCAAAAACTTGTTGAGGAGGCGCAGATGCCCAAACTGGACCGTGCCCTTAAGCATTTGCTTGCACTCGTTGATGAAGAGGCTGCGTCTTATCAGGTTCTATGAAGCCGTATTTGGAATACTTGTTGAACGCTGAGGCAGATAGCGACCATGGACGGGGGCTGGTCCGCGAATATTTACAAGCTCGCATTTTGGAAGGCTTGCAGCAAGCGGGCGCATTCCTTTGCCTCTCCTTTCATGGGGGGACTTCGTTGAGGTTTTTATACAACTTGCCCCGCTACTCTGAAGACTTGGATTTCTCCCTCGATCGTGCTTTAGGCGACTATGATTTCACAAAATATCTGGGGGCGATTAAAAACCAGTTCACCGCGGAGAATTATCAGGTAGAGGTACGGGTTCAGCGCAACCAGCCAGTGGTCAATAAGGCTTTTGTGCGCTTCAAAGGTCTCCTATATGAATTTGGGTTGTCGCCCCACGAAGACGAAGTCATCGCGATCAAGGTGGAAGTGGATACTCACCCGCCCAACTTTGCGATTTCTGAAACCACGGTGCTTACCCGGCATGTTCCGCTACATCTGAGACATCATGACCAGTCTTCGCTCCTGGCAGGGAAATTAATGGCGGCGCTCAGCCGGGAATATATCAAAGGGCGGGATTGGTTTGACTTGTGGTGGTATCTTGACCAAAGGAACTGGCCCTCGCCGAATTTTGCATACCTGAACCCCGGTCTTCAGCAAGCCGGAATCCCGGACGAGATGACGGAAGACAATTGGAAACCAACCCTTTATAAACACGTGAGCGCCCTGGATTGGGAAACCGTTTTCCGGGATGTGGAACCTTTCATCATCGGTCTTGACCGCCTGACCGGATTTAGCCAGGCAGGCTTGCTTGAGTTGCTCTCTGATTACCAGGGATAGTCCGCCATTCGAATGTACTCGCTTGAGGATCAAAATAATGCCAGCCCGAAACTCTCCCGGAAATCAAGTCCATCAACTCAAAATCACTTTGCGGGACAGCAAACCGCCTATTTGGAGACAACTCCTGGTGTCTGGCGACGTTTCACTCCTGGAACTCCACCGGATTATCCAGGTGGCAATGGGGTGGACGAACAGCCATCTCCACCACTTCATCATCGAGGATGAATACTACAGCATCCCCAGCGAAGATGATTGGGAGCCTGTCATCGACGAGCGTAAACACCTTTTAGCGGATATCGCCGTGGAGGAGGGAGGAAGATTTATCTATGAATACGACTTCGGGGATTCCTGGGAACACGAGATTCTGGTGGAAAAAATCCTGCCGGCCGCCCCAGGCGAGACCTATCCTCTTTGTTTGAAAGGGAAACGGGCCTGTCCCCCGGAAGATGTGGGCGGCGTGTGGGGGTATGAAGGATTCCTGGAGGCGATCCGCGACCCTGCTCATGAGGAGCATGAATCCTATCTTGAATGGGTGGGTGGTGCTTTTGACCCGGAAGATTTCGATTTGGCAGCAACCAATGAGATGCTGCGGAACATCGACAAAATGGCATGGTGGGATGAGATTTAGGGGCCAATTCTGCGGTCAATTTCCCAGGCAGCCTCGGCTGTAACTACTTTGGCAATGTCACATTAAGAACTGGTTTTCTGGCAAAATAAGCCGTATGGAACAAAAAAAGTATTTAAACAATGGGGACTGCCGCTGGAGGAGATCTCAAACCTTGGGGAGCGGCTGTCCGAATTTTACCGGCGTTTTGGGCAGTATTTTCGCACCAAAACCAGAGACACAAGCGAATATGGCTTGAAATACATCAGTGGATTACTGCGCATGGAAACGGATCGCAATCTGGCAAATGTTGGCAGAAAAACCGGAGTTTCAGGACAAAACCTACAGCATTTTGTGAGCAATTCGTCTTGGTCGGCTGCAAGCGTGATACTTGCCGTGAAAGACGAGCTCAAAGTTCATCCGGCTTTTCAGCAATCCATGCTGGTGCTGGATGAAAGCGCCGAAGAAAAGGCTGGTGGACATAGTGCGGGTGCGGGTCGCCAGCATAACGGACGCTTGGGCAAGATTGAAATGAGCCAGGTTGGTGTGTTTTTGGCACTGGTAACGCCCGATGTTTGCACATGGATTGATGGCGAGCTCTATCTGCCATCCGCGTGGTTTGAAGCGGGTCAGGCGGAAGAACGCAAAAAGGCTGGGGTGCCGGATGAACTTGTCTTTCAGACCAAGCCGGAAATAGGTTGGCAGTTGATCCAGCGTACCCAGGCGTGCCATATCCCATTTCAGGCTGTGGTGATGGACGATTTATATGGACGTAATGCAACGCTCCGCCAAAATCTGGAGCAAGCACAGATTGAATATTACGGAGATGTGCCTGTCAACACCAAAGTCTATCTGGAAAAACCGCAAATTACTCATCCACTGACCAAAAGAGGTGAGCCTTCCAAAATCGCACAAATCGCAGGAACAGCTTACGAAGTCCGTGAATTGCGCCAGCAAGCGGGGCTGGAATGGCACACCTTGCGTCTGCGAGCCAATGAGCGCGGTTATCTCGCAGCCCGGTTTGCCCGCGTGCGGGTTTGGTTGGTCTATGGCGAAGAAACGCGACAAGAATGGCTGCTCATCCGTCAGGATGCTGCTCAAATCACCTATGTACTCAGTAATGCGCCCGCAACGCTTGACCTGAAAACGATGGCTTGGCGCAAGAGCCACCGCTATTTGATTGAGCGCAGCAATCAAGATGCCAAAGATGAATTCGGCTGGGATGAATTCCGAACTCGGAAATATCGCGCTTGGAAACATCAGCTTGCGCTCACGATCTTGGCGTCTTGGTTTGTTGCGGAGACACGCCTTGACTGGTTACAACGCTTTCAGCAAAGCCCGGACTTGCTCGTTCAGTATGAAGTCGATGCTTTGCCAAAACTCTCTGTCGCCAATGTGCGCGAACTTTTGCGAGCCTCGATGCCCTTGCCACAATTATCGCCAGAAGAAGCCGCCTTGCTGGTCGTCAATCATCTGGTCAACAGAACACCTTCGCGTAAGTCGCGCTTGCGCCACCAAAAAGCCAAAACCATTGTCTAATGTGACATTGTCAAACTACTTACTTCGTGCTTACACGGTAAGTATATTCCACCCTGCAAAATCTCCCGTACAAAATCCCATTTGCAGAATAAACCTGAGCCGGGAAAGATAATCAATATTCGCGAGAGCGTTATGCCGACGAGGTTTCAGGTTGTCCGCCTGATTATCGGAAAAACAACGGCGGTTTATTGGCGGTTTATCGGAAGGATGCTAAAATGAGTGTATGGGATATTCGTTTTCATTCACCTCCGAGATCGTCGGTTACTTGCAGAGTATTGAACGGGCAAGGGAGTCTCTTCGGTGGGTCAGCCTGTCACCTGAAATCTCGGCCCAACTGAAGCAGCAAGCCCGCTTGCGTTCGACACATTATTCCACCCGTATCGAAGGTAATCGCTTAACCCTGGCCGAGACTGAACAAGCGGTGCGCGAAGGGCGCACGTTTCACGGTCGCGAACGCGATGTGCATGAGGTGGAGCGCTATTATTTGGCCCTTGAGCAAATCGACACTTGGGTGGAACATAATTCATCCATCACGGAAGAGCGCATCCGGAAACTTCACGCACTCTTGTATCGAGGCCGAAAGGCGCGACCTACACCATATCGAGACGGGCAGAACGCTATCCGCGATAGCACCGGCGGCCTGGTTTATCTGCCGCCCGAGGCGGGCGATGTCCCGGCCCTGATGCAAGATTTGGTAGCCTGGATGGAAACACAGGCGACGATCCTGCCTATCCCTGTCATCGCGGGATTGGCACACTATCAATTCGTGACTATCCATCCATTTTTTGATGGCAACGGGCGTACAGCACGCACCCTCGCCACCTGGGTATTATTTCGAGGGCGGTATGATCTCGGAGGATTCTATGCTTTGGAAGAATTTTATGCGCAGGACCTGCCAGGTTATTATGACGCCCTAGTAACACACCCCCATCACAATTATTACCTCACGTTACGCACCTGGCTGATACATAACGGGCTAAAATTGGGTCAAGGAGATTGACATGAACAACCAAATCCTGGACTTGTATAGCGATTACTTGATTAGCTCCTTTGGTCAAACGACCGCCACG
>Ga0247727_10017752_pt1 | contig 11284 bp, 13 predicted proteins | sample WisWelCaveWW1625_FD_202498 | JGI IMG/M metagenome (GOLD analysis project Ga0247727, IMG submission 202498) | Biofilm microbial communities from Wishing Well Cave, Virginia, United States - WW16-25 | ecosystem: Environmental > Aquatic > Deep subsurface > Groundwater > Cave microbial mat | place...
AACACGGACAGCTCAGGCATCGATCCCCTTCCAGCGGGCGAGTTTCGGGGAATGGATGCCGAACAGGTCGAGCACGCGGCGCACCGTGTGCTCGACGAGGTCCTGGATGGTCTTCGGCCTGGCGTAGTACGCCGGCACCGGCGGGAAGATCACGCCGCCCATCTCGGTCACCTGCACCATGTTCCTCAGGTGCGCGAGGTTGAGCGGCGCCTCGCGCGGCAGCAGCACCAGGCGGCGGCGCTCTTTCAGCACCACGTCGGCGGCGCGCGACACCAGGTCGTCGGCATGCGCGTGCGCCACCGCGGCGAGCGTTTTCATCGAGCAGGGCGCGATCACCATGCCTTCGGTGAGAAACGACCCGCTGGCGATCGCCGCGCCGATGTCCTTCGGGTGGTAGACCTGGTGCGCGAGGCGCTCGATGTCCTTCCTCTTCAAGCCGAGCTCCTGGTGCGCGTTGAGCACGCCGGCGTCGGTGAGCACGAGGTGCGACTCCCAGCCCTTGAGCGCGCGCAGCTCTTGCAACAGGCCGATGCCGTAAGCCGAGCCGGTGGCCCCGGTGATGCCGACGATGAGGCGCTTCGCTGCCATGCGCGCAAGCTTAGCCCATTACAATTCCCCGGTGAATCCGAAGCTGCTGCTGGTGGTGTTCTGCCCTTTCGCCGCCGGCTACTTCCTCTCCTTTTTCTTCCGCAACGTCAACGCGGTCATCTCCAGGGACCTGGCGGGCGAGTTCTTGCTCTCGAGCGCCGACCTCGGCTTTCTCACTTCCACCTACCTCCTCGCCTTTGCGGCCTTCCAGCTGCCGCTCGGCGTGCTGCTCGACCGTTACGGGCCGCGGCGCGTGGTGGCGGCGCTGATGTGCGTCGCCGCAACGGGCGCGCTGATCTTCGGCCTGGCGCAGGACTTCGTCACGCTATCCATCGGCCGCGCGCTGATCGGGCTCGGGGTGTCGGCCGGCCTGATGGGCGCGATCAAGGCGTTTTCGCTCTGGTTCCCGCTGTCGCGCATGGCGATGCTGAACGGCCTGTACCTCGCCATCGGCGGGCTCGGCGGCCTGTCGGCCACCGCGCCGGTGGAGATGCTCCTCGGGCCATTCGGCTGGCGCGCGCTGTTCTACGGCCTGGCCGGGATGTCGGTAGCCGCGGCGGGACTCATCTTCTTCTTCGTGCCGGAAAAACCGCTGCCGGGGCACGGGCAGACGCTCGGCGCGCAGATCGCGGGTTTTCGCCGCGTTTTCGCCTCGCTCCCCTTCTGGCGCATCGCCGCGCCGCTCGTCGTCTGCCACGCCAGCTACCAGGCGCTGCAGGGCCTGTGGCTCGCACCGTGGCTGTACGACGTCGCGGGGCAGGCGCGCGGCGCGGTGGCGAACCTCCTGCTGACCTGCGCCGTCGCTTACACCATCGGCTCGGTGTTCTTCGGCGTCTCGAGCGACCGCCTGGCGCGCGCCGGCATCTCGCGCATGACCATATACAAGCTGGGCCTCGCGCTGTCGCTCGCCATGTTCGTGCTGCTCGCGGCGGGCGTGAAGACAGGGCTGCCTGCGATCCTCGCCGTGTACGGCTTCACTGCCATCTCCGCGTCGCTCGCCTACGCCCTGTTCACGCCGCTCTTTCCACCGGACATGACCGGGCGCGTGAATACCGCCTCCAACGTTCTGATGTTCGGCTGCTCGTTCCTGTTCCAGTGGGGCATCGGCGCGGTGCTGCGCCTGTACCCGGTCACCGACGGCCGCTACGCGCCTGAAGGCTACGCCGTGGCCTTCCTCATCCTCGGCGTGCTGCAACTCGCCGCGCTGCTATGGCTCGCGCCGATGCGGGAGAAGTGAACAGCCGCAACCCGAGGCGCCGCGCCGGTGCGAAGTCCTCCAACACCGAGGCGTGGATCGACTCGAGGTTTTTCCACGGATCGCGATCGGCGTAGAAGCGCTTGAGGAACAGCAGATCCGCGACCATGCTCTCCATCCAGTCCACGTCGGACGCGTAGCCGAGCACGGCACGGCAGCCGGACTCCTGCAGAAAGCGCGCGGCGAAGCGCTCGCCGCGCATCCCCGCGAACACGCTGCAGGCGCCGAAGTACACCAGGTTGTCGTAACCCTCGCCCCAGCCGGCGAAGGCCTTGCACAGGGCGGCCGGCCCCAGCCGCGCGAGCGCGGTGTGGATGCGGCCCGGCGAGCCGTGGAACGACAGGTAGTACACCGGCGCATCGAAGGCTTCGGGATCGCGCCACAGCATCCCTTCGCGGCGCCGTGTGTAGGCGGCGAACTGGGAAACTGTGCCAACGTGACGGTGGGCGATCGACAGCGGCGGATCGAGCTGGCGCGCGAGTCCTTCGAAGAACGGCAGCACCGAGGGCGCGCGGAAAGCGCGCGCCTGATGGTCGCCCCAGTAGGTTTCGAGGCAGACGAGCTTCCTGGGGGCGGCCTTGCGCTTGGCGCGACGCATGCGCGGGTATCATAGCCGCGAGGAGGAACCATGTTCGAGACCACCATCGCCGGCAGCCTGCCCAAGCCCTTCTGGCTCGCCGAGACCGACAAGCTGTGGCCCGCCTGGAAGTCGAGCGGCGCGGAGCTGGAAAAGGCCAAGCGCGACGCGACGCTGCTGTGGCTGAAGGAGCAGGAGGACGCGGGCCTGGACATCGTCACCGACGGCGAGCAGTCGCGCCAGCACTTCGTGCACGGCTTCCTCGAATCCGTCGCGGGCATCGACTTCGACCACAAGGTGAAAATGGGCATCCGCGACAACCGCTATGACGCCATGGTGCCTGTGGTGGTCGGGCCATTGAAGCTGAAGGAGCGCGTACATCAGTTCGAGGCCCGCATCGCGCGGGCGCATACGAAGAAGAAACTCAAAATCACCATGCCCGGCCCAATGACCATCGTAGACACCATTGCCGATCGGCACTACGGCGACAAAGTGAAGCTGGCGATGGCCTTCGCCGAGCTCCTCAACCAGGAGGCGCGCGCGCTGGAAAAGGACGGCGTGGACGTGATCCAGTTCGACGAGCCCGCGTTCAACGTCTACATGAGCGAGGTGAAGATATGGGGCATCGCCGCACTCGAGCGCGCTGCCAGGGGCCTCAGGTGCACGACCTGCGTGCACATCTGCTACGGCTACGGCATCAAGGCCAACCTTGACTGGAAGCAGACGCTGGGCGGCGAATGGCGCCAGTACGAGGAGATTTTTCCGGCGCTGGCGAAGAGCAGCATCAAGCAGGTGTCGCTGGAGTGCATCCACTCGCACGTGCCGCCGGAGCTGATGAAGCTGCTCAAGGGCAAGGATGTCCTGGTCGGCGTGATCGACGTCGCCACCGACAAGGTCGAGACGCCGCAGGAAGTCGCGGCGGCGATTCGGCAAGCGCTCAAGTACGTGCCGAGGAACCGCCTCTACCCCTGCACCAACTGCGGCATGGCGCCGATGTCGCGCGAGATCGCCATCGCGAAGCTGAAAGCTCTGGCGGCCGGCGCTGCACTGGCACGAAAGCGCTCCCGCTAATCCGCGTAGCCGGGATTCTCGCGGTCGAGGATGCGCATCATGGCTGCGAAGAACATGCGCTCGCGTTCCGCGCGCGAGTGGCGGTCGTTCTCCGGCGGGGCCTGCACCTGCGCGACGACGGCCTCCGACAGCACTTGCAGCGGCTGGCCGGTGCCCATCGCCAGCACCTGGGCGCGGCATACGCGCTCCAGCTTGTAGAGCCTGCGGTAGGCCTGCGCCACGGTGTCGCCGGTCACCAGCACGCCGTGGTTCTTCATGAACAATACGTGCTTGTCGCCGATCACGCTCGCCAGGCGCTCGCCCTCTTCGACGAAATCGGCGGTGCCGGCGTAAATGTCGTCGTAGGCGACGTGGCCATGGAAGTAGGCCGCAGTCTGGCTCGCCGGCAGCAGGCGGTTGTCTTTGAGCATGTTCAGCGCCACCGCCCAGGTCTGGTGGGTATGCATCACCACGCGTGTGCCGCAGATGCGATGGATCGGCGCGTGGATGCACTGCGCGGAAAGTTCAACGTCGCCCTCGCCTTCCAGCGTGGCCCCGGATTCGTCGAACACGATCATGTTGCTCGCGCGCGCTTCCGACCAGTGCAGGCCGAAGGGCAGGATCAGGTACCGGTCGTCGCGCCCGGGTACGGTCACGGTGAAATGGTTGTCGATGCCTTCCTCCAGCTCGTGCAGCACCGCCAGGCGGTGCGCGGCGGCGAGGTGGATTCTTGCCTCCCGGACGGGGTCGACGGAGAGCGGGGACGAGAGCGGGTGGACAGACATGGCAGTTCCCTCAGGATGAAGGCTTCGCCTGCAGTATAGCCAGGCGTTCGCGGCGGAAGTGCGTTACCGCCAGGACCAGCGCCGCCGCCTGCAGCGCGGCGCAGAAGTAAAACGGCGCCCCGATGCGCCAATCCCCCTGCGGCAGGTGCGACACCAGCGCCAGCAGCGGCGCGCCGATCGCCGGCGCGATCACCGCCATCAGGCTGTTCAGGCCGCCGACCGCGCCGAGCGCCTGGCCCTGGCTGCGCGCGTCCGCTGCGCCGGAGATGATGCTCTGGATGGCAGCGGCCACCGTGGCGCCGAGCAGGTTGGCGAAGATGACCGCGAACATCATCCAGCCCTGGCTGGCGGCGCCCCACAGCACGAAGGCGAGCGTCGAGGACACTAGCCCTAGCACGGCCAGCCGCCGCGGGCTGAACCGGCGCAGCAGCCGCCCGAGTAGTAATCCCTGCACGATGGCCGACACGATCCCGACCGCGGCGAGCGACCAGCCGTTTTCCAGCGGGCCCCATCCGAATTTGAAAGTCGTGTACAGCACCCAGCAGGTGTAGAGCACGAACTGTGCAAGGCCGCTGCAGGCGACCACGGCGACCAGCGGCCCCGCGCCCTTGAGCTGTGCCAGGCCGCGCAACGAGCTGACCGGATTGGCTGCCTTCCAGTCGAAGGCGCGCCGCCGCGCCGCGGGCAGCGACTCGGGCAGCACGAAATAGCCGTAGAGCAGGTTGAGCAGCGCGAGGCTGCCGGCGGCGAAAAACGGCAGGCGCAGGTCGATCGCCCCCAGCAGCCCGCCCATCACCGGCCCGAGGATGAAGCCCAGGCCGAACATCGCTCCCAGCATGCCGAAGCGCTTCGCCCGCTCTTCGGGCGGGGTGATGTCGGCGACGTAAGCGTTGCCCACCGCCATGTTGGCCTGCATCGCGCCGCTCACCACGCGCACCGCGACCAGCACCCACAAGGCGGTGGCCACCACGGTGGCGAGGAAACTCACCGCCATGCCGCAAAAGCCGAGCAGCATCACCGGCCGGCGGCCATGGGCGTCGGACAGCGCGCCCAGGATCGGCGAGGCAAAGAAGTTCGCCAGGCCGAAGGCGAAGGTGACCACGCCGTACCAGAAGGCCTGGTCCGCCTGCGAGCCGGTGAAATCGCCCACCAGCGCCGGCAGCACGGGAATGATCAGCCCGATCGACATCATGTCGATCAGCGTCGTCAGCATGATGAACGGCATCGCCGCCGCGCGGTCCCTGCGCAGGATCATGCCGAAAGGTAGCAGAGCGGGATTTGCGTCCGCTAGACTTTGCACCGATGGCGAAGGGCGAATCGATCCGGGTGGCGGTGCTCGGCGCAGGCGCGGTGGGCTGCTTCTTCGGCGGCATGCTGGCGCGCGCCGGGCATCAGGTCACGCTGATCGGCCGGCCGGTCCACGTCGACGCATTCAAAACGAAGGGGCTGCATTTCGAGGGTCTCAAGTTCAATGAGCACGTCGCGGTCTGCGCCAGCACCGCAGCCGACGCGGTGCGCGGCGCGCGCCTGGTCCTGTTCTGCGTGAAATCGACCGATACCGAGGAAGCAGCCGCCCAGATTGCGCCCTTCCTCGACGCCGGCAGCCTCGTGGTGAACCTGCAGAACGGCGTCGACAATACCGAGCGCATCCAGGCGCAGGTTTCGCAGCCTGTGATTCCCGCGGTGGTCTACGTGGCGACCGAGATGGCCGGGCCGGGGCATCTCAAGCACCACGGCCGCGGCGACCTCGTGATCGGCGCCCCCGGCGGCAAAGTGCCGGCCGCCACGCTGGCGCTGGTCAAGCAGTGGTTCGGGGCTGCCGGCGTGCCAGTCGCTATCTCCGACAACGTGGCGGGCGAACTATGGGCGAAGCTGGTGGTGAACTGCGCCTACAACGCCGTCTCCGCCATCACGCAGCTGCCCTACGGCAGGATGATCGACGGCACCGGCGTGCGCGAACTCATGCGGGACGTGGTCGAGGAAACGCTGGCAATCGCCAAGGCCAGCGGCGTGGCCATGGCACCCGACATGCTCGAGCGGACCTACAGGATCGCCGACGCCATGCCCACGCAGTTCTCCTCCACCGCGCAGGACCTCGCGCGCGGCAAGCCGACCGAGATCGACCACCTGAACGGTTTCGTGGTGCGGCGGGGCGAGGCGCTCGGCGTGCCGACGCCGGCCAATCGCGCCCTGCACGCCCTGGTCAAGCTGATCGAATTCAAGGCGCGCGCGAGCGCCTGATCAGCAGGCTATGAATGAGGATACCCTTTGTCTTGCCGCGCCGTACGAAGCGCGAAGCGCTATCTCGCGTCACCGACATCTACATGCGGTACGCCAGGCCCACATTGACGTAGTAGCTCGACTCGCTCTCTACAATTGGGCTGCGCGCGGCATCGCCGTGGAGTCGCCTTCGCTGCGCGCCCGCTACCGCCGACCAGTGGCGAGAGAAGTCGTACGAACCGAGCAGGCCGAGGTTGGTGTGCAGCAAGCCACTGCTGGCGTTGTTGATGGCATAAAAGGACTCTACCGATTTCGAGCTGGCCCAGGTGGCTTGCGCAAACGCGCCGACGATCAGACCGCCGCTGCCATGCAGGCCCACGTTCAGGCGCAGGTCCGCCTGCCCGCCGCGGTCCGAGTCAGTGTGCTGCCGCACGCGCCCGAGCAGACTAACCGGCGCCGGTCCGATCTTGAAATCCCATTCGACGTGCGCTCCAACCGACACGCCGGGATCAATGTCCGAAAGACCCAGGCTCCTGAGCAGGTCCGACTCGCTCGTCTTGCGCCCCTCCTCATAGGCCACTTGCACGCCGACGTCCACGCTCGGCATGAGCGCCCAGCGCGCCCCGCCCTCCAGCACGCCTTGCGTCGTTCGCGCGAACCAGGGCTTGCCGAAATACCTCAGCACCGGAATGAGATCCGTGCGTTGCGATTTGGACCCGTCATATGCCGGCCGCGAGCGCACCGCGACGCCGACGAGCGTGTAATCCTCCGGCGCGATCTGCGCGAGCGCAGCGAGCGGCGCCATCAGTAAGAGCCAGCCAATGCTTGTCGATTTCGGGGAAATCCTCATCCCTCCTCCCTTACCAGACGATAGACCCGCCGTCGACTGGAATTACTGCTCGTCTCTCCCGGTTGCTGCAGCTCTTGACTTCCCAAGGCTGAGTCGGTCACTGCTTACGCAGGGGCTTTCGGAAGAGCGCACAGTAGCTCTCGAAAGGTCCCCGGCCCGGCCAGTCCGTGCGCAGCTGAAGCATCTCAAAACCGCTCGCCGTGACCTCGTCCATGACGATCTGCGGTGCGATCCCGAGGGTGCTTCGATCGAGGAATAACAACGGCGGTGGAATATCGATCACCGCCAGCAGGCCGCCAGGGCGGAGCGCGCGCAGCAGGCTCGCGTTGGTCGCTGCCGGATCGGTCACGTGGTGGTACACGCGGCGCAGCACGATCGCATCGCAGCAGCCTGCCGGCAGTCCGGACTCGCTGATTTTCGCTTCCACGACCGTGACATTGCTGAGCCTAGCCTCGGCTACCGCTTCGCGAAGCGCTCGCAACCGGGTGGGGTCAATCTCGCTCGAGAAGACATGTCCGGCCGAACCGACGGCTACAGCCAAAGCAAGCGTCAGCTGACCCTTGCCGGCGCCGACATCCGCGACCATCATCCCCGTTCTCAAAGCGAGCGCCTGCTTAAGCCGTGGCATTTCCGGACCGCTTGCATTGAAGCCGCCTCCCGGCCAGCTGTTACATCCGGAGATCAAGGCCGCGGCGAGGAGCGCCAGGGCGCGAAACGAACTTAGCGTCATCACGAGTACGATCCAGTGCAATGCATTGTTTAGGCCTCTCGTTTACAGCCAGCGGCGAACACGCGCCTTGTAGTCGCGGTAGGCGTCGCCGAAGCGCCGCTCAAGATATGTCTCTTCGCGAGCGACCACGCAGTAGCGCAGGATGATGAAGAGAGGCAGCGTGAGGATGAGGACCCACGGGCTGCGCGCAGCTATGCCAATGCCGGCATAGAGGAGACACATGCCGACGTAGATCGGATTGCGGGTCCAGCCGTGTATGCCGGTTGTGACCAACGCGCGGACAGGCTGGTTGGAGGGCACTGGCGTAGCCGCGCGAGAAAAATTGCGAACTCCTGCGGCCACAATCGCAACGCCGATCAGGATCAGACCCCCGCCCGCCGTCCAACGGATCAAGGTGACCTCTGGAAAGGTAAGCGGCAAAGGCAGCAGGCGATCGAGGGCAAACCCAAGGACAAGGCAGGCGAGATAGAGGACTGGTGGCCGCGCGAAGCGCCCCGCCACTGCGGTATCACTAGCCTGCTGGCTGGCAGGGCTCATGTCTGCTCCTCGTACTTGCCAGACAATGCGCCAAAGGTCATGATCGCTATTGTTATTCGGCGACAACACGGGTGTCATTCTAGCTACTGACAACATGGATGTCAAGATGGAACGGGATGGCGGCGATGCGACAGAGGAAAGCGGCAGGCCGGATAGCCACTAGCAAGGTCGAGGCGATCGCGGACCTGATGCTCGAAGTGGCACAGTTCTTCTTTCGAATACGGGCCGTTGGTCAGAGAACAGGGCTCATCACCAGCTGGGGCGGCGGTGCGTTCGGATTCATGCGCAGCCTGGCGCTGATTGGCCCCCTCACGGTGCCGCAGATCGCCCAGATGCGCCCGACCAGCCGCCAGCGCATGCAGCGGCTGGCGGACGAGCTTGCGGCAGAGGGGCTCGTGGAGTTCATCGACAATCCGAGGCATCGGCGATCGAAGCTAGTACGCCTCACTCGCAAGGGTAATGCGCGCTACCGGGACTTGAGCGCGCGGTTCCTGGCGATCGCCTCGACCATGGGCGCCGAGCTGAGCGAGGTGGACATCCGTAAGACCACCGAGATCGTGCGGCAGCTCAGCGAAGAGGCGAAGAGCGAGGTCTGATCGAGGGTCAAGCCGGCTGCAGGATGTGGATCACCCGGGTGGCGATCAGTTCCTTCACCTTCGCCGCGTAGGCCGCCATGTGGGGCGCGGCCGCGTGCGCCTTCAGCGCTTCCATGCTCGCCCACTTCTCGACCACCAGGAAGCTGTCCGGACCCCATTTGGTCTGGAACGGCAGCGCGTTCTCGGCGTCCACCGCGGCGCCGTACTCGATGCAGCCGTTTTCAGCCTTTACTGCAGGCACATTCGCGCGAAAGGCCTGCAGGATCGAATCGCGCTGGCCCGGCTTGGCGGTGATGACGGCGATGACATGGATCATTTTTCTCTCCTTTTTCAGTCCACTTTCCTGAGCTTCTGCAGCGAGCGCATGCGCCACGGTATCGGACGATCCGGAAATAGCCGGGGATACTCCGTGTAGCTCACTTCGCCGACGTAGATGTCACCGCGCGAATCGACCGCCAGGCCGTGCGGGGCGACGAACTTGCCGGTTTCCAGGCCCGGGCCGGCCTCGCCGCCCAGCCGGGCGATCAGCTTGCCCTCCCGGTCGACGATGGTGAGGCGCGGCCCGATGTTGGGATGGTTGCGATTGACGCTCATCCCGGTTCCCAGCTCGCCGATGATGAACCGCAGGTGCGCGCCGCGGCAGCAGTACAGGCCGCAGGGCCGGTGCATGTTGACCCACTGCGTTTCGTACCTGCCGTTGCCGTCGAACACCTGCACGCGATGGTTCTCGCGGTCGGCAACGTAGACCCAGCCCTCGGCGTCGGTAACAATGTTGTGCACGATGTTGAACTGGCCCGGATCGGTGCCCGGCTCGCCCCAGGACAGGAGCCGCTTTCCGTCCGGGGAATACTTGTGCACCTTCGCGTTGCCGTAGCCGTCGCTGACGTAGATCTCGCCTTTGGGCGAAAGCGCCGTGTGCGTGCAGCGGTGGAAAGGCTCCCCGCTCATGTACGGCGCCGGTTTGCCGGGCACGCCGAGCTGCAGCAGCACTCTGCCCTCGGTGGTGCACTTGCGCACAACGTGGCCACCGTCGTCGGTCAGGTACAGGATGTCGTCGGCGCCGATGTGCAGGCCGTGCGCGCGCGGATACTGGCCCTCGCCCCAGGAGCGCAGGAACACACCGTCGCGGTCGAACACCATCATCGGGTGCTCGCCCCGGTTGAACACGTAGACGCGGTCCTTGCTGTCGCAGGCGACCGCCGCCGCATCCTTGAATTCCCACCCGTCGGGCAGCTTCGCCCAGTTTTCCACCACGCTGTAGCGATGCTCGCCGCTGCCTAGAATCATCGACATCAGGCTTCCTTTTCCAGGGTCACCACGCTAGCGCGCATGCGGGGAAGCATTCCGATTTCGCGCCGCGCGGATCGCAGCCGGCCTCGATCAAGCCCGTGTCCTCGTCAAATGCCGCGCAGGACACGAAGCCCTCGCTCCAGTCCGGCGCCTCTTCCAGATCATGGCCTCGCCGGCGCAGCTCGTCCAGCACCCTGGCGCCGAAGCGCGGCTCGATGCGTACTCGATTGGGCTCGGCGGTATGCGGCGCGAAGAAGCCCGACGTGTGCTCCGAGGACAGCCGCGGCGCCTCGATCGCCTCAGGGATCGACATGCCGAACACCGCGCGGCAGAGGTAGAACTGCAGCAGCCACTGCCCCTGGTTGTCGCCGCCCATGGTGCCGAAGGCCATCCAGGGCTTTGCGTTCCTGAACGCCATCGAGGGCGTGAGCGTGGTGCGCGGGCGCTTGCCCGGCGCCACCACGTTCGGGTGGCGCGCCGGCCCGAGGTAGAAGGTCATCATGCGCACCGACAGCGGAAAGCCGAGCGGCTCGATCACCTCGGCGGAGCAGATCCACGCGCCGCTCGGCGTGAAGGAGGCCATGTTGCCTTTCGCGTCCACCGCATCGACGTGCACCGTGCCCGGCCCCCAGTCCTTGGGGGCGAGCTTCTCCTCCTCGGGCAGCAATGCCGCAACGCGCCGCGCATCGCCCGGCCGCAACTCGCGGTTCGCGCGGCGCATGTCGATCAGCGCAGCGCGCCGCTTCGTGTAGGCGTCCGACAGCAGGATCTCTCCCGGCACCGGGGCGTGCGCCGGGTCGCCGTAG
>Ga0247727_10017753_pt1 | contig 11283 bp, 11 predicted proteins | sample WisWelCaveWW1625_FD_202498 | JGI IMG/M metagenome (GOLD analysis project Ga0247727, IMG submission 202498) | Biofilm microbial communities from Wishing Well Cave, Virginia, United States - WW16-25 | ecosystem: Environmental > Aquatic > Deep subsurface > Groundwater > Cave microbial mat | place...
GCAGCAGCCGACCGAGCGCGCCGCGCCGCTCCTCGTCGTCGCCGGCGAGGATCATCTCGCGAACGATCGGGAGACGGTCCTCGGCCATGAACATGTGCTCGGTCCGGCAGAGGCCGATGCCCTCGGCGCCGAACTCTCGAGCCTTGGCGGCATCCTCCGGCGTATCGGCGTTGGCCCGCACACGCAAGCGCCGAACGTCGTCGGCCCAGCCGAGAATCGTCCCGAAGTTCTCGTCGATCGCCGGCGGGACGAGCGGAACCGCCCCGATGATGACGCTGCCTGAGCCACCGTCGATCGTGATGACGTCGCCCGCTCGGAGCTCATGCTCGCCGATCGTCACGGCTCCGGTCGCGTAGTCGATCGAGAGCCCTTCGCAACCGGCGACGCACGGCTTGCCCATCCCTCGCGCGACCACCGCGGCGTGTGACGTCATTCCTCCGTGTGCGGTAAGGACGCCGCGCGCTTGGACGAGCCCGTGGATGTCGTCGGGCGTCGTCTCCCAGCGAACGAGGATGACGTCGTCGCCGGTGCGCCCGCGCTCCTCGGCGGTGTCCGCGTCGAGGACGATCGCACCGGACGCGGCGCCGGGCGACGCATTCAAGCCGCGGGCGGCGATCTGCACCTTGGCCGCGGGGTCGATCATCGGATGCAGGAGCTGGTCGAGCTGCCCGGGATCGATACGCGCGACGGCCTCCTCGCGGGAGATCAATCCTTCGTCCACCATCTCCGCCGCCGCACGCAGCGCCGCCGTAGCCGTGCGCTTTCCCGTGCGCGTCTGGAGCAGATAGAGCGTTCCCTCCTCGACCGTGAACTCGATGTCCTGCATGTCGCGGTAGTGCGCCTCGAGCTGGTCGAGGGTCCCGACGAGCTGATCGAACGCCTCGGGCATCAGCTCCTGCATGCGCTCGATGGGCTCGGGCGTGCGAATTCCCGCGACGACGTCCTCCCCTTGCGCGTTAAACAAGAATTCGCCGAAGAGCCGCCTCTCGCCGGTGGCCGGATCGCGCGTGAAGCAAACGCCTGTCCCCGAGCTCTCGCCGCGGTTCCCGAACACCATCTGTACGACGTTCACCGCTGTTCCGAGGTCGTCGGGGATGTCGTAAGTCCGCCGGTAGACCTGGGCCCTGGGCGCGTTCCAGGAGTCGAAAACGGCGCGGTACGCGCGACGGAGCTGCTCGCGAGCGTTCTGCGGGAAGCGCTCGCCCGTCTCCTCCTCGTAGATCGCGTTGAAGGTGTCGACGAGCTCGCCCAGGTCGTCCGCCGTGAGGTCGACGTCCTGCGAGACGCCGCGCGCGGCCTTGAGATCCGAGAGCGCCTGCTCGAAGCGATGCCCGTCGACACCGTCCACGACCTCGCCGTACATCTGGATCAGGCGCCGGTACGAGTCGAACGCGAAGCGTGGATTCGCGGTCGACGCGCCGAGGCCGGCTGCAGCAACGTCGTTGAGGCCGAGGTTGAGGATCGTGTCCATCATCCCCGGCATCGAGATCGCCGCGCCCGAACGCACCGAGACGAGGAGCGGGTCGCTCTCGTCCCCGAATCGTTTGCCCGTTCGCTCTTCGAGCGCGGTGAGGTGCCGCTCGACCTCCTCGTCGAGCCCCTCCGGAACGGCTCCGTTCGCGGTCATGTAGGCGCGGCAGGCGTCGGTCGTGATCGTGAATCCGGCCGGAACCGGGACGCCGAGCTGCGTCATCTCGGCGAGGCCGATCCCCTTCCCGCCGAGGAGCTCGCGACCGCCGCCCGAGCCCTCGTCGAAGTCGAAGACGTAGCGCATTTGCGGGAGGAATCTACACTCGTGCGCGTGGCCGGACAGATTCTTGCGGCGGGAGGATTCTCTCGCGGAAGCCGCTTCGACGAGTACGTCCTCGAACTCGGAGGATCCAAGGTCTGCTCAGTGCCGACGGCGACCGCGTACCCAGAGACCGCACTCGTCTCCTTCTACGAGTCCTTCGCCCATCGCGCGGAACCGAGCCATGTCATCTTCAACCCCTGGCCGCGAGAGGACCTGCGCACGCACATTCTGCGCCAGGACGTGATCTATGTCGGGGGTGGCAATACGGCCAACATGCTCGCCGTTTGGCGGACTCACAGGTTCGACGACATGCTCCGCGAGGCCTGGGAGGGCGGCGCGCTCCTGTGCGGTTGGAGCGCGGGGATGATCTGCTGGTTCGAGGCGGGCGTCACCGACTCGTTCGGGCCGCACCTCGAAGGGATGCGCGACGGCCTCGGCTTCCTTCCGGGAAGCGCGTGCCCGCATTACGACGGTGACGAGCGGCGGCGGCCAGTCTACACGGAGCTCGTCGCGAACGGCTTCCCGCCGGGATACGCCGCGGACGACGACGCAGCGTTGCACTTCGTTGGCACGGAGCTGCTCGAAGTCGTATCGACCCGACCCGAAGCGCGCGCATATCGCGTCGAGCCTGGGAGCGAGACGCCGCTCGAGCCTCGAGTGCTGTGAAGCGCGTCGCAGTCATCACCTCCGCGAGCGGGAACGGCGGCACGACATTCGCACGTTCCCTTGCGGGACGACTCGGCGTTCCCTTCGTAGAGCTCGACGCCCTGAACCACGGCCCCGACTGGAACGAGGCAACCGCCGAGGAGTTGCAAGCTCGGGTTCGGCCGATCGTCAGCTCCGACGCCTGGGTGATCGATGGGAGCTACCGGGGCAAGCTCGGCGATCTCGTACTCGATCGCACTGACGCCGTCGTCTGGCTCGACCTCCCTGTGCGGGTCTGGCTCCCGCGACTTCTGCGCCGCACGTTCGGACGCATCGTTCGGAAAGAGGAGCTCTGGCACGGAAACCGCGAGACGCTTCGAGGCGCGTTCGTCGGTCGCGATGCGCTCATCCCTTGGACCCTCCGCCACTACCGGAGGAGGCGTCGGATCTACCCCGAACGGTTGGCTCGCTTCCACCTCGTCCGTCTGCGGACGACCGGTGATGTCGAGCGCTTCCTCGCGGGCGTCGAGCCCCAGCGCGTGAAGGGTTCGTAAGAACTCTGCGCAAGACGGCTCCGCGCGCATAGCCTAGGGGCACAGGTGTCGGGGGGCCGTTCTATTCAGCTCGCTGCGTGGGCCGTCGCGGGGTCCGTTGTTCTCCTCGGCGTCGCGCTCCCGGGGTCAGGCTCGGCAGGAAGCACCTCGACGCTGACCATTCGGGTAGACGAACGTGACTTCGCGCTCGCGGTGTCACGACGGTCGGTCCCGGCAGGCTCGAAGGTGCGCTTCGTCGTGCGCAACCGCGGGAGCGCGCCGCATGACTTCGTCATCGGCGGCCGCAAGACACGCGTCCTGGGACACGGAGAGAGCCAGACGATCACGGTGAGGTTCTCGCGGAAGGGCTCCTACCGCTTCCTTTGCTCCGTGCCGGGCCATGCGCGCCTCGGGATGCGCGGCACCTTTTCGGTCGGGAAGCCGCCGGTTCCGCCCCCGAAGCCACAACCTCCCGTGACCGTTTCGGGCACCGCCCTACTCACGAAAGTAGGAGCCTTCGAGCGGCCCGTGCACGTGACAGCACCTCCGGGAGACACCAAGAGCGTGTACGTCGTCGAGCAGACCGGAGCGGTCCGGATCATCCGCAACGGCAAGGTGCTGCCGACCCCGTTTCTCGACCTCACCGGCCAAGTCAAGCTGTCGAGCGAGCCCGGCCTCCTCTCGATCGCGTTTGCTCCGAACTACGCGTCGAGCGGGCTCGTGTACATCTTCTACAACACGCTCGCCGGGAACGGCGACCTCCGCCTCGCCGAGTACCGCCGCCACCCGATCGACCCCGACATCGTCGACCCGTACCGGGACCGGACGCTGCTCACGATCCCGAAGCCGTGGGAGAACCACAACGGCGGCATGCTCCAGTTCGGGCCTGACGGGTACCTCTACGCATCCGTCGGAGATGGCGACAGCGGCGTCGTCGTCCCTCCGGGCTTCTACGCGCAGCGCCGAGACGAGCTGCTGGGGAACATCCTCCGCATCGACCCGCGCAAGGGCGATCCGTACGCCATTCCGGCGGACAATCCGTTCGTCGACATCGACGGCGTTCGAACCGAGATCTGGGCCTACGGCCTCCGCAATCCCTGGCGCTTCTGGATCGACCGCGAGACCGGTGCGACGTACATCGGCGACGCGGGGAACGCACGAATGGAGGAGATCGACCTCGTGCCGAAGGGCGCCGCCGGGCTCAACTTCGGCTGGCCCTGCTTCGAGGGAACACTCCGGTTCGATCCGCTGGCGTCGTGCGCCCGGCCGGTCGCGCCGCTGCTCGAGATTCCTCGGGAGGACGGCGTCTGCGCGCTCATCGGCGGAGTCGTGGCGCGCGATCCCCGACTGCCGGCTCTCGACGGGCGGTACCTGTACGGCGACTTCTGTACGGGGCGGATCACCGCGATCGCGGTCGAGCGCGGACAGGTCACCGCGTCGGACGACCTCGGGCTCGAGATCCCGGAGCTGACGGGCTTCGGCGTCGACGGCCGCGGAAGGATCTACGTGATGTCGCTCACGGGCGACGTGTTCCGCGTCGACCCGACGCGCGAGACCTGAGCTCCGCAGCCCACGCTGCCGCTCGGAGCCCGAGCCAGACCGGGCTCAGCAGCACGTAGAAGACAACGACCGAGACGAGCAGCAGGAACCACCAGAGCGCGAAGCGCGGCAACGGCACCCAGCCCTTCGCCCGCAGGTTGCCACGGCTTCCCGGTGGTGGACGAAACGGGTTGCGCAGAGGTGGCTCGCCGGGCGAGCCATAGGGGCTCGGCGGACGCGGCTCCTCGGTCACGACTTCGTCGCCCGCTTGCGACGCTCGACCAGGCGGATGATCCGCATCGACGTCTCCTCGACAGAGAGCTCGGAGACGTCGATCACGGGGCAACGAAGCTTCCGATGGAGCGCAGCCGCATCGTCGAGCTCCGAGTAGATCGCGTCCAGCTCCGCGTAGTGCTTTCGAGACGCCCCCATGCTCTTCACGCGCGCGGTGCGGATATCCCCGAGCCGCTCGGCATCGATCGTCAGGCCGACGATCTTGGCCGGGTCGATCTCGAAGAGCTCCTCCGGCGGGTCGATACCGCGTACGACGGGGACGTTGGCCGCTTTGTGGCCGAGGTAGCCGAGATAGATCGAAAGCGGAGTCTTCGAGGTCCGCGAGACGCCCACGAGCACGATGTCGGCCTCGTCGAGCCCGCGGCCCACGCCGTCGTCGTACTTGACCGCGAACTCGATCGCCTCGATGCGCTTGAAGTACGTCGCATCGAGTGGTGCGCGCGCGCCGGGCTTCATCTTCGCCGCGACGCCCGCAACGCGCGAGATCGAGTCGATCGGATGACCGAGCAGGTCGCAGTAGTGGACGCGTGCGCGCCGACAGAGCTGCCGCATCGCGTCGCGAAGGCCGGGCTCGACGAGCGTGTAGACCATGACTGCAGGCCGGCCTCGGGCCTGCTGCACCGCGAGGTGAAGGTCTTCCGCATTCTCGACGCGCGGGTGGCGGATCTCCTCGAACGGCTGGTCCGGAAACTGCGCCTCGAGCGCGAGCACGAGCCGCTGCGCCGTCTCTCCCGTCGAGTCCGACACGATGTGGAGCTCGACAGGCTGGCGATCGTCGTCGTGGACGCTCATCGGCGGCAGGCTATCGCCAGTAGAGTCGTGTGCTCGGTACACCGCAAGCCGAAGGAGGGACGATATGGCCTTCACGGAGCTCAAGGCACGTCAGAGCGTGATGTGGGGCAACGGGCCGTACGAGCGCATCACGAACACGATTCGCGACATCCACGAGCTCGTCGCCGAGCGCGTGGATCTCAAGCCCGAAGAGCGCGTCCTCGACGCTGCCACGGGAACGGGCGCGGTGGCGATCCTCGCGGCCCGACGCGGCGCCGACGTCGTGGGCATGGATCTTGCGCCGGTCCTCATCGACAGCGCCCGCGAGCGTGCTGCCGAGGAGGGTGTCACCGTCCGCTTCGAAGTCGGCGACGCCGAGGCGATGACGTACGACGACGCGAGCTTCGACGTCGTAACGTCGACCTGCGGTGTCATGTTCGCGCCCGATCACGCTGCGGTCGCGGTTGAGCTTGCGCGGGTGACGCGACCGGGCGGTCGGATTGCGCTCGCCTGCTGGACGCCCGAGGGAGGTTTGGGGCAGCTGTTCGGGATGATGAGGCCGTTCCTCCCGCCACCTGCGCCAGGCGCGGGAAGCCCGTTCGGGTGGGGCAACGAGGAGCACGTTCGTGAGCTTCTCGGCGACACGTTCGAGCTCGAGTTCGAAGAGCACGACTCGACGCTCGCGCTCGAGTCGGGAGAGGCGTACTGGCAGCTCTTCTCGACCTCATATGGTCCGACGAAGAGCGCAATCGAGGCGCTCGAGCCCGACCGGCGCGAGGAGTTCCACGAGACGTGGGTCGATTTCGGCGAGCAATTCCGCGAGGGCGATGAGATCGTCCACCACCGCGAGTACCTGCTGACGCTCGGCAGGCGCCGCTGACGCCTGATCCGCGTCGCCACCCGGACGAGTAACGTCTCGCCGGTGCCGGACGTCGTCACGATGGACAAGATCGTCTCGCTCGCGCGCCGCCGCGGGTTCGTCTTCCCGTCGTCCGAGATCTACGGCGGGCTCGGCTCCTCGTACGACTACGGGCACTACGGCGTGCTCCTGAAGGAGAACGTGAAGGCTCGCTGGCTCGAGGCGATGGTCCGAGAGCGAGACGACATCGTCGCTCTCGACTCCTCGATCATCCTCCACCCCGCGGTCTGGGAGGCGTCCGGGCACGTGACCGGGTTCGCCGATCCACTGATCGACTGTCGCTTCTGCAAGCGGCGGTATCGCGCTGACCAGCTCGGCGAGATGGAGTGTGGCGCCAAGCCGAGCAGGCATCCGGGAGAGACCGACAAGTGCGACCTCACCGAGCCGCGGCAGTTCAACCTCATGTTCAAGACGCGCATCGGCGCGCTCGAAGAGACTGGTCTCGATACGTACCTCCGTCCGGAGACGGCGCAGGGCATCTTCATCAACTTCAAGAATGTCGCCCAGATCGCGCGTCGCAAACCGCCTTTTGGCATCGCACAGATCGGCAAGGCGTTCCGCAACGAGATCACACCGGGAAACTTCATCTTCCGGACGCTCGAGTTCGAACTGATGGAAGTCGAGTACTTCGTCCCGCCCGCTGAGGCGCTCGAGTGGTATCGCTCCTGGATCGACGAGCGGCTCAACTGGCACCTGCGCTTCGGGATCCGTGAGAGCCATCTCCGCGTTCGCGCTCACGAGGCGGACGAGCTTTCCCACTACTCGTCCGCTACCAGCGACATCGAGTACCTCTTCCCCATTGGCTGGTCCGAGCTCGAGGGCATCGCGCACCGCGGCGACTTCGACCTGACCGCGCATACGGAGGCCTCCGGGACGAAGCTCGAGTGGGTGGACGGCCAGGAGCGCTACATGCCCCACGTCGTCGAGCCCGCCCTGGGCGTGAACCGCTCGATGCTCGCGTTCATGGTCGACGCCTACGACGAGGAGGTGGTCGCCGATCGGGAACGCACCGTCCTTCGCCTGCATCCGCAGCTGGCGCCCGTCAAGGTCGCCGTGCTGCCGCTGATCCCGCGTAACGACGAGATGGTCGGAAAGGCGCGGGCGTTGTACGAGGAGCTTCGTCGGGCAGTCGCGGCCGAGTACGACGACTCGGGCCAGATCGGGCGGCGGTACCGCCGCCAGGACGAGATCGGCACGCCGTACGCGCTCACGATCGACGAGCAGACGCTCGAGGACGACACCGTCACGATCCGCGACCGTGATTCGCTGGCGCAGGAGCGCATCTCGATCTCGGGCGCCCGCATGTTCCTCCTCGACAAGCTCGCGCAGGACTGGAAGACGCCGAAGCCGGACTAGACTCTGCCGCCGTGGTGCGCGAAGCACGCATGTTGGCAGACGTGCAGTTCGCATGGCGCGCTGGGGTGACGGACGACGAGCTCGTCGCGTTCACGCAATCCCATGGCGGCACGGCTCAATCGGGGTGGTGGGATCGGGTTCGCCCGCACAGCCTGGGCTGGGTAACAGCGCGGACCACTGACGGGGCGCTCATCGGGTTCGTGAACGTTGCGTGGGACGGTGGTGAGCACGCGTTCCTGATCGACACGAAAGTCCGCCCCGATCACCAACGACGGGGCATTGGCACCGAACTTGCCCGCATCGCCATGCGGCACGCGAAACAGGCCGGGTGCGAGTGGATTGAGGTGGACTTCGACGAACACCTCGCATCGTTCTACTACGACGCATGCGGGTTCGTTCCGACCCCTGCCGGACTTCTGCACCTTCCCGACGTGTCTTCCGCTGATCTCTCCTAGTAGGTCGGCTCGCCGGTCCAGCGCTCGAGCGCCTTCGGGCCCGGCTCGCTGAATCCGAACGTGCGGTACAGGTCGTGTGCATCCTCCGTGTGCAGGAACCACTTCGTGCTCGCGAGCGGGCCCTCGTCGACGCTGAAGCGCACGAGCTCCACGCCGAGGCCGCGGCCTCGATGCTCCTCGAGCACGTAGACGTCCGCGAGGTACGACTGCGCGTGGCCGTCGGAGAGTGTCCGCGTGAAGCCGATCTGGACACCGTCGTGGTAGAGGCCGACGACCCGAGCCGCACCGTCGATGAGCTCGTCTTGCACCTCGCGCGAGCGCCCCTTCGCCCAGTAGGACACGCCGCCGAGATAGGCATGGACCGCGTGTCGGTCGATCCGCGCGGAATCGTCGTCGAGCTCGTACCCGTCGCCGAGATCGCGCTTCACGCAGTGAGGGTTCTCAGGCGGAAGCCGCCATGGAACTCGTACGAGGCGACGACGACGGCCAGCGTGTCGCGCACCGCCCGCTCGCCGAGCCCGAGGCCGTGCGCCTCCGCGAGAGGGTTCCACAGAAGCGCGTGGATGCCGCGGAAGCCCTCCGGCGCGAGAAAGACCGTCTCGGCGGGCGCGCACGCCAAGCAAACTGCGCCACCAGCGCGCGGGAGATAGCCGACGAGCTCATCGGTGCTGCCGCATTCGACGCAACCCTCGAGGTGCGGGACGTAGCCCGACAGCCAGAGGAGCTTGAGCTGGAACGCGAGCGCGAGCGGGTCGACGGCGGCGCGCCCAGTCGAGCCGCCCGGGATAGCGTCCACTGCGGAGAGGAATCGCGTGAGCGCTTCGAACGCACGCTCGTTGCGCTCTTCCTCGACGAAGAGGCGCAACATGGCCTCGGCGCCGACGAGGCCGACCGAGAGGCGATACGAGTCCTCGCGAGCCGGCCGATGCGAATCGACGAGCGACACGCCGGTGATCGTGCGGAGCTCTCCCGAGCCGTGGTGGAGCAGGAGCTCGGCGTGCGAGAACGGCTCGAGTCGCGCGCCGAACCGCGACTTCGTCTTACGAACGCCCTTCGCGACGGCACCGATCCGCCCTCGATCGAGCGTGTAGAGATGGAGCACGCGGTCGGCCTCGCCGAACCGGAACGACCGGAGCACCACGGCCTCCGTCTTGTACGTCCGCCCCACGCGAACAGTCTAGGTCTGGCGTGGGCTAGCGACCGAAACGCAGCCAGGCTAGATCCGGCTCCCAGCCGTCGATCACGTCGTCGAAGTCGCGCGACCGAGCAAGTGCCTCGACGTCTCGGAAAAGGCACTGCTGCTCGCCGATGTCTCCACTCGAGAGGATTGCCCGAAGCCGAGGCAACAGGGAGTCAGCAGTCCAGGAGTCACCCGGAAGTGGGTGATTCTCGAGCTCCCAGCGGAGGAATCGGTTGAACGGCCTGACGCGCTCATCAGCGGCGAACAGGAAGTTCAGCAACGCGGCGACGGACTCAGCGGCGTCGAGATTGGCTTCGATCTCCAGTCCGTTCCGCCCGTTTTTGGCGGCTCGATAGTAGGAGTTGACGTAGTCGTCGAGGTACTCGGCAGCAAGCAGGCGAGCTGCATCGGCCGGCAACGTGCTTTTCGCCCTCATCAGCTCAGCGATCTGACGGTCAGGCCCGTCGATCACGACCTCGGCGCGGACGTAGCTGTACCGATCCCAGGCAGATTCTGTCCCGACTGCTCCAGCCTGCTCGAACTCGCTCAAGGAGAAGACAACGACATTGACAGCCGCCCCGTGAGATGTGGCGAATCGCGCGCGATAGTCGTCAACGACCTCATCGCAGACGACAAGTCGGACATCCCAGTCCGACTCCTCAGTCACCGCGAATCCTCTGCCACGCGATCCGGTGAGGACGAGACCTACGATGTTTTCATCTCGGCGCGCGGTCTCGACGAGCTCGTCGTACGCCTGGGCGGAATCCATCGCGCGACTATGGCAGCGGTTGACAGCGCGAGCAGAACCAGGTGCCGCGACCGCCGACACGCGTCTTCGAGATCGTCGTTCTGCACCGCGGGCAGGGCTCTCCGTCCCGGCCGTACACGCGGAACTCGTCCTGCATGGATCCTGAGGAGCCGTCCGGTGTTGCGTAGTCACGCAGCGTCGAGCCCTGTCGCTCGATTCCCGCCTGGAGCGCGGCGCGGATCGCGCGATGGACACGCGCTACCTCCTTTGCGCCTAGGCCGTTCGCCGCCCGGAGTGGGTTGACGCGCGCGCGCCACAAAGCTTCGTCGGCGTAGATGTTCCCGAGCCCCGCGACGACGCGCTGGTCGAGGAGGACCGCCTTGAGCGGCGCTCGTCGCCTGGCCAACCGTGACGCGAGCCAGGCCGCGGTGAAGTGAGCGCCGAGCGGCTCGGGACCGTTCTTCGCGGCAAGGTATGGCTCGAGATCAGCGCCATCGACGACAAGCCAGGTCCCAAACCGCCGCACATCCCTGTAAACGAGTCGGGAGCCGTCGTCGAGCTCCAGCACGGCTCGCTCGTGGGTCGTCGGCGTGAAGCCGAAGCTGCCCGCCATCCGCAGGTGTACGAGGAGCGCGAGCCCGCTCTCCAGGCGAACGACGAGGTATTTCCCGCGCCGCTCGACGGCCTCGACGCAGTCGCCTTCGAGCTCCTCCGCCACCTCGAACAGGTCGTACGGTCGCGTCAGCCGCGGATCGAGGATCTCGACGCGCGTGAGCGTCCGCCCTTCAAGGCGAGGCGCGAGCTGCACGCGGATCGTCTCGACCTCGGGAAGCTCGGGCACCTAGGGCACGACGTCGAGCAGAATGCCATGCGCGCGCGGAGGCTCGACTCCGAACTCGTACGCCGCGAGTACCGTTTCGGCCGCCGCCGCGGCCGACTCCTCGTCACGGGCATGAACGTCCGCGAGGACGTGGCCCTTCGCCACCTTCTGCCCGCGCTTCGCGTGACACACGACGCCGACGGCATGGTCGACCGCGTCGTCCTTCATCCG
>Ga0247727_10017754_pt1 | contig 11283 bp, 12 predicted proteins | sample WisWelCaveWW1625_FD_202498 | JGI IMG/M metagenome (GOLD analysis project Ga0247727, IMG submission 202498) | Biofilm microbial communities from Wishing Well Cave, Virginia, United States - WW16-25 | ecosystem: Environmental > Aquatic > Deep subsurface > Groundwater > Cave microbial mat | place...
CTTCTTCCTCCACGGTAACGGCGAACACGGCGCGGCGGCCATTGCGTTCCACCTCGAACCGGTAGGTCTGCCAGGGCTCAAGATTCGCGCGCATCGCGTACACGTCGATGATTTGGCCGATGGGGTGCCCGTCCACAGAGATGAGGCGATCACCGGGGAGCAAGCCAGCCCGCGACGCCGCAGAATCTGGGGTCACCGACTGGAAGACAACTCCGGCGGGGGTGGGCTGCGGCCGGATGCCGATTGGCGCTGGCCCGAACAAATCCACGAAAATCCAGAAGAAAAGAAATGAAGGGAAACTGACGGCGGCCAGATAGACCCACCACGGTATGCGTGCCGATCCGTTGGCCAAGCGACCACCTCTCCCAGACTGGGAAGGATTCTAGCAGATCAAATTGCCGGGAATGAGAGTACAGGGGCAAGAATACGCCGGGGAGCCTTTGCAGGCTCCCCGGATCGGGCGAGGGCGGGGGGCCGGGAAACTGAATTCTTGCGGCGGCCTGGAGCCGGTGCCTGTGCCTGAACTGCGCGACTAGTGCATGGATGATGCGGGAGCCGGCGCCGTCGGGCGCCGGGCGCGGCCTGTGCCGTTGGGCTTTCTCACGGGCGACGGGGCCGGAGCAGGCGTGAATTGCTCCTCTTCGGTTGAGCCTGCCATCGCAGCGGTGGACATCTCGCCGCCGGCAATCGCTTGCGCGACTTCGTCGAAATATTTGGTACCGACGAAACGCTGGTGGGTGACGGCGCTGTAGCCGGCGAGTTTTTCGAGCGCGAATTCCGTTTCCTGCAATGTGGAATAGGCGGCCATTCCGTGGTCGCGGTAGCTGCTGGCCAGTTCGAACATGCTCAGGTTCAGGGCGTGGAAGCCGGCCAGGGTAACAAACTGGAACTTGTAGCCCAGCTCCGCCAGGGCAGGCTGGAAGCGGGCGATGGTGGCTTCGTCGAGCTTCTTGCGCCAGTTGAACGAAGGCGAGCAGTTGTTGGCCAGCAGCTTGCCGGGGAATTTGGCGTGGATGGCCTCTGCGAAGCGGCGGGCCTCCTCGAGGTTGGGCTCTGAGGTCTCGCACCAGACCAGGTCCGCAAACGGTGCGTAGGCCAGTCCGCGGGCGATGGCCGCGTCCAGGCCGCCCTTCATTCGGAAGAAGCCTTCGACGGTGCGCTCCCCGGTGACAAAGGCGCGGTCGCGGGGGTCGATGTCAGAGGTGAGGAGCTGCGCGCCATTGGCGTCGGTGCGCGCCACAATCAGGGCGGGCACGCCCATTACGTCCGCTGCCAGCCGCGCGGCAATCAGCTTTTGGATGAACTCGCACGCGGGCACAAGCACTTTGCCGCCCATGTGACCGCACTTTTTCGCCGAGGAGAGCTGGTCTTCGAAGTGCACAGCGGCGGCGCCGGCATCAATCATCGCCTTCATCAGCTCAAAGGCATTGAGATTGCCGCCGAAGCCGGCTTCGGCATCGGCGACGATGGGCGCAAACCAGTAGGTGCCATTCTTCCCTTCCGAGTGCGTGATCTGGTCGGCACGCTGAAGGGCGTTGTTAATCTTGCGCACCAGGCTGGGCACGCTGTTGGCAGGATAGAGGCTCTGGTCCGGATAGACCTGGCCTGCGTCGTTGTGGTCGCCGGCCACCTGCCAGCCGCTGCAATAGATGGCCTTCAGGCCTGCCTGCACCTGCTGGATAGCCTGATGTCCGGTGACCGCGCCCAGGGCGTGAACGTAGGACTCCGAATGCAGAAGCGCCCACAGCCTCTCGGCGCCCAGGCGCGAGAGGGTGTGCTCGATGTCTATTGAGCCGCGCAGGCGCAGGACATCAGCGGCCGTGTAGGTGCGGGTGATGCCCTTCCAGCGTGGTTCACACGCCCAGGAATTCTCCAGGGCGCGGGCCCGGGCGTTGGGGTTCTGGCCATTGTTCGACATTGTGTGCGCTCCTTTGTGCGTCGCGACTTGGGGCCTAGACCGGGTTGAACTCTCCTCGCCGAATCATCTGCTCGCTGATGTGGCGCGATCGGCGATACCGCTCCGCAATTTCGGGCGGGACGTCTGCCGGCAGCGCCTTCAGGATTCTTTCCAGCTCTTCATCAAAGAGCCGCGAAATCAATTCCGCTGTGTGCGGGACGGCGGAGCCATTGCCATTCATTACCGGGACCGCTTCGCGATGCCGGACGCGCTGGGCGATCATCAGCCGGTAGATTCGGTCCGTGGCCAGGTCTTCCATATAGCCGTCCAGCAGCGATGCTCCCTTTCCCGCCAGGACGCCCGCGCGGTAGCGGATCACCGTGCGGATGGCCGCGCGCGTGCCCGCCAGGGTGTGCTGTCCCACGCCGGCCGGAACGGGTCGCAGGTTCGGATAGCGATCGGCATGGGCAGGGCGCGCAGAGAGCTGATTGGGGACTGGAAACTGCTCCACGGCGATGCGGTTCTGGTCCGGGTGGCCGGTCCAGGCGCCGTCCATCAGGCAATTGGCTTCATTCTTTTTGTCTTTCTCGAGTACTGCCAGGGCGCGGGAGTTCAACTCTGCGTCTTCCCGGCTGGGATACAAGGCTGTCATCCCCCCGATGGCCAGGATTCCTCGCTGGTGGCAGATCTCCGGGATGAGCACGCGCAGCGATTGGAAAAACGGGACATCGTGGGGAATGGTGTTGCGGTCCGGAAGCACCCACGCAGGATCGTCCAGATTGAAATGGATCAAGCTGGCCATGTAGTCCCAGCGGCCCAGGTTCAGGCCCAGGATGTGCTCGCGCAGGTGATAGATGAATTCTTCCATCTGAAAGGCGAGGGGATGCGATTCCACCAGGGCCATGCACTTGATGTAGCCGGAGGCCCAGCCCTTCTGCCGCGAGATGGCGCGAAAGAGGTCGCGCCACCAGAGCGCTTCCTCCGCAGATTCCGACTTGGGGATATAGAACGAGAGAGGGTGGTTCAAGAGCTGCGCGTTTGCGCGAAACGCCACCAGAGCCACATCGAAGAGCGATGCGGACATCAGTTCGCCGGGGAACACGCCTTCCTGGCCCAGGTGCAGGCCGCGTGGACGCGTCCAGATGACTGTGTTGCTGGATTGGATGGAAATTTCGCGCTGGCGCTTTTTGTCGAAATACGTAAGCCGGCCGCGCAGGGCGGCGTCAATATTCTCAGCGCCGCGCAGAACATTGGACCACGAGTTGGCCAGCGAATCTTCCAGGTCCAGCATCACCCCCGGCGCGCCGGAGTTCAGCATCTTGACCACGAGCTCGGCGTCGTCAGCCGGGCCGGTCATCTGGTTGCGCTGGTCGGCGCACCAGGCAGGCAGAGAGATTCGCCAGTCACCGGTGGTGGCTTCCGAGGGCGGTAGGTGCCGGGGCAGGTCGCCGCGGTGCGCGCGTTCCAGGGCCTCCCCGCGCGCCGCCGCCAGCTTGCGCTGGCGCGGGGAGAACTCATCGTGAAGGGGCCGGAGAAATTCGAGAAAGCCGGGCGGGAAAGCGGAGTTACGCTGCAAACCGTGCGGGGCCTGATTCATTTGCGCCATCGTCGTGTGCATCAGATGTGCGCCCCTCAGAGGCGAATTTCGTCCACGCTCAACGCCTAACGATAGTCGTGCGGCCGGCCGGTCATCAGGCTGAGCTGCCGGAGCTCGTCGAAGGTCAGTTCGATGTGCTCGCGGCGCCCGTTCCCCGCCCCACCCTGCCTGCGCCCGAGACCTGCCTGGCGCGCCAGCAGGAGAATTTCGTCCGGCGACAGGCCGATCAACGCAGCAGCCCTGCGCTCGTCCAGTATGGATTGCTCTTGGGTTTCCATCGGCTCTCTCCTCGCCAGACGGAACTGGTCGAAATCCAAATGCGGCTCCGAGCCCCTGGCGTCCCTGCCGGGTGTGCCGCCACGACGGAACACGGTCCGCAGAATCTTTCAGCGGGCAGACTTAGGTGATCAGGCTCACCCAGTTGTCTTCTTCAACGGCGAGGACCATTTTTTTGTAAATGTCCACGTCCCAACCGTCGCCCAGACGGAAGCGAACTGCGTCGGGAGTTTCACCCACGATCGTGCCGCGCAGCGGGACCTGTGTTTCTCCCGCCGCTACTTGCAGAACAACCGCTTGCCCCTTCCACAGCCCGTATCCGCCGTCCATCGTCTGGCCTCCCTCAAGTGAATTCGATTCTGGAGCCATTGTGGAGATGCAAATAGAGGCGGCCAATGGTACAGGGGCTTCAATTCCTGTAGGCCGAAGGTACTAGCGCCAGAATGTGAACAAAATACAGGGGTTACGATTGAAGTAGGACGAAAGGTACCAGCGCTGGTACCGACGACCCATTGTGGCCTTCGGGGGCACCAGCGAATATGGCTGCGAGATGAGCGCAATCTATAGAGCCGTGATCGGGCCCCTGGTGGACCAGTTCCAGCGCGTAATGCGCGGCGACGGGCGCAGGCAATCCGCGACCGCCGGGCTGGGACTGGCACTTGGCGGCGGATTCGCACGCGGATTCGCACACATCGGCGTATTGCAGGTGCTGGAAGACGAAAAGATCCCCATCTATTGCATCGCCGGGACCAGCGTGGGCAGCATCCTGGGCGCAGCCTATGCCAGCGGACTTTCTGTGGACCGCATTGCCGCCGTGTGCCGCAATATCCGCTTCAAAGATTTTGCGCGCTGGAAAATTTCCAAGATGGGACTGGCCAGCAATGAGCGCATGTCAGAATTAATCGGATCCTGCCTGCGCGCCGAGCGGTTTGAAGACCTGAAGATTCCTATGGCCGTGGTGACCACGGACCTGAGCACGGGCGAACCGGTGGTGTTTACACGCGGACCGCTGGTGGATCCCATCCGGGCAAGCTGCGCGTTCCCGGGGCTCTTCGAACCAGTGCACATTGGAGACCGCTGCCTCTGCGATGGCGGCCTGACAGCGCCCGTTCCGGCCAAGGCCTGCGCGGCCCTGGGCGCGCGCCACGTACTGGCGGTCAGCGTGAGCTTCAATGACTGGAGACCAGGTGGGAAACCGACAAACCTGTTTCAGGTGTTCAGCCGAGCGCTCTCCGTGGCGCAAAAGCACCGTAACCCATCGTGGACGCGTTTCGCCGACATTCTGCTGGAACCAGCCGTCCAGGAAATTGACTGGGACGAGTTCGAACGCGCCGAGGAAGCCATCGAGGCCGGCGCCGTTGCAACTCGGCGGGCCCTGCCGCGGCTGCGCGCGATGCTCCATTTGCCGGAAACAGACTCGGAGAGAGTGGCGGCACAGGCCGTGGCGTGAAAAAAACTCAGCCGTCAGAGCTCAGATCTTAGTAAACACGATACACCCCCAGTGTCGCAGTGGAGCTCGGCCCGCGCACATTCTCGGGGAAAAGCGGCGAACCTCCTGTAAGATGGATCTTGCAATCATCACGTCTCCACACGGAGTCTGAATGCTGGACTGGCTGAAGGACACTTTGTATTTCTTGATGGACGTGCGCGGGCTGGTGGCCGCAGGCGGCACGCTGATGGTCTGCGCCATCGTATTCGTGGAGACCGGGCTCTTTGTCGGCTTTTTCCTCCCAGGCGATTCCCTGCTGGTGACCGCCGGACTGTTCGCCGCCAAGGGCGACCTGGACATCACCTCGCTGCTGGTGCTGGTCTCGATCTGCGCCGTGGCCGGCGATCAGGTGGGCTACGTCATCGGGCGCAAGGCCGGGCAGGCTCTCTACAGCCGTCCCGATTCGACCTTCTTCAAGAAAAAGCACCTGGAGCGCGCGCACGAGTTTTACGAGAAGTACGGGGGCAAAACCATTGTGCTCGCGCGCTTTATGCCCATCGTGCGCACGTTTGCTCCGGCCGTGGCCGGAGCGGCGGAGATGACCTACAGCAAATTCGTGTTCTACAACATCGCCGGCGGACTGCTTTGGGTGTGGAGCATGCTGCTGCTCGGATTCTTTCTGGGCAGGGCCATCCCCAACCTCGACCAGTATATCCACCTGGTGATCGCCATCGTCGTGTTCCTCTCGATTTTGCCGGGCATCATCGAGTTCTACCGCGCCCGCAAGCGCAGCCGCGCCGCGGCAGGTACGGCCAACGAGACTGCCTGAGTTCTCGCGCGTCGCTGTGATCTCCCGGCGCCCCTGGCCGGGAGCTGTGCTATAACCCCCGCTGTGCTCGCCCAATCGCTGGTCATCTTCACCGGGCTGGAAGGCGTGTTGCTGGGCTCCGCGACCCCGCGCTTCCATGCGGCAGAGGTAGTGCTGGCGGAGCTGAGACGCCGGCGCATCCCGCTCGTCCTCTGCTCCAGCTGGACGCGAATGCAAATGGACGTGCTGCGGCGCAGGATGGGGCACGGGCATCCCTACATTGCCGAAAATGGCGGGGGAGTGTTTATCCCCCACGGATATTTCTCACATCGCATTCCAAAGAGCCCTCAAGATACACGCCACGACCACTGCCTCGCGCTGGGAATGCCCTATGCGCAGGTGGTGGAACGCCTGGAAGATGCGGCAGAAGAGGCCGGCGTGGAAGTCGTCAATTTCCGCCGGATGAGCGTCCGGGAAATTGCCGACAATACCGGCCTTGCGCCGCGGGACGCGGGGCTGGCGCGGTTACGGGAATTCAGCGAACTTTTCTATGCGGCAGGGGCCACTGCACGAGAAGAATCGCGGCTGGCAAACGCGGCGCAGAAGCGCGGCCTGCAATTGAAGCCGGGCAGTCTATTCTGGAGCGCTTCGAGCGGCAGCGACACGGGCCGCGCAGTCCGTGAGGTTTTCGCGCATTACAAAAAGGAGTGGCGGGGCCGGGGCAAAAGCGTCGCAGTGGGTAGCAGCCCCGGCGATATTCCCATGCTGGCCGCTGCGGATGTGGCCATCGTGCTGCCCGGCCGGCGCGGAGCATACGATGAGCAAGTTTTAAGGAAAGTGCCGCGCGCGAGGAAGGCGGAACATCCTGGACCAACCGGATGGAACGAGGCGGTGATGGAATGGCTGGCAACGCCATCGCGCTGAGGGCGGGCCAGAGTGTGGCACTGCACGTAGCCCCGGCGGCGAATGGGTTCAGACGTTTCCAGGAAGGGTTTCTGCCCACTCGCAGAGTCCAATAAGCCGACCGGGGAGCACGGGGCTCCCCGGTGGGCCACTTTGGTTCAATGCCATCCGCATTTGGCGGAATGGCCGCACCGCGTGAGCGGTGTGTTCAATGGTTCAAAGTTCAAGGCCCGGTGGAGTCATCCTCCCTCCAAGCACAAGATGCCTCCCTTCTATACCCCGGCGAAAATGAAATCAAGTCAAAAGGTGTGGATATTTTTGGAACATGCTGTCACTTGAGGATGAGGCCTTCGCGGAGCTGGTCGCGGCCGACGATGGTCTTTGTGGAGCGGAAACCGGCGAACAGTTTGAGGATGTCGCGGTTCTGGAGGATGCGCGGAACTGCCCCCGTGGCCACCGCGGGGATCAGCTCCAGCGTCTGGAAGTCTTGGATGCGGTAGCGATGCGGCACCGCCGGAGGCTGACTGTGGAACAGCGCCAGCATCGCAGCGCCGGGACGCATCAAGGCGTGCAGCGCCGCGGACACACTCGGCAGCATCTCAGCATCCAGGTAATCGAAGACGTCCCAGGCCAGGACGGCATGAAACGATTCCGTCGGATAATGGAGACTGGTTTGTAGGAACCGCGCTGCCAGTGCTGCGGGTTCCATCGGTGACGATGCCTGGCCGACCGGCGCGTTGCGCAGGCGTGCTTCCTCCGCGCGCAGATACTCGCGCCAGGAACGAAGCAAGTCTTCGCTTGAAACGCGGAAGCCGCGGTCTGTGAAAAACGTGACCGTGGATTGCCACACGGGCCCGAGATCCAGAACCCGGCCCTGCGGAACGTCGCCCACCAGCCACAGCAGTTCTTTCAACATGCTGGAAACTCGCGTGGCCCCAGATGCGGATTCCGCGGGGACAGCTCCCGGGGCGGCGGGTTGCGTGGCAGCGCGTGGCTTGCTCAGGAATGGCATCGTTCAGTTGACGGAATCCGGAGCGTCTGCGCGCAGCGGGGTGCGCAGTTCGCCGCCGCCGGCGGAAGCAGCTGCCGCGGCCGCGGCCTTCTCCGGGCGCGAAGGCAGCGCTTCACCTGCGCGCGTCATTTCCACGCTCCCGCGGAGGAACGCGCCTTCTTCGATGTTCACCCGCGGCGTGAGCACCTTGCCGGTGACGGAACCCGATTTGCGGATGTTCACGCGCTCCCTGCCGACCAGGTCGCCTTCGACGGAGCCATCCACAACGATTTCGCTGGCCTCGACGCGAGCGCGGACTCGGCCATTCGGCCCGATGACCACGCTGGCGCCGGAAAGTTGGATCGAGCCCTGGAGCTCGCCGTCCACGAAGAGGTCTTCGCGGCCCGTGATATCGCCGCGGATGGAGATGGCCTGGGTGATACGCGCGGATTCTGCGCGCGGGGCGGCGCCGGCGCGCTCTGGCGATGGACGCGGGGTTTCCGCCGTGACGGTCGGTGCAACCGGTGCGGGCTCAGGAGAAGTTTGTGCCTTTGGCTCTTCGGCTCTGCGCCACATCGTGCCCTCCAGGGGAGAATTCTGCGGCCACTCGAGCTGGGGAGAAGTTAGAGCGGCAGGCGGGACTATAGCTCAGCAGCGCGACAGTGACAAGGAGGTATTTGACGCGCGGGCGATGGCACGATGCCGGAATTGCGTGCTTCGTCTATTTTCAAGCTGCGACGTGGCCCGGGAAATTCCCCGGAGAACGAAATGAGTTGGCCGGGAAGCCCGGAGCAGGCGCCGGAGAGGTTCCAGGTGAAGATGGAACGCGTGGAGGGTCGGCCAGGCTCGCTTCCCAGAGTGCCACTATCGAGCCGACAAACTCGTACAGGAACACCTTCCAGCCGCTGCGCTGCTGCCACCAGGAATCGGGGTCGTAGGCCGAGTCGCGTGCGGCGATCACGCGAAAGACCATCTCGGGGCCGAAGACATTGCGAATGATGTAGCGTGCGCGGCGAGTGTGGGAATTGGAAGTCACAATGAGCACCGTTGTCCACCCGCGCTGGCGGAGGAGGTCGCGCAGCGCGGCGGCTTCTTCGCGGGTGCTAGCCGCGCGGTGGGGAAAGCGGACGATAGCCTGCTCCGGGACGCCGCGTTCGAGCAGGTCGCGGTGCATCAGGTCGGCGACGCTGGCATACGGACGCAGGTAGCGGCCGCTGGCCACAATGCGCGGCGCCCAGCGCGCCCGGTACATCTCTGCGGCGCGCGACGCTCGTTCGGCGCTGAAGTTGTCGTCCCCCAGGATGATGAGTGCGTCGGCGGGCACGGGCGCCTCGTCCACCACCCAGAAGTTACCCAGGGCGCGCAGGATGGGCCCGCGAAGCAGGTAGAGCACGCCCAGCACGGCCAAAATTGCTAACACGACGGCCAGCTTGAAGAGAATTCCGCCGCGCTGGGGATCGCGTGTCGGCGTCGAGGGCTTCATCGCGACGGATCAATCTGGCGGAGGCGTTCCGCAGCCTGCTCGGGCAGCAGGGCGTTGAAATAGACTTCCTTGATGCTGTAAGACTTGCTGCGCACTTCCACGATGGGAAGGATTTCGACGTGCCAGTGGTAGTCGTCAGCGATCGTCTTCCAGTATTCCGTTAGCTCGCCCTTGGTCTGAAGCGTATTGGGCGCGGTATGCAGCACCAGATGATATGCCTGGGCCACTTTTTCCAGCCTCCGCAGTATGCGCCCCAGCAGCGCGGCGAGATGCCGGCGGTTGACGCCGGGCCGCGGGTTTTCGAACTGGTGGTTGTGCTTGCGAGACATCAGCCAGACTTCGAAGGGCACGCGGGAAGCGTAGGGGCAGAAGGCCGCATAGTCGCCCTGGGAATCCACCACGCGCGCGCCCTGCTTTTCTTCCTGGCGCACGATATCGCAAAAGACGCAGCGGTCCTTCTGCTGGAAGTAGTCGCGCGCCGCGTGCAGCTCATACAGGATGCGGCGGGGAACAAAGGTCGTGGCCGTGAGCTGAGAATGGGAGTGCGGGTAGTCCTCGCCGGCCAGCGCGCGGTGGTTCTTGAAGATGGTGACGTACTTGAAGCGGGCGTCGCGCTTGAGATCCGTGACCCGCGAGGCGAAGGCCTGGAGGACGCGCTCGATCTGCTCATCGGGCATCTGCGCCAGCGTGAGGCCGTGGTCAGGCGATTCCACAATGATCTCGTGCGCGCCGACGGGTCGCATTTTGTCATACAGGCCGTCGGCGCTGCGTGCCGGGTCGCCCTCAATCCGGTACAGCGGATCGAAATGCGGGAAGACGCGAGTCTGCCAGGCTGCGCCGCCGTCCGGCAGCGCCAGGATGGTGCGCGTGTTCCCTTCATTGCCCGGACACAGCGGGCAGGGGTCAGCGGCGATGGCGGCCTGCTCGGGATGCCCCACAGCAACCCAGGAACGGGTGATGGGGTCCTTACGAAGTTCCATAAGATTTGTCGGGGGAGACGGTCGGCATTCCGAATAGAATTATGCCGCACGCAAGAAAGCCTTGCAAGCAGCCATTGCACGCAGACTCACAGCCAGAATCGAAGAACTGTGCAGAGAGCGCAGCGAGAAGCGGGCTCAGCAGTTGTAGTGGGATGGCGTGGGGCCCTGCTCGAGGCGGTTGCGGTCCCAAATGGCGCCTTCGCGCGAATAACTGGCCAGCTCGAAGTCCTGGGTGAGCTCGAGGGCGTCGGTGGGGCAGGCGTCCTCGCAGAGGCCGCAGAACATACAGCGCGAAGTGTCGTAGGTGAAGGTGGTGAGCACCTTGCGGCGAGTGGCCTCGTCGCGCTGCCATCCCACGACAATCAGATTCTCCGGGCAGGCCAGGGCGCACAGGTTGCAGGAAATGCACAGGGTCTCGTTGGTGTCGGGGTTGATATTCAGGCGTGGCGCGCCGCGGTAGCGCTCCGCCACCATGGGGCGCTCGAGGGGATACTGCTCGGTGTAAATGTTCTTGGGATGCTGGTACTTGAACGTGAGCCAGAGGCCCTCGAAGAGGTCTACGAGAAATATGCGCCGCAGGATGTTTTTCATCGCCGGTCAAGTCTGGCGGGGCCCGAGTTGAAAGTCAAGGATGATGAGGCTCGTCAGTGCCGGGTGCGAGGGGACCCCGCGAGCTGCGTAAGGACTTGCGGAGTCATGGAAAAAGCAAGCAGGGCGCCGGTGACAATGCCGCCGATGTGGCCGGCGTTGTCGATGTAGGGCTGGAAGAACGCGGTGAAGATGGAGTAGCCGGCCCAGGCGAGCAAAACGAAGCCCGTACGGTTATCGCGCATGATGAAGCGGTCGCCGTGTTTGCGAAAAAAGACAATCATCGCGCCCAGCAAACCAAAAATCGCGCCGGATGCGCCCACGGACGGGC
>Ga0247727_10017755_pt1 | contig 11283 bp, 11 predicted proteins | sample WisWelCaveWW1625_FD_202498 | JGI IMG/M metagenome (GOLD analysis project Ga0247727, IMG submission 202498) | Biofilm microbial communities from Wishing Well Cave, Virginia, United States - WW16-25 | ecosystem: Environmental > Aquatic > Deep subsurface > Groundwater > Cave microbial mat | place...
CTCGCGCGGGCCGAGGATTGGCGGCTCGGCTTCAAGACGCCGCCCAAGACGCTCGACGGCGAACTCACGCCGATGGAAGGCCGCGTACCCGCCGGCCTCCAAGGCCGCTTCTTCCGCATCGGCCCGGCGCAGTTCGAGCGCGCGGGCGAACGGCTCGGCCATTGGTTCGACGGCGACGGCATGATCCAGCGCTTCACGATCGGAAACGGCCGCGTCAGCCACCGCGGCCGCTTCATCGACACCGACAAGCGCCGCGCCGAAGACGCCGCCGGCCGCTTCCTCTACACGGGCTACGGCTTCGCGCCCAAAGCCATGGCCGGCATCAAGAGCGTCGACGACATCAACGCCGCGAACACGAACGTGCTGCCGATCGCGGGCGAAGTCTGGGCGCTGTGGGAAGGCGGCTCGCCCTACCGCGTCGGCGCGGAAGACCTCGAAACGCGCGGCCGCAAGGCATTCGACGGCGGCTTGAACGGCGCGCCGTTTTCCGCCCACCCGAAGACGGCTGCGGGCGGCGACACCTGGAACTTCGGCGTGATCGGCAAACGCTGCGTGATCTGGAGCCTCGGCCCCGACGGCGCGGTGCGCAAAGGCCAGCTGATCGAACTCCCCGAGCCGAGCCTGATGCACGACTTCGCGGTCACGCCGCGCCATCTCGTGCTGCTGTTGCCGCCGATGATCGCGGGCAGCGCACCTGCGAACACGCTCGTCGACCGCTACCGCTGGCACGCCGAGAAACCGCTGATCGCGCTCGTGCTCGACAAAGACACGCTTGGCCTCGTGCGCCGCTACGAACTGCCCGCACGCTTCCTCTTCCACATCGGCAACGCCTGGGAAGACAACGACGGCACGATCCGCCTCGACGCCTTCACCGACGCCGACGCGACGTTTGCGGTGAAGACTGCGCGCGACCTCGCGCAAACGCTGGACAACCCGCCACCCACCGCCCGCGCGACGCTGATCACGCTCAGGCCCGGCGGCCGCGCGACATCGGCGATGCTGCCGGGCGCGGGCGAATTCCCGCGCACCGACCCGCGCCGCGTGGGCGAAAGGCACCGCTTCACCTACGGCGTCACGAACGGCGGCGTCGCGCGCTGGGATTGGGACAGCGGCCGCCAAGACCGCCACGACTACGGCAGCGAAACCTGGAGCGAAGAACCCGTCTTCATCCCCCGCCCCGGCGGCAGCGACGAGAGCGACGGCTGGCTCATCCAAACAACGCTGAACTACCGCGCCGCGCGAACCGAACTCTGCATCCTGGACGCGCGCCGCGTGTCCGACGGACCCATCGCCAGGCTCGCCTGCCCTTACGCACTGCCGCTCGGATTCCATGGCGCGTTCGTATCGGCGTAGGTCGACGACCGCCGCACGTCGAAATATCGCGCCGGCGTCGTGCCGAACGCCTCGCTGAAGGCAGACACAAACGCACTCGCACTGCGATAGCCGGTCGCCGCCGCAACCTGCTTCACGGCGGCGCCCTGCGCGAGCAGCTTGAGCGCCTCGAGAAACCGCGCACGGCGCCGCCACTGCCCGAACGCCATGCCGGTCTCCGCCAGGAACCGCCGCTCCAGCGTCCGCACGCCGAGCCCGAAGCGTCGCGCGATCGCCGCACTATCCGCATCGTCGCGCGCGCAAGCTTCGGCGACCTGGCGCAACACGGCGCTCGTCGGCGAGGGCAGGCCTAGCGCGGGCACCGACTGCGTTCGAAATGAATCGACGATCAACACCGCCGTCGCGTGATGCAACACATCGCGCCGGTCGAGCATGCCTTCATCGCATGCGCGCAGGATCAGCTCGCGCAGCAACGGGGACACCGAGACGACGCAACTTGCTGCCGGCAGATCATCCCAATCGGACGGGCGCAAATAGAGCGTCGCGAACGACGTCGCTCCGGTGAAGCGGATGGCATGCTGTACTCCGGCAGGCGCCCAAATCGCCCACTGCGGCGGCACCACCCACATGCCGGCATCGGTCGAGACGGTCATGATCCCCGCCGACGCGTAGATCAGCTGATGCCAGTCGTGCGCGTGGGGTTCGATCGCGTGCCCATCGCGCATCGCGGTGCGCAGAGTGCGCACGACAAGGAACGGCTCATCGGCCGGGCGCTGACGCTTTCTCGACATTCAAAGTCAGATTAGCGCAATTGCGTCACGCCTGCGACGCGGTATCGTGACGCGGTATCGTGAGGCCATCCCACAGGACAGAGACGCAATGCCCAACAACCTCGCCGCCTTTGCCATCCACGCCGACGACGTCCAGCGTGCGCGCCGCTTCTACGAAGCAGTTTTCGGCTGGAAGTTCGAACCCTGGGGCCCGCCGGATTTCTATCTGATCCACACCGGCGACGAACGCCACCCCGGCGTCCAGGGCCTGATGCACAAACGCCGCGAACCGCGCGCGCAAGGCGGCGGCCCCAACACCTTCGAATGCACGATCAGCGTCGGCGACGTCGACGCCATCGCCGCCGCCGTAAAGAAACACGGCGGCAAAGTCACGATGGAAAAAATGCCGATCCCGACGGTCGGCGAAGTGATCTATTTCGACGACCCCGAAGGCAACCGCGTCGGCGCGATGAAATACGAAACGCCGCCGCGCTAAGCGTTCAGTTCGCCCTGCGGATCGTCACGCGATGCTCGCCGCTCTTCGTTGCGCGCAGCCGCACGCACGGCCCGCCGGGCTCCACCTTCAGCCCCGGCGCGTCGATCGCGAAATCGTCCGGGTACTGCACAACCGGCACGTATATCTCCGTCGGCGCGTCGATCGAGGCATCCGCGTCGAACGTGAAGCTGACCGCGCCGCTCGCGCGGTCGAAGCGCATTTCCTTCAAGACGCCCTGGCACGCGCGCACAAACGGGCGCACGAAACCTTCGACCGCACGTCCGCCGGAGTTCGCGTCCTTCGCATCCGCCTGCTGGTCGCGCGAGAAGACGCTGAGGTCCTCCTGGTTCCACCCGTCGCCGCACGACGCGTCGTTGCGGTTCGAGGCTGTGTAGTTCCACAGCGTGCAATTCAGCAGATGCCGGTCCAGCGCGTTGTACATGAGGTCGAGCGCGATGACGTGCTTCTCCCACGGCGCGGCCGATCGGTCGCCTTTGGCCCACGCGTGATACGCCGCGCCGCCGTCCAGATCGAAAGGAATCCCGAACTCGCCGATCAGAGTCGGCGCGCCGCCGGGGATCGACTTCGACGCCTGCTTGATGCGCCCGAGCTGGCGCGCATACGCGCCTTCGATCTCCTCTTTGCCGTTCACCGTCTTCATCGTGAACGGATTGATCGAGGTCGGATACATGAACGTCTTCGTCGATAGCGTGACGATGTCGTACCAATGGCTCGCGTTCACGGTGCGCTCCGGCGTGCCGGGCGGAAAGCCCGCCGCCGCACGAAACGGATCGAGTTCGGCGAAAATCAGCCAATCGTCGTTGACGCCGCGAATCTCGCGCGCGACGCGCTGGAAGAACGGCGCCATGCCGTCCGCATCGGCATCGAGCTTACGCCCTCGCGCAACCTGAAAGAAGTCTTCGCGCAACACTTCATGCCCGTTGCCGGTCAGCCGGTAGGCCCCCGCCCTCTCGAACGGACACGCCGCCCCTTTGCGCCAGATCGGAACCCGCGCCGCGTTGACTTCTTTCTCACCTACAATGCCGACCCGCATCTGCGCCGGATCGAACGCAAGGTCCGGGATCGTCCGCGGCCGCCCCTGCGCGACGAGCAACCCGTCGAGCGCCGACCACGCGGGACCGGGGCGCACCGGATCGGGATGATCAGCGCTTCGCTCCGTGTGCCGGTAGGAGAGTGCCTGCCCCGTCCACCCTGTCCCCGGTTCGTTCAACGTGTCGAAGCCGAGCACGTGCGGCAAGCCTTTCACCCGCTTCGCAATCTCGCGCATCGCGCCAAGGTAGTGGCTTTGCAGGAAATCCTGCGCCGTACGCCCATCGATCTTGAACTCGGGCACGAACAGATCGCCCGCGAAGAACAGCGTCCACATGATCGCGTTGGCCGGCATGCGGTAGTTGTTCGCCCACGTCATCATCGGATAGCTGTCTTCCTGCCGGCCGCCTCGTGCATAGTCGTATTTCGCCTGCATCACATGCGCGGCGCCCGACGCGTGGAACGTCGTGAAGTCCAAGCCCACCGCCTCGAACGTCCACCCCGGCGCGCCGTCGCCGCCCGACATGCGGCTCCACACGTCCTGGTGAAAGTCGATGAAGACGTAGAGCCCGTACTCGCCCGCTTGGCCCGCGATCTCGGCGAAGTAATCGAGATAAGCGGTGTCGTACTGCCCCGGCCCCTTGTGCTCGACCGCCTCCCACGTCGTGAGCAGCCGCAGGCAATTCATCCCCCAACCCGCCAGCCTCGCGAAATGTTCATCCGCTTCGGCGAGCGGAAACGGCCGCCCGACGAAACTCACGTCGCGATGATCGGAAAAGTCGGAGGGAAAGTTCGTGCCCCCGTCCGGATAGGGCGCCTTGCAGTCGCCGCCGAGATTGACCCCGCGCAACATAATCGAGCGCCCGGCCGAATCGACGAACCGGTCGCCTTCGATCTTTAAACGATCCACTAACGCCTCGTATCTTGTATGCCGGAATTTGGGACTATTGCGCGCCGACCGCGCCGATACAACGAAGAACCCGGTGACCGTCCACGTCGCCGCCGCTGCGCCCCGGCAATCGCGCGGGGCTAAAAGAGCGCGACCGTCGCCCTTGGTCTCAATCTCCCCACATTTGGCGCGTATGGCGACGGCCGGAGGACCGGCAACGGAGCTCACATGACGAACTATGCCGCGCCGGGCGGCGTGCGTGAATGAAGCGTTGGCTCACTGGCGCTGCTGTGGCGTTCGCCGTCGGCGCGCTGGCGATCGTGGCGGTCGTCGCCTCGGCGCGGCCGGCGACGGGGGCCCGCGTATGCGTCGTCATCGAGACGATCCAAAGCTGGAATCCGGTCGACCAATGGACAGTGGTCGTGGGCACCGCGGACGGCCAGAACTACAAGGTGACGTTCGCCGGACCGTGTCCTCACATGAAGTGGAGCGTTCTCACCCGCGTCGAGGCGCGGGCGAGCGCGCGGCGCTGCCTGTCCTCCGGCGACATCATGATCTTCGGCCGCGGCGGACGCCGGCCCGACAACACGTTCCTTGAAGAGACGCGTTGCGCCGTCGCGTCGGTCGAGGCGATCGCGACCAAACCGCCGCTTCCCCCCGCCCGCCCGCCGTTCTAGAGCGTCTTCGCGAAGCCTGTCGGCCGCGTGCTAGCACCCGCCGAGCGGCACGAACTGCCCGGCCAGCCCCAGGACGCTGCAGTTCTTCTCTTCCCCGCGATCGTTCGGGAAGCGCAAATTGTAGAGCGAGAACGCGAGAAAATTGCGCCGCTCGATCGGCATGCTCGAGATGACGAAGCCCGCGATCGCGCCGCCGAATTGGGCCGAGCCGTCGTTCGGATCCTGGCCCTGCTTGCGCGCCTCGTCTTCGATCTTTTTCACGACATAGGTCTGCGCCCAGGCGTTGAACTCGGCGCGCGATGGGTTCGTCGCGACCAGTAGCGCGCCCACGACAAGAAGGCCGAGCAGCGAACGGCTCATCGGTATCTTTCCCCAATGGTTCAGCCGGCCGCAATCTCCGAAGCGATTGCGACCAAAGTATGGCGCGCTCGCGAACGAGGGCGTAGCGTTCGGCCCCTGCCGCCGTCGAGGCGACCAGCGCCCCGGTCGCCGTGCCGATGAAGCCCGCGATTTGAAGCATCGCGCGAAACGGATAAGTTCGCCCGATGGTCCGAACCCTACTTGCCGCCGCCTCTCTCGCCCTCGCCGCCTGTTCCGCGCCGCAATCGAGCCCGCAGCGCTTCACCGGCGTCTACGAGGTCGGCTTCGAATTGCAGGCCTTCACCGACGACGCCAGCGGCGAGACCTGGTGGGCGACGCTCAGCCCTCAAGCTCAGGAGGCGATGCGCGCCGCCCGCCCACCCGGCGCGACCTCGCCGTTCGGCTGGCGCATCCGCGCCGAGGTCGAAGGCGTGCTGAGCGCTGAGGGCGCCTATGGCCACCTCGGCGCCTACAAACGCCACCTCGCGATCACCCGCGTCCTCAGCGCGAAACTCGAACCGAAGCCCTGACGCAAGTCGGCGATCGATCGGCGCGCAAGCTGGCTGACGGACTCTGGCTTTTGGCATTTGGCTTCTGGCTTCTGGGGCCGAGGGGTCCCGCGAGGGCGCCCTTGAGGGTTCAGAAATTTTCCTGTCACCGCAATCGCTTACACAAGGTTGGAATTCCGTTTTGACCTCCTCGGCAGTTCGGCGGCGTGATGGCAGGCGTCGGCACGATTGCTCCGGCTTTCCGCTGACGCCGCTTCGGACGTCCCGGACCATAAGAAAAACTTAACACACGCAAGCCAGATGGCAAGCCATTGTTTTCATAGCGCGCTTACTCTGGCTTCTGGATTCTAGCTTCTGGCTTATGGGAGTTATCCAAGGGGTTAACCAGGGGGTTAACCAGGTGGTTAACCCACGGAAGAGCTAACCCATTGATTTCGATAAGTGGTTGGTTCGCGCCGAACGCCCGTTCGAGAGCGTGTTCCGAAAACCTCACGCGATCTTATGGCACGACGCCGCGAAGCTTCGGAGTGCGACGCCCGCTAGGATGCGGGCGTCGTGTGGATGCGAAAGCGTCAGTTCTTCGGCGCGAGGTCTTTCCAGATCGGCTCGAACTCCGCCTTGACCTTCGCATAGGATGGCCGCTCCACCGCACGTTTCCAATACGCGGCCACGTTCGCGAACTGATCGAACGGCGCGGCCACCTTCGCGTAGTACATCACCGGGATCGCAGCGCAATCGGCCATCGAGAAATTCGCGCCGCAGAGCCACGTCCGGTTCGCCAGCGCCTTGTCCCAGTGTCCGTAGGTGATCGCGACGTACTTCTTCGCCTTCGCCGCCTTCTCCTCGTCCTTCGGCCGGAAGCCGATTTTCTGGAACAAGAGTTCGACGACGGCATCGTTGTAATAGAGGTCCGTCATGCGATCCATGAAGCGAACCTGACGCGCCGCCTCGCGCTCTTCGGGAATGAGGCGCGGCGTGTTCGGGAACTTGTCTTCCAGGTACTCGATGATCGACGTCGACTCCGGCACCTGCCAATCCTCACTAGGCTTCAGGAACGGCACTTTGCCCAGCGGATTGATCTTCTCGTAGGCCGCCTTCCCCTCCGGCGTCATCAGGTTGACGAGATTGGGCTCATATTTGATGCCCTTCTCGTTGAAGGCGATCATCGCCTTCTGCGAATAGGTCGAGAGCGGGTTGTAGTAGAGCTTCATGTGAGTCTCCTCGTGTGATGGTGATATTCACGGAACGCGGGCGGGGCTAATCTTCGCCGCCGCCCTTACTTGCAAGTTTGCTCGCCTCGTAGTTCTCGCCGATCGACATCGCGCAAATGCGCGACAGGTGCACGTACGTCAAGCCGGTCTCCTTCGCCCACGCGTTGAACTGCGCCTGCACCTTGGCGAGATCGCGCTTCGATTTGATCTCCCCTGCGACGTCCAGCCCCGCGTCGCGCAGACACGCGACCATGTCGTGCGACGTCACGAACCCGTCGAAGCCGAGAAAGCGCAACAGCATCTGCCCCGTATTGCCGCCAAGCCGATCGCCGCGCCTCGCAAGCAGTTCGAGCAACCCGACCTGATCCGACGACGGCCACCCCGCCAGCATCTTGCCGAAGCTGCCGTGCTCCTTGGCGATCTCGTGCACGAACTCGGCGTTGCGCCGCACCGCGTTGATCTTCGCGCCGTTGCGCACGATGCGCGTGTCCTTCGTCAGCCCGTCCCAGAACTCGTCGCCCTTCATCCGAAGCTTCTGAGGGTTGAACCGAACGAACGCCTCTTCAAACCCCGGCCATTTCGCCTCGATCACGCTCCACACGAAGCCGGCCGAGAACACCCGCTTCGTCATCTCGGCGAGCACGCGATCGTCGGTCAGTTTGGCCAGCGCCTTCGCGTTCGGCTTCGGCGGCAACAGCGCGCTGAGTGCCTTCGCCCCGCCCTTGCGTTTCTCCGCCCGCGCGCGGATGGTTAGGAACGCCTTCATGACGCGCGCACCTTGCGGGTCTCTGACCGATGCTTCGGCGTGTAAGGCATGACGATGTCCGCGGGTCGTCCGAACAGGTTTAGCGGCTGCCAACTTATGTTCAAGGACATAATTTGGCAGAACTGCCTGCCGCAATCCGGCTTCGCCAAATCCAGCGGCCATCGAAGAGCGTCCCGCGCTGAAGTGTGACAAAAGTCCGCCCCAGAACCGCAACCAAATTTGTCCGGCCCTCGTATATTTCGGATGTCATCGAGGAGACTCAAATGTCGCGCCGCGCATCCGCCTTTTTCGCTCTTGCCTTCGTTGCTCTGATCCCCACGGCGAACGCAGCGCCGGCGCCAAAGGCGATCTGCGCGCCAGACGCCGTCACACTCGAAGGCGATGCCGCTGTTGCGCGCAACCTGAAAACGGTTCAGTCGATCTACGCCGCGTTCAGCACGGGCGACGTCCCGGCCATCCTGGCTTGCATCGCGCCCGAGGCGCGCTGGGAGTCATGGGCCGACAACCGGGCCCAGGCCGCGGGCGTGCCCTGGCTGACGGAGCGGAAAGCTCCCGAAGGCGTCGCCGTCTTCTTCGCCTATGTCGGCCAGTGGAAAGTCAACGCCTTTGCGGTCAAGAACGTGATGGCAGGGGGCCTCAACGTCGCCGCCGAAGTCGAGGTCGATTTCGACGTCACCCAAACGGGCGGACGCATCAAGGACGAAGAAATCCACTACTGGACCTTCAACGAGCGCGGCCAAGTCACCGGCCTTCGCCACTACAACGACACGGCCAAACACATCGCCGCCGCGAACGGGGGGCGGTAGCGTTACTGTATCAACCGAACGCGCCGCTGCGCCGGCGCGATCGTGACGCTGAGGCCGGCGTCGAAGCGCACGGCGTCGGCTTCGATCCCGTCGGCGAAGATCGTGCCTTCCATGCGGGATTCGATGAGGAGCGGCGCGTCGCGCGTGACGCGGCCTTCGGTCAGCGTCGCGGCAAAGCCCCTGCCCGGCCACGCCTCGCGCACGACGAAGTGGAGTTCTTCGGCGGCAGGATCGAACACCGCCGTCTCGCCGCGCAGCGATCGCAGCCACCCGGTCGAGCCCGTGCCGGTGGAGACGATCAGCCCGCTCGACGATTGCACCTCGTCCGCGGCGCCGTGGCGGATACGATAGCGCGCCGACTGATGCGTGCCCACGCCCACGAAGATTTCGTTCAAGCCGCGCAACACTTGGCGGTCCGACGTCTGCGCCTCCGCCAGCGTCGCCTCGCGCACCGGCCGCCGGTCGTTCAGCACGTCTCTCAGCGACGCAATGAACGTGTCCACGTCGAACGCAAGCAGACTGCCGTCGATCGTCGCCGGATCGGGATTGACGCCGGCGAGCGGTTGTCCGTCGAGATACTTGCCGACGTTCGCGACGAGCCCGTCTTGGCCCACCGCGACGATGAGATCGTGCGGCTCGAACAGAAATTGCGCCACCATCCCGCGGTCGATTTCGGCGACCTTCACGTCGGACGGCATCGCTTTGCGAATGCGCGCGACCGCCCGCGATTGCGCCGTGTCCTCGACCTCGGCGCGCTTGAAGTCGGCGGCGCCCTTCAACGACTGCGCCATGGCGAAGCGCGTCTGCCCCTCGCTGCCGTAACGCGCGACGAAGACTTGCTTGGCCGTCGGCCGCGTCAGGATGACGACGCGCTGGCGCAAAACGCGTTACTCCGATTTCAACGCGGTCAGCTGATTGGCGAGCCGCTCCATCGCATCCGCGCCCAAGGACAGCGACGTCAGCGTCGTCTCGCGGTTCGCCCAATCCTTGAACGCCATGGCGGAGATGTGCTGTGCGCTGATCTCCGTCCACGGCTTGAGGCGGATGCGCAACGCCTCCGGCTCTGCATCCGCCTCGGCTTTCAGCGTCTCGGCCTTCGCTTCCGCCACCTTGCGCCGCTCCGCCTCGAGCGCCTGCTCGTTCGCCAGCGCGCGTTCGGCCAACTCCCGCTTGTTCGCCTCGTCACGCAGCTTCAGATCATGCTCGTCCGTCGTCGCCGCGCGCCTGCGCTCGAACATCGCCGCGTCCGCCTGGCGCAGAAGCTGTTCGCGCAAATTCGCCTCGAGCGCCTTGCGGATCTCCGGCGTGGGTTTGAGCGCCAGTACCAGCACCCGATCGACCCCGATCCCGTCGCCGGCAAGCCGCTTGTCCTCCGCGATGCCGCGCATGATCACCTGCGCAAGCTCGTCCGATTTGTTCAGCGCCGCGTCCAGCGTCGAGCGCACAAGCGCGTCGCGGCACGCCGTCTGCGCGATCGCACGCAGGCGCTCGACGATCTGCTTCATCGGCTCGCCCGTATGCGCGCCGGTCACGAGATTGATCGAAAAATCCTGCCGGCTCGCCGCCACGCTCGCATCCTTGACGCGAAACGAGATCAGCCCCTGGATCGTGATCGTCTGATAATCCGCCGTCATCGCCTCGACGGCGAAGATTTCGTCGCGCGCGTCCGTCGGCACGGCGGCCGCCGTCGCGAACGGCATATAGACGAACCCGCCGCGCCCAAGCCCCTGCCGCCTGACGCGACCACCGCTGTAGAGCACGACATAGTCGGTGGGGCGGGAGCGCAGATAACGAAAGCCGAACATGGGGACCTCTTGGGGGGACGAGGAGGCAAGTCGTGGCGCTTAGCTGCCTGGCCTGTGGTCAAGGTGCAACTTCATCCAAGAGTTGCATTATTGCAACAAGCGTCATCTGGGTTGTAACACATTGGCTTGTTTGATAACCTTTTCGTCAAAGTCGCCCGCAGCGCGTTGGGGGCCGCGCGGCGTCAAGTCTTAGGGGCAGTCTTGGGGGGCTTTTGTCGTGGGGAATTTCGCTCAGCGCCGTGAGCGGCACGGCGCGCTTTACAGCTTTTTGGCGGCAACACTAGCGGCGGCGGCGCTTTCGACCGCCTTCGCCGGGCAGGCTTACGCGCAGCAGGCGCCAAGCGGTTTCCGCTTCGCCGGGACCGAGGTCGACTTCGTACCGTTTGATCCGAACGCGCCGGCGACCGCCGGCGGGCCGGCGAATTTCCGGTACTACGGCGGGTCGCCGAATTTTCACAAGCGCATCAACGTCCGCGACAATCTCTCGCCGAACCTACCGTTCGGAGCCGGCGGCTCGCTGGACAGCGCCGACGTGCACAAGAACGTCGTTCTCGTCGAGCTGTTTGCGCCCGGCTTCGGCAGCTTTATCTGCACCGGCACATTGATCAACGC
>Ga0247727_10017756_pt1 | contig 11283 bp, 8 predicted proteins | sample WisWelCaveWW1625_FD_202498 | JGI IMG/M metagenome (GOLD analysis project Ga0247727, IMG submission 202498) | Biofilm microbial communities from Wishing Well Cave, Virginia, United States - WW16-25 | ecosystem: Environmental > Aquatic > Deep subsurface > Groundwater > Cave microbial mat | place...
AACTGCCGGTTCATCAGCTTCTGCGCCTGTTCGTAATCCTCGATCCAAACAAAACAGTTCCCCTGCTGCCGATACTTCAACCGGTGCTTGTCCATCTGCCGGGCCAGCCATTCCCGCCCGTTCAGCCCCACTTGGATGTGGAAGGGAAACCAGGTCTGGATGCGAGCGTACATCCATCCCAGATCGGGATGGATCTGATAGTGGTACAGCACTCCGCACAGCCGTATTCGCCGGATGATGTGCGTGCCGCGGTGTTCAATCGTCGGACTCGGTTCCAGCGCGCTGATCGCGCACACCGGCCCGCTCTTCACCCCGTGCTGGGCCGCCACCCCGCGCGCCAGTTCGTCTTTGTCCGCCTTGGGATCGCGCAGAAAGATCACCGGCAGCCCCCGCCGCTGAAACGGCTGGAAGCGCGCCTCTTTGACCCGCTGACTCACCCGCTTCACATGTTGCTCGTAGTTCTTGAACAGAACCTTCATCTGCCAGAGATATTGCTCCGTGCCCTGCGCCACCACGGCACCCAGCTTTTGGTCCCACCACCCGTAGTTCAGCCGCCGCAGCGAGCAGCGGAACACCAGACGGTCAAAGCCGCTCAGCACCCCCTTGATCTGGTCCCGATACTTGTTGATAAACTCGTGCATGGCGTTCTCCCTATGTTGCTTTCGTGCCAGTTGATTTGGACTTCAACGACACGATAGTACTAAGCGAAACGCCGATTCTCTCAATGCTCTATTTGCGGCAAAGCCGCACTGTGCCCAGGGCCGGCATCCCTGGCAAACCTCCACGCGTTAGGGGCGGCGTAGGTCGAGGTGGGACCAGGGGCGTTAGCCTACGGGGCGCTGTTGAACAAGCAGTTGGGCTTGTCGCTGCAGAAGGCCGCCCAGGTTCTGCAAGGGGGGCATGGGCTGACCGTCAGCCGGGCCGGGATCTGCCGGGCGATGGCGCGGATGGCCCAGAAGGCGGCGCCGACCTACGAGCAATTGATCGACACGGCGCGTCAGAGCCTGGTGAACTGGATGGATGAGACCGGGTGGCGGGAGGGTGGCTACCCGCGGGTGCTGTCGGTGGCGGTGAGCGAGGAGGTCACCGTCTACTCGATCCAGGCTGGACACGGCTTTGCCCAGGCAGCCTCGCTGTTGGGGGCCGATTACGATGCTTGGCTGGTGCATGACGGCCTGCGGCTGTACTACGGTTTTGAGAAGGCTTACCATCAGAGTTGTCTGGCCCACCTGATTCGACGGCGCCGGAATATTCTTCCGATCAGCTCGCCAACGACCGCCCGATTCCCGCAACAGGTCCAGAGCTTGCTGGAGCACTCCCCGGAGTTGCGCGATCGGTGCCAAAGACAAGGAAATCACACCGCACGGGCTGGCCATCGCCACCGGGCAGTTGGAAGCCCGCTTCGACGCCCTGCTGCAGCGGAGGTTTCCGACGGCGGAGAACATTCGTCTGGCCAAGCACCTGCGTCATGAGCAGCCGTATCTGTTCACGTTTCTGAAGTGTCCTGGGTTGGATGCCACCAATAACGTGGCTGAGCGCGCGCTGCGCCCAGCCGTAGTGGCTCGCCAGGTAGGGGGCGGGAACCGAACCTCGAATGGCTCTCGTAGCCAGCAGATCTTGAGGAGCGTGCTGCGCGCCTGCTCCCAACAGGGGAAGGACACCTTCGCACTGCTGGTAGCCCTGTTGCGATTCCACGGGCAGAAGATTCTGGAGATCCTCCCCCGTGCCAACGCTCCTCCTACCTCCAGGGCCCATCCGGACTCTTGCCCTGCCCGCCCTCGGGCCAGGCGTCCGCGGTCCTGCCGAACCAGGCGACCGCATCCTACATCGAACAAGGGAGCCTCAAGCAATCGACGAGGGTAGAACCTCCCGCTTCAGAGAACCCCGGACTCAGCAAACGCCGGCGTGCGCCCGCTATTACCCGGTAAACAAATACTAAAAGTACTGGCGGATCTTGGCTCGCCCCCAGAACGAGTACACTCCCAGGGTCGCAAGGCTGAGCAGCAGAGTCTTCAGATAGAGGCCGAGCAAGGCGCTGCCCTGGCCGGGGATCGAGGCGTGCTTTTTAGCTGCTCACCGCGCTTCGGCGCTTCTCGGCTACCGCGAGGGCCTGTTCGATGGGGGCATCCTCGTGAACCACGGCGGCCAGGGCGGCCAGAGCAGAGGCGGCCTGGCCCTGGGGCCAGGCCTGGGGACCACAGACGACTCCATCGGCGCCTGCCGAGAGGGCCTGCTCAACCAGTGACAGCACGGCGCGGAAGGTAAGATCGCCCGACGAGCCCGCTGTAACCAGCAGGGGCCGGCCGTTGCCGGCCACAATCCGGCGGTAGCTTTCCACTGTGCCGCTATATGGCGTCAGGATGATGTCGGCCCCTACCTGCGCGCCGATGCGTGAGGCGAGCGCAATGTCCTCGGCGCTCTGCGCTCCGCCAGGCAACATATCGGCCGCCAGGGGCATTCCCCAGCGGCGCGCTTCTTCGGCCAGCCGCCCGAGCTTGAGAAGCTCCCCGCTCTCGGTCTCCCTGCCGATGGTGGCTCCGGCGAGGATCGCATCGGCGCCCAACTCGGCGGCGTGAGGCACCGAAGTGAACGTGTGGAGCACGCCCGCGTTGACCGAGCCGGCGCAGCCATCCACCCGCAGGATGACCGCGAGCTGCCCCAGATCTGCCGCCACCTGGTCCAGAATCCCCGGCGAAAGCAATACCGCGTCGGCGCTCGATTGCGCCACTGTCTTTACCAGGACCGCCGGATTCTCCGCGCCCGGCAAGGCTTGATCCAGCCTCACCACCAAGGCTCTGCCTTTCGACAGCAATCGCCGCAACCTTAAGATCTTACCGACCGACATGTCTGCCCCCCGCCGATTTCATGGTACTCCCCGCGATTGGCTTTTGCTAGCATCGGTGAGGGCCGTCCATGAAAGATTCCATTTTCGCCGCCGCCGCCCAGATTTCCCCCGTCTACATGCAGTTGGTCCCCACGGTTGAAAAGGTCTGCCGCACGATCGTCGAGGCCGGGGCGCGCGGGGCCGAGCTGGTGGTTTTTCCGGAAGTCGTGATTCCCGGTTATCCTTACTGGCGCGGCCTCTATCCGATTTCGGAGTGGACCGAATGGATGGTGCGCTACCAGAAGAATTCGCTCTCCATTCCCAGCCCCGAGACCGACCAATTGTGCGAGGCGGCCCGGCAGGCCCGCTGCTTCTCGGTGATCGGCTGCTCGGAGCGCACGCGGCAGGCTGGCAGCGAAACCCTCTACAATACGATCCTGTTCATCAGTGAAGAAGGGCGCATCGCCGGCAAGCATCGCAAGCTGATGCCGACCCATGGAGAAAGGTTAGTCTGGGGCATGGGCGACGGCAGCGACTTGCAGGTGATCGACAGCCCGCTCGGCCGCATCGGCGGGCTGATCTGCTATGAGCACCACATGACGCTGCTCAAGGCGGCCCTGGCCGCGCTGGGCGAGGAGATCCATTGCGCCCTTTGGGCCGGCTACTGGGTGATGGAATCTCATCCGGGGAACAAGCGCCGCTGGCAGCCCGGCGATTCGGTCGATTTGTGCGACGTGGCCTTCGCCAACCGCGAATACGCATTCGAGACCCAGAATTTCCTGATCAGCGCCGGCAACTACAATCCGCCGGACTCGCTGCCCCCCGAGTGCCTGGCCTTCCACATAGGCGCGGGAGGCAGCGCCATCCTGAACCCATCTGGACTCTACCTGGCCGGCCCCTCGCTCGACCGCGAGGAGATTCTCTATGCCCGGCTGCGGGCCGAAGATCGCCTCGCCGCCAAGGCCTACATCGACACGCTCGGCCACTACAGCCGGTTTGACGTGGTCAGCCTGCGTTTCAACAGGAACAGGTTGTCGCCGGTGGAATAAATCATGCGCTGCCGAACTTTCGGGAAGACCGGATTGCGGGTGAGTGAGATCGGCTTTGGGGCCTGGGGAATCGGTCGCTCGATGTGGGTAGGGGCCGAGGATGGCGAGTCGCTCCGCGCGCTCGCGCGGGCGATGGACCTGGGGGTGAACTTCATCGACACAGCGCTCGCCTATGGCGACGGTCACAGCGAAAAACTGGTGGGGCGGGCCGTGCGCGCCCGCAGCGAGAAAATCTATGTCGCCACCAAGATTCCGCCCAAGAATCTTCTGTGGCCTGCCCGGCCCGGCATCCCCGTCGAAAAGGTTTTTCCCTTCGACTACATCATCCGAAGCACCGACGAGAGCCTGAGCCACCTGGGCCTGGAAACGATTGACATCCAGCAATTCCACGTCTGGTCGCCGGAGTGGTTGACCTCCGACGGTTGGCGCCGGGCGATCCAGAAGTTGAAAAAAAGCGGCAAGATCCGCTTGTTTGGCATCTCCGTGAATGATTACCAGCCGGATTCGGTTCTCGATGCGCTCCGCACCGGCCTGATCGACTGCCTCCAGGTCATTTATAATATCTATGATCCCCGCGCGGCGGATACCCTTTTCCCTCTCTGCCGGGAGCTCGGAATCGGCGTCATCGCCCGCGTGCCGCTCGATGAAGGCGGCCTGACCGGCGCCATCACCCCTCAGGCGACCTTCCCGGAAGGGGATTGGCGCCGCCGGTATTTCAAGGGCCCTCGCAAGCAGCAGGTGTGGGAGCGGGCCGAGATGCTGAAACAGGTGATCGGGGAAGGAGATGGGACTCTCGCCCAGGTGGCGCTGCGATTCTGTCTGTCGAATCCGGCTGTGTCAACAGTGATCCCGGGCATGCGAAACACGCGAAACGTGGAGTCCAGTTGCTCCGTCTCTGATCCGGGCCCATTGTCGCCGGCGCTGCTGGCCCGGCTCAAAGACCACGTATGGATCCGCAATTTCTACCAACCCGATTGATGGCGGCTGCCCTGCTTTGCCTGGCGTGGCAGGGGCACGCGCAGATACCGCCGCGGGCCCGCGCTCCCCGGCGCGATTATTTTCCCCTGGCGGTGGGCAACCAATGGGTTTATCGCCAGCAGGCATCTCCGCAGGCGCCCCGTATCACGGTGGAGGTGACTGGCGCCACCGAGCGCGGCGGCCATACTTACTACGAATTATCCGGCTACGCGGGCGCCCGCGCCTGGGTGCGCCAAACAGGACCCGGTGAACTGGTCGAGCAGGTTCCCCGGGACGGCTCCGAGCAACTCTGGTACTCTTTCTACGCCCCCGATCGAGCGGCCTGGAACCCCCAACTGTTTCTACCCTGTCTGGGCCAGGCGCGAATCAGCGCGCGCAACGCCGAGGTGCGAGTCCCGGCCGGGGCCTTTTCCTCGGCCCTGCTCATCCACTACCTGCCCGGCCTCTGCTCCGACGCCGGCTTTCTGGAGGAGGCCTTTGCCCCCGGCGTGGGGCTCCTCCGGCGAACCGAAATCACCTTCGCCGGACCTCGCACGATGGAACTCGTTTCCGCCCGGATTAATGGCATGACCCTGGAAGGATCCGATCTGTTCTTTGACATCGCGCTCGATCAGCCGGTGTACTTCGCGAATTTCATGCCGCCGGTCGATCCTCTCCGCGCCATCCCCCTGCTCACCGCGCGGCTGACCATTCACAATGTGACGGCGGCGCCGGTCACGCTGCAGTTCTCGTCGGGACAGCAATTCGATCTGGCCATTCGGGAGGCAGGGGGCGGGCAGGCTCTGCAGTGGTCGGCGGGAAAGTTCTTCATTCAATCGTTGACGCGGGTGGAACTCGGCCCCGGCGAGGCCAGGAGTTTTCCCGTTGAACTAAGGCTGGCGGGCCGGAGCGGCAAGACTCTTCCCGAAGGCCGCTACACGGCCGAGGGCTGGCTCACCACCGTCGGCGATAAGCGCTACGCGGCCACCGCAGCTTTCGAGATTCGCTATACTTTTTAGCCCCCGGAGCAGGCCCGGTTGGGGGGGAACATTTCCGCCCACTCTGCGTATGAATAGTGAAGGACAGACGGGGAGGAGACCGCCATGATCAAGTTCCTGCTCTGGTGCATCCTGCTTGTGATTTGCTGGCCGCTGGCGCTGCTGGCGCTCTTGCTCTACCCCCTGGTCTGGCTGCTGCTGCTCCCCTTCCGTCTGGTGGGAATCGCCGTGGGCGGAGCGCTCAACCTGGTCTGGACCCTGGTCACCCTCCCCGCGCGCCTGCTGCGCGGTCTGAGTCGGGCCTAAATCGCGCCTTCTTCCGCAGGCCTGACCCAATCACCCAATCACGAAATCCTCAATTCAAAATCTGTACTTCAGCGCAAACTGAATGATCCGCGCCTCGGTCGAGGTCTGCACGACCTGGCCGAATCCGCCGGAGGCGTTCACGCCGGGAACGCTGAAGTTCGGGCGATTGAAGGCGTTAAAAAATTCCCCGCGGAACTGCACGGACTGCCTCTCGGTGATCTTGATTGTCTTGCTGAGATTGAAATCCAAGTTGAGCAAATTGGGTCCCCGCAGAATGCCCACGCCGGAATTGCCGAAGGCCTGATTCGCCACAAAGCCGTCCAGGGCCGGATTGGTCTGCAGGATCCGGAAGGCGCCGGTGTCGAAGAACCGATCTACGGTCTGTTCACCTGCCGGCAGCGCTCCATGGCGCAACCGGTTGGGGCGGTTGCGGCGCTCCCCGCCCAGGTTCAGCAACTGCGACTGGGTGATGGTAAGACCGAGCCCCTGCTGCAAGGTGATAATGGGAGAGAACTCCCAGCCGCCCAGCAGATAGTTGAGTCCGCGGCTGACTCCCGCGCCAAACTGGCGTCCCTGCCCGTAGGGAATCTCCCACACCGCCGATGCCACAAAGCGCTGCTTGACATCGAACTCGGCCAGGCCATACTCGCTCTTGCGGTCCAGCCCGTTCTGCGGCTCGCGAAACACGCCCACATCGACGCCGTTGCCGGCCCCGCTGGTAGAGAGATGATCGACCGAGTTGGTCAACGCCTTGCCCCAGGTGTAAGAAACCAGAGCGGAAAGGCCGCGGGCGAAGCGCTTCTCGAGGCGAGCCTGCAGGGAATGATAATTGGAAATACCCAGGTTTTCCAAATACTGGATATCGCTGTTAAGCCCCACCCCGGCCAGGGGGCGGGCGCCCGCGATCGGCGCCCCCGTTCTGGCATCGAAGCTCACCGCCCGCTGGTTGAGGTTCCGAAAGGCGGCCAGCTTGGCGCCTTTGTTGCCGACATAGGCCACGTCGAACAGCAGGTCGCTCACCAACTGCTGCTGGATGCCGAAATTCCACTGTTGCACATAGGCTGTCCGCTGGTTGGAGTCCTGCCCCTTGCGGGATACCGTGGTCTGATCCACACGGGTGATGTCCACAAAACCGGCGGGGATCCCGTCCTGGAGGCGGAAGATGGCGTCGGCTCTTTTCAGGGTTTGGCTCCCGGCGATTTGCCGATCGCCCTGCACGATGAAGGGCAGATTGAACCCCAACAGCCCCTCCCGCCCCTGTCGATTCGTGTGGTTGTAAAACGCCCCGTAGCCGGCGCGGATCACTGTGCGACGGAACGGGGAATAAGCGAAGCCGACGCGAGGGGCAAAATTGTTCTTGTCCGGCCGGATGAGCGCCTCCTCGAAAAGCCCGCCGTCCTTCGCCTGGATGAACCTTTGGGTGGAGGGGTCAAAGTTGGCCGACAGCTTGTCCCGCTCGCGCGGGGGAGTGGCAAACTCATAGCGCAGGCCGTAGTTCAGGGTGAGCTTGGGAGAGACTTTCCAGTCATCCTGGGCGTAGAAGAAGTACATCTTTTGCCACTGGTTAAATACGGTGTTGGAATCCTGGCGGTAGCGGTCCGGGAAGCCCAACAACAGATCGGCGACAGCGCCCTGGTATTGGCCGTTCTGGCCGGTGAAGCGCCCGTTGAAATTAAACTGGCCCAGAAGCGTGCTTACGTCGCGAATGCCGGTCTGCACGTGCAGGAATTCCCCGCCGAATTTCAGGGCGTGGTTGCCCTGGGTCCAGCCGAGCGCTTCGCGAAAATCCACCGAGCGCGGGGTCTGAAACTGCGGCACGGAAGTGGTTCGGCCGATGCGCCTCTGGATCCCGCCGGTCAGATCGATCACCGGGATGCCGCCGCAAACGCTCTCATCGGTCGGAGCGCCCTTCAGCCCGATCAACTGCTCCGGACAGCCCGATCCGAAGTTGGGAGGGGTCTGAAAAAAGTTGCCCCGCGCGAAGCCGAAGCGCGTGTCCGATACCATCGTGGGAGAGGCGACCCAGGTGGCTCCGATCGCAATCGCCTGGGAGCGCCACAGCGCCGAGCCAAACGTGTCATTGAAAGAGGCTTCGGAAAGACCCGGCCTCGGTCCCGGCTTGAAAATGACCGTGTCGGAAAACGAATAGCGCCCGAGAAGGTTGATGTTGCTCGTCAGGTTGTGATCGGTCCGGACATCGAACTGGTCCGTGCGATTCTGCTCGATGGGGACGTTGACGTAGTTGTTGTCGATGTCCCGCGGCCCTCCGGTGTTGGGATCCGGGTTGACGTCCACGATCCGCCGGCCGACCGGGTCAATCAGGTTCTGCGGAATGATCCAGCAACTGCCTTGGCCATCATTGCAATCCGCCGTGGCCGGCTGGCGGAAATCCTGCCCGGTATCGGAAGGATTATAAGGGTTATGAATGGGGATCGTGAATCTCCCCTGCCTCCAGATGCGTTGCGGGACGGAGGTTAGCCGCACGGTTCCCGCGCGGTCCCGCAGGCCCTCGTAGTCGCCGAAGAAGAACGTCTTGTTTCTGACGATGGGACCGCCGAAGGTGCTCCCGAACTGGTTGCGCAGGCGGAACGGCTTGGGCGCGCGGTTCTTGTTGGCGAAGAAGTTGGCGGCGTCGAAGTTGTCGTTGCGGTGAAACTCGTAGGCCGAGCCGCGAAAATCATTGGTGCCCGACTTGATGACGGCATTAATAAGCGCCCCGGCGCTGCGGCCAAACTCGGCCGAGTAGGCGTTGGTCTGGATCTTGAACTCCTGCAGCGCTTCCACCGAAGGCTGCAGGATCTGCATGTTGCCGCCGCGGAAGGAGTTCGAATAGCTGGTGTTGTCCACCCCGTCCAGCAGAAACGCGTTCTGAAAGGCGCGGTTGCCGTTGACGTTGAACACGCCCTTGAAGCCGATCGATTGCAGGCGCGGCGTCGGCAGCAGCACCCCCGGCGACAAGGTGGCCAGTTGGTTGTAGTCCCGGCCGTTCAAGGGAAGTTCGATCATCTTCCTCTGGTCAATGACGGAGCCTCGATTCGAGGTCTCGGTTTCGAGCAGCGGGGCTTCACCCGTCACGGTCACCGCCTCGGTCACTTCACCGACCGTGAGGGTAATATCGAGCCTGGCCGTCTGATTGACATGCAGCGTCACCCCCGAATTCACATACTTCTTGAAGCCGGCCAGGGAGGTCGAAACTGTATACACGCCCGGCCGTAAGCTGGGCACGAAATACCGGCCGCTTTCATTGGTCATCGCCGAGACGGAATGGTTTGTTCCCTCGTGAATGACCGTAATCTGCGCATTGAGCAGGACGCCCCCGGTCGGATCGGTGACCATACCGGTCAGCGAGGCCAGCTCCGATTGCGCCCACAGCGCGCTGGCCGACAACAGCAGTATTGCCAGGAAGCGAGTGTTCATCATGCACCTCCTCGGTTGAAATTGTCGCGTCCCTCTTATTTTACCGCCACCCCCGCCTGTTATCCCGCGTCTCAACAGGAGAAACTGATTTTTAACATTCCGGCTTGGCCGGGGTGTAAATTGGGAGATAGCCGCACAGAGGGGCCGTTATGAAAGCGCGGGCCGTCGCCAAACTTCTGTTATAAGCCGCCATCGGTCTTCAGGCGGAGGACAGGCGCGCGCCTGTGATTGTGGAGTTGTTCACATCGGAGGGATGCTCGAGCTGCCCGCTCGCCGATCAGCTCCTCTCCCGGCTGGAAAAAGAGCAGCCGGCGGCGGGCGTGGAAATCATCGCGCTGGGCGAGCATGTGGACTACTGGAATCGGCTGGGATGGGAAGACCCCTACTCCTCGCCGCAATTCAGCCGGCGGCAGATGCAATACGCGCAAGCGTTTCGCATCGAGGCCGCCTATACGCCCCAACTGGTCATAGATGGCCGGGTGGAACTGTTGGGCAGCGACGCTCGACGGGCGCCAATCGCGATCATCGCAGCCGCGCGGACGCCTAAGGCCGGGGTCGAGCTCCGCTGCTGGCAGGATCCGGCGGGCGCCGGCTGCTCCACGACGCCGTCGTCCGCCGGCTCGCCTTGATCGGAACCATCAGTCCGCGGAAGCAGGACCAGTTCACCGCCGGGCACATCCTGGAGATCCCCGGTGAATGGCGGAAGGAAAACCTGCGGGCGGTGGTCTTCCTGCAGGAGCGGGTGTGCTTAACCGTTTTGGGGAAGCGGTCGTGGCGCACGCTTCAGCGTGCAGCGGCGAGCTTCAGCTCGCCGAAGGGCGCGGGTGAAACCACACAGCATGGGCTGAAGCCCACGCCAGCACGCTAAAGCGTGCGCCACCTCGCCTCGCAGCCAGGCAAACTCCCCAAAACGGTTAAGCACCCCAGGAGCGGGGCAGCCGCCGGGTGATCGGAGCGGCCTCGGCCGCGTTGACGCCGGGAGGGCGGGCGGGATGAGGCGGCTGCTGTTCCTGTTGGTTCTGGGTTATGCGGCGGCGCAGGAGCCGGACGGAGACAAGACGGCCCGATGGTTGAAAGCCCTGCTGCCGAAGGCCCCGGCCGGGGAACAGAACCGCGCCCTGCGGCAGTTGGGGAAGGCGCGGGACAAACGCTTCATCGCGCCGCTGATCGACCTTCTCCCGTTCGCCAACACCCGCCAGGATTTCGTCGCGATCCTCGAAACCCTGGGCAAGCTGACCGGTGAGAAATTCGCCCCGGAGGGGAACCCCTGGGAAAACTGCATGGTTTGGTACGGCGCTCATTCCGAATGGCAGCCCCCGCCGGGTTACACGGCATGGAAAGGTGAATTATTCGGCCAGCGGATTGATCCACGGTTCCGCCAGTTTCTCTACCAGGGCGCAACAGCGACCGTGCGCGTGGAAGAAGTCGCCTGGGGCGGGGTCCGCGTGGACGGCATTCCCGCGCTGGTCAATCCGCGGATGATCGCCGCTGCGCAGGCCGGCTACCTCACCGACCGCGAGCCGGTCTTTGGGGTGAGCCTGGAGGGCCATCACCGGGCCTACCCCCTCCGCATCCTCGACTGGCACGAGATGGCCAACGACGTCGTCGGGGGCAAGCCCGTGGCGCTGGCTTATTGTACTCTGTGCGGAGCCGGCATCCTCTACCACGCCCAAGCCGGCGGGATGACTTTTCAGTTCGGCTCCTCGGGCTTGCTGTTCCGCTCCAACAAATT
>Ga0247727_10017757_pt1 | contig 11282 bp, 7 predicted proteins | sample WisWelCaveWW1625_FD_202498 | JGI IMG/M metagenome (GOLD analysis project Ga0247727, IMG submission 202498) | Biofilm microbial communities from Wishing Well Cave, Virginia, United States - WW16-25 | ecosystem: Environmental > Aquatic > Deep subsurface > Groundwater > Cave microbial mat | place...
AGCCATGCTCACGAAGCTGATCCGCAGTGCAGTCGCTGAGACCGGGTAGGACTTCCATTCCAACGAAGCCTGGGCCGTCACTCCGGATCCCGGCAGACCGTGCGCCGTGACCGTGACCGTGACCGTGGTGAAGAAGACACTGTCGCCAACGTGGCGTGATTCCCGAGAAATACGACACAGGACTTCCGGGGCGGCGTACTCAGTAAGGCCTCACTTGACCCGCTCCCAGAATCCGAAGTGGAGCGGCGGCTGGGCGGAGAGTGGGACGGTCTTCCAGAGATAGCCGTGTGCGCGCCAGTACGCTGGATCGGGACGGGGTGGCGGGGGCTCGGGGCCGAGCGCGGGGTGAAAGATCAACCGGTCGACTTTGCGCTCGAGCAGGTATTCGGGGGGAGCACGCTTGGAATGACCGGGGCGGGTGGCGCTCGATTCGACGTGATGCGCGATCCACTCGTCGTTGAGGCCCAGGATGTCGACCGCCGGGAGCCCGGAGTAGTAGGGAATCGCGCCGGCGGCTTCGACCGCGATCGAGGTGCCCGCCGCAGAGTTGTCCTTGAGCCAGCGGCCGACATCGCTCCAGCTCTCGGCATAGCGCCGGATGAGGCCGATCGAGTCGATGCGCAGTGAAGGGTCGTGCCGAACCTCGAGAGCTCGCCGATCGATGCGGTCGGCGTGGATTGCATAACAGAGCCCGAGTACGACCAGGAGACATGCAGGCGCAACCCATCGTGCGCCGCTCCTCCCCCACCGTTCCATCCAGGCGCCGGCTCCCATTCCCGTGCACAGGGCCAGCGCCGGAAGGATGGGCACCAGAAAGCGATGGAGGGCCATGAAGTCGCCGCCGACGCGCGCCACGTGAAGGCAAAGCACTCCTGCCAGGAAAACCAGCAGGACCGCGGCGCGCCGCGAACCGTCGATCCGCCAGGAGAGGTTGGATCTTTGGTCAGGCGAGCCTGCCACCGACGACTTCGCGATCGACGCGGAGACAGTTCCGCCATGGCTCGCGGATGCGGACATCTCCTGACCGAGGTTGCCGACCCATCCTCCGGAGCGTCGAACCCACGGCGGAAAGAGTGCCAGGACGCCTGCCGCGAGGATCCAGTGGTCGACGAGCCACGAGCGTACGGAAGCAAAGCCTTGCGACCATAGGGCGCCCTCCCCCTTGACGTAGAACGTGTTGGGGAGCGGATGGCCGTAGTAGCTCCAGCGCCATGCGAGGAACGGAACGAACAGCGAAAAGAAGCCGGCGCAGCATCGCCAGTCCTGAAGGAGACTCTGCGAGCGATGGACGAGCACGCCGTTCAAGAACCGATGCAGCATCACGGCGGCGAACAACAGCAGGCCTTCCGGCCGGGTCAACGACGCGAGCGCGAACCAGATCCCGCAGGCCGGGGAGAGTCGAGTCCACCGGCCTCTGGGCTCCCGGCCCGTCGCCGTTGACGCTTCACCGCGGTGTGGATCACCCGCGAGACCGCGTTCTCTCGACCGGCAGGCGCAGTCGCAGAGATAGCTCGCCCATCCCAGCGTTACGAACAGCGTGAACCACTGCGTCTCGAGACCTCCGCTCGACCAGCAGGCGAACGCGGGAGAGAGCGCGAGACAGAACGGCGCGACGACGTCGATCAGGGACGGCCTTCCTCCGATCCACGCCGACATCGAAGCGGCTCGCCACAGGACCAGCACCGCGGCGGCGATCCCGAGCCACTGGCTGAGCGGCACCGGGTCGAGCCCGATCTTCATGCCGGCCGCGAGCACCATCATCCACAGGAAGTTGCTGTAGCCCTCGACCCGCTCGCCGAGGTTGAAGACCGGCGATCCGTGCTCGACCAGGTTCTGCGCGTACCGGAACGTGATGAACGCATCGTCGCTGACGAAGGAGAATCGCCGGGCGTGCAGGACGAGGAGCGCTGACGCGACGAGCAGCAGAACCGTGCGCAGGGAGAGGCGCATCACCCCTGGAAAGTGCATTCAGCGCCTTTTCCCGTGCAACAACCCGAAACTGCCGATACCGGTGTGGTTTGCCTGCCGTCATTCCCGCGAAGGCGGGAATCCAGATCCTTTGCTGCCGGCGGGCGCAAGACAGACGGCCAAAGATCGCAAATGGCGCGAAACTTTCGAGTTGAGGTACTACTCATCGCGATCGGGCTCGTTCTTCTTGAGGTAGCCGATCGCCTCGAGCTGCTCGATCTCCCCTTCCGTCAGCGAGCTGCTGCGAAGAGTCGGCGGGCGCCTTTGAAACCGGTCCTCGAACTCGCGCAGGAAGCGCCGCATCCGGCGGCTCTCCTCCCGCTGGGATTCGCGCTGATCGGTGAGCGTGCCGTTCTCCTTGACGCCGATCTTTTGCAGCTCGCGGCGCGGAAGGCCTTTGTGCTGGTCGTGATTCTCGAAGTACTTCCACTCCGTGCCGTAGGCGCCGATCTTCTGGTAATCGCGAAATTCGGTCTCCGTCACGAACAGCTCGGGGAGCTCCGCCGGTGCCTTCTGTCCTCGCATCAACGGGACGAGCGAGACTCCCCGGTCCTCCTCGTTTCGCGGCACGGAGAGCAGATCGAGCAGCGTGGGCTTGAGATCCAGCAGGCGAACGGCATTCGACACCCGGGACCTCCAGTCCGCCGGCCGCGACGGGGCGTACAGGATCAGTGGTACGCTCACGTTCGACTCATACAGCAGGCGACCGTGCAAGCGCGAATCGAGGACATCCGGGTGGTCGCCCAGGCCCTCGCCATGGTCGCTCACCAGGACGAACAGAGTGTTCGCAAACTCCTCGCGCATCTCCAGCGTGGCGACCAGATCGCCGACGTCGACCGAGAGCTGGCGGAGCGACTGGAAGTAGGCCTTGTCGCTCTGCTCGGGGTACAGATCCCTGAACTCGCTCCGGATCAAGGAGTGGGAATCGTCCTGGAAATGCTCGTGCATCTCCATCACGTCGAGCTCAAGGTAGTACGGAGGCGAAAGCTCGTCGATGTACTTGAGCGCCGCCTGGAACGCCTCCTTCGCGGACATCAGCTTCTTGTCCCGGTAGCTGTCGCCGCCGATCGCCATCCACGGAAACACCGTGGTGCTGTCGAGGTGGCGGTCGAATCCCTGGCCGAAGCCGAACGCTCCGTTGATGTTGGGATTGGCGGTGATGCCGATGGTGGAATAGCCGGCCTTCTTGAGCGTCTCCGCCAGCGTCTCGAACGAGTCCGCAAGGATCTCGTCCTTCTCGTCGTACAGTCCAAGCTCCCGCGGATAGCGCGAGGTGAGGAACGACCCGATCGACGGCCGAGTCCAGCTGCACTGCGCGATCACGCGCTCGAACACCACGCCCTTGCGCGCGAGCTCATCGACTTCTCTTGAGGTCTCGAGCGCGGATCCGTAGCAGCCGAGCACGTCCGCGCGCAGGGTATCGAGGATGATCAGCACGAGGTTGGCCCCGCGAAGCTCGGAGGCCGCAGTCTCCGCCGGCCGCTCCTGTGGGTGCGCGGTCGCATTCCCCGGCTCGCATGCGCTCACGACGGCGAGGCAGGCACAGAGGAACGCAAGAAGCGCAAGATCACGGTTTCGAGCGGCCCGATCCTTGCGGCGCGAGCCCGGGTGACCCGTCCTTTGTAGCGGAACGATCCGACGACTCCTCGAGAATGGGTGAGGCCTGATCGCGCTCCTGTGACGATCGGCCGCCGCCCGTGAGCACAAAGCTTATTCGCATGAGCCCTGCGGAATCGACGGCTGCCTGCTGACCCTCTTGATTCTCGACCGCGCCTTTCCCGGCACATGCCTAGCCCGAATAATGCAGAAGATTGACTTGCGGTTGCAATTCGTTGACAACGATTGACAGCTTGTGCATTCATGAGACGGGCTAGGTGAAACAGCGAAGGCCTCCCCGGATGGGAAGGCCCTCGCGTCGTGCTTTGAGTGGTGTTGAGCGGTGGAAGGGAGATCAGTAGTAGCCCGGGAAACCCTGATCCTTGAAGCCGCCGTCGATGTGAGCGCTGTTGGGTGTGCCGTTGCCGAGGTTGCCGTCGTTGTCGTCCAGGACCAGCCAGTGGTCGCGGATGATCGTGCAGATGGTCTTGTCGTTGTAGGAGTCCATCCAGCGCACGTAGAGAGAGTCGGCGATCAAGTCGCCCGTCGCGTCGCCATAGGCCGTGTTCAGGCGCTTGCGCACCTTCCATTTCGCGGCCATCAAGACCTCGCCGTCGACGTGAACCTCGCCGTAGCAGCCGGCCCCGCAGCTCCCGCAGTACTTGCGGTTGTTCTCGCCGTTGCGGACGTGGCATCCCGGGCCGCAGAAGTCCTCGCCGACGAGGTTGGTGTCGTAGATGTACTCTGCGACGGTGTCGGCATTGCCCTCTCCGAACCCGTCGCCGCCGTTGCCCGAGCCCGACAGGTCGTTGTACCAGTGGCCCTCCTCATGCGCCACGACGGTGGTGTACGCGGTGTTCACGCAGCCGCCGCCCGCCAGGTAGAAGTTGATCGAGCTTCCGTTGTAGTAGGCGTTGCAGGTGGAGGTGATGTTGGGATTGGCACGCACCTGGAAGTTGAACGGATTGCCCGTGCCGTTGATCGACTTGAGGAACTCCCGGAAGATGATCACGTGGCGCTGCGAGTTGGCCTGAGCGGTGCCCTTCTCGAATCGACCTCGGTTGAGGCGCATCTCCCTGCGAACACCGGGCGTCACGGTCTCGGTTCGGGTGATGTTGCTGCCCGATTGAGTGACCACGCGGCAGTAGAGCGAGGATGAACCGAAGCTGGAGGTCACGACCTGATTACTCGTGCCGCCGTAGGGGATCACGACGTCGCCCAGAAGATCCGAATGGTCGGAGCCGACCGCGGAGGTGTGGTGGACGAACTGGCCGTCGTACAGGACTTCGGGGTTGCCCGTGGTATCGGGCTTGTTGCCGGGAGTCGCCCACAGCCGGCCATAGACCAGCAGATCGATCGCGTGCACGCGGGTTTCCCGGCGTACCAGATCGCCGCTGTTGGCGTCGATCGACAGCCGCTCGATGATCGGGAGGTCGTGATTGGTCTCGTCGGAAGCAATGTCGATGTTCCAGGCGAGCACGGGGCCGGAGCGGTCCGCGTTGGCGACGATCAGAAGGTTGGAGTCCTGGACCTCCTTGACCGAGTGACCGAAGACATTTTTGGCGATCTCGATCGCCTGCCCCTCGGAGAGGCCGGGGATCACGTCGATCTCTTCGACGTTGGGCAGTGCGTCGTTCTGGATGGACAGCACCTTGCCGTCCTCGCTGAACACGACGGATACCGTGCCGCCGAAGACCGGAACTCCATCGACCACCTGCTTGAGGATGACTCCGACCTTGTTGGTCGTGCCGATGCGTTCGAGGTCCATCCTCGTCACGGAATCGAGCTCGAGAACACTGCCGTCAAACCCGCCGAGGCCCGGATAACGGTCGAAGATCGACCGGGCGAGGCCGACGAATTCAGCGTCGCTCACCGGACGCGCACCCAGATCCATCGCGCGGCCGAAGACGTGCGTCGGATAGCCAGTGTTGAAGTCCCACTTCACCCGAAGGTCCGTGCCGTGCTCGGCCAGGAGGGCGCGGATCGCATGGTCCGGGCTGGGCGACAGTTCGTTCGAAGACGCTTGCGTCGAAACCACAAGCGCGGTGCCGACTCCCAGCAGGGAGCTCCACCACCGACGAGAAGTGCAGCGCATCAAGTTTTTCTCCCTGGGTGAGGTCGCGAGGTCGACTCCCCCCGCGAGCCAAGTGTGAATGGAAGATGAGAAGAATGCATGAACGCAGCAACTGGCGGAAGCCCGTCCTGCCGAAACGCATGTCCCCTCATGGACGCCTTCAGGACGGGAACAGGTTCCAGACTTTCTTCAACAAATTCGCGGCGGACAGCACTCTTGCCGGCCAGACAAAGCCTCGATCTTGATCGGGGACCAGGCTCTGGTCACCCATCTCCATGGGATGATCACTCGTAAGTCAATGAGAATAAAAGATTTATCGAGGCTTCTTGGTTCGAACGAGTGCTTCGATCTCGGTGATCTTGGGAAAGTCTCCGGCGCGCTCCTCTCGGGGCCGAACCCGTAGCTGCCGGGCATTGGTCGGGTCGAAACCTATCCACAGCCAGGAGGGAGTTTGCTGTTCAATCGGACCTCGGCTGGGTTGCCAGCAGGGAAGGGTCTGGAGGTTTGAACACTTTTCAAAGCCTGTACCCTCGCTCCCCCTCTCGACGACCCATTCCAACGGAAAGCTGGATGCCAACGGCGTTGAATCGAAGAACAGAACCACACCACAGAGGTCCCTCTGGCTGGTCTTCCAAAGGAGCAGCATTTCCAGTCCCGGGAGCATCTGGCCCTCGCCGCCCCTCTCCTCATCCCAGATCTTGGGCTCCGCGTACACGCCGCGAAGCTTGATCTGCGGCCGGTCCGGGAGCCGGCGCGTTCCGGCGATCGGCATCTGCAGGAACTCTCCGCCGACGAAGTGGCCGACGTCCGCGCCCGAGTGGAACAGCTGCATGGAAATCTGACCGAGGAGACCTTCGATCGATGCACGGAAGGGATGCCAGCCCTTGGAAAGGCGGGCCGCCATGAACCTCGAGGGGCCCGCGGACGGGTCGATCTTCAGCATCGGCCCCTTGTCGATTTCCCACGTGAGCGGAAGGTTGGCAAAAGCCATCAGCTCGTGAAGGCCGGGCTTCTCGACCCGCAGCTCGCCTTTCACTTCGACGCGCGCAGGAGTCGAGGACTCGCCGTAGATCTCGCGCAGGGAGACCGCGACCCACGGATCGAACGAGGAGAACGCGAGCTTGCGTGCCCGATCCTCGACTCGAACCTCGACGCTCGCCCCAGGAAGTGCGTATCCCGGTTCCGGAAGACCCGCCACCTCCTTGGGCTCGGACACATCGATCGTCCAGGCGCTGCTTCGCGCGGCGCGTCCATCCTTGAACCCGGCGCGGGCGTGCAGTCGGGAGATGCCCGGACCCAGGACTCGAGAATCGAGCGTGCCGGTCCATGATCCCGAGCCCTTGCTCTCAAGGGCAACGAGCACCTGGGTTCCTCGACGGATCTCGACCAGGGTGGCGCCCTGCGCGGCCGCAGAGCACTGGACCGGATCTCCCAGGACGGACTTTCCGGGAACCGTGAGCTCCACCCGATGATCGTTGTTGTTGAAGTTTGCGGCGATTGTTCGCGAGGAGCGCGTCGCCACTCGCGAGCTCTCTTGAGCGATGACACGAATCTCGTGCTCGCCATCCTCGAGGGACCGAGTATCGAGCTTCAGCCGTTCCCCGACCGTGCACTCCGAAACCTGAAGGCCATCGACCCATAACTCCAGCAGGCCGACCTTCGTCGAGGAATCCTGAACGACGTTGACCAGGATCTCGACCGGACCTCTCCAAGGCTCCGCCAGCGACGGCGAGACGACATCGAGACCCACGAAAGTCGCGAAGGGCCGGGCGAGCGGGTCGCCCAGCATCAGCAGCTCGTAGGGACAGGAAACACTCTGGTAGACCGCCTCGGCGGCCGAGCAACCGTCCGCGTAGGCGACGTGCAGCAGCGGAGTCGGAAACTTCTCGGACAGCGCCCAAGGCTCCGCGACCGTGCCCGTGGTTGCCGCGACACCGGCTCTCACCCATTCCGAGACCTTGGTCTCCCGCGAATCCCAGAACGCCGCCCCGAAGCTGGTGAAGTGCTCGGCGATGGCACCGGGCACCAGAGAGCTCTGTGCGGAGTCCCAGTTGAACTCCTTGGCTCCGACGACCGCGCCGATGATGTCGCGCTTGCCTCGGGGAACGATGCCGTCCTGCTCGGCCACGTCCTGGCGCAGAATCTCCACTTTTTTTCCTCGATCCATCAGCTTTTCGCGCGCGGGCGCGAACAGAAGCTCCCGCGACCGGGATCGGATGTCGTCGCTCTGCATCAGGTAGACCGAGGCATCCGGCCGGGATCCGTCGCAATGGCAGGAAGACTCGAGCGCGCGGAGCGACTCGCCGATCGTGTTTCCGCGAATGCCGTAATAGGCGAGCATCGCGGAAAGGTAGTAGCCTCCCTGGTCGGAAAGGATCGCCTCGCGGAGCGGCGCGCGCACCGGCTGTTCTTCTCCCGTCCATAGGTAGGAGGTCCTGAGCTCATGGGGCTCCAGGATGCGCGGTGCTCGAGCGCGCATCTTTGCCAGGAGGTCGGTGAACTCCTGGCGATGGCGCAGGGAGATCAAGTCCTCGTCGATCTGGGTGTAGAAGGCGTGCGACCAGCCGTTGGCGACCGCCTTCGTCAGCGCTTCGATCGCCTCGAAGTAGTTTCCGGACAGTGACTCGCTGCAGGCGAGGTTGTACCAGACCGTCCCGTCGTCGCGATAAGAGGCCGTCAGCTTGCGAAGGTGCTCCACCGCCTCGGGGTGGTTCTTCGCGTCGTAGGCCTTGCGACCCTTCTGGTGATAGGCCTGCTCCCATTCGTTCATCGGCGCGAGCGACTTGCCCTGGAGAGGGATGCCGCCGCGGAAGTACTTGTTCGCGTCGAGCTGCAGGAAGCCGACTCCGCTGCGCAGCGAGGCATGTGCGAAGTAGGTGAGGCCCGTCAGCGAGGCGGTCGGAGTGATCATCGTCGGCTGCGAGTGGGCTTTGGTCAGCTCCTGCAGGTCCACGCAATAGGGAAACCCGCTCGAGTAGACGATGAGGTCGATCTCGTTCTGAAGATCGTTCTCCTCGATGAAGTCGAGAATCGGGTCGAGCACCCATCCTTGGTATTCCGCCAGTGACATCGCGGTGTGTCCGGCGATCGAGTCGCCGGGAACCTGGTCGAGGTAGACGACGTGAGTATCGGGGATGCCGCGCGCCGCTCGGTAGAAGTTGGCCGTCTTGAGCGACAGCGGGGAACGGGCGTTGACGACCAGCAGCGATCGCTCGGGACCGCCTCCAGCTTCGAGTTTGGCGGCCAGGACGAGCAGCGAGAGCGACGCCAGAAGAGCTCGAACCGCTCCACGAAGGTCGGCATTCAAGGGTCGTCCTCCCGTTTCAGGTTGCCACGGTCGCTCCAGGACCACCCAATGGGCAGCACATCTTTCCTCTGATCTGCCGCCTCGACCGAAACTGCCGAGTCCCGGACTCTGGGGGGACGGGGTCCAAGCCAACCTCGATCCGATCCGTCGAGTGCTTTCATCAACGGCTCTGTGAAAGGCCTACTTCCATCTCTGTAAGTCCCTGAGATTCAGGGACTTGATCGTGTTCTCAGCACGCCCCCGGAGCCGGGCATGGTGGGCTTTCTTCGGAAGGCGGACAGCAGACTTTCGGCATCGATGGACTTCAAGTCACCGGCTGGTGCCAGATGAACATTGAAAAATCCGATGTATGCCATTAGAAAGTCACGCCGCCGGAGCTGATTCGATGAGAACCACACTACCGACCTCAACGCTGCTTCTCTCGCTGCTCGCCGCTTTAGTGAGTTGCTCGGAAAGCTCGGAGTCCATCGCCAAGACGCAGATCCTCAAGTTCACCGCCATTCCCAATCAGAGCACGACGCTCCTCGCCCAGCGCTTCGCACCGCTTGCGCAGCATCTCTCAAAGGTTCTCGGCGTCAAGATCGAGTACGTACCGGCGGTCGACTACCCTGCCTCAGTCGAGCTTTTCAAGCACGGGGACGTGCACCTGTCCTGGTTCGGAGGCCTGACCGGGGTGCGAGCGCGCCTCGCCGTTCCCGGTGCTCGAGTGATCGCCCAGGGCAAAGTCGACCCGCACTTCAAGAGCTACTTCATCGCCAACCGGGATTCCGGGCTCGAGCCCGGCGAGTCGTTTCCGATGGCTCTGGCCGGTCGCAAGTTCACGTTCGGTTCGGACAGCTCGACGTCCGGGCGATTGATGCCGGAGTACTTCATCCGCAAGCTCACCGGCAAATCACCCGAAGAGTTCTTCGGCGTGCCGATGAGCTTTTCGGGTTCCCACGACAAGACTGCGGCGCTGGTCGAATCGGGCGCCTTCGATGCCGGTGCGCTCGACTACAAGGTCTATGAACGCCTGGTCGCCGAAGGCAAGCTCGACAAGGACAAGTGCCGGATCCTCTGGGTGACACCCGAGTTTCCGGACTACCACTGGCTGGCGCATCCGCGGCTCGAGACGATGTTCGGAGCGGGGTTCATCGACCGCCTGCAGCAAGCACTCGTCGCCATCACCGATCCCGAGCTTCTGGCGGCGATGGATCGTCCCGAAGGGTTGATCCTGGCGGGTGATCACGACTTCGCGGTGTGCGAAGAGACGGCTCGCGCATCGGGCCTCGTGCGATGAGCGGCTCCGGCACTGAAGTCGCTCAACCTCATCCCACGGGGCCCGTGGTGCGCGGCGACGTGGCCGCTGAGCGTTCGGCCGCGAATGCCGGCCAGGGCGCATTTCAACTGCGGTCGATGACCCTTGAGCTCGGTGCCCGAGAGGTCCTCGCCGATGTCGATCTCGAGATTTCTCCCGGGGAGGCAGTGGCCTTCGTCGGGCCGAGCGGCGCCGGCAAGACCTCCCTGCTGCGCGTCCTCAGCGCAAGCCTGCTGCCCACCCGGGGGCAGGCGCACGTCTGCGGCGTGCGGACCAACGACGCACCCGAAAAAAACCTGCGCGAGCTGCAGAGCCGGATCGGATTCGTTCATCAGGACCTGTCCCTCGTGCCCAATGTCCGAGTCGCGCACAACGTGCTCGCAGGACAGCTCGGGAGGTGGAGCTTCCTACAGTCCCTCCGCCAGATGTGGCTGCCGTCGCGCCCGACTCTGCGAAGGGTTTTCGAGGTGCTCTCGAGCGTCGGCATCGAGGAGCATGTCTTCCGGCGCACCGACCGCCTCTCGGGTGGCGAGCAGCAGCGGGTCGCGGTGGCGCGTGCCTTGTTCCAGGAACCGGTCGCATTGCTCGCCGACGAGCCGGTCGCTTCCGTCGATCCCGAGCGCGCCCACCGCACGATCGCTCTCCTCAAAAAGCTGTCGCAGGAACGCGGCCTCACCTTGGTCGTCAGTCTTCATGACCTCGACCTCGCCTACGAGTTCTTCCCGCGCCTGATCGGACTCAAGGAGGGCCGCGTCCTGTTCGATCGCTGCACCAAGGATCTTCGACGCGAGCAGCTTCACGAGCTGTACGAGATCGACGGCACCAGTGGGATGTCCACGCACATCGGGGCCAACGGTCCGTGCGCGAATTCCTGACGCGCCGGCCGTTTCCGATCGAACGGCGCGGCCGGGCCGTTGTGCTGTTCCTCCTTTGCGCGCTCGCGGCAAGCTGGTTTCTCGACCTCTCGCCGCGCACGTTGTGGCCGCATGCCTCCGGCTGGAGCCTCGTCGGCCGATTCTTCGCGGGCGCGCTGTCGCCTG
>Ga0247727_10017758_pt1 | contig 11281 bp, 11 predicted proteins | sample WisWelCaveWW1625_FD_202498 | JGI IMG/M metagenome (GOLD analysis project Ga0247727, IMG submission 202498) | Biofilm microbial communities from Wishing Well Cave, Virginia, United States - WW16-25 | ecosystem: Environmental > Aquatic > Deep subsurface > Groundwater > Cave microbial mat | place...
GCCACTTCGAAGGCCGCCGCCTTGCGAGCCCGTTCGCGTTGTTCGTCGAGCGCGCGCTGGAAGCCCGCTTCATCCACAGCCATCCCCTGTTCGCGGCAGGCTTCGGTGACGAGATCCATCGGAAATCCGTAGGTGTCGTACAGCTTGAATACTTGATGTCCGGCCAGAAATTTCTGCGACGACGCCTTGGCCTTCGCCACCATGTCATTAAGAATCGGCAGCCCTTGATCGAGCGTGGCGATGAACCGCTCTTCCTCGCCCTGCGTCACTTCGGCCACCGTCGCCGCTGCCTGCCGGAGCTCCGGATAGGCCTTGCCCATCTGTTCAACCACGACACCGGTGAGACCGCCCATGAACGATTCCGCTACACCCAGCAACCGCCCGTGCCGGGCCGCGCGACGCAAGATGCGCCGCAGGACATAGCCGCGCCCCTCGTTGGACGGCAGGATGCCGTCCGCAATCATGAAGGTCATGGCGCGCAGATGATCGGCGATCACGCGCATGGACCGGTCCGCGGCATCCCGTTCCCCATACCGATGGCCGGCCCGCTTGCCGATGGCCGCCAGCAACGGCTTGAAGAGATCGCTGTCGTAATTGCTGTGCACGCCCTGCGCCACAGCGGCCAACCGCTCGAGTCCCATGCCCGTATCGATGCTGGGCTTCGGCAAGGGATTGAGCGTGCCCTTTGCATCGCGATCGAACTGCATGAACACGAGGTTCCAGATTTCGATGACTCGGTCCCCGTCGCCGTTCGGCACCGCGTCGCCAGGCACGGACGGCCCCTGGTCGTAGTGAATTTCCGAGCAGGGCCCGCAGGGTCCCGTGTCGGCCATCTGCCAGAAATTGTCTTTCTCGTCGCAACGCAGGATGCGGGACGCCGGCACGCCGATCTTTTCCCACAACTTGAACGCGTCGTCGTCTTCGCGAAACACCGTGACCCAGAGCCGGTCCTTGGACAGGCCCACCGTTTTGGTCAGATAGTCCCAGCCGTAAAAAATCGCGTCGGCCTTGAAGTAGTCGCCGAACGAGAAGTTGCCGAGCATTTCGAAGAACGTGTGGTGGCGGCGCGTGTAGCCGACGTTCTCCAGATCGTTGTGCTTGCCGCCGGCCCGCACGCACTTCTGGGCCGTGACCGCCCGTGTGTACGGACGCTTCTCCTCGCCCAGAAAAACCCGCTTGAACTGGTTCATGCCGGCGTTGGTGAAGAGAAGGGTCGGGTCCGCCTGGGGAATCAGCGGAGCACTGGGCACGGCGTGATGCTCGTGGCCCTGGAAATACCGGATGAACCCCTGCCGAAGCGATTCTGTGCTCTGACTCATGGTGACTCGCTCACGCCGAACAGTTCCTCGATGATCTCGTCGTCAAACCCGTGCCGCTGCAGGAGGCTCACGCCTCGCCGGCGATCCGACGACTGACCCCGCCCCAACCGCCGGGCCAGCAGCGCGCGTGCTAAATCCCGCTGGCTCAGCTCGCCATCGACCTGCCGCAGGACCCGCGCGACCGTCGCCCGCTCAAACCCTTTCGCGAGCAACTCCGCCTCCAGCCTGGCCTGCCCCATCGGCCGCCGGGCCAGTGTGGCGCGCGCCCACCGCAAGGCATAGGCCTCGTCATTAATATAGCCGTGTTCGCGAAATCGTGACAGGAGCGCCCGGATGCGGACGGCCGACGCGCCCGCGCGGCTGAGGTAGGCTTTCACCTGCGATTCGGTGCGCTCCCGGCGCGCCAGGTACCGCACGGCGGCCGCTTCGAACGGATCAGCCGCACCATCGGACGACGCCGCGCGGGAAGGCACCCGGCACCTCGTCTGGGCCATGCGCGTCCTTCGTCAGGACCCGCGTCCCGCGTGGGCTCGCTTGTCGTCGGGACGCTTCTCCTCCGCCCGCTTCTCTGGTCCTCGGACCGGCACGCCGGCCAGCTCGCGCAATTTGGCTTCAATCTCGCGGGCCACGGGCTGGTTGGCTTCTAGGTAATCTCGCACCGCTTCCCGGCCCTGCCCGATACGCTCGTTCTTGTAGGAATACCACGCGCCGGACTTCTCCAGCACTTTCCGCTCGACACCGAGGTCCACCAGCTCGCCGGTCTTGGAGATCCCCTTGGCGAAGAGAATGTCGAACTCGGCCTGCTTGAACGGCGGCGCCATCTTGTTCTTGACGACTTTTACACGCACCCGGTTGCCGACCACGTCGTTGCCTTCTTTGATCGACTCGATGCGGCGGATGTCGAGCCGCACAGACGAATAGAACTTGAGCGCATTGCCGCCGGTGGTCGTCTCGGGATTGCCGAACATGACCCCGAGCTTCATGCGAATCTGATTGATGAAGATCACAGTCGTGTGGGATTTGGCAATGGCGGCGGTCAGCTTGCGGAGCGCCTGGGACATGAGCCGCGCTTGCAGGCCCATGTGCGCGTCGCCCATCTCGCCTTCGATCTCGGCCCTCGGCACCAACGCGGCCACCGAGTCCACCACGACCACATCGATGGCCCCGCTCCGAACCAGCGTCTCGGTGATCTCGAGCGCCTGCTCACCGGTATCCGGCTGCGAGACCAGCAAATCGTCGGCATTGACCCCCAGCTTCTTCGCGTAGGTCAGGTCCAGCGCGTGCTCCGCATCCACGAAGGCCGCCGTGCCGCCGGTTTTCTGCGCTTCGGCGATCGCATGCAGCGTCAGGGTCGTTTTTCCGGACGCCTCCGGTCCGAAAATTTCCACCACCCGGCCGCGGGGAAGCCCGCCGACGCCCAGCGCGAGATCCAATCCCAGCGATCCGGTCGAAATGGCGGGCACGTTCACCGGCACCTCGGCCCCGCCCAGCCGCATGATGGCGCCCTTGCCATACTGTTTTTCGATTTGCGCAAGCGCCAGGTCCAGCGCCCGTTTCTTCTCGTCCTTCTCAGCCATTGCTTCCCCCCTCGCCAGATTCAGACTGGCCCATTATACTCAACTGGTTTCGCAGGCGCTATGCTTCTTTCAGCGCTGTATGGTGCAGACGGGTATACACGGCGCCGGACGGCCTCAATTCACTTTTCATGAGCGCCACGGCCGCCACCGTCAATGGTCCCAACATCATCTCCTGTGCAAGCAGCCCGCTTGCTTCGAGCGCCCGCCCGATGTCGCGCGACCGCTCCTTGATCCTGGCCAGCGTCAAATGCGGATTGAACGGTTTCGGATCCGGCGCAAACCCCAGCGCGACCAGCGCGCGCTCCACGGCGGCGGCCAGCCGTGTCAGCCCTTCGACCTGACCGGACAGACCGACCCACAGCACGCGCGGCGCGCGGGCGTCGGGAAACGCTCCCAGCCCTCCGACGTCCACCGTGCACCGGGCGTGCGCGCCTGTGACACAGGCCAGCGCCGCCTCGATCTCCGGGACGCGCGCTTCCGGAATGTCGCCGAGAAATTTCAGCGTGAGATGCACCGAGTCCGGCTTGACCCACTGGATCCGGACATCGGGTCCCATTGTTTTCTGAAGTCGGCTGCGAAGGTCCGTCTGCACCTGTGCCAGGGCATTTCTCAGAGGCGCGTCCAACTCAATCGCCACAAAGGTTCGGATCATGTCCTGTTGAATTGCGCCACCGGCAGCCATTGCCGCAACAAATTCAAGGCGGCCTGCGAGGCGCGCAGCTTGATCACATCCCGCGACCCATGGAATCGGAACTCCTTCGCCAGCACGCCGGTCCCCTTGGCGGCGAGCCCCACGTACACCAAGCCGACAGGTTTTTGCGCCGTGCCTCCACCGGGACCGGCAATCCCCGTGACGCTCAATCCCACATCCGTGTTGCTGTGCTCGCGGACCCCCTGCGCCATGGCCGCCGCCACTTCCGCGCTGACAGCCCCGTGTCGCGCGAGGATGGCCTTGGGGACCTCGAGCAACTCCCGTTTGGCCTCGTTGCTGTAACAGACGAGGACGCGGTCCAGGTAATTCGAGCTGCCGGGTACCTGCGTGAGCCGATGGCCGATCAAACCGCCGGTGCAGGATTCCGCGATCGCGATCGTCATCTTGCGCGCCGCCAGGGCGCGTCCCACGACCTCTTCCATCGTGTCGGCGCCTTCGGCATACACGACGGAACCGAGTTCCTGCCGCACGGCATGCGCGGTCTGTCCGAGCGCGGCGATCGCCGCAGCCCCCCCGCAGGCGGTCAACGTGACGGCGACACCGAGCGGCGATGCCAGTAGGCCGAACCGGACGCCGCGAGCCGCCGGCACCAACGGTCCGAGCCGTGCATCAAGATCCGCTTCGAGCATGCCGCAGGTATGGAGCACGCGGCGTTCGATTCTGTCCTGTGCGCCGGGCGCACGTCGCTCCGCCACCAGCGGAGCCGCTTCCTTCACGAACATGTCCTTCGCTTCCGACGGCACGCCGGGCAGCGCGATCAGCAGGCACTGTTTCCAGAGCAAGCAGAACCCGGGCGCCGACCCGACCGGGTTCGCCAGCACGGTCGCGCCGGATGGAATCAGCGCCTGACGCATCTGCGCGGCCGTGGGCGTGCGGCCCCAGGCCGCCAGGCGCTGCGTCATGCCTTTCACGGCGTCGGCATGCCGGCGCAACGGCCGGCCCGTCACGCGCGCGACGGCCTGCCTGGTCCGATCGTCCACCGTCGGCCCCAGGCCGCCGGTCATCACCACGATACCGACGCGACGCGCGGCCATGCGGATGGCTGCCGCAATGTCGGCTTCATCGTCGCCCACGACGGTCTTGAAGCGAACCTCGATACCGAGTGCCGCGAGTTCGTCCGCGAGAAACAGCGAATTGGTGTCCAGCCGGCCGCCCAGCAACAGCTCGGATCCGACGGCGAGAATTTCGGCCTGTCGCATGGGCCGTGCTACTCCACCCGTGCAAAATCCACGTCGAACGCCACTTCCCCCCCGACGGAGGGGAAAACCGAGATGCGCGTGCGGGCACGCGGGTCGAACTCGGCATAGGCAAATGACGCGACGACCTTGGCCTGGTAAGCGGGTGCGCCGGGCCACACCGAGGTCCGCTGGGCTTGCCCATCGAACCGGACCATGACCGGCTTGATCGTCCGCGCGCCCTGCGTCATGACCAGATAACTCTCCCGCGCAAAGGCCGGACGATCGCCGTAGATCGTCACGCTGACCAGCATCGTCTTCTCATCGAGAATCTGGCGGACGTCGGCCTCGGTCGGCTGCTCCGACCGCAGCGCAAAGTGCGCGGCCATCACCGTGAGGCCGGAGAGTTTCGTCATGAGAAACCCGCGCGGCTCCCACTCGCCCGTTCCGCCGAACCAGGCGTAGAGCTCATTGGGTGGCGTCCACGCCTTGGCGGCCGCCTGCCCCCGCTCCAAGGCCGCCCGCACCTGCTCCGCGACGGGGGCTGCCTCGATCGCGGCCGACGGCGCAGGCCAGACCAGCATCCAGCCGGCCAGCACCCCGGCAACCACCCCTCCTCCGCACCGGTCGCACCACCGCCGCAGGCGCATTAATAGGAGCCGATAACAGATCGTGTTACCCCTGTCAACGCCTTCTGGAGACCGGTTGACAATCTCCGCGCCCTAGTGATAGAAACTCGTGTTCTTGCACGGTCCTCAGTCGGGTGGCAGACTCGAGCAAAGATGCCGATTCTGGGGAGTGGAAGTAACGTAAGGGTTTTCTCCGCTGGCTCAATTACGATTAAGACCTGAATAGCCAGCGGCTCACACAAAGTGCGGTATGGAGGAGTACCGTGGGCGGCGAGCAACCTCAAAAACGCCAATACGTCAACTTCGGTTTCTATAAAGTGGATCCCGCCTGGCGCCGGCTGCCGGAAGACGAGCGGACCCGCGGCAAGCAGGAGTTCCTCCGCGCCATCGAAGAATACACCGGCAAGGTCATGGTTATCCCCTACACCATGATCGGGATCCGTGGCGACACGGATTTCATGCTCTGGCGCATCAGCTACGAGCTGGAATTGTTCCAGGAAATGAGCACAAAGCTTCTGTCCACGGGCCTGGGTAAGTACCTGACCACGCCGTACTCGTACCTGTCGATGACCAAACGATCCATTTACGTGGATCACCACACCCATGAAGGTCAGGAAAGCAAGCGGCTGACCATCATCCCCGGAAAGAGCAAGTACATCTTCGTCTATCCGTTCCTGAAAACGCGCGACTGGTTTTTGCTCACCAAAGCGGCCCGCCAAGGCATGATGGACGAGCATATCGAAGTCGGCCACCGGTTTCCGACCGTCAAGCTCAACACGACCTATTCATTCGGGCTCGATGACCAGGAATGGGTGGTGGCCTTTGAGTCGGATAAACCCGAGGACTTCCTCGATCTCGTCATGGCCCTGCGGGAAACCGAGGGCAGCCGGTACACGCTCCGCGACACACCGATCTTTACGTGCATACACAAAAGCCTGAAAGAGGTTCTCGATACGCTGGGTGGCTGAGCCGCCGCGCTCACCGAGAGAGTCGCGGAGACTCTCGCCGGAGGGCAGCCTGTCATCAGCCGCGCCGAGGATTCCCCGCTGAAGGCGTCGCCGCATGAAGTGTCCGAAATGCACAGGGTTGCTGATCCGCGAGGACATCCGCGAGCAGAGCGGCCGGTTCCAGGGCTGGCGTTGCATCCAGTGCGGACTTCGCCTGGATCACCTGATTGCCCAGAATCGGACCGCGGCCCCGCCGGACATTGCCGGCGATGACGCAATCGACAGCCCGTCACGCCCTACCGCGCCGGCCAGGCGAAACACGAGTGGACCGAATAAGCGCGCCGCCAGCAAAGCCTAGTCCTGATTTCTCCCTTCATGCCAGATGACGCTCCCATCCCCGACGGCTTCCGCCGGCGCGCGATGGTTCTTTCGGCACTCCTCCCGGGGCTCGGCCAGTCCTTCCGGGGATACCACGCGCACGCAATTGGCATCGTTCTCGTCACCGCGGGCCTTCTGGGCTGCACGCTGCTGCTGACTCAAGCAGGCGGCGGCGAGTCTGCGGCGTTTTTTCTGATGATGCTGGTTCTGCCCTGGTGGATCATCCAGAGTTACGGCGCGTCGCTACCCGACCCGTTGGGCTGGCGACACACGGTCCGGACGGCCTGGGCGCACAGCCACGACATCCGCTATCTGGGCGCGCTGTTCCTGCTGACCGCCGTCACAGACCTCTACATCATTCTGGTACGTCCCGACTACGCCCTCACCCTGTTCTGCACCAAACCGTCCGGAGTTTGGGGCATTCTGGCCAAAGCCCAGTCGCCGACATTGCACACGCTGATCGGATACGGATTCCTCCGTCTCCGCCGCTGGAGCCTGCTGCTGTACCTGGCCTATGCGGCGTTCGGATTGACGAACGCCCTGGCCAACCACGCCTGCTTCGGCTACGGACGGATCCGCACCGTGTTTCTGCTGTCGCTTCTTCTGTTCACTCTGTATGTCGTCTGGCGCCGGCGGTGCTTCGTGCCGGCCGCGACAGGCGCAGCGCTTTGACAGGGCCTCGGCGGCTGTGTTATTCCAACCGTGGGTCGAATCCACGCAACGCATGACACCCTGCGAGGCGCATGGAAAGCAAGAATTACCTCTACGCGATCCGGCATAAGGATGGCGGCGTGACGTTATATGTGGACGAAGCCTATGCCATGGAGCGGGGCGCCGACTCCTCAAAACTGGTGCGTGTCGAAATTCCGAATGACCTCTACACCAGCGGCACCATTCAGCAAATTCGCGAGTACGTGGCCTCCTATCTGGAGACTCTGAACGCCGGATCTCCGCGCGCATAGACGATGCCCGCAAACGGATCCACCATGCCCGCCACATTGACCATAGAAACAATCGACTCCGTGATCGCGGCCCTGCCGATTCAGGGACGCATCATGCTTCGCTTGTTGCTCCTGCAGTACCTGGATCTCTTGCCTGAGGACAGCGAGTATATCGCGGCGGACCGCCCCGATCCCCGCTTCCAGTCCGGCGTCAAATCGCTCGTGCAGGTGATCGCACGGGAGACCATTCAGGGGGTCGCGGATCGCGTAACGCAATATCGCGTCCGAATCCGCGCGAAGCGCGAGCAGACGTGGCTGCAGATCGAGTGCCTTCGCAAGCAGATCGCCTTCGGCGAGGCGTTATGCGCCCAAGCGGAACGGCTGCTGAGCGGGAGGTTCGGAATGGATGCCGAGGCCGTGCGCACGTTGCACGCCGGCGCCCGCGCGGCAATCCCCAAACCGGCCATTCGCGAGCTCGACCGGCAATGGGAGCACGATGAAATCACGGAGGAGGTCTATCGCCGCAAGCGGCTGGAGATCGAATACCAAACGGAACTGCGAAAACTCGACCGAGAGCGACGACGGCTGGACACCGCGTTGCGCGAGTACGCCATCGTCTGCAACGTTTCCCTTCAGGACCACGAAATCGGACACATCTGGGGCATTCCGGCCGGCGCCCTGGCTGCACGCAAGGCGAAGTTTCTCCATCAATACCTGGAAGGACTCCAGACCGCCCTCCACCTGGAAGCCGGCAGCCCAACTCTTGACCTGTGGAAGGAGACCTTCAAAGTCCTGGCCGGCAAGCCGGTCGAGCGCTCGACGGTGCCCTACGACGGCCTGGATCGGACAGAGGCCTCCTTGATGGAAAGACTGGCAGTGTTCGCTGCGCGGATGACGCCGGAAGACTTTGAAAGCCGGGCGTGGCTTGCGATTTCTCAATCGCTCTTTGCGCTTCAACGATTATCCACGATCCAGACCGAGCAGGATAAGGATAGCGATACGCTGGAGCAGACCTTGCTTCAGCGCACGGCTCCGGCTCCGAAAGCTTCCGCCGAAACGCCCGCTGCTGACGCTGCTGCCCAGTCCCTTCAGTTGGATGATCTAGGCGAACACGTGCTGCGCAGCATGAAAGGAGAAGAGCATCGGCATCTCACCAGCTTGCTATTTCTTGTCCTCACGGACATAATTGCCGCATGCATGACCTGACACCTGTACTCTTTCCGCCCGTCCAACACTCACTGTTTGTACTCGCTCTCAGTACCGTCCTGACCTGCCTTGGATCACCAGCAAGTCTCCAGGCAGGAGGCATCGTGGAGCTCGCCGACCTACTCACCCATCCGGATCAATACGACAAGCAGGCGGTCGCCGTGGTCGGCGAAGTCACGAATCTTCAAACCGCCACAAGCAAGGATGGCCAATCCGCCTACGGGTTCTTCTTGAAATCCGGCGAGGGGACCGTGAAAGTGATCGGCCCGGGCAAGACCGCCGTTCGCGAAGGCGAACAGGTTGTGGTCGAAGGAGTGTTCAACCGGCTCCGGCAGGGCGGCCGGGCGGCTGTGCTCAATGAAATCAAAGCCGATCTCGTCCGTCCGCTCGTACGCCTTACTCCTGATTTCGTCGGTTGACGCTTCGACGGCGTCCATGCACCGCTCGGAAGAGAGCGGGGTCACAGGCGTCGCTCAGCGTCAATCCTGAGCAAGCCCCGCCCGGAAGGGCGGGGTAGTCGAAGGATTGACCCGTTCTGTTCTCTCTGCAGAGTCGTCCCCTCACTTGACGGAGTGTCGGCCGGCTTGTTAAGAACGTCCCTGTGGCGGTGTAGCTCAGTTGGTAGAGCAGCGGACTCATAAGCCGCGGGTCACCCGTTCGATCCGGGTCACCGCCACCAGCCTCCGCCCGCCACCCCAAGGCTGAGGCGGGCTTCGGCTGGCATGCCAGGTAGAAATTGAAGCGGAGGCTGTCCGCCGAAGCCGCGGCGAAGGCGGACACACTTCTCCCCCTCGCAGATCGAACCCACAATCCACACTTCCCAGGCTAGTCCCGCTGGTTGAGCCAGGATAAGTAGCGGCTCCAGGATTGCCCCGTTCCCCCGCAGATTGTGCTCGTTGCGCCGGAGCCGGACTGACCAATGAGACCCATGCGGCTCTGGCAGCCGCCGCCGCCCGTGGTGCCACCCTCTCCCGTCCCTTGAGCGCCGATGTGTACAGCGAATTGGGACATCACGCCGACATTGCCAAGCGACGTGGATTGGTTCACGTTGGTATTGCTGCCGGCTACTGTCGTACCGATGATCGATTCCTTGTAGGCGGTCCCCGTCTGATAGAACAGCGCATAGAGATTTCCATCTCCCGCCGCGCTGCAGATGTCGTTCACCGGGATGAACGAAGGGAAAAACACGGTGCCGCCGATAAGGGTCGGGGCCACAACATCTCGTTCTCCGAGTGACGGCAATATCGTGAACCAGCCGTCCTTGCTTTGCACGAAGCCAATGAGTGAAGTCGTTCCTGTTCCCTCGAAGGTGGTAACTCCGGTCACTCCGGTCACCTGGTCCGTTCCACCCGCACAGATGATGCAAATGCTGACGCTCGAGACATCAATGAGATCCCGCTGTTCGCAATCAGTCGTCGTAGACTGGGTACAGCCGCCCGTCACGACGGGGTCTTTCACCCCCAGAAAGTATTGGGGCGCGGTATTTGTCTTGTCGGTGGAGTCAAAAAACCGTCCGGTGCCGAAAAAGACCCAGGCGTGATTGCTATCATCCATCGTGATGGTCGGGGCGGCAGTGATCGGCCCGACTTGCGTGGTGCCGGAAACGGGAAAACTGGACAGCAGGACCGTGGGCACTCGGTTAATCCCCGAGGCTATGCCCCACGTTCCGAGAGAGCAAGGCGCGACGCTACAGCCTGTTGTCGTCAAACGGTAGAGCTTTCCGACCCAGGCCGGGGCGAGTCCGTTGTTGATGGTGTTGCCCCCGTAGATGGCATCAGCCCGAAAGTCGAGGTCAACATCGAGTGTAATCAGATTGCCCATGAAGGCATCGGCGTCGCCCGTTGAGAATGTCGTGACCAGGCTTAACCCCGTGGTCGGATCTTTCGGGCCGAGCTTCAGATCGACAGCAAAGAGCTGGGACGTCTGGGCGCTGCTCCCGTCGTACCCGGTCACGCCGGATCCGACCACCATGAACCATCTCGCATTCGTATCCGCGGTCCTCTGCTCGCTTGACGGATTGACTCGCAACACGGTCGGGGCGCCGGTCGTCAGCCCTAAGGCAGGGGCAGCAAACACCCATAGGAGCTTGGGATCCGTCTCCGGATTCGTGATATCCAGAACAAAATACGCGCTGTAGAATGTCCGCGCATCGTCCGGGTCGGCAGTATCCCCGTCTCCGTTGAAGTCCGCCGTGACCGTCATGGGCGGTCCGCCCGTGCCGGAGGTGCAGGCTTGACAGCTCCCGCCCATCCGGAAGCCTCCTATCAGGATGGTGCCCCAGCCGTTGGGATGGTCCGCGTCTGGCGTGAAGATGCGGGCGTCCGTGATCTTGGGCTTCAAATCCACATAATACACATGCGTGTAGTCCGTCTGAGTGAGCCATTTGAGATGCGGGAG